>LWDU01035214.1_pt1 | contig 22238 bp, 15 predicted proteins | sample 727161 | NCBI WGS metagenome assembly LWDU01 (sample SAMN04566230, study PRJNA314399) | hydrothermal vent metagenome | isolation source: deep sea hydrothermal plume seawater | place: Mexico: Gulf of California, Guaymas Basin | collected 2004-07-11
CATTACTCGCCAGTTGTTATCATGAAAATGCCACCTTCGATTACGGCGCCAACAACGGACTCGCGACGGATTTTGTGAAAAACACCATTGTCGCCCTGAAAGGCCTCGCCGCGACCCTGCACAGTGTCAGTAATTATTACTTTCTGGACCAGACTGCATCGTCGGCGAAGGTAGAAAGCTACTGTTATGCCTATCATAGAATCGCATCGCCAGACGGCGACAGCGACATGATTGTTGCTGGGCGCTACCTGGATGACTTTACAAAGCAGAATGACATCTGGCGAATCCAGCACCGACTCTATGTCATGGACTGGAACCAGAATAACGCCTCTACTGCTATCTGGGACCGCGGGATGTTTGCTGGACTGAGCAATCGTGGGGAAAGATACCCAACAGACTTAAGTTACACTGCAAAGGAGACCTAAAAAGAAGGGGCGCCCTTGGGGGAAGGACGCCCCTTGCACTAGCAAAGCGTGTTTTAAACATACCTATATGTATGTATTTACACACGCCTATTAAGTGTTGTGAGCAAGCAATTCCTCTCACCCTCGATCCGCATTTTTATCACAGGTGAAATACAGCCAGAGGAAACCTGACCCGCCTGCCAGAACAGAAGCAATCAGAATACCGGTTTTAGCCATCAACAGATCTTGCGCGTGATGGGCGAAGGCTAATTCCGCGATAAAAATTGACATCGTGAAACCTATGCCCCCCATCAAGGCAACGCCGATGATGTGTTTGAAATTCACATCGACCGGCAGGGAGGTAACCCCCATTTTTACTACGATCCAGGAGAACCCTGCTATACCAATTAGCTTGCCCAGTACCAACCCGGCGGTTATACCTATCGAAACCGGGTCAGTAAGCGTGTCGCCGATTGAAGACCAATCGATGGGTATTCCTGCATTGGCCAACGAGAAGATAGGAATGACCAGGTAAGCTGAGGGCAGATGGAAAGTTCTTTCAAGCATTTGAGCAGGTGCCTGTACCAGCTTCACACCCCTTTCCAGCGCAGACACCTCTGCTCGCAACTGGTCATTTCGAATAATGTTTTCATCACGCCGGTATGTCTGTTTAATACGCTCAACCAGCTGGTCAATGTGCACCAGAAATCGTATCGGGTCGAACTTCGGCCGCATGGGGATGGTAAAGGCTAGGAAAATACCCGCAAGAGTCGCATGAACACCACTCTTTAAAGTTGCTATCCAAAGCACGATACCCAGCAACATGTAGGGGAGTGAATTTCGAATGCCGCCCAAATTCATGCTCACAAGGATCAGCAAAGTGATAGCCGCCAGAGCCAGGGCAAACAGGTTGATTGTCTCGGTGTAAAAAAATGCAATGACGAGTACTGCACCCAGGTCATCAACAATGGCAACAGCGACCAGAAAGGTGAGGAGGTTTTTTGGCACCCTGCTACCCAGCAATGCAAGGGCACCCAACGCGAAAGCAATATCTGTCGCCATTGGGACTCCCCAGCCACTGATCGTGTGCCCTGATGTATTGAATCCAATGTAGATCAAAACCGGCACCAGCATACCTCCCAGTGCTGCGACGATTGGCAGGATCGCCTGCTTCGGATTGGCAAGCTCACCCACCAGGATTTCCCTTTTAAGCTCCAGCCCTACAACGAAAAAGAAGACCGCCATCAAGCCATCGTTGATCCAGTGATGTACCGATTTCGACAACTGGAAACCTTCTGTTCCAATCACGAATTTTAATTCAAGAAAATTGTGATAGATCTCATTCCACTGGCTGTTAGCGATAAACAGCGCAACGATTGCACACAGCATAAGGAGTACGCCACTGGTGGTTTGTCGATGGATGAAATCTTCAAGTGGCGTAAGCACCCGATCGAACGCTTTTTCCCATGGCGCGACATACTCTTTCTCGAATACATTTTTCATTGAATACCCCAGTCAAACAACAGATGACAAAAAAACAGAACGTGCTACTCCAACAAGTGCAGACTCTGATCAGCGAACCCGGCACCTGCTTCAAAATAGAAATCAAACACAACATCGATACCCGATGCCAGGAGCTTTTCCTTTTCATCCTCGTAGCGGGCAATTCCCGCCGTTTTACCCAGGTACCCGGCGCTTTGAAGTTGTTTCACAACTTCAATAATATCCAGGTAGTTCGGCATGGCGAGCATAATCAGGTTAACAGTTCGTAGCTCAACCTGTGCCCAGAATTCAGGATCTTCTGCGTCAGCCGCGATCACCTTGCGACCATCGCTGCAATGCGCAGTAACTCTTTGCGGATCAACCTCGATGCCACAGACATTCTTATCCAGGCTATTGTGAAACATATCATAAGCACCTGTGCCGACCCGCCCCATCCCTATCACGAGTATCACCGCATCGTCAGGATGGGAAAAACTGTCCTCCGGCAGACGTTCTGGTCGTTCGAAGCGACTAATCCGCCCCCTCCAGCGTGCATAGAGTGCATGTGCCGGGATATTGACAATACTTGAAAAGATAAACGAGATGGCTACAGCCAGGGCCATAATCACCAGCCACTGGGGTTCCAGCAACCCATAACTGACACTGACCGAACACACTATCAGGCCGAACTCGCTGTAATTGGCCAGGCTCAGCGCCGTCAGAAAAGCACTACGACTACGAAGTTTCAGCCGTGTAAGCCAGAGGTAGAACAGCCCGGCCTTAAAGGGAAGCGCAACTGCCATAATCAGGGCAACACCTAACATATCGACAGTGGGGAGCGCTGTAAAACCGATGGACAGGAAAAAACCAATCAGAAAAAGGTCTTTAAAGGCGAGTAATGATTTCGCCAGTTCTTCCGCTTTTTCGTCCCTGCTTATCAGTACTGCGATAACCAGGGCACCAAAGTGAGCCTTCAACCCGACCAACTCGAAAAGCTCCCCGCCCGTGATAGCCAGAAAGAGTCCGGCAAGCGGCAACAACTCGCCATGACCACTGAGTCGCAGCAACCTGGACACCAGCGGTATCAACAAAGGCAGTAGGAATAATGTCAATGCCCACAATGACGGGGGTTCACCTGCTGAGAATGAAACAAAAACAACTGCCGCGATATCCTGGATGATTAGAATTCCGATCGCGACCTGTCCATGGCGGGAACTCATTTCACCCCTGTCTTCGAGGATTTTAACCGCACACACCGTGCTGCTAAAGGCCACTGCAAAACCAATCAGTGCCGCCGTCAACCATTGGAGATCGATAAAGTACTTAAACCCAAAGTAACCCAGAACAAGACTGTTGATAGTAGTCAGCAGTATGATCATACCCATGTGACCCACTGCGCCAGCCCAAATTTCCGGTTTTAGCAAATTGCTGATATTAAGCTTTAAGCCAATCGTAAACAGCAGGAGGGTCACGCCCAGGTCAGACAGGAATGTAAGCGAATTGTCCGGCTGAACCCCGAGCGCGTGAAGCGCAAAACCAGCCGCGAGGTAACCGATGAGCGGAGGAAGATTTATTTGCTTTACCAGGAACCCGCAAAAAAACGCGACTACTACCCAGATAGTTTCCATAACTTACCTGACTGAAGCATTAGCTAAGAGGCACAATTATAACATTGCGCCCACCATTGCTGACATCAGCTCAATTCGAATCCTTCGTAATTGTTATTCACGGCACTGCGACATTGGGACAGATAGTCCTGTACCATCGGATAGTACAAAAGCTCCCGATGCTTGCCGGGAATGTTAGCGCCCATGTACCAGGAATCCGCTTGCGGCAGCAGCGTACTGTTGGCTACTTCGTCGAGCAGTTGTCCCCAGGTTTCTGCGGCTTCGTCCGTGGCTTCTATGCGAGTGTGCTGGTTATCGCGGAGATAGGTCAGACAGTCAACAACCCATTCGCCCTGTAGCTCAGCACAGGTCGGACCATTGCAAAACGCGGTTGGACTCTGTGCACCATAGAGCATCAGCAAGTTAGGAAAATGGGGTACCGCATATCCAAGATGCGTCTTGACGCCATTCGCCCAGCATTCTTTCATCGATTGGCCATGGGTTCCTCTCAGATCGATCTGGGTCAGACCACCTGTACTGTTATCAAACCCCGTTGCCAGTACCAGCACATCAAGATCATGTAAATCGTCAGGTGTGAGCACACCCGTGGGAGTGATTTCCTGGATCGGGGCTGCGCGCAGATCCACCAGGGTGACATTGTCCTGGTTAAAAACCTCGTAAAAGTTCTGTTCCAGCGACGGACGTTTGCAACCAAACGGATGTAATGGTTCGGTGGGTGCGAGCTTTTCGATCAGGGTTGGATCATTGATCCTGGCGCGGGTCTTGTCGCGCCAAAAATCGTAAGCAAGGCGGTTGGATTCTTCACTCGTGAGGATATCGCTGAACGTTCCGGCCCAAAAATGGAAACCGCCTTTTTCCCACGCCGCCTCGAAGACTTCAAGCCGCTCTGCCGTGGGCACCTCGTGCGCCGCCCGATTATCTGCCGTGATATCGAAGAACGAGGAACTGGCTTCTGCGCGTTTACGAAACTGCTCGGCATAGTTCTTTTTATTGCGTTGTTGGCTCTCGGCGTCAAGCTTTTGCTGTTGCATGGGCAACGCCAACATCGGCGTGCGTTGAAATACAGTCAAGTGAGATGCCACCTTCGCCGCTTCCTGTATGACCTGGACGCCACTCGCACCCGTGCCAATGACACCGACTCGCTTACCGGCCAGATCCAGACCATCCTGTGGCCAGGTACCCGTGTGATGGCAGATACCCTCAAACGTCTGCAGCCCGACAAATTCAGGAATATAGGTTTTTGCGGCAAAGCCAAGGCAGGGTATTAAAAAACGCGTTCTGATAGTACGGCCATCGCCCGTACCCACCAGCCAATGGTTGCTATCCACGTCAAATTCGGCGGAGGTGACCCGGGTGTTAAACTCGATATCACGGCTCAGGTCCAACTTTCTGTCGACGTAATCAAAATAACGCCGCAATTCATCAACCCCAGGAAATCTTTCGGTCCAGGTCCAGTCCTGCCACAGTTCAGGAATCGAGAATTCATAGTTGGGAACGTGTGAGTCCACCCTGGCACCCGGATAACAATTCCAGTGCCAGATACCCCCTAGCCCTGCTCCAGCCTCAACCAAGCGAACAGAAAACCCCTCCTGGCGCAGCCGGTGAAGCTGGTACACCCCATTAAATCCGGCACCAATGATCAAAGCATCCCACACCGGTTCAGGTTCCTCTTGGCTGGAAGCATCTGAAGTTAACGTCACATGTATCTCCTTTTACGCAGTAGGGTCGTTACTGCCCCGTACAAGCCTGTAACGGTAACTATTTTACCTGCAATCAGGCAAGTACAAAACCTTCATAACCGTTTCTCGCCACCGCGTCGCACCTGTCCCGATAGGCACCGACGCCACCCACATAAGGCATGAACACCCGCGACTTGCCAGGAATATTCGCCCCGAGATACCAGGAGTTACAGCTCGGTGTGGTCAGCATGGTATTGCTCGCGACCTGATTGACATGCTCTACCCAGCGCTCCTGTGCTTGCGGTTCTGCCTCAATGGTGGAAATGCCATTGGCATTCAGGTGAGCAATACAACTGGCTATCCAATCACAGTGCTGTTCAATCGAGACCATCATATTAGAGAGGACAGATGGGCTACCGGGTCCAGTGACAGTAAACAGATTAGGGAAACCTGCAATCTGCAGCCCGAGGTAGCTTTTCGGCCCGGCATGCCAGTGATCCTTAAGGGCTTCACCATCGCGACCGCGAATATTTACGCTGTTTATCGCGCCAGTCATGGCGTCAAAGCCGGTGGCGTAGATCAATATATCAAAATCGTACTGACCAGCCGAGGTGGCAATGCCGGTTTTGTTAATAGAGTCAATCTGTTCTTTACGCAGGTCGACAAGCACCACGTTGTCCTGGTTAAAGGCTTCGTAGTAACCAATGTCAACCACCTGTCTCTTACAACCAATGGGGTAGCCCCGAGGCATAAGCGCCTGAGCTGTGTCCTGATCATCAACCACATCTCGCACATATTGACGGTACAGGTCACAGGCCATCTCGTTCGCGGCGAGATCCACACCCACATCAGCGTAACGTCTAAGGGAGGTCAGACCCTCTTTTGCCAATCGTTGCAGGCGCTCTGCTTCGTCACAATCCCCGATCTTATCGGTACCCACTTCCTGCAGTCGCCCCATGACGCCATACAACGCCATGCCTGCAAATGATTCACGCTGGGCAGCGCGTATCTCGGCATAACGCGATTTGATGTCACCCCGAAACTCATCATCCAGCGGTTGATTGCCAGCGGGAAACGTGTAGACAGGTGTGCGTTGAAATATCGTGAGCTGCTCGGCTGTCTCTGCGATGACAGGGATGGACTGCACCGCTGATGAACCGGCACCGATAATCCCCACTCGCTGGCCGGTAAAATCAACCTTCTCGTGAGGCCACAGGCCAGTGTGCATGACTCTGCCCTCATAGCTGTTCCGGCCGTCAATATCAGGCCAGTTAGGCACAGACAGGCAGCCAGTGGCCATAATAAAAAATCTCGCCGCATACTCCCTGCAAGTATCGCCACTACTGGTTTCTACCCGCCAGCAGGCTTCGGATTCGTCGAATGTGGCGGCACTCACCCGGGTATTGAATTCGATATCACGACGCAGGTCATAGCGATCTGCGACATGATTCGCGTAGGTTAGAATCTCGGGCTGCGCCGCCATCAGTTCCTGCCAGTCCCAGGATTGCTCAAGCTCCGGGTCAAAACTGTAGGAATACTCGATAGTGGGTATATCGCAACGTGCACCGGGGTAGCGATTCCAGTACCAGGTACCGCCGATATCACTTCCCTGTTCGAGTACTCGAAAACTGACGCCCAGGGACCTGAGTTTTTGTACAAGGTACATACCGGAGAATCCAGCACCTACCACCAGTACATCTAGTATCGGGTCCTGATTTTCGCTGGAATTTGATTCTGTCATCGCAACTACACTGATTGAATTGATTGTTGATAAAATTTATCTCGTCAGAGTATAAGGACGCGGGATTACGGAGTCGAGTTACAGTAATCGTGTTTATATACGTTGATACACGTTGATTAAGTATACTGTTCCGAAATTCACAGTGTGAATGATGTTCATCATGTTCACGAAAAGGAGCAGCCAAAACCATGCAGGACCTGAAAGGTAAAGTCGCCGTTGTGACCGGTGCATCCCGCGGCATTGGTAAGGGTATCGCAGAAGGTCTGGGTGAGCATGGTGCTACCGTGTACGTCACCGGGCGCAGCAGTCGTTCTCAGCACCCTCCAGGCAAGCTGACCATTGAAGCGACCGCTGCAGCAGTCACCGAATTTGGCGGTAAAGGTATCCCGGTAAGAGTGGATCACAACAACGATGCCGAGGTGCGCAGCTTGTTCGAACAGGTTGAACGTGAGCAGCATCGGCTCGATATTCTGGTCAATAACGTCTACCAGATCCCGAATCCCCCGGCACTGACGGGTGGATTCTGGGAACATCCTATCTCAGTCTGGGACGACCAGTGCGGTGTTGGCTTGCGGGGATACTATGTCGCATCAGTTCTGGGCGCGCCCATGATGGTGAGACAGCGTAGCGGTCTGATTGTGAATATCTCGTCAAGAGGTGGGCGGGGCTACGTATTCAGCACATCCTACGGTGTGGGTAAGGCCGGTGTCGATCGAATGGCAGAGGATTTCGCCAAAGAACTAAGAGAATATAACTGCGTGGCGTTGTCCCTGTCACCGTCGAAAGTAAAAACAGAATTCATCCTGGAGCAGGTAGCGTCAGGTAAAATGCCACCTTTGGATCCTGAAGTTGCACAGTCCGTGCGTTTTTCAGGACGCGTCATTGCTGCCCTGGCTATGGACGACAACGTTATTGCAAAAACCGGCGGGATCTACACGGTGAACGAGATCGCCGACGAATACGAGGTGACAGATCCTGACAGGGAGTAGCCCTGGCAGGCTGTTAGGGAACCTCTGACTAGGTAAAATCAGAGGTTCCCGAGACTCCCGGCACACCCTTGATACGTTCCCGCAACCCCTGTACCAACAGGTAAAACACTGGTATCAGCAGCGTACCCAACAGGGTGGCAGCCAACATTCCTGCCAACACCGTGACCCCCAGTGAAACTCGACTTGCTGCACCAGCACCGGTTGCAAACACAAGCGGTAAAACTCCCAGCACAAACGAAAAAGCTGTCATTAACACAGCCCTGAAGCGAAGTCGCGCGGCGTTTGTCGCAGCACTCAAAATACTCTCCCCCGATGACCGGAGATCCATGGCGAACTCTACAATGAGTATGGCTGTTTTTGTCGACAAACCGATTAGAAGTACCAGCCCAACCTGCGCATAGATGTTGTTAGCCATTCCGACCAGGTAAAGCGCCAGTATCGCACCGAACAAGGCCAACGGAACTGCACCGATTACCGAAAAAGGAATCGACCAGCTCTCGTACTGAGCAACTAAAAACAGGTAGACAAAGATAATCGCCAGAGCCATCAGTATCGGTGCAATATCACCAGCCTCAATCTCTTGACGTGATTGGCCTGCCCAGTCATAGACATAACCGGCAGGCAGATTTTCAGCCAGTGCCTGCATTGCCGATATGGCCTCACCGCTGGAATGACCTGCGGTTGATTGGCCAGTAATGCTCGCACTTCGATAAAGATTAAAGTGATTGATGCTGCTCGGTCCGAGGATTGGTTGAAGTGAACCAAGGGTACTCAATGGCACCATATCCCCATCGGTGTTTCGAACATAGTAGTGCCTCAAGTCCAACGGTTCGGCACGAAACTCACCTTCTGCCTGGATCATCACCCGATAGGTACGACCAAACTGATTAAAGTCGTTGATGTACAACGATCCCAGTTGACCCTGCAATGTCAGGAATACATCGCTGAGCGCGACACCCTGCGCTTTTGCCTTATTGCGATCTATCTCGATAAAGTACTGCGGTACATTAGCGCGGAAGGTGCTGAACACTCGGCTTAAGGTTGGGTCCTGATTCGCATCATATATCAATCCATTCATGATTTGCGCCAGCAAGGCTGGATCACGACCCTCACTGTCCTGAAGCCTGAACTCGAACCCGGAACTGGTTCCCAGGCCAGGAATGGGAGGCGGGTTAAAGACCATGATCTGGGCATCCGGCATGCTCCAGAGCTGGCCCATTAACCTGTAAATAATGCTTCGCAGACTCAGGCTCGGATCAGTCCGCTCCTCCCAGTCCTTTAAGACAATAATCGCCAAACCATTGTTCGAAGCGGGGCCGCCTAAGAGCGAAGAACCTGCCACTGTAATAATATCAGTTACCGCCGGGTCAGCTAAAACAGTTCTGGTGATTTTTTCCATGACCCTTTCGGTACGATTCGTGGATGCCGCGTCGGGTAACTGGACGTCAACAAAAAGATATCCCTGGTCTTCACCGGGAACAAATGATGTCGGCACAGATGACATTAACCAGCCGGTTGCAATGAAAAGAACAAGCGCGAACAATCCAAACCGACCCGCGCGACTTAACAGGCCACCCACAACCAAGGTATAGCCACTTGTCAGTCGGCTAATCCCAACTTCAATAAACGTCAGGGCTCTTATCGGTTTCATCCCTCCTCCTAACAGCACGCTGCACAATGCGGGGCTCAGGGTCAGAGCATTGACAGACGAAATAAGCACCGCAAAGGAAATGGTGACAGAAAACTGTTTGTACAGCTCACCAGTGATGCCCGGCATAAATGCCACAGGAACAAAAACAGCCATCAATACCAGTGTGGTCGCAATTATTGGACCTGTCACCTGTTGCATCGCCTTTTCAACAGCCTGTTTGATGGGCAGTTTTTCCTCTTTCAGGATACGCTCAACGTTTTCGATCACTATGATTGCATCATCAACAACGATACCGATGGCCAGCACCAGGCCAAATAACGTGATGGTGTTGATGGAGTAGCCCATGACATTCATGAACGCGAAGGTACCGATCAGTGAAACGGGAATCGCAATAGCAGGGATAAGAGTTGCCCGCAAGTTTTGTAAAAACAAAAAAACCACCAGAATCACCAGCGCCACTGCCTGGAACAGGGTGACAATGACTTCGTTTATCGATCGCTCGATAAACTTTGTGGTGTCAAAAGGTATGTCGTAGTGTAATCCATCAGGGAATCTGGTCGCCAGTTGCGCCATCTCTGCCTTAACCAGTCTGGCCACCTGGCCCGCGTTAGCCTCCGGCAGTTGATAGATCACCAGAAATGCCGTGTCTCGGTTGTTTCGCCTGGCGGCAATCCCATAATCCTGGGATGCTAATTCAATCCGTGCAACATCTGCCAGACGCACAAAGTTACCATCCCGCCTGGCACGCAGAATGGTCTGGCCAAACTCTTCAGGAGTTCTGAGACGACCCTGGGCCTGGATCGAATATTCAAACTGCTGATTCGCTGGCGACGGACTCGCACCTAACTTGCCTGCCGCGACAATCAGGTTTTGTTCTCTTAAACTGGCCTGGACATCTCCAACGGTGATCCCCAACGAGGACATCTTGTCTGGCCGCATCCATATGCGCATGGAATAGGTTTTTTCTCCCATCACTGTGGCCGCTGCGATCCCCGGAATGCGGCCTAGTGGCTCCGTGAGGTAGTTAGTCACATAGTTGCTCAGGAAAATATCGTCAATCGCATCCGTTTCGGAATACAGCGTAATACCCATGAGCATACTGCTGGATTGTTTCTTGACGGCGACACCCTGTCGCTTTACTTCCTCAGGCAGTGAATTCTCTGCAAGGGATACGCGGTTTTGTACATTCACCTGTGCCTGGTTTGAGTCGGTGCCGACCTTGAAATAAACCGTGATGTTGGCACTTCCATTGTTGGAAGACGTGGATTCGATATACATCATGTCTTCCACCCCATTGAGCTGCTCTTCGATGGGACGGACGACTGACTCTTCGACAACCTGCGCACTTGCGCCAGGATACACCGTGGTAACCTGCACCTGGGGTGGAGTAATTTCCGGATACATATTGACCGGTAGCAGAACCATCGAAATCAGACCGGCGATGGTGATAACAATGGATATTACAAATGCAAACTTGGGTCGATGGATAAAGACCTTGGAGATCATTGTCTGGCCCTGTTAGTTCTTCAAGGTAAAATTGTGCCCGATAACTTGTCCACGGTTTTGTCAATGGGACTAACGACAACACCTGGCCGCACCTTCTGCAGACCCTCAATAATGATGCGCTCACCATCCTGCAACCCGGTTTCTACGGCCCACATGGCATTGATTCGACGTTCGAGCTTTATCACCCGGGCAACAACCTTGTTCTCTGCATCGACCACCAGTACAAATGTGCCTTGCTGGTTTTTCTGTACTGCTACCTGCGGTATCAGGGACATGGGCTTCTTATCCTGACCTTCTATCATTAACGTGACGAACAGGCCCGGCAACACCAGCCCATCAGGATTGGGAAACTCGGCTCGTAAACCAATGGTACCCATACTTTCATCAATACTAGTATCCGCAAAATTAATCGTTCCGGTCTCGGCATACTGGGTATCGTTGGGCAGTCGTAAAGTCAGTTCAGCAACCCCCTCTTCACCTTGCTGCTGTACATTCTGTAAATAAGTGAGATAGCGACCTTCGTCCAGTTGAAAGCTGACATTGATCGGGTCTACGGCGTTGATGGTTGCAAGCGCATTGCTCTGGGGTCCCACGATACTCCCCACATCATAGTTTGCCTTACCGATCCTACCCGCAAAGGGTGCCCTGATCTCTGTAAACGCCAAGTTAAGGGTTGCTTTTTCGACTGATGCCCTGGCTGATTGAACCGCAGCGTTTGCCTGGGTTGCCGTCGTAACCAGTTTGTCCAAATCAGCCTGGGAGATGAAACCCGTTCTTGACAATTCTTCGCCGCGTTTGAGATTGCGGCTCGCATTTTCGGCACCCACTGTACTGCTGGATACTTCAGCTTCCACCTTGGTGAGCGATGCCTGGTATTCTACCGGGTCAATCTTGAACAGGAGCTGGTCTTTCTCAACCAGGGTTCCTTCCTTGAACTCACGTTTAATCAATTCACCTTCGACTCTCGCCTGGATATCGGCAGACTGGTAAGCCTCGGTCCGGGCAACAAATTCCAGGTATACGCCTACCTCCTCAGAACTTACGACGTAGACAGAAACCGCTGGTGCTGCTGTTTCAATCTGCTCTGTTTCATTACTGCAGCCCATCATCAAGCCGACAGCAAGTGAGAGCAACAATGCCCGGGCGGGTACTTTTTGATTTATTTGGTTAGCAGCACAGGTATTGTCTTCAGAAATCCGCACTAAACTTCCCTGTTTTACATTTGTTATAAAATCATAAACCACTTCTACACAACTTTATATCGTTTTAGACACTATACAACTCGATAACATCGGTGATATGCAAAACTGGCCCTGTGATCCATGTTCAGACAGTGGGTTAGTGACGCTGCACGGATTGACAAGCGCCACGAATTTCCGTTATTTATACCTCTTCACACGCAATTTCTGTGTACCCGGTATCCACTCAATGGAAAACCTATCGATAAACAGCGAACGACTCTGGCAATCCATCATGGAAATGGCCGAAATAGGTGCGACTGAAAAAGGCGGTTGCGCCAGGCTCGCGTTAACAGACCTGGACAAGCAGGCACGCGACCTTCTGGTTCAGTGGTGCAGAGAGGCTAAGTGCAAGATCGAAGTGGATGAAATGGGCAATATTTTCTCCACACGACCAGGAAAAGTAAAAAATCAGCCTGTGATGACAGGCAGCCATCTGGACACCCAGCCAACCGGTGGAAAATTCGATGGTGTTTATGGCGTCTTGTCCGGTCTGGAAGTTATTCGAACTCTAAACGACCACCAGATAGAAACCAGCCATCCGATCCAACTCGTTGTCTGGACTAACGAAGAAGGTTCGCGCTTTCAACCAGCCATGGTTGGTTCGGGCGTTGTCGCCGGGGCCTTCGAACTCAATGATATATACGATTGCCGTGACGCTGACGGGCTAAGGTTTGTAGACGAACTCAGCAGAATTGATTACAAGGGCAATAAACCTGCGACCATCCCAAATGCCAGGGCTTATATTGAAGTGCATATTGAACAAGGTCCTATCCTCGAAGACGCAAACGACCTGATTGGGGTAGTAACCCACCAGCAAGGGATACGCTGGTATACCGTCACGGTAACCGGAAAAGAGTCCCACGCAGGCACCACACCCATGCCGATCCGTCAGGACGCGTTGATGGCTGCCGCCGAGATAGCACTAAAAGTGAAGTCAATCGCCGAAGTAAATACACCGTCCGGATGCGGCACAGTGGGAATGTTTGATTGCTATCCAGGTTCACCCAATACCATTCCAGGTAAAGTTGTTTTTTCTGTCGACCTGCGACATCCAGACAACGCCACCCTGGAAGAGATGGAACAGCAGTTAATAAACTTTACAAAAACACTTTCCAATCAATGTGACACCCGTGTTGATGGTTATTGGAAATACCCAGCCAGGGCATTCGATGAGAACTGCGTCGAAGCAGTACACAAGGTTGTGCAAAATCTCGGTTTCCCCTACCAGAAGATGATCACCGGGGCTGGTCACGATGCCAGCTATATGGCACAGGTCATTCCCACATCAATGATTTTCATCCCTTGTAAGGATGGTATCAGCCACAACGAGGTGGAACATGCCACCATGGATCACTGTGCTGCAGGATGCCAGGTGCTGTTACATACTCTGCTGGAGATTTCTCAGAGTTGACCGTCACTTGATATGGCATCTATTTCACGTTGTATTTTAACGTCCTCATACCGCCTGGGGTGAAAGTATCTGGCATAACCAGGCAATGACGTGTTGTCCATATCATTCATATAGTCCGCGCAAAGTTCACCGGCACTGCAGGCAGACATAGTGCCATAGCCAGAGAGCGCTCCAACCACATGCAAGCCCTCAATCTCGAGGGGCCCGATTATCGGCCAGTTTTCCCTGGTTCGCGTGTAGTACCCGGAAAAGTGGCTGATGGGCGTTGGTACCCGGGCTACATATTGTTCAAGCGAGGGAACAAAGCGGCTTGCGCCCCTGAGGACAATATCTGCAAATTCCGGATTGCTGCCGGGGTCCCATGATGCTTTCTCTGGCTGTCGATTAAATGCCCAGCCTAATTTAATCTGGTTGCGGCCTTCCGGCTTTATATGCAGTCCGGGAGGAAACTCGGCCAGCAAATGGGCATATTCCTTGTCACCCACCATCATCAGCCTTTCTTCGTCAGTCCAGCGGAGGTATTGGGAATCCGCAAAGATCGAAAATGGCATATCAAGGGGAACTGCATTTGCCGGGTCGGGAATAACAATTTTATGCTGCAGATAATTTTCTACTCTTAGCTCGACCCCCAGCATGCTTGCTAGTTCGCCGATGAATGGACCGGCCGCTATCACCAGCTGTTGGGTAGAAATTTTATCACCATTGGCAAGAGACATATTGAAACCCGACCCTGGCCCCTGGCTTACACCTTCGATTCGTGCTTGCCTGAATACCACGCCTGCTTTTCTTGCTTTGCCCAGTAACAAAGACCCAAGCGCGTTCACATCAAGGACACCGGCCCGCTTCACATGCACAACCTGGTTAACAGAATCTGCAAGATAAGGCTTGCTGTATGCCAGGAGTTCCCTGTCTGTAATCCTTACCAGATAATTACTCGGTTCCTTCTCTTGTCCATCAGTAGTTTCGCCATAAGAAGTTTCATATGACGAAGGAAATAATTCTGCCTTGTGTTCGCTGATGAAGTCGTAGCCAATTTCACGCATCTCAAATGCATCGCCTGCCTGTAACTCATGCATTAAATCCAGGCTATGGGTCACGAACTCTGTCATGCACGCATGGGGCCAGTAGTCACGGTAGTTTTCTCCCGACTTACTGGTTGTGAAAGACATCGGAAGAAACCGATCGAGTAGAACGATATCCTTCTGCCCATACTTAACACTAAGGTAGTAGGCTGTGGCGATTCCGGCCAGGCCTGCACCACAAATGACTGTTTGGTTCTCCATTGCCCTGGTTCACTCCCAATACAACCTACCCTGGCTTCCGGGTTGTAATTTCTGAGTTGTAACATTGTCTTACAAACCGTCGTACAAATCACTTACGGATGCAATGCAACGGTGACCCTTTTTTCTCAGGATGCTCGTACCGGTTTACGCCGAAACTCACAGCCAGTACACTCGAAAAAAAACCCAGGCAATTACTACGGATGAACAACTTTCACGATAACCTGCCAGATCAATTCTTCGAAAGAGAAGATGAATCTTCCGATGAGTTGTTTTATGAGTCTCCCAGGTTCACGACTCATATCGACGATGCCACCATCCACAACCTGACCCATTATTATCGAGAAACGCTTCCCGGGTCGTTTCGCCTGCTCGACCTGATGTCATCATGGATCTCCCATCTGCCCCAGGAAATCAATTACCATCAGGTGGCAGGGCTTGGGATGAATGCCGACGAACTGAAAGGCAACCCGCAGCTTGATTCTTACGTCGTACAAAACCTCAACGACAATCCGCAACTCGACTTTGCCGACCACAGTTTTGATGCCGTTACAATTGCCGTCTCCATACAGTACCTGATCAGACCATTTGAGGTTTTTAAGGAGATAAGCAGAATCCTCTCACCGGGCGGTAAATGTATTGTCGCGATGTCACATCGCCTGTTCCCCACCAAAGCGATTTACGCTTTCCACGTGCTGCCACCGGCGGATCGTTTTCGCCTGGTTTCCGCCTATATGCACCAGGCAGGAGAGTTCAGCAGCATCGAGACCGTTGATCGATCACCACCGAACGCGGACCCACTCTGGTTAGTGGTTGGGACAAAAGAAAGAGACTTGAATTGAAGCACAACAAATTTCTAAACACTGATCCACAAAAACTGCAAACGAGATATGGAATATGAAATCCAAGCCAAAAATTATTAGGTTCACTCTCCTGTTAAGCATGTTAACGCTATGCTTCTCCTCTTCTGCGGAAGATCAGGTCTGGGATATCAAATCCAGAATGGTACCTGCTCCTGCTGGTGCCAGTGAGAAAATACGCCAGTCCATAGCATCAACACCCCTGCCTGACCCTGCGGCAGCTCGCAACATGTTCACTGACGAGAAAACAATTAATTGGGGTGAGATGATAAAAGCAACATCATCCAGCCGGGACGCCTCGGCACTAAAACTGGCAACCTCACTGGGTGTATCGATCAAGAAGCACAAGATAGAAGGCATCACGATTTATCATGTTGATCCGGCAAAAGTAGATCCGCGATTTTCCAACAGTATGTTCCTCTATGTTCACGGCGGTGCCTATGTCTTTGGTGGTGGTGATGGCAGCGTATCGGAAGCGGCAGTCATTGCCAGTACGTCGAAAATCCGCGTGATCTCAGTTGATTATCGCATGCCACCGAAGGACCCGTTTCCCTCTGCTGTGGATGACGTGGTCGTTGTCTACAAACACCTGCTGGACGAGAAAAAAGCAGCCAAATCCATCGCCATTGGCGGTACATCGGCCGGAGGTGGTCTTGCTCTGGCTGCCGTACATAAATTCAAAGCACTGGGCCTGCAGCTACCTGGCGCCATCTATGCCGGTACACCCTGGGCTGACCTGACCAAGACCGGAGATACGCTCTTTACCAATGAGGGCTTGGATCGTGTACTGGTGACCTACGATGGCTTGCTTGGTGCTGCTGCACGACTCTATGCAGATGGCCACGATATGCAAGATCCCTTTATTTCACCGGTGTACGGTAATTTCAGTGGGTTTCCGCCAACCTACCTTGTCACAGGTACACGTGACATGTTTCTAAGTGACACGGCAAGAACACATCGGAAACTCCGGGCTGCCGGTGTCGTCGCTGACTTGAACGTGTATGAAGGATTATCACACGCGGGTTATGCATTCAATCTGACATCGCCTGAATCTATCCAGGTTTATTCTGAGATGCGGGATTTTTTGTTGGCACAATTGAACTGATACGGATTTGACTCACGAACGGTGACGAAGTCTGGAGTCAAGCTGATCCACAATCTCAGTCCAGTCAGTATCTTCTTCCAATCGTATGAGCTGAAATGTCCATGATCAGTTCCCTCCGACAGATTAGCTCTCCATGGCAGCTCTCGATTATACCCTTTTGTTGTGCCGCTGGTCCCAAATAAACTCACCCAATATGACAAACAGAATCAAACAGCCGATCCAGAACACAAAGTTGGCAACCGGCGCGACGGGGCTTACTGATTCTACGATGACCCCGGTCGTACCTGCAGGCATCACGAAACCGAGCAGGCTACCATTGCCGGTATAGGTCTCAACCCTGCTAAATTCCCCATCGTTGACCACGGTCACAACCAGGGTGGACGCGAATGTCGTGGCAACGGAAACGGGGCATTCACTGGCCCCACTGTTCTCGATGCCGAAGACCATCATTTTTTCGTCCGCGACTGGCACTTGAAAAGATAATGTGTCGCAGTCAGGGCTGAAGTTTACCGTCTGCTCTGCTTCGCCCCGTCGATACTGAACACGATGCCAGTCTGACGATCGCTGGATCGACGCTGATAACGATTCGAGAAGCTGTTCCTCAGAGGTGCGAACCCTGATCGTAACACTGGTCCAGATCGCGCCGGGAGTTGTGGGCTGATCCCTGACGGACACCCTGTCGCCTTCGAATTCAACGACGCAACATATGTTGTAAAGCTGCTGTAACGTCGGAAAAGCGATGTTCTCAGGCACGATGTCGAAGGCGCCCCGGGTAGCGGAAAAAGGTTGTTCCATTAGAGACTGGGTCGTAACAGAGAACGATTTCAGAGGGAAACCGTAGCCATTGATTGACGGCAATCCTCCGGCACTTGAAAGCAGCAGGTCTGTTGTTGGAATCGATATTCGAGTGAGTACCTGTCCAAGTTCAGGGTGTATTCGCAGAATGGTTTCACCCAGCTGCCGATTCGCGTCGATGACCCGGTCGAAAGATTTTTCAAGTTGGTTAATGCTCTTGAATGCCAACAAACTCATCAAGCCAATAAGCAGCAATCCAAAAATCGGAATCGACATTACCATGGTTGCAGAAGCGCGAATTTTCGTCCCGGTTAACGCGGACGCCGGTTCTTCCAAATCCATGTTTCGCAACAGGATCCATAAAGTAATACACGTAATGGCGACGATGCACCAGAGCAATATTTCTTTGAACGAGGCAGTATTTAACGACGCAGCAGAAGAAAAGCTGATCGCCGCAGCAACTGCGAATGCCAGCAGCAATGGTTTTACCGGAGACAGCGTGACTGCCAACCGGGAAACATCGACTAAAATACAGTTCGCAACATAGCAGGACCAGATCAGGATAACCGGCATTACTGAGCGAGCGGGGACCCTGAAGTCTGCCAATGGTGGAACAACTTGTAACAGCAGATCAGACAGGGGAGAAATGTTGTTGCTCACTACCAGGCAAAGAAAGACTGAACCAAGAAACCCTGCAAATGGCAGGTATCGGCCGGAAGCAAGGACATAAAAACTCATCAGCAATAGCGGACCGACACCGTAAAGAATTTCGTGGTCGAAGTTACCAGGACGTCCGGTCGCGGGGATGCGGTACCAGAAGAGTGCACTAAACCAATCGTGCATCTGATTCGTCAGAAAGGTGTAAATTGCGACTTCACCACCCATATTACGGCTCGCATCCGGTCCGCCTGCAAAAGCAATCATTTCGAACAGAACCGGTGCCGCCAGCAAACAGGCCAGTAGAAAGACTGCCAGTACCACCGCCAGAGACAGTGGCCTGAACTTAACATTACCCTGGCGAAACAAAATGCTACAGAATACCGGGGCTGCAAACACAGCGCCATAAACAAGCATTTGAAAGCCGGGCGCAGAGAGACCATGGACGATTGAAAAGAGCGAGATCAGCAGCACAGTCATCGACAACTGCCCGGCGCGATGACAGAGCCATAATGCGAGCAGTGCCTGAAGAAGGAGCAAACCGAGAAACAGATTTTGATGTCCCTCATTAATTCGATAAGCCAGCATCGGGCTAAAACCGATAAACATGACAAGGAAAACAACAGTGGGTATTCGTTCCACACTGAAATTTTTCGGTTCACGGGACCATTTAAATACCGCCTGAACACCCAGGAAGCAGTAACAGCAATGAAACAGAAAAAAGGTGATGTTGAGACTGGTGAGAGGCGGAATCTGCAGCTTCGCCAACAGGACACTCAAGGGGAGAATACCGTATCCCCCCAGGTAATTCATACCACCGAACATATCTGTCCGATAGGCCATGGCTTGAATATCACCACCGGACGCTGTCAGCTGATACAGCATAGGCAGCAGGCTGCTCAGCGCATCTGCGCCCATGATTGTTGAACCAGCACCAAACCCAACGAGAATCCAGCTAACTGCAACAATAATGAATATCCAAAAAAGCAAATGGAGATCCGTTATGTCATGTCCGGCATGGATAAGGGTGAATTGCTGATGCGTCGGCATTGCCAATCATACCTTCCTTTCAATTCGCTTTAACACCTTCACTGCCTGATGTAAGCATTTAAGATCTTTTTCATTCAAGTGTTTTAGTTCCCTCACTAAACCATCCACCCTGGCCTGTTGTCCTTTCAGCATTAGCTGGCGGCCCTTTTTTGTGGCCTCAATTCGCAGCGCCCTGGCATCGTCGGGGGATGGTTTCCTTCTCGCCAATCGATTGTCTTCCAGACCAGAGACCACCCTGGACATGGTGGCGGACGTTACCTGCTCATAACCAGCCAGCTCCGAGAGAGTGCAGGGCCCGCCAAACACGAGTACCGAAAGAGCAGAAAGTCTGGCCGGTCCCACATTCAGCTTGCTATCTTCTTTTCTTAACCGGCGTATCAGGTGTATGGCTGCGGAATTCAAACCGGAGGCGATATCTTCTATGGAATCCATCCTAGTAGTCCTTCAAGGTAAAACTGCCATGTTCAGCGAGTGAGGAAGCGTTTGACGCAACCTTAACAAATTATCTTGACAATAGTTAGCAATGCTATCAATATAGTTAGCATAGCTAATTAGTTGAAAGGGATTGTTCATGGCAGACTCACTCGCACTCACAAAAATTCATCAGATTGCGATCAATGCGAACGACCTGTCTGAATCAAAGGCATTTTACACCGATGTTCTCGGTGCCAGAATGATTGCGGAGTTCGATCCACCAGGCATTGTCTTTTTTGATTTCCAGGGTACCAGGTTGATGCTGGAAAAAGGTGCATCACAGGCCACAGTGTATTTTCGCGTTGAGGATATCGACACTGCAGTCAAGCAACTACAGGAAAAACAGATAGAAATTGACATCATGCCCCACGTTATTTTTAAGGATGACGACGGTTTGTTTGGCCCCAGGGGTTATGAAGAGTCCATGGCCTTCTTCAAAGACCCGGCCGGAAACATCCTCGCTTTCAGCAGCCAAACACCCCCTGACCCGACTTGAGAAGAAGTTTCACGACTGACAGTTTCACTACTGACATGGGGCTGTCAGCATGACCGGTGTATACTGTCGATCTACCCGGTGGAAGCAGTGATATGGCAAAGTTATATGCACAACTCGACGACAAGCTGATCAAGTTTATCGAGTCACAGCATATGTTCTTTATAGGTACAGCGCCCCTCTCAGGCGACGGTCTTGTCAACCTCTCGCCAAAGGGAATGGACACCCTCAGAATTCTCGACGAAAAAACCATCGCCTATCTTGATCTGACGGGAAGTGGCTCAGAGACAATTGCGCATCTCAAGCAAAATGGCCGTTTCGTACTGATGTTCTGCTCGTTTACCAACAAACCCATGATCCTCAGATTGCATGGAAAAGGCGTGGTGCTGGAATCAGATCATTCCGACTATCCGGCACTGTTGAAGAAATTTCCCGAGCGGCGCGGGACCCGCGCAATAATCAAACTCAGCGCCGAACGAATCGCAGATTCCTGTGGTTGGGGCGTACCGGAATATGAATTTGTTCAGGAGCGTGATACCTACACCAAATACGCGGCCAACCTTTCTGACGAAGATTTTAGAAAGGGCCAAATAGCCAATGCCAGGAGCCTGGATGACCTCCCGTCTCTGGCAACCCCAAGCTATTAACCCAAACTGTAAACGCAAAACTATCAACCCAGGCTGTCGATCACAGCTTCCGTATCCCTGCCGAGTGCGGGTGCTCCCTTCAATCCGGAATCCGGAACAGGGGCTGCAGAGAACCTTGCATGAGGCATAACATGAATTTGTTTACCACTGGGATGATCGATTTCCCCCAGGTAGTTGTTCTCAATTAATTGTGGTGACTCGTGCAGGTCTTCAGGGAAATTGATTTCGCCGGTCGGCACCCCATGGCTTTCAAGTATTTTTATCCATTCCGCAGTCGTCTTACTTTTAAGGTTAGCTTCAATTTCCACCTGCTGCTGCAACACGGTCTGGTAGTATTCGTCGTTTTCAATATCGTAGTCCGGATCATCCCGGAGTTGTAACGTGGTATTTAGTGCCTCCCTTGCCTTATCACGAAGTCTCCGAGTCAACGCACCAACGAATACTGCACCGTCACTGGTTTGATAAGGGCGATAAAAAGCAGGAACCAGCCTGGGGGTTAACTGCTTCCTCCGGGCCAGAACCTTCTCATGGCTGGCGCCTTCTGCCCTGAGCAAACTCAGTACCTTGCGAGCTTTATGCAGCGGTTTGTCAGCCATATCATGGTTTACCACCCTCGAACTTTGCAAAGACAGCAACGTCAGTAATTTTGACGTAGTGACCTTCTGCCCGATCCCGGTTTCTACCCGGTGAAACAGCGCGCTCGAAATTCCAACGATTGCATAGAGGGCCGTGGCGTACTCTGACATCTGGGTTGAAACCAGAGGTACTGGTGTTTTACCGTCACTTGCCGTTTTGCCTTCAGACAACAACATGCCTGAGTAGGCCTGCAACACCAGGTCGTTGGCTGGTTTTTCTGCCCAGAATCCCTGCTCACCGAATGCATTGATATCCAGGTAAATCAGCCCCGGGTTTTCTATTCGAACCGACTCATAACCAAGTTTTCCGGGGAACCGGTTCTTTTGTAGCGATACGAGAACAACGTCCGCGGTCTGTATCAGGGCACTTGCCAGTTCTAATCCTTGCTGCGTGTAGATATCCAGCGTTACGGATTGCTTGCCCCGGTTCAGTGACTGAAACAGTTTCGATTCAGAAACCGCAAAAGCATTCGTATTTCTAAGCGGGTCACCGTTCATGGGCTCTACCTT
>LWDU01040392.1_pt2 | contig 22238 bp, 10 predicted proteins | sample 727161 | NCBI WGS metagenome assembly LWDU01 (sample SAMN04566230, study PRJNA314399) | hydrothermal vent metagenome | isolation source: deep sea hydrothermal plume seawater | place: Mexico: Gulf of California, Guaymas Basin | collected 2004-07-11
TTGCATTGGCGCCGTAGACCCGGTTCGAACGTTCGGCAACGCAGAACAAAAACAGAGACTTCTTCCCGATCTGGCAACGGGCAAGAAGTTATCAGGCTTCGCCCTCACCGAACCAGCCGCTGGCTCGGACCTCACCGCATTGAGGACGACAGCCGAGTTGGTAGGAGATCATTACGTTGTCAACGGCGAGAAGCTGTTCATCACCAATGTCACACCCGGGCGTACGATCGGTCTGGTTTGCTTGATTGAGAACAAACCGGCCGTGTTGGTCGTCGAATTGCCGGCGGCGGAGAACGAGAATTTTCAATTGAGGAAGTATGGTCTTTACGCGTTGAAGCACACGCACAACCAGGGCATCATTTTTCGCGACTTTCATGTTCCGGCCGAAAATCTGCTCGTCCCAAAAAAGGGGAATGGACTGACGATCGCCTATCATGGTTTGAATCTGGGACGAGTGTCGCTGTGCGCCAATGCAGCCGGCACGATGCGAATCATGATGGCGAACTTGTTGCCATGGGGCCACTTTCGCAAGACGTACGGAGCGGCGATTGCCGACCGTGAGTTGGTGAAGCGGCGACTGGGACGGCTGGCCGGGCTGATCGTCGCCTGTGACGCTTTGGTCGCTTGGTGCTCTCAACTTATTGACGAGGGATATCGAGGCGAGATGGAGTGCATTGTCGCCAAGATTTTTGGTAGCGAAGCACAGAAGGAAGCAGCTATCGAACTATTCATGAAAACGCACGGCGGACGTTCATTCTTGCATGGCCACCTCTTCGGTGACAACGTTCATGAGTACCTCGCACCCTGCATTTACGAGGGCGAGGGCGAGATGCTGGCGATGGCTTTCTTCAAGTCGTTGGTCAAACATCACGGGACGACCTATTTCGAGCCGATTGGTAAACTGTTGGCTCAAGCAGGAATTCGCAAACCCAACCCGCTAAACCCGTCTCATCTGTGGGCTCTCAAGGGTGCCATGGCGCCCTATGGACTCTGGTTGAGCAAGCAATACATTACGCCAACTCCGTCACCGAAACTGCCGGCGATGCCCAATTCTCTACGGCAGCACGCGGAGTATGCCGCGGACGAATTACAACGCTCCGCTCTGGCAATCAGCGCCGTCATGCGTAGGCATCAGCTGAAGCTGGCCGATCGCCAATGCCGCATGTCGGAGTTGTCCGGACGAATTCAGAAACTAGTGATCATGTTGTGTACGAGCCTCTACGCCGCCCGACAGGAAAGCGAGTTTGTACAGAATGCCGGCGACATTGTTTGCCGCGACTTGAAACGAGAGTTGGTTGGAAACCGGCCCAGCGATCGCTACTACCGCGCCGTAACTCGGTTGGGAGAGTCGGCATTGGACGGTGGATTCGACTCCATCAGTGATGTGCCTGCGGAAGAGATCCTCATGTCTTATGCTGACAAATAATCATCGTCGAGCGTTGCATAGCCCTCCGAGCTGCAGTGCTGATGATTACCAGTTTTTCGACTCCAAAACGTCAGAGTATTCGTCATGACTCTATTTGCGGTCATTTTGGCGGCTGCTGGAAAAAGCAGTCGTTTCAAGGACGCCCATTTCAAGAAAATATTTGCTCCCTTGGACGGAAAAGCGGTGTGGCTACACAGTGTGGATCACTTCGTGAACCGCGCCGACGTAGGGCAAGTCATCGTTGCGATCGCGGCTGAAGATCGCCAGGAGTTCATGGAGCGATTTGGAGCGAACATCGCTGTGCTCGGTATCGAGGTGGTGCTTGGCGGCGAGACTCGGGCGGACACGGTTCAACGGGCCCTGGCCAAGGTCCGTGACGAGTTCGAATATGTGGTTGTGCACGATGCGGCTCGACCGTGCGTTGCAGCGGTCTGGATCGACGAAGTGTTCGCTGCCGCCCAGAAAGTTGGCGCAGCGATTCTCGCCAATCCAATTGTTGGGACAATTAAACGCGTGGAGGGCGGCCGAATACGGGAAACGGTCTCCCGTGATGGACTTTGGGAAGCCCAGACACCCCAGGTATTCCGTCTCAAACTACTGCTCGATGCCTACGCCAAACGTGGAGATTTCCATCCCACCGATGAAGCTCAATTGATTGAACACTTTGATGGCGAGGTCGCGATTGTGACTGCGTCAGCCGCCAATCTCAAAATCACGACCAAAGAAGATCTGGCGTTGGCTAAATATGCTCTGCAGGCCTTGCCGAAACCGAAGGAGATACTACCATCACACCCATTCGCTGACGATGATCTGTGGCGGTGAACCTCACTCGCGAGTCGTCAGACGATTGGTGATGTTTCTTTCAGGTCAAGCTTGTAGCTGGAAAAATGAGCATGATGGAGCAACTGGTTTTCGTCGATCGCGATGCAGCGAAGCGACTGTTTGGAACCGCCAGCGCCGACGATCTGACGCAATTCGTCCGGGACTTGATCGCGGACTCGAATGTGCCCTCATTAAGTTTGCCCGAGCGTTGGCCAGTATGGGAAGAAGAATTTCACAACGATGAGGTTGAACCTAAGACCCTCCAATGGACTCTTAGTGGTGGCCAAGAGATAGTCGTCAGTGACAATGGAAGTCGAATACAGTTGAAGCGTCCCGACGTCGTCAGGCAAATCGCCGGAGCTGTCCAGCAGTCTGGAGGGCGCATCGTCGACGACCCGGATTTCGCCGCTGCATTGCAGGAGTTCTACTCAGATGCGGCCGAGAAACAGGTCGCCGTGATATTTGCAAGTTGGCCGAAAGAGAATTAGTGAACCGCCGCATCTCGTAACCGCAAGGGCACCTTTGCATGACGACGCCGAATCCGCTTTACGATGACTTGCAGTGGCGCGGCTTGATCTACCAGTCCACTGATGAGCAAATCCCGCACATCTTGAATACGCCTCGCACGGTCTACGTCGGATTCGACCCAACGGCCGATAGTTTACACATCGGTAGCCTGCTGGGATTACAGGTGCTGCGACGTTTTCAACAAGCTGGGCATCGTCCGGTCGCTTTAGTTGGCGGAGCGACGGGAATGATAGGCGACCCAAGCGGTAAGTCCGACGAGAGGCAATTGTTGTCTGTCGACCGACTGCGAGAGAACGTTGTTGGCATTGAAAGGCAAATGAGGCAGTTTTTGGACTTCGACGAAGGACCTTGCCAAGCAGTTCTCGTCAATAATTTCGATTGGATGCGACGCTTCAGTTTCCTCGATTTCCTCCGTGATATCGGCAAGAATTTTCCCGTGAATGTGATGATGTCGAAGGAGTCGGTTAAGAATCGTATTAGCCGCGACGGGGGCGGCATCAGCTATACCGAGTTTAGCTACATGTTGTTGCAGGCTTACGACTTCGTCCACCTCCAACAAGAGTTCGATTGCTCAATGCAGTTGGGTGGAAGTGATCAATGGGGGAATATTACGGCAGGGATCGATTTGGCGAGGCGGCTACACGGCGTGCAACTCTACGGACTCACATGGCCATTGCTGCTGAAGTCCGACGGTACCAAACATGGTAAGACGGAGGGAGGCAGCGTGTGGTTGTCGGCTGAGCGAACTTCACCCTACAAGTTCTATCAGTATTGGATTAACGTCGACGATTCCGACACGGCCAATTGCTTGAAGTTTTTGACGGAATTGGATCGCGAGGAAATTCAAGACTTGGAGAAACAGGTCGCAGAATCGCCCGAACGCAACATCGGACAGCGACGGTTGGCAGAAGAATTGACACGAATCGTTCATGGCGATGCCGGCGTGAAGCTGGCACAGAAGGCGACGGAAATCATGTTTGGTGGTGAGATTGGTGGCCTTTCCGACGCGACGCTGCTGGATATTTTTTCTCAATTGCCCAGCCACCAGATCGATGCCCAGAAACTGAACGATGGACTTTCACTGGTCGAAGCCTTTGTTTTGGCCGGCATTGCCAAGAGCAAGGGAGAGGCTCGACGTGCCGTCGAACAGGGCGGTGCCTATGTGAACAATCGTCGCGTCCAGGACGTGAATTACGAACTGACTCAAAACGATTTGGCCAGTGAGTCGGTGGTTGTACTTCGTCGCGGGAAAAAGTCCTACGGCCTACTGCGCATCAGTTAGGCGGATTCTGTTGGCCGGTGGACTGGTTGGCTTCCAGCCAACCCCCAACACGAGCCCACGGAGAATCCGTGGGATCCCGTTCAAACAAAGACGCACCGTACTAAATTCCGGCACCGTCAAAGAACTCTTCGTTGATTGGGTCGTCGTACGAGCGTACGACATCATCGTATAGCGAGTAAACATTCATCGCTAACAACGGCGGCGAGTAGATATGCAACGTGATCAGATCGCGGCTCTCGGATTGCAGATTGGAAATCTGATGAATGTCACTGTCCGTGGAAACCGTCACGCCACCTTCACCAACCATCGACGACGAGATAGCGTAGACCATTCGATTCGGAGCTAATTCGAATTGTGTTTCGACGAAGTTGCCGACCAGCACTTTGACTCCGCAGTTCGATCCTATGTGATCATGAATCGGACTGCGTTGACCATTGCGCCAGCACAGCACGAGTGCTTGAAATGCTGGACTGCTGAACATTAGATTTCGCAGATACCGGTCGGGATGAAAACGAGTGAATCGGTGAACATCTTCGAGAGGGATGTCGGTGGTGCGGAGAAATTCATCGATCTGCTTGAGTGGGACTTCACGGTCAAATCGCGTCAGGTCGGCAAAGTAGTCCGCCACATTCGCCATGGTATTGTCCTTCTACGGTAACTGACGCGATTCATTCGTCCGAGAAAAATCTCGCTGTAGAGCGACCACTACGGGTGAAGACTACTTGGAGACGAGGTCACGACCAGTAGATAGTCTATTTCGATGCTGCCGGTATCTCAATGTAGGCAGGAACAGACAAATCGTCGAACCGTCACTTCAGCGGTGGCTTGCCAGGAGCATTGGCAACTCTTGGCGCGATCTGGAGATAGACTTCCAAGGTGACAGTCTTGAACTGTGCCAGCCACTTGTTGGCTTGGGCTATTCGAGTCTGGTCGTTTTCAGCCAGCAGCCAATTGTAGTCATGCGTTGCCGTCACCTCGTCACGGCCGTTCTTTGCTAAATTCAACCGATGAATTGTACGGCGCACCTCCACAGGAACTTGGCCAATTTTTTCTATTTCCTCATTCAACTGCAAGCGGACAAAGGGCGGTAGGCCGCCCGGCTTGAATGCGGCTAGCCGCGCCGCGGCATCTGTGAATTTACGGTATCGGCTGGCATCCTCCGGATCCGGAGGAGTAACAGATCTTGCAGCGTAAGCGAGCACATTTGTTGCCGCTTGATGTGGAAGGCGGGCGTCTTTATTGAATTGATATTTAATATCCCCGAAAAAGCCATCTTCCTTCCGCTCTTTGGCACGCATTCGCAAGGCGATGCTGAACTTCTCAAGATCGGCAAAAGTAACGATGGTCCTTAGACTGCGCTTCGGGTCAACGAGTATTACCTGTTTGCTCCTCATGTCGAAAATCGAGATTTCGCTTTTAGGAAGTTGAAAGTCGTAGGCTTTGGTGCCGCGAAAGAGAGTGAGGAACGTGTATTGCTGTTTGCCGACCTTGACCGTCGTTTCGACTCGGAAGTCCTCCGCGCGAGCACCAACGCTAAACGCGGTGACGGTAAGAAACGCGATTGTGGCAGTTTTAGCCATTGCCAAGACCCTCTGCTATTCCGTGACCTCGGATCATCATTCACTCATTTTTGAGCGACGAGCATACGCCGACGTGGGACCGTACGGATCCGTCGTCGCGGCGTCAAGATCAATGAACGGATCTGGCCTCAACTTTTGGAGTGCTCCGGCTTGTCGGAGCTTTCAGTGGAATCGCGGTCATCTCACGCACCGCGTTGTCTGTCCAACAACAGAAAGTACTCGCTGAGGTCTCAGACGTTTGGCTGGCGAGTGGCTTGGCTGTTTGCGGAACGACTCGCGTAGAATGACTTGCAATGAGAGCAAATCGGACAAGTGTTGTTTGACTTGTTTCCGTGTCGCCGTATCGAGCGATGCGTCAAAGTAAGCACCGATGTGAGATTTCGTTTCGGTGCAAGTAAGTTCAGCGGCTGGCAGCAGTTGTCGAATGCCCACGGCCAAGAAAAGGATCAAGCAGAGGCCGACAGCACTGCGGGTGACAAAGCGGCGGCGGCAACCCTCACTCAATTCGCGAGCAAAATCACCTAAGTTTCCCTTCCGGGCAGGCCTCCAGCGCGAGCTGCAGTTGATTCGTCGTAACAATCTTGGAATGACCTTGGTGCTGAGCTTGCGTTTGCTCCGCCGCATCCCGTGGGCATTTCAACGCATGGTGCGTCAGAAACAGTGCCAATTAACCTGCGCGATCACAAACTTGGGCGATCCCGTCGCCAAACTCCGGCTGCCACGACGCGACGGCCGCATCGTGGCCGGAAAAAACGAGTTGCTGGGCCTCGATTTGTTGGCGCCCTGGCGTTCTAGGTCGGCAGTTTCCTTTTCCGTATTCACCTATCCGGGCCGGCTGTGCATCAACTTGCACTACGATCCGCGCGTGCTTGAGTCGCAGCAAGTCGCGGAGTTGATCGACACGTATCGCGATCAGCTGTGCGATGCGATTGGTTCGAATCCACGGGTCACACCGAAATCTGCTGCTGCGAGATAACGAACAGCAGGCATGCAGCTTCTTCGTTGGCGCATTTTCATTTTTTCTCGAGAACGGTTTTTAATTCGTCTCCCGAGGTAGGGGTTTCCATCCTTACGTGATAGCCGGATGGAACGCGCGTATGACAAACCGCGGCCCCGGCTCACGAGTGATGCGAAATAGGCTCTTTGTATTCGGCTCGACAATCGGCCCTCTAACGTTGAAGACTTTCGCGCCCGAGATCGCAGCGACCCATCACTTGTTGTTAGATTCCGAGCCGTTAGAAACGGGACAGCCGAGACAGCCGTCATCGTCATCACGATCAACATCGTTGCCTTACTGTTGTTCCGCAATTCCTCAAATTCGATTGGCGATTCACTTAGTGATTATCGAGACGTGTTCGCGAAATGCGAACTAAAGTAGTTTCAGCGGGACGCTGTCGATGTAAGACTTTTCCCGTTCTGCCCATTCCGTCACGCCGTCGGAACTTGGTGAACTGTATGTCGATTCGCAGCAAGCGAGCGGCGGTGGAAATGTACAGCTAGCCGCGGTCAACAGATGTGGAATGCGAGAGTTCGCTCGCAAACAACACGAGCCAATGTTGGAGACAGAAATATGAGAATGACGGCCAACTGTCAAACTAGCGGCCGCGAATCGGTGCGAAGAGTCTGGATCATAATCAGCCTGCTGGCTTCTCTTTCTTATCTGGTCGCTCGCGTTCTATTCACGCTGAATTTGAGCAGCAGTTACGGGGCCGTTGTGTCACTGCTGTTGCTCGGAGCAGAATGTCACGGCGTGACACTGATGTGCCTATACTTCTGGCAAATATGGAACACCCAACCGTCTGTGGAAGTTCCTGTGTTGGCCGGCAAAACGGTTGATATCCTGTTGCCGACCTACAACGAAGACACTCACTTGTTGCGCGGTACGATTCAATCGTTGATCGCGATGGATTACCCTCATAGGATCTATCTTCTCGATGATGGAAATCGTCCGGCAATGAAGCAATTGGCCGACGATATGGGTGTCGAGTACATCACTCGCAACGACAACCTTCACGCCAAAGCGGGCAATATCAATCATGCGTTGGAGCAGATTGATGGGGAATTTGTCGCCATTTTTGATGCCGACCATATTGTCCGGAAGAACTTCATCACGCGGACGATTGGTTACTTTGCGGACGATTCGGTCGCCTTTGTGCAAACGCCCCACGCTTTCTACAATTTCGACAGCTATGGCAGTACATATTCTCCAAAGCAGAGGGATTACTGGGAGGAGGGGGAACTATTCCACAATTGCATTCAAGCCGGAAAATCGAATGCGAACGCCGTCATATTCTGCGGCAGTGCGGCGATCTTCCGCCGATCCGCACTCGATGACATCGGTCTGATTGCCACTGAGACCATCACCGAGGATATGCACACCGGTTTGCGTCTTCATGCAAACGGCTGGAAGTCCGTCTTTGTCAACGAACGGTTGATCGCCGCTCAGGCGGCTACCGACGTGACGGCCTATCAGTCCCAGCGGCTTCGGTGGGGTGAGGGAAACCTCGGGATCATGAAGTACGACAACCCGTTGTACATGCGGGGATTGACTCTTACCCAGCGTCTTCATTATCTAGGATCGATGCTGGGTTGGACCACCGGCGCCGGGAAACTGTTGCTTTACCTGTCGCCAATTCTCATGGTCCTCAGTGGGGTATCGCCCGTTTTGGCCTTCACTCCGGCGCTCATTAGCCTGCTGGTCGGCCATTTGATCATCGGTTGGATCGCGCTAAAAATCACCGGAAACGGGCATTTTCGTATCGTGCGGAATGAAATAGCGTCGATGGCCGCGTTTTGGGTACAGATTCGCGCGATGAAACGAGCCTTCCTGAATCGGAATCGCCGTTTTGAGGTGACGAGTAAACGAGGTCGCCAATCGGGCCACGTGCTGCGGGCTATTCTGCCGCAGTTGCTAATCTTCATTGCCGGCAGCGGGGCGATTGCCTGGGCATGGTGTAGCTGGTGGTTAGGGATTTATGGGAACTTTGTCGGACTGGTCGTTGGCAGTGGGCTGATCTTAATCCAAAACGCGTTGGCTTGGATTGTGATTCGAAGGGGATTGAGACCGTCAGATGCGCGATTTTCGTACCGACATCAAACGGGTCGCGTACACGCTTCCGTGTCCTGGGTTGACGACAACGGAACATCTTGTCAAGCACAATCGGTTTGCTTGGAAGTTAATGAATGCGGCGCCAGTTTGCATGGATTTGTGCCACATTCAACCGGACGGATATTGCAGCTCGAACTACGAGGATCCGGTCATTGTGTGTCTGTGCAGGGGAAAGTGGCAAGGTGCAATCCGGTCATCGAGCAGAGGGTATCGAGAATTCCCACCGGTAACGCTTTCCGGACAGGGATCAAATTCGAAAACGTCGATGGTCCAACCTGCGATGCACTCTGGTCGCTCACGATGGACAACATCGTTTGTGCCACGTACCAGGAATTCAAAGGGAAGAAAAGTGGCGAACCCGCTGAGGTCACCAAGTTATTAAAACTCCCCTGTTCCCTGCGCCCGCGGGATTATGACGAAGAAGCATGGACGAATCTAGGGATCCTGACGGCGGTCGACCGGAAGGGATTCAGCATGATCACCGAACCACTGGATCATTTTCAAGGCGAGAGCCTGGCCTTTAAGATCGAGACACCATTCGGTTCCATCACTGGTGAGGCGGAACTCTGTGGGAATTCCGACGAACAACGCAACGCGTCAATCTCGAGTTTTGACGTGATGCGATTTGACGGACAGGGACGCGGGCTGGTGAAAACAATCGGCGAAATCGAGACAGAACGTTCTTTGCGCCACCTCGTTGAGTACTCTCCCGAGAAGCCGAAACTCTCCTGTAGCCGTGCGATGGTGATGGTTGGCGCGCCGAGTATAGCGCTGGCGATGTTGCTGGTAATTCTGCTTCTGTTCTCCCATCCGCACCACGTCTTGTTGACAAAACTAGCTCGTGTAAAACAACCCACCTCCACTGATCTGGTGAAACTCGATGAGCTGACAAGTGCCGTTATCAACGGAAAAATCACCGATCTGTCGTTGGTGGTGCAGCTGAGAAACGTCCTCCATCACGTGGCACGTGAACAGCAGGCGCTGCAGGTCTTGGAGCGGATCATGGAATCGAATCCAAAAAACAGCGGTTTAATGTTGGCCTTGGCCAACCAATACCGTGATCTGGGCCAGTTACAGCAAGCTTTCGATGCCTATTTTGAGTTGTGTGTACGTTTTCCGGATGAGCAGAGACCGGAGGCAGTTCTCGCAGCCGTGCGATCCGGCATCGCACTCGAGCGAGATAAAGAAGCACTCATGCTACTGGCCGGACTTTCACAAGTCGATTTCAAGTCGAAGCAAGTGGCCACGGAATGTGCAGCCCATTACCTCAATCTTGGCCATCCCGATAAGGCGCTTTCCGTCATCGGAATCCTCGATGGCGATCAGAGCATCGAGACGGGAATGCTGGCCGCTACGGCTTACGCCGCAAAACGGGACTGGATCGCTGCTCTGGAAATGTGTCAGTCGCTGGGACGAGAATTTCCCGATTCGGTTGAACTGCCCGCTTTTTGGGGAGACTGTAGATTCTGGAATGGTGATTATGTTGGTGCGATCGAACAATACACGCGCGCCATTTCTGTATCCACCGTTGGTGAAGCGTCACTGCGGCGCTGGGCCGACGCGCATTTGCAGATTGGCGATGCCGGCAGGACGCTGGAGCTTGCCGAACGGGCTTGGCTGGGCGACGAAACTCCATCAACGTGGTATCCGTTGATTCTGGAAGGCCTCGTCGCGGAAAACAGGGTATCGCCGGATGGCGCAAAATCTACTGATAGCACGTTTGGGCACGACGTTGTCGAGCGGGCCATGCGGGTCCTGAATCCGGACCCCCGATTGCTGCGAGCGGTCTACGCTTACCTTGATTGCACAGCAACCACGCAAACTGCGCTAGATTATCTGGCTGAGCACGATCCGGAAGTCAGAAATCATGCGGACCTTTGCCTGCAACTTGCCACGTTGAATTATCGGTTAGAAGCGTATTCAGAATCGTTCGCTATTGCGGAAAACGTGAGCGCCATGAAATCGGCCGACCAGTCGCTGAAAACGGCGGCTCGGCTATTAGCCGCACGTTCACTCGTACAGATCGATCGGCTCGATGCGGCCTTGCCACGGTTCCGTGAGTTGATCGCAAATAACCCGGATGATGTGTCTATTCGAATTGAGATGGCCGGCTTGGCTTTGGCGCACGGACTTCCGGAGGAAACGCTGGAATTGTGCCGCCGAACCGACTCGAAACACAAATCCAGTGAGAACATTGATCTGGAGATTGCCGCGTTGGCGACGCTGAAGAGATGGCCCGAACTGATCGTCTACTGTGATGAGCAGTTGAAGCGTTCACCCGACAATTTGGGAATTAAGACCTGGCGTGCAAAAGGCCTGATCTGGAATGGTGATCACCAACAGGGGGCTGCCTTTCTTGAAGAGCTGTTGCCGGGTTTGCCGCTCGACGACGAAGCACACCTCCTGTTCGCGCGGGCATTGTGTTGGAGCAGGCAATACGAGCGTTCTTTGCCGCTGTTGTTTGATCTTAACGCCGACCGGAGCGCTGATCCGGTTGTGCAACGTGAAGTGCTGTTTGCAGCAAACGGAAGCAAGTCGAAGACGGCTCAACAGCTTCGACGGATGGACGACTTGATCGACCAGTTGGTCGCGGCCAATGCAGTGGATACCGAGACGCTAATCGCCGCCTGCGACCTGCTGATTCAACAACAGGAATTCAAGCGGGTGGTTCAGTGGTTGGCCAGTCATTCGCCGCAATGGGAACACAGTTTGCCGCTGCGACTCCGGCTGGCTAGAGCACTGTCTGCTGGCGGTGAATTTGACCTGGCGGCTCAGCATTACGACGAAATCCTTGTGCATCCCAGGCTAGACGAGGTGTTTGAAAATTCGATCAACTCGCCAAACACGCCGGAACGAAAGGGCGAAATTCGTCAAGATGTGTTGCTCGCTGTCGCTCGTAACGCGACAGCCGCCGGGGATCTAACGCAGAGTGTCAAATGCTATCGCGCACTGATCGAGGAGTTTTCCAATCCTGTCGACGTGCGCTGTGAGTACGCTGCCGCACTGCTGGCGGACCAGCGACCAGCTGAGGCCCTTGAGGTTTTTCCCAGCAACTCACGATTGTCGTTCATTAAAAAGAAGTTGTACGTCGATGCGTGCGTGGCGACGAAAGACTTCGCCTTGGCGGGTCGCGTCTGCAAGGAACTGCTCGATCAACAACCGAACAATCGTGACGTCTTGCTGCAATTGGCAAGAGTGATGGTGTGGGACAAGCAGTTCATTGAATCGGTGCCGATCTGGGAGCAATTGTTGGAAGAGTCGCAATCGGACACCGCCCTCCGTAGCGAATTCGCGCGAGTGCTGACCTGGGCCGGTAGATCAAATCAGGCGTTACAACACTATCAATGGGTGCTCGAGCGGGGCAACAGACTCTCCCAGCAGGACGAGCTGCCGTTGCTGCACGCCGTGGCCGATACCGGGTATTCGACAGCCTCCGTGCTGGCCGAAATTGACCGGATCGAGGCCCAGCAACAAAGCAGTCGAGTGATCGACAACGAAACCGTGGAATTTCTGGCGTACATCCGCGCTGACTTGAAGCAATACAACGCCGCCGCCGAGCTGCTTCAGCGACTGCTGACAAAGAACCCGAGCCGCCGTGACCTCAGGCTGCTTTGGGCTGACATGCTTCATCAAGCGCACCGTTATCGCGAATCGGAGACGGTGCTGGCCGCGTTGCTGGAGATATAACCGAATGTTGTTGATGAGGTATGAAAAAGACGGACGTACATTTGGGTGAATTCGTTTGCCGGAACGTGCTGACGGCGATTCTTCGTGAGGACGCACAGACGCGGTTCGCCTAAGCGATCGAAGGGTCATGTAAAATGGGCTGCTCGATCTTTGCTTGGACTTCGCTCATGCGAGATCCTAATCGTCATGATATTCATGACCGTACTGGCAACGCGGCTTGGTGTCACCCCAAAACATCCGTTTGGCACTAGCAGTCCGATCCGATTTCGGAATTCAGGGGCCAATAATCTGGCGATCCCACGCCTCGTCTCAGTTGGCGCACTAGACTTCATTTGACGTTCATACTGATTGCCAGTGGTCCGTTCGCGTTGCGGTTGCGACACCGAGCTGGATAGGAATCGTGTCGGAATACCCTCAGAAACACCCATCCGAGTTTCGCATGGAGAGCGTTATGCCGAATCAGAATAATCCGAATGAGCAATTTCGATTAGCCTGTGTTGACGGCACGTCGGATAATCGTCGTTCTTCCATCGGAGAAGCGGGTGCCTTGGATCGGATGATGCCGGAACTTTGGGACTTGAGTCCCCTTGGGGACGCACTCGAGGAACGGATTGAGCATCTCCACGATCTGCTCCGCGAACGCACAGGGGCCCTGAGCAAGGAATGCGCCATCCGTCAAGATCTGGAACGACAGCTAAGAGAATCTCACGCCATGGCTGACCAGGCGATTTGTGATAAGAACACATTCCTGGCAACGATGAGCCACGACATTCGAGCTCCCTTAACAGCGATTCTCGGATATTCCGAGCTACTATATCGGCTGGGAGATATCCACAACGCACCGTCAGAACGAATCGAAATGCTATCCGCAATCAAACGCAATAGCAGCCAGCTTCTTGAGCTGATCACCGATTTGCTGGATTTTACTCAGTTCAAGTCGGACCAGTTCGAACTGGCCCCAATCGAGACCGATCCTCTCTTGTTAGTGTTTGAGGTTGCGGCTGATTTCCTGACCACTGCGAACTCAAAAGGGGTGAAACTCAATGTCGAATGTACGACACCTATTCCACATCAAATTCTGACGGACCCCAAACGGTTTCGACAGATACTGACCAACCTAGTTATGAACGCCATCAAGTTTACCAATGAGGGAGACGTGATCATTCGACTTGCGTCTCGTGAACTTACAAGTGCTTCAGCTTGCTTCGTTGTCATCGTTGAGGATACCGGCATCGGGATTCCAGCGGATCGACAGTCTGTTATCTTCGAACCCTTCACACACGGTCACAATGAACAAACCAGTCACCAAACGGGTACCGGGCTGGGATTGTCGATCTGTCGACAACTTGTGGAGTCGAGCGGAGGCACTATTGTCATGGCGTCGGAGGAGGGTGTTGGGAGCAAGTTCACGTTCACCGTACCGATCACGAGCAACGCGCCGGTGTGGCAACCCAAGGCTCACGAACTGACCATCCGAGAACCGGTTGCACTCAAGTGGGATACACCGGATGTCAATCTGACGGACTTTCGCATCATGATCGTCGATGATACGACCGACACGCGAGACCTGCTGAAACTGATTTTTAGCGAAGCTGGAGCCGATGTAACAACAGCATCCAATGGTCTTGATGGAGTTGCGATGACACTGGATGCGATGCGTGACAAGAGGCCTTTTGATTTCGTCCTGATGGACATGAGGATGCCGGGGATGAGTGGTCACGTGGCAACAAGCAGACTTCGTGACGAAGGGTTTCAAAATCCGATTGTCGCCTTGACCGCCAACGTCCAGGCAGGTGATGAACAGGCCTGTCTGGATGCCGGCTGCAGCACATACCTAACCAAGCCAATTGAAACCTCCAAGCTTTTCGAGACGATTGAACAACTGCTGCCCGAACTGATGGAGCACAAGAGCCATGACAACGAAAATCGGCCGACGGCGTTGATCTCTGAAAAAAGCACGGATCCGCGTTTCCTGCCGTTGCTGGAGAATTACATGGCACGTCTGCCAAACTTGCTGGAAGAACTTCGAACAGCGCAACGTGATGGGAACACTGATTCTATGTTGGACATCGTGCATCGATTGTGCGGAACAGCGGTGAATTACGGTTATCCCTTGATCACCGAAGCCGCTGCCCAGTGTCAAACAGCGATTCACACCAACAACTTCCCGGAAAAACAGCTGAACAAAACACTCAACTGGCTCACGAGTCTCGTTGACAGTGCCCTTGAATCCTACCGGAACGAAAATGATGAGCATGCCAAACACAACGCGTGATTCCGTTCTCGACAATTCGTCCAAAAAGTTACTGATCATCGACGATGACCCAGTTTCCCGCGATCTGATCGAGTATTACCTTACCGGTGTTGTCGATGAGTTTGCCCATGCTTCGTCAGGAATTGAGGGGATCCGAATAGCCGAGGAGTTTGTACCAGATGTCATCGTGCTTGACATCTCGATGCCTCGAATGGATGGATTCGAGGTTTGTAAACGGCTCAAGGAATCGGCCATTACCCGAGACATTTTGATTCTATTTCTGACCATGCGTGAGGATAGCGTTCAAATTGCCAAGGGGCTTGACTGCGGAGCTTCGGACTATCTGACCAAGCCATGTGTTCGAGTGGAACTTCAAGCCCGTGTTCGAATGGCACTGCGAACCAAACAGATGAGCGATTCACTGAGAGAGCGAGCGTCGATTGATGGTCTAACCAATCTTGCCAATCGTAACGCGTTTGATGACGCACTTCGCGCGGCGATTGCCGATTACACTCGAAACGGACACCCGTTTGGGCTCCTGCTCATGGACCTCGATCACTTTAAGAAAGTCAACGATTCTCATGGCCATGGCGTCGGCGACGAGACGCTGACCTATGTCGGCGATGTGTTACAACGAACGTGCCGTGGCTACGACGTTGCTGCCCGATATGGCGGTGATGAATTCGCCCTGCTCCTGAATCGGACATCGAAGATCGAAGCGGAGCGAGTCGGCCAGCGACTTGTAGATGAGGTTCGAAAAATCTCCCTAGAGACCTCTGAACACCTAGTCCGTATCACGGCCAGCGTCGGCCTGAAGTGCTCGCCCAATGAACCTGGCGAGATCGACGCAAAGATGTACTTTAAAGCGGCCGACGACGCACTCTACAAGGCGAAATCGCTTGGCCGAGACAGGCTGGTTGAGTGGTCTTCGGCTCAACCTCTAGGGTGTCCGGGACAGAATGAGCCCAACCAAGGACCGATGTCTTATGATACAGGCTGCCCAAGTTGAACCGTTCACGGAGTCGTTTGTACTTGGTTCGAACAATCGGCTGACGGGCTATCGTTCTACGGCAGAATGATGTCGAGGAAAGTCATAACCGAAGCACTATCATAGGCGCCGGACCGAAGGAAATCGGAGCCGACGGAGAGGGTCACAATCGCATTGAGATCCCAATAGAAAGTGGCTCCAAACGAGTTGTAGAACACGTTGAACGAGTCCCACTCGACTCCGTACCGAATCCCGTAATAGCACTGGTGTTCCCCAGGTTGAAAATCTGACAACCAATGGCGCCACTCAAAATCCAAGGTGACGTAAGAGAAGTCGGCCGGCGCGAAATAGGGATGGACTGTGCCGGTCAAGTCGCTTAACAGGGGGTTGCGAACGGTCTGTTCCTCGAAGGAGTTGAAGTGATAGGCTGCGGAAAACAGTAGTTGCCTCGGCGGCGGGCTCAGTTCGACATCGTTGTTGATTGCAAAGGAATGAACGATGTTATCGTCAGAGTAGTTTTGGAGCTGATATTCGCCATCAAAACTCCAATACGGTGTAATCTTCCAACTGATGCGCGGACGCAAACCGTAGCGAAACAGGTTCTGCCGAATGGACTCGCTGTTTTCGGCAACGTTATGTAGGAACACATCGAATCCGAGGTCTAAACCGTCCAAGACACGATAGTCAATCCCCGATTCAAAAGTGGGGCGAGTCGAAAACCGGCTGTGGTACATTTCGACATCCATGTCGGCGAAGAAGAATAATCCATCCGCCAATTCGCGACGACTCTCCACTTCAAGGATGTTTCCCAAGAGTGGATCCGGGCCATTGGGCATGTAGATCTGGTGTGAGTATCCGATCGCAAAGTACTCATTCTCATCACACAGCGGAAACAGAGCCTTGGCTCCAAATCGAAACCGGCTCATTTCCGACAAGCCTTGTCGGCCACCCTGGTGAAAGAAGTCCGTGGTGCCAATCAGACGCGGCTGCAGTTTCAAGTAGCTGCGTTCCAAAGCCCGTTGGATCCGGAAGTTATTGGGGTCTATGGCCAGGAATTCTTCGTACGCGTTGATCGCGTTCCGCGTTTGGCCGAGGCGCCTGTATTGCTGTGCCATCTGGAACGTCACGTGCTCATCGATGGGTTCGATTTCGTGCAAGGTTTCCAGCACGCAGGCGGCGTTCACGGGCCTCCAATCGGACAGTGCGGTGGCTTGCTGTTCGAGTTTGAGAGAGACCGCTTCGGCGGTCATCAGACTATGGAATTGTTTCTGGCTTTGCAGTACTGATAAGTCACCCAACAAGGCCGAGTTAACCGAGCGAGGAACGACGGAGAGGGCCGTTTCATAAGCGTTGATGGCCGCCTTCTTGCCCTGCCATTGAAGCATCATCCGGGCCCGGTTGAGGCCTGCTTCTCGATGATCGGGTATGTCGCGCAAAATCTCCAAAAACAGCTTGTCGGCTGCCTCAAAACACCGGCTAGACCAATAGTAGCCGGCGAGTGTCAATTTTGCCTGAACGTTCGTCGGCGACTGTTCCAGAATTTGATGGCAAACCGCCTCGCATTCATGGCTGTTCTGGTTTGCCAGAATCTCCGCGTAAACCTGCAACACGAGAATGTTGTCTGGATAACGTTCGGAAACTTGGAAAACGATCTGTTTCGCTATCTCAAACTCGCGGTCGTGGTTCGCGAGTCGGGCCATGGCGACACCGACAAGGGGTTGTCTTAAGGCATTGGTAAGATGACTTTCCGCCTGTTGGAATCTGCCCGCCGCAACCAGGGAGTGATAGTAGTGGTAGGCGATGGGCGCGTAGGAAGGGTTCTTTCCAGTATCCACATATCCCAGTTCAAACTCCTGCCTGGCAATCACCGGCTGGTGTTGCGACACGTAGAGTAGCCCGACCAGCGAATGCAGAAGCTGACTGAACGGCGACGGAGAATCTTCTGCGGCGAGTGATTCCCGGACCAACGCCAACGCTGCCGCCTGACCACCCGCCCGAATTTCTGCAGCGACATACTGCTCCCATCCGGCCTTGTTGAAATGATCTAACTCGATCACTTGCCGAGCCAGAGCAACGGCCGTCTCCAGTTGGCCGGATTTCATATACAGGCGAGACAGTGCCAACTCGATATCCGCCCCATCTGCTCCCGCTTGCAAGTATTCACTTTCGGCCAGGCCTAATGCGGTGATCGCCAGATGAATGTCGGCCATCAGCTTCCGTATCCGCGGGCTGGAATCCGTATGCAAAATCGAATCCGTGAGTGACAAAGCTTCAACGTACTCACCGGCCAGCAGGTGGATTTCAGCCCACGCGGCACGGACCTCCGGATTTTGGCGAGACACGTCAAGCGACTTCAACGCTTGACTTGCCGGGTTGATCAGACCTTGTCGCAGTAGCATTTGTGAACGTCCGACGGCGGCGGCTACTAGCTGTGGATTCCCATCAAGAAGGACCGAGTAGATAAATTCGGAGGTCTCAGTATTTCCGGCGAACGACATTTCATCGGCCAGGTCTAGCCATCGCTGTGTATCGTGGCTGATGTCGATACTCGCACGAGTCACTATTTCCAGTGCATCATCGTGGCGTCGCAGTTGGGTCAGAACACGGACCAGCAAAATGGCCGATTCGATGTCCTGTGGATCTCGACGGTAGGTGGATTCCGCCAGCGGAAGAGCCTTGGACGGGTGCCCCAGCGCGAAGTGCAATTCTGCCAACAGAGGCTGGTTCCACTGCTCTATTCGATCGAATCCGGAAAACGTCTGATCAAATCGTCGGCGGGCTGATGTGTAGTTTCCAAAGTCGAGTTCAGCGAGAATCAACTTTCCGATCGCGTCGATATCTTGGGGTGTTTCACGAACCAAGTTGTGCAACAAGTCGATGGCACGCTTGTGCAATCCGCCGGCAATCAGGACATCCGCGAATTCCTTGATCACATCGGGATTGTACGTGCTGTTTGCCAATACACGGTCGTACTGCTCGATTGCGCCGCGGCCGCCCATGCGAAAAATCAACGAGGCATATTCACGCCTCGCGATCTGATTGTTCGGGTTTAACTCGAGAACCCGCTTGTACCGCTCGAGTGCCGTCCCGTACTCTTTCAAGGCGATGCTGTTTCTCGCCGCACGTAACAGAACTTCCTCGTCGGACGTATTGCGAACCATCGGGGTCGGCTCAATCGACAGTCGGGGGTTGCCGAGAGGCGGGAGTATCTCCGACTTTTGCTGTTCCGTTCCGGACACGGGATATGCGGTTGCCGGCTGGAGAATCGGCCTCGTCGGCAATGCTTGAGACGCGTTCTCCTCGATCATTGGAACGGGCCGCGGTATCTGTTCATCGGGATTTCGAGGCAACTGCCGTCCGACCGCTGACGTCAACTTAATTCGCGGGTCGTCTTCACGAAAGGCAAAACGTATGCCAGAGTCGTCTTTGACATGGCTTGCCTGGTAGACATCCGAACCACGCGCAGCGGGTCGCCCGGCCTGCCGGAGAAGCCGAACCTCTTCGGCGCCGACGTTTCCAGCGGAATCCCGGATCGAAACCCGCACCTGGCTCGTGCCGACAGGCAACTCGATCACGGAAAGGCCACGGAATACTCCCGTGTCTTCCGATACATTCACGTCCTGATACCGGACCGGATACCATTTTCCCTCGCCGGCCACAAAACAGTGGACCTGCCGTGATGAGTTGACCAGGCCAGGGTCGGTCGCCCACCATTCAATCTGATATCTGTCCGACGGGGTCGGGATTAGGTTCGCCGTGATCATCGGCTTTGTATAATCGACAGTAACAAACAGTTCCGGGTCTTGCGGCCAGACAACCTGGTTGCTATCCGTCGCGGGAAGAATCCGGACAGCAAACGTGTAGTTCCCTTCCCCATGAGCCGTGAAGTTGAACAAACCAACCTTCGCCGAGATCTTCTCCGCGACCTGCCAACGCACGCCGCCATCTTGCGATACAAACAAGACGGCCGTTGTCGGACGTGTCAAATCGTGGGAAACCTGGAACGGTATGGAAAACCGACGCTGTCGGCTGAATAAAGTCTTGACAGAACCCCGAGACGGCGACACCCGTGGCAAGGAACGGATGCGATGATGGGCAATGTCCAACTCCCCGCCTCGCCCAATACGATCTTGAGATTCAACAACGCCCGTGAATGCTGGTAGCATCACGAAAAGAAGCGTTATCAGTGCTCGAGACCATCTAGTCCCTCGACCGGTCCGATTGGAACAGGGGAACTTCGAGGCAAACAGGACCATTGACAACCTAGGCTTCACGTTCGAACCTCAACCAACATTGTCAATCCTAGTCCGAGTGAGCACAGAAGCTCACCACACCGCTTGCTAAACGTTTAGCTTCTTATCGGTAATTCCGTCTAACCGACCTAAGACGATTTTTCAATGTTTGTGGGCTCAGAAGATGTGGATCGAACAATAATGAATTCAATTTGAGTCAATAGTTGGTATCAAACGCTGACATCCAGGCTACCCACACCTCCCAAACATCCATTCTCATACAACGGCCAAAACAGGCCAAACCGTTTGAAACCGGGCGACTTGGTGATCCCGGTATGAAACTATCCAAACGATTCCGTTCGTGGACTCGATTCTTGGCGGCGACTTTGTCTTCTCTGATTCCGTCGACGAACTTCGCGCCGGGGATGATGTTGGCGATGATGTTCGGTCCGTCGAGTAGCCTCCACCTTTTGAAGTCAGATTGTGAGGCAGTCAGGCCTCGATCCGTTGCCTTCGGTTGGCCGAAGTCGAAGCAGTAGCGAACATCGGTTCGCTCGGATCGGTGGATTGCGCACGTACCAGCGTTCGGCTGGAACGTCGTAGAGGGCGAGCAACACTTCTCGGCCCGTGGGATCCTTGATCCCATCGGCGGATTCTCCGCCGCTCGCTTGGCCAACCAAGACGTCTGGCGCTGTCGTGAAGAATCTCCGTCAACACGTCCTGCGATTCAGTGGGTGGGAAACCAACGACGTTGTGTTAGCTTCCTGCACGGTGGCGTGCTCCTTGGGTTATTTAGCAAACCAATTCACCCAAAGTACGCCGCCTTGTTCACTGCCTCATCCGCAACATTCCGTTGTGTCTTGATTCAGGTTACGGTGAAGGGGTAATGACCACGCCCTGTGCATCGTTGACGCTCGCGTCGCCGGTCAGACTCCATTGGCCGAGGATCGTCAGGCCGAGGCTATCCGAATTAGCTAGTTCCAGCGTCGCGGTCGATGCTCCGGGTACCAGGTTGGGGTTGCTGACATCTGTCGCCCCACCCTGATCGCGTATCGAGAACAGGACCCAGACGACGTCCTGTCGAGCACCCGTCACGGTGACCCCGTCGGCGGCTAGGATTTCCTGGGCCACGATCTGTCCATTGTCGGCCCCGAAGGTCCGAATGATCGCTCCAGCCGCATCTCGAAGGGTGACCGAGAATCGATTCACTGCCACCTCGTCCCCAACACCGATGGTGCCGGGAGCATTGGCGACGCCGATCAGGTCAACCTGCTCACCCAGTCCCGCACCCGTGTCGCCGAACGCGTCCCCGGTCCCAGTAAAGAGTTCGCGAGGCACGTCGGTGACCACAAAGTCAAACCGGGCACGGCCAGCACGTGAGGAGTTCATTCCTAGGGTGGTAAGCCCCGACAGGTCGGCATCCGTACCCGTGAAGGTCGCCACAACCGCAGCCGGTGCCGGTGGAGCAGGTGCTGGTGCCGGCGAAGCAGCCGTTCCAATAGCGACCGCAGTAATGACCACGTCCTGTGCGCCGTTGACGGTCGCGTCACCGGTCAGGTTCCATTGGGCCAGGGACGTCGTGTCCACTCGTAGCGTCGCGACCGATTCACCGGGTACCAGGTTGGGGTTACTGACGTCCGTCGCCGGACCCTGATCTCGGATCGAGAACAGCACCCAGACCACGTCCTGACGAGCACCAATGGCGTTCCCGTCGACGTCCAGAATTTCCTGAGCCACGATCTGAACGTTGTCCGAAGCGAAGGTCCGAATGATCGCTCCATTCGTGTCAGTAAACGCGAGCGAGAAGCGGTCCACCGCGATCTCGTCCCCGACACCGATGGTGCCGGGAGCGTTTGCGACGCCGATCAAGCCAAGCTGCTCACCTAGTCCCGCACCCGTGTCGCCGAACGCATCCCCGGTCCCTGTAAACAGGCCACGAGGCACGTCGGTGATGACGAAGTCGAAACGGGCGAGACCCGGACGAGAAGAGTTTGTGGCAAGTATCGGCAGGCCCTGCACATCATCCGCAACACCGATGAAGGTCGCTAACGAACCTACGGGCGGTGCCGGTGCCGGTGCCGGTGGATTTGCAGCCGCCTGACCAGCAGCCGCTGCGGCTGCGGCATTTGCCGCCGCTGCGGCATTTGAGACAGCGGGTGATACCGCTGGCGTTGGAGCATTTGCTACAGCCGCATTCGCCGCTGTAGCAGTCGCCAGGATCGTGGCGGCCAAATCTCCTGCAGCAGCGTCACTCTGCGTCGTCAGACTCAGCAGGGTTCCCGTGACCGGGTCGGTGTGGATCTGCGTCAGAACGGCAGCCGAAGGCCGGA
>LWDU01042038.1_pt1 | contig 22203 bp, 25 predicted proteins | sample 727161 | NCBI WGS metagenome assembly LWDU01 (sample SAMN04566230, study PRJNA314399) | hydrothermal vent metagenome | isolation source: deep sea hydrothermal plume seawater | place: Mexico: Gulf of California, Guaymas Basin | collected 2004-07-11
ATTGCATGATATTACGAATGCTATTAGCATTTTCTGGAATATTAATGCCTAACGCATCTTCTACAGAACGTACAGATGTCAACGCATGTGTACCCGTACAAACACCACAAATACGTTGAACGAAAGCCCAAGCATCACGAGGGTCACGACCTTTTAGAATAACTTCTAACCCGCGCCAAATAGTCCCTGATGAAACCGCATTAGTAATTATATTATCAGAGTTAATATTTACTTCAGCACGCATGTGCCCTTCAATACGCGTAACAGGGTCTACTACATGGCGTGTCCCAGAGTTATCTAGGGTGTAACCATTCGGTGTATGGATAATACTCATTATTCTTGCTCTCCTTTATTCTGTGTTCGTTTCAATGCTGATACCGCGGCGTGTACTGCAACAGCTCCACCAACGACGGTTGCAGCTGCAATACCCACTTCATCTGCGTTTTCTTCAACACCAAATTGGTGAATACTGGTTAAACGGTTGTAGAAGCTACAACCCATTTTATATAAGCAGTAGCCTTTTCGAGCTGCTTCATCATCCCATTTTTCAACAAATTGACCGGCGTCAAAATGTGGGCGGCGATAGCATTTATCGTGAATTCTTTGACTATAAAACATTTTAGGTCGACCTTGCCTATCCAACGATGGCAATTTCTCAAATGTCAGTATGTAAGTGATAACGGCTGTCATCACTTCTGCAATGGGCGGACAGCCCGGTACTTTGATAATCGGCGCGTTACCTAAATCTGGCACCTTATGAATCGGCGTTGCTCCAGTCGGATTAGGCGAAGCTGCCTGTACACAACCCCATGATGCACATGAACCCCAAGAAATAATTGCCTTCGCATGCTTAGCGGCGTGCCTTAATTGTTCCGTGAATGGTTTCCCAGCAATAATGCATGACATACCACCCGTATGCTCTTGTTCTAAACCCGGGTTACCCTCACAAGCTAATATATAGTTACCATCATATTTCTCGATAGTCTCTTCAATAATTGCCTCAGCCTGATGACCTGCTGCCGCCATAATTGTGTCATCATAATCTAGGGAAATCATAGACAGAATAACGTCTTTAGCTAATGGGTGTGCAGAGCGAATGAATGACTCAGAACAGCACGTGCACTCTAAACCATGCAACCATAAAACGGGAATACGTGGTTTAGTCTCCATTGCATGGGCTATTTTTCCAGCATACGCAGGACTTAATCCCATTGCCGCAGCTGTTAAGCCGCAAAATTTCAAAAAGCTTCGGCGGGTTATCCCCTGCCTGCGCATCACGTCATAAAATGTTTCTACCATTGACTCAGCCTCATTTAAGTTTATTTTTATCACTAGCAGTACGGAGCAAAATGCATACCAACTTTTTTATTGCTTAATAAGCATCGACTTTAACTCCCTCACTTCTTAATAGCCAACCATGTATCCGATTTATCTTTACTTACTGGATAGCAAATAACCACCTCAGACAAAAATAATTATGGCTTGTTTGTGAAAATAACCTTTACACAATCGCCCGATAGTGTAATCATTCTTTACGCTTTTTATGCATCAAAGAAATATAGAAATATCAATCAATAATATGAAACAAACTTTAATACTAGGCATTGGCAATATTCTATGGGCCGATGAAGGATTTGGCGTTCGCACAGTTGAGCACCTGAATGAACACTATCAATTTGACGACAACGTCACTTTGATGGACGGTGGAACTCAAGGTATTTACCTCGTTCAATACGTCGAAGAGGCTGATGTTTTAGTCGTTTTTGATGCCATTGATTACGGCCTTGAACCTGGCGAAATGAAGCTCATCGAAGGCGATGAGGTACCCAAGTATATGGGTGCTAAAAAAATGAGCCTCCACCAAACAGGCTTCCAAGAAGTTCTAATGATGGCTGACATGTTGGAACGATACCCAAGCCATTTACTACTCGTCGGCGTTCAACCTGTTGAACTTGAGGACTTCGGCGGTAGTTTAAGAGAGAAAACACGCTTACAAATTGAGCCGGCCATCGAAGCTGCGCTTAATTGGTTAAAGCAATTTGATATTTACGCGACTAAAAGAGCCGTACCTATAGCGCCAGAACTTTCTTTATCTGGCCATGAAGTGAGTATGGAAAATTATGAAAATAATCGCCCTTCAGCCGAACTAGCTAGCCGGATCGGCGATGATCGAGTTATTCATTCCAAAGCCTTCCACATAGAGTACAAACCGCACCTTCTTGATCAGGAAGAAGTTATCAGCTGTGACGTTGACCACCGAGGCAAGTACTAGTATGTGTATAGGATTACCCATGCAAATAAAGGAGACTGGCTTTGGTTACGCTAAATGCGAAGGCATGGGCGTAAAAAGAACCGTCGACACCTTACTGATTGGCGACCAGCCTATTGGCACTTGGGTACTGGTCTTTCTTGGAAGCGCTAGAGAAGTACTCACCCCCGAAGACGCACAAAAAATCACCGATGCTGTCACAGCCGTTGATTTAATAATGAGCGGAAACGGCCAATTATCCACGCAAGGCATGGAAGAAAATTCCATAGACGCCTTGTTCGCCGACCTGATTGACCGAGAACCACAAAAACCCCCTTCACTAATCGCGTTTGAAGAAAGCCAACGCAAACTTAACGGAGAATAATATGCCTTCCCCTTTAATTGAAAGCATGATTGAACAATATAGCTACCCTGTCTTGGATGAATCAACCATCGACGATTTCATAAACGCTCAAGATGAGAGCATTTTATTCTTTACTGAAAACCCAACGCGCTTCCCAGAAAGTGATGATGTTGCAATGATTTTACCTGAACTTGTTTCTGAGTATGGAAACCGCTTTTCTGCCGCTGTCATCGAACAAAAGTCACAGCGTAAACTTCAAGGCCGTTTTGGCTTTAAAGAATGGCCAACGTTAGTTTTTCTTCGTAAAGGCCAATATTTAGGCGCTATCAGTCGTGTACAAGATTGGAACGATTACATTCTTGAAATTAACAAACTACTCACATCTGCCCCTAAACCTACTCCAGGAATTGGCATTCCTGTTGTGCAAGCATCATCTGGCTCAGGCTGCAGTTAACTTTATCCTTAGGAAGACACAATGAAAAAAATACACATCCCTATCACTGTTGTAGGCCCCGGCTCACAACCCGCTGATGCTGATGGCTCTGAAATGACATTCATGAACATGCCGTCTGGCATGACAACATTCGCTGCCCCCGTTATTCCTGAGCCAGAGGAAACAGTCGGCATGGAAAAAGCCATTGCGCTGGCTGACGACATTCAACAAGCATTAAATGAACAGACCGCTGACAAAAAAGCAATCGTGTTTGAACTCGACTCGCTAGACCAAAGTAACAAAACGTTTATGGATCAGTTACTGGGTGACGGCGAAGTCAGCGCCCAATGCGGTGGAGACATCAATGCAGAAATTCAAGAGTCTGTACTTGCCGGTTTATGGCGAGTTCATTACTTAGATGATAATAAAAACATTATCCGAGATACAATGGAAGTAGCTGCAATCCCCGGCATTATTAGTGAAATGACATTCCATAACGCTCAAGAAAACCTTGATGTGAACGCGTTAAATATCCCTGATACTGTCTACAATGCTCCACCTTTACTTGTGGAAATTAGCGATAAGTTACCCGAATACACACCGGGTGATGAGCCTCACGTTATCAACCTTTCATTACTCCCCCATACCGAAGAAGATATTGAATTCCTATCCGACAGCTTAGGCATTGGACCAACTATTATTCTGTCCAGGGGCTATGGTAATTGCCGAATTAGCAGTACCGGTACAAAAAATGTTTGGTGGGTGCAATATTTCAACTCTCAAGATACCTTAATTTTGAACACCATCGAAGTAAGTAAAGTACCAGAGGTTGCCATAGCATCAAACGAAGACCTTGAAGACAGTGCTGAGCGATTAGATGAAATTCTCAGCTTATACCGCTAAGGCAATTAATAATGGATGATGCAATATTACCCGGCTCTTTTGGCGGCGATACCAGCAAAATAAACGAGGATACGAAGCTTGAATGCAAGATTTGCTGGTACGTTTACGACCCTGAAAAAGGCGATGATTACTGGCAAATTGAGCCAGGCACACCTTTCGCTGAACTGCCTGAGCACTGGACTTGCCCTGAATGTGATGGCAAAAGTGTCGACTTTATGGTGATTGATTAATGCCCGAAACGTCCACGGTAATTGATGAGCGATTACTTGAGCAAAAACACGCTCAAGTCGTCCGTGTGTTTAACACCATCAATACTGAACGCATGAGCGATATCCCCATCGTCAACCATAAAATAAACGTTAGCCTTATCGGCCTACAGGATTGGAATGGTAGCTACCTTGGGATTTTAGTAACGCCCTGGTTCATGAACATCATTTTATTACCTAACCAACCAGACGAATGGAGCGACATTCCTGAGCTAAGCAATGAAACGCATGTATTCCCATCTGGAAAATACAAATTTTTGATGGGGTTTGAACCCGACATTGGCAAGTATCAAACGTGTTCTCTTTTCTCTCCAATGTTTGAATTCGCGGACAATCAAGCCGCTATCGAAACGGCTCAAGCCGCCATTAGTGAGTTAATGAATGTTGAAAACATCGAGTCGACTGACATTGACAGTGAACAAATCCAACGCATATGGGAAGGAGAAGAACCCTTACCTGAAGGTATCAGAGACGACGACTTGGCAACTAGCGAAACGGCTCCACCAACACCCCTCTCTGAAGAAACTGAACAAGTAGCAACAATGACGCTAGAAGAACGGATGCATCAGCCTATGAGCCGGCGAGAGTTGTTACGCGGCGCTTTTCTCAAAAAAGATGAAGCAAAATGAGTATAATTGAGGGGAAAATTAACATTGAGATGCATCTAGAAACGGCGTCTAAGCCCATTGTTAACATTTCCTCCAGTCGCCCGACGCAAGCGTGCAAAATCTTTATCGGTAAAACACCAGAACACGTTTTATCTGTCGTGCCCTTATTGTTTAATATTTGCGGTGTCGCTCAGTCACGAGCGTCTCTAACCGCTATACAGCAATGCCTCGACATACAGCCCCTGGCACAACATGAGATTGCTCGGGATATATTACTGCTTGTAGAAAACGCCAAGGAACACTTACTTAGAATTGGCTTAGACTGGCCCAGCCTATTTGCTATACAACATAATAGCGAACAGCTACCTTATATCAGCCAACTTAATTCCATTTTCGAAAAAGAACTTTTTGATGGCAAAGCATTCCAGCTCGACAGTACTCTAAACAACGATTTGTCGAACGTATCTGAACTGATTGACTCCTTGGATAGCTACCTTGCTTCGGACATATTTGGCTCATCAGCAGCCACTTGGTGTAAAGATGGAAGCATCAAAAGTTACTTGGACTGGGCCCAAACAGAAAACAACCCCGCCGCCTTGGCTACTCGGTATATTCATGACCACGGTTGGTTCCCGCAAGGTATTAGTCATTGCGAGCAACTACCTTCGTTAAATGCGAGCGAACTGCTTAAGCGCTTTAACGGACCTAATACCCGTTCTTTTATCAACTCACCGCAGTGGAACGCGACATGTTACGAAACAACGGTATTAAGCAGGCAACTCAAGCACCCGTTAATCGCATCATTAAATGATGAATTTGGATTAAGTTTAATAACACGCTGGACAGCTCGTTTAGCTGAACTTTCCACCATTCCAAGTCAATTACGTCTGTTATTGGATGCGTTGAAAGCCACATCAGCCACATTAAAAACCAACCCCATCAGCGACGGAATCGCACAAGTTGAGGCGGCTCGAGGCCTGCTTGTTCACCGAGTTGAAATAAGCAACGGCAGCATAAGCCAATATCAAATTTTGGCACCAACTGAATGGAACTTTCACACCGATGGCGTCATAACCAGCTGCTTAGAAAACCTAAATACCGATAACAAGGATCATCTAGAAAAATTAGCTCACGTTGTTATCAATGCCATTGACCCTTGTGTTGGCTATTCACTGAGGATTCATCATGCATGAAATGTCGCTATGTGAAGGCGTACTACAAGTACTTGAAACAGAGTCCAAGAACCAAGGTTTCAAGCGTGTCAAAACGGTTTGGCTCGAAATTGGCGAATTATCCAGTGTCGAAGTTGAAGCCATGCTATTTAGTTTTGATGTCGTGACTAAGGGCAGCCTAGCCGATGGCGCAAAACTATCCATTATTAAGACACCAGGTGCGGCTTGGTGCATGCAATGTTGTAAGAGTGTCAACATAAAAAAACGTTTTGATGAGTGCCCTGATTGTAGCAGTTACCAACTACAAGTAACGGGCGGTGAAGATATGAAAATTAAAGAATTAGAGGTGGAATAATGTGTACAGTATGCGGTTGTAGTGAAGGCGAAGCACGAGTAGAAGGTGAGGCAACTCATTCACACGCTCACTCTCATGATCATTATTCTCATGATCACTCACATACTCACGAACATTCATCGTCGTCCGAGCAAGACATCCATTATGGACGTGGCCCAGCTCACGCCCATGCGCCCGGCATGAGTCAAACGCGGATGGTTCAAATTGAACAAGATATTCTTGGCAAGAACAATGAATACGCACATGTTAATCGTCAACTCTTTGCTCACAAAGGAATGCTCACCTTGAACCTTGTATCGAGCCCGGGCTCTGGTAAAACGACTCTACTCACACGTACGTTAACCGCGCTGAAGGATGAAATACCGATGGCTGTTATCGAAGGTGACCAGGAAACAAGCAATGACGCCGACCGTATACGAGAAACCGGTGTGCCTGCTATACAAATCAATACGGGTAAGGGCTGTCATTTAGACGCTCATCAAGTTGGGCACGCAATTGAACGCCTTGCACCAAGTGATACCTCCACCTTGTTTATCGAAAACGTTGGCAACCTTGTCTGCCCGGCTGCCTTTGATTTAGGCGAAGCTCATAAAGTAGCGATCTTATCTGTCACTGAAGGCGAGGATAAACCTATCAAATATCCCGATATGTTTCATGCTGCAGACATATTACTATTAAATAAAATAGATTTATTGCCGTACTTAGACTTCGATTTAAATCTCTGTATTGAATATGCAAAACGCGTTAATCCCAGCATCCAAGTGTTACAAGTATCGAGTAAAACTGGAGAAGGCATGGATGATTGGTACCAATGGATTCGACTCTCTCGCCAAAGTAAACTCATCGGTTACACTCCCTCGTCAGCCAATGTAAAAGTCATCGCTGAATCAGTCTAATGAGCACTCGGGCAAGCATCTTAATTTTTGACGAGGAGACAACGCGTCTCGAAACTTTTAAAGAAATAGCCTCTGAACACTATGATGTTTTTATAGCCAAAAATTATGGCCATGCAGAAGCTATTCTGCGGCAACAATGGATACAAGTTATCGTTTCAAAGCAGCCTCTGCTGAAAGTACGCGAACTATACCCCGAAATTTTGTGGCTTCGTCTTACCACGCAAAATCCAACTAATCCACCAATTAACGACATACATCATGATACTGCTCACTTGTTCATTGACGAGCCTCTACAAAGAAATGATGTCAATAACAAAGTTAAAAAGGCCTTAGAGTTCGCTGAATTACAACGTGAAAACGAACGCCTTTCCATTGAATTAAAACTCAAGCCAGACACCATTGAAAAGGCGATGGTTGAAAAGCGCCAAGCCCTTAGGGCACGTTTTGATTGGGACTCTGGCATCATAAGAAGCCCTGAAAGCTCCATGAATGATGTCTGCAATCTAATACATCATGTTGCTCCTTTTGATGTCAATGTACTCTTAACGGGCGAATCAGGCACAGGGAAAGAACTCTGCGCAAGAGCGCTGCATTACAACAGCCTCCGCCAAGATAAAGTGTTTATTGCAGAAAACTGTGCTGCCTTGCCTGATGAGTTATTAGAAAGCGAATTGTTTGGTCATAAACGCGGTGCATTTACTGGCGCAATCGAAGACAGAGTTGGCCTATTTGAACAAGCCAATGGAGGCACTATTTTCCTTGATGAAATTGGCGAAACCTCTCCTGCATTCCAAACAAAATTATTACGCACCATACAAGAAGGTGTTATTCGTCGAGTGGGAGAAAGCACACCCCGTTCAATAGATGTACGTGTTATTACCGCGACTAATAGAGATTTAAAAGAAGACATTAAAAACAATTCGTTTCGACGAGATCTTTTTTATCGCTTAAGTACTTTTGAAATCCACCTACCCCCTTTGCGAGAGCGAAAAAACGACATCCTCCCCTTGGCCATTAGCATCTTAAATGCCAGCATGGAAAAATTAGGTAAGCACGTAAAAGGCATTACTGACGAAGCATTACAGTGCTTAAAAGAATACCATTGGCCAGGCAATGTGCGAGAAATGCAGAATGAAATCAAACGCATGTTAGTCCTTGGACAAGACGAATACCTTTCTTCAAATTTAATTTCTAAGCATATTCTACGTGCAGCGCCAGAAGAAGCATCCGCTGATATAAAGCTCCTGACCGGTATGGAGGGTTCATTAAAAGAAAGGGTTGAATCCTTAGAGCTCATTATTATTAAAGAAACATTAATGCGCTTACGATGGAATAAAACAAAAGTAGCTGAAGAATTAGGTCTGTCTCGTGTTGGCCTGAGAAATAAAATGGAACGCTATGGCCTAGAAAAAAATGCCGCCGTTAAAACAGTCAGCGATGTCGCATAACATTATTTCTTAATATGTCTTTGAGTGCCGCGCAACAATTCATTCAAACCCAAACAGCTCAGGGCCAATGTCTGCGCGTACGAGGCTTGGTACAGGGCGTTGGTTTTCGCCCAACCGTTTGGCGATTAGCGAGCAAACTTGAATTAACAGGCCATGTCTTAAACGATGGGGATGGCGTACTTATTCACTTATTTGGCATCGCATCACAAATAAATGAATTTATTGAAGCGCTGATGGAAAACTGCCCTCCTCTAGCGCACATTGACAGCATTGAGCAAACCAGCTTATATGAAAACGCTCCTCACGAATTTTCAATACTTGCGAGCAATCCATCTAAACCACACACCGGCATTATCGCTGATGCAGCCAGTTGTTCCGTGTGTATAGAAAACAGTCTTAATCCAGAAAACCGTCGTTTTCAATACCCCTTTACGAATTGCACACACTGCGGCCCACGCTTATCGATTACTAAGAAAATACCTTATGATCGAAAAAATACGAGTATGGCAGCGTTTACTCAATGCCCTGATTGCCAAGCCGAATACGATAACCCCTCTGATCGACGTTTTCATGCACAACCCAACGCTTGCCAGAACTGCGGACCCACAGCATGGATAGAGCCTACGCCTACTACTCCAAAAGAAACATCCATCCAAACAGCTGCCGACCTCATTAAAAACGGTGCTATTGTTGCTGTTAAAGGCATGGGTGGCTTCCAACTTGTTTGTGATGCGACAAACCAAAAAATTGTTGATAATTTACGCCAACGTAAAAACCGACAAGCAAAACCGTTTGCACTCATGGCACGCAACACATCCATCATCAAACGCTATTGCTTACTCAATGAATACGAGACGACACTACTTCAATCCTCAGCCGCACCGATTGTTTTATTAGACAAAAAAGAACAACTCGACTTAGCAACAACTATTGCACCTAATCAAAAAACATTAGGGTTTTTATTGCCGTCCACTCCACTACATCATCTGCTGCTTCAAAATATTGACGTTCCTGTTGTTATGACATCCGGCAACAAAAGTAGCGAACCACAATGCATAAGCAATGATGAAGCAAAAGAGCGCCTTGCAGGTATTGCAGATTACTGGCTCCTGAATGATCGTGAGGTTGTCAATCGAGTTGATGATTCTGTTACCCGGGTCATTCAAAGCAAAACACGTATACTGCGCCGTTCAAGGGGGTACGCACCGTCTTCAATTCAATTACCTAAGGGTTTTGAAAAAGCCACTGACATTCTTGCATGTGGTAGTGAATTAAAAAATACGTTTTGCTTAATCAAGGATGGAAAGGCGATTCTTTCACAGCACATGGGTGACTTGGAAAACGCTCAAGCCTACGCTGATTATGAAAAAAACCAGCAGCTTTACCAGTCACTTTACCAGCACACCCCTTCCGCTATCGTCATTGATGCGCATCCAGAATACCTTTCCAGTAAGTATGGTGGAACAAAAGCCCACAAGGCCGGGTTGCCTCTTATCAAAATACAGCACCACCATGCACACCTAGCTAGTTGCCTAGCTGATAACAACTGGGGGCTGCAACAAGGTAAAGTATTGGGCGTCATACTAGATGGCTTAGGTTTTGGTGATGATAATACCCTCTGGGGTGGCGAATTCCTTCTGGGTGATTACACATCATATAAACGGTTAGGTTTTTTTAAACCCACTGCGTTGATAGGCGGTTCACAAGCCATGCGCCAACCTTGGCGAAACACTTACGCTCAATTAAAATCAAACTTCGATTGGAATGAGCTAAATAACCAATACCCCCATCATGATTTATTGACTGCATTACAAGCAAAACCGCTTCAAACGCTCAACAGCATGATAGATAAAAAATTAAATACCCCACTGACATCATCTTGTGGGCGCTTGTTTGATGCTGTTGCCGCCGCGATTGGCGTTTGCTATGAACAAATACATTATGAGGGGCAAGCAGCTATTGAGCTTGAGGCCTGTATTACAGAGCAAATAATGGATAACGAGATAAGCAACGCCTATCACTTCAACCTAACCTTCGATGACAAATCCGGCCACTCTATTATTAACAGTCGGCCTTTATGGAAAAGTTTATTGAGTGATATACACGACAAACAGGTAGTCTCGGTTATGTCCGCCCGCTTTCATCATGCGTTGATTAGCATCATCGTTGAAATGGTCTGTAATCTCACTAATAGTCCAAGCCATAAGGTTACAAAAACGGTTGCGCTCAGCGGCGGTGTTTTTCAAAACAACGTGTTGTTACGTTACACATCCGAACAATTGATGACACGTGGTTATGATGTGCTAACCCACACCCATATTCCTGCTAATGACGGCGGCCTTTGCTTAGGCCAAGCCACTACCGCATTGGCTCAACTGATTAACAATAACGAGGTTCAACCATGTGCTTAGGCATTCCTGGTCAAATAATTGAAATTATCGACGCTGACAATTTGTTGGCAAAAGTTGACGTTGCTGGCGTTAAACGGCCCGTTAATATTGCTTGTATCGTGTCTAATGAGCACCCCGCTGAAGCTTGTGTTGGCGACTGGGTACTTGTACATGTAGGGTTTGCTATGAGCATTATTGATGAAGAAGAGGCCTTAAAAACACTCGCTTTATTGGAAGAGCTCGGCGAGACCCAAGAAGAAATTTACGCCATGCAAAATAGCGCAGGTGCTAATGTATGAATAACGGCGACAACAATCCTTTACAAAACCTCTACCCCTTTCTACATGGGCAAAAAAAAGATGCCGGCAGCGAAAACAACGCCTTGCTAGACTCTATACAGATCAAGGCTGCGGAATCTATTGAGGTTAAATCTCAGTTTTTTGCCAAGAACAACCAAGCCTTAATTGATACGGCTCAAGCCATTGCAACAACTTTTTTAAAAAATGGCCGCTTATTTACAATGGGCAATGGCGGCTCTAGTTGCGATGCGTCTCATCTAGCAGTCGAATTTCAACACCCTGTTACAGCTGGCAGACAGGCTTTACCTGCAATTAATCTGTGCATCGATACAGCAATGATCTCTGCGGTTAGTAATGACGTGGGTGTGAAACATGTGTTTGCACGTCAACTCGATGCCCACGCACAAAGTAATGATGCACTTGTCGGCTTTTCAACTAGTGGCCATTCTGCCAATTTAATCGCCGCTTTTAATAAAGCAAAACAAATCGGTTTAACCACTATCGGTTTTGTTGGTGCGGATGGTGGCGAAATGAGAAGTAGCGGTTTGCTTGACCATTGTTTAGTCGTTGAAAGCGATTCAATTCACCGTGTTCAAGAAACGCATGTTGCCTGTTATCACATTCTTTGGGATTTAGTGCACACCTTGCTAGCCGATCAGCGTGGCTTACTGGGCACACAAAATGGAGAACCAACATGAAATACGTGGATGAGTTTCGAGACCCTGAAAAAGCAAAAGTCCTGATTTCGAACATTAACAAGCTTAAAGAAAGCCTAAATGCTGACGAGAAAAAACCCATCCAATTAATGGAGTTTTGTGGCGGTCATACCCATACTATTTTTAGATATGGTATTGAGCCCATGCTCCCAAATTGGATAGAACTCGTTCATGGCCCTGGCTGTCCCGTTTGTGTTTTACCAATGGGTCGGGTCGACGATTGCATTGCATTAGCTGAACGTCCAAACGTTATTTTTACGACGTTTGGTGATGCGATGCGTGTTCCGGGTTCTAAAAAAAGCTTGTTACAAGCAAAAGCTGAAGGGGCCGATATTCGGATGACCTATTCACCTATGGACTCACTCGCACTAGCCCGTTCAAACCCAGATAAAGAAGTCATCTTTTTTGGTTTAGGCTTTGAGACCACTATGCCGAGTACGGCTTTAACCATCTTACAAGCAGAACGCGAAGGCATTAATAACTTCTCCTTGTTTTGCAACCATATAACAACCGTTCCCACTATCAAGGCCATTCTTGACTCTCCCGATATGCAAATCGATGCGTTTCTAGCCCCTGGGCATGTATGCATGGTGGTTGGCGAGCGCCCATTTGACTTTGTTGCAGATACTTATAAAAAACCCATTGTGGTAACGGGTTTTGAACCCTTGGATATTCTGCAATCTATCTGGATGACATTAAAACAGTTAGCTGAAAAGCGTTGTGAGGTAGAAAATCAATACTCACGTATTGTGCCACCTAACGGCAATACGGCTGGACTGGCTGCCATAGATAGTGTCTTTGAAATCAGAGAGTTTTTTGAGTGGCGCGGCTTAGGATCCATTGATCATTCTGGAGTCAAAATACGCGATAACTACCAACAATTTGATGCCGAAAGGAAGTTTAAAATACCTAACTTAAAAATTGCCGACCCTAAATCCTGTCAATGTGGCGAAGTGCTTAAAGGTGTTATACGCCCTTGGGAATGCAAAGTATTTGGCGGTGCATGCACACCTGAAATGCCGCTGGGTGCCTTAATGGTCTCATCAGAAGGCGCCTGCGCCGCTTATTATAATTTTGGCAACCTTCCAGAATTACTCGCCAAACAATCCAAAAACCTCGAAGGTGATGCTACATGAATTCGTCCAAACCTCTTAGGAAGTTAAATGCCAATACAACAAGCATTACCTTAGCGCATGGTAGTGGCGGTAAAGCTATGCGCGACCTCATCGAGGACGTATTTGTTGCAGGCTTTGCCAATGAACATCTATCACTACTCGAAGACCAAGCACGGTTTGAACTATCAGCCTTAATGAGTGAAGGTGACCGCCTCGCTATGACCACAGACTCCTACGTTGTTGACCCCTTATTTTTTCTAGGTGGTGATATTGGAAAGCTAGCCGTCACCGGCACGGTTAATGACCTAGCTGTTGGCGGTGCTATACCTCGCTACCTAACCTGTGGCATGATTATCGAAGAAGGGCTACCAGTGCACGACCTAAGACGCATTGTAAGCTCGATGAAACAAGCCGCTGATGAAGCGGGTGTTACTATTGTTACCGGTGATACCAAAGTTGTTCATCGAGGTGCTGCAGACAAGCTGTTTATCAATACGGCAGGCATAGGTGTTATCCCTAACAATATCAACATCACGGCGGATCGTGCTCAAGTAGGCGATGTCGTTATTTTAAATGGCTATATTGGTGATCATGGAGCAGCCATTGTCGATGCTCGTGGTGAAATGTCGTTAGAAAACACCATCGAATCTGACTGCGCCACACTCAACGGGCTAATAAGCAGCATGCTAGATGTCTGCCCTGACATCCATTGCATGCGTGATGCCACTCGAGGTGGTATTGCTACCGTATTAAATGAATTTGCTGAATCGAGCCGTGTCGGCATAACTATTCAAGAAGACGCTATTCCTGTTCGACCAGAAGTTAGGGGCATGTGTGAAATTCTTGGGCTTGACCCGCTATATCTTGCCAATGAAGGCAAATTGCTGGCGATTGTTCCTGCAGATAAAGCAGACGAATTAATTAACGTCATGCAACAACACCCAACCGGCGTGAGAAGCGCTATCATTGGAAAAATCTCAGAGAAACCTGTAGGCCGCGTTATTTTACAAACAACCTTTGGCGGTGAGCGTATTGTTGATATGCTCGTTGGCGAACAACTCCCCCGAATCTGCTAATGGATTTCAACTTACTATTTCTAGGCTTTCTAATTGGCATGCGGCATGCATTAGAAGCTGACCATGTTGCAGCGGTTGCTAGTTTAGCCACAGGCAGCAACTTAAGAGGAACCATAATGCAGGGTGCGGCCTGGGGGCTTGGGCACACACTGACGCTCTTTTTGTTTGGCTCTATCGCGTTGCTTATTGATGGCATTATTCCTAACAACTTTTCTGCCGCACTAGAATTCTCAGTCGGCATCATGCTCGTACTGCTAGGACTGGATGTCCTTTATCGTTTATACAAAAAGCGTATTCACTTTCATACACATCAGCATGGGGAAGAGGTCAAACATTTTCATGCTCATGCGCACAAAAAACATGAGAATCACACCGCAATTGCTCATCAACACGTGCATAAAAAAGTTTTTCCTAAACGCGCATTATTGATAGGCCTTATGCACGGTATGGCTGGGTCGTCTGCGTTAATAATTTTAACAATGCAAACAGTCCAAACACCCTCTACCGCACTCCTTTACATAGCATTATTTGGCGCTGGTTCAATCCTTGGTATGGCGTTACTATCTTGCGTCATCGCTATTCCCTTGCGTTATTCATCACATAAATTGACGCACGTGTATAACTCCCTTCACCTAGGCATTGCCGTATGCACCGTCAGTGTTGGCAGCCTAATCATCAACAACTATTTGCAACTCAACGCATTTTAACGACACCTCAACTATCCACCACATAAAAGGACAACATTACCCATGCCAACCTATGACTACCACTGCAAAGCCAATAATCAAATCATTGAGGTCAAGCACAGCATGAAAGAAAAGTTGGAAACCTGGGGCGAGCTTTGTGACAAAGCAAAAATAAACATTGGCAACACACCCGCTGGTGCCGAAATTACCCGAATCATCACGCAATGCCATGTTAACACCACCAGCCCTCCCATGAAGATAACGGATATATTACCTAAGTAATGTAATTAGCGCCAAGTTCTGGTCAGGTGTCTAACCGAGCGTCAAAGTCGGGGCGATAGGATTTGAACCTCAGCTGAAGCAAACCACGTGATTTCTTGAAGCAGCTATATCTAAATTACTTACTAACTATCAATCAGTTACTAGATTTCTCTATTAAAAATCTCTTGTTTTGATCGTGGAGTCTAACATTTGGTTTAACACGTTGGTGTAGCACTATAGATTTAATTTCTGCTTAAAACCTCCTTGGTTTTTAGGGAGGATTACAGCATGAAAATCACCCCATTTATAAAAGAGATTAACGGGTGCTATCAAAAAATCACCTAACCCCGTTTCTTGATACTATTTTCCGCCAACTTTTAAGCGTTTATTAACAGCCACTACACCAAAATCGGGAGCCCAACGGCCGCCAAAAATACGAATATCTTTTTCAGGCATCCATAAAAAGCGAAAAACATTACCGGTAATTTGTGCCTCAAAATCATCCAGTGGGCCGGCTTGTATTTCTTTACCACTGCCATCATTAAATGAGCTGGATTCATAACGAAAACTGTAGTTCAGCCAATATGTTCCAGGTGGTGGCGCCATGCCCGGCATAAAATCATCGCCCCAAGGGTGCAGATGAAAACATGCCTCCAGAAGGGCCAATGGCTGATGTACTACCAGCCCAAGAAGTTCCTACGAACATGGTAAATATAAATATACTCAAAATATATTTAATCTGTTTCATTGCTACCTTTGCCTAGAAATTAATCCACATCATTATTTATGCTACTTGCAATATCATAATAATCATCCAAACTTTGGGTGATTCATATGCATTGTCATTACTCATCTATAAACTCTCTTTTATCGGCTTTTCAACCTTAAACCAAGCTACATACATGGTCGGAAATACAAGCAATGTGAGTAAGGTGGCTACCCATAAACCATTCATCATGGTAATCGCCATAGGACCCCAAAAATAATCACTGACTAAAGGTATCATTGCAAAAATAGCAGCCAGTGCCGTTAAAACAATGGGACGAGCACGGCGTACCGTCGACTCCAATACGGCATCCCAAGGGGATTGACCTGCGGCTAAATCTTGATCAATTTGGTCCATTAAAATAATCGTATTACGAATAATAATCCCGACCAGAGCGAGCATACCCAGCCGTGCAACAAGGCCAAATGATAAATCCAATAGCAACAAGATAGACACCACACCAATTAACCCTAATGGCACGGTCATCAGCACTAAGGCCATCTTTTTCATGCTGTTTAGCTCTAGCATTAACAACGTTAAGATAGCGACCAACATAAACGGCAATGTTTTTGCTAACTGCCCATCAACTTCTTGAGAAACATCCACTTCACCAAACACTTCAATACGATAACCACTTGGCAAGGTTTCACGGAGTTTATCGATCTCGGGTTTGAGTGCTGTCACCACATCAAAATTTAACACGCCCTCTTCCAGCAAAGACTGAACAATCACCGAGCGATAGCCGTTATAGCGCCAGATAACACCCTCTTCAAATTGCAAATTAATGTCTGCCAACTCCGAAAGCGCAACCGTTGTGCCGTTGCCTAAAGGAACTTGTAAATATTTAATTCGATCTAGGTTGTAGCGATTATCAGATTGATTACGAAGCACAACATCAATCTGATCATTACCCTCTCGATATTGAGTAACAGGCAAACCGTCAAGCATTGCACTGAGTGTCTTGCTTAATTGTGCCGGGTCGGTACCACTGGCTGCCACACGAGGAAGGTCGAGTTTAATATCAACCATCATCCGTTTTTCTCGGCGATTATCATGAACATCGCGTGTTGTGGAATGATTTTTTAGAATGCTTTTTAATTGTTCGGTAATGGTGGCCAATTTTTCAGGCTCATTCCCCGTAATTAAATATTGCAACGGGTAGTTAAAGGGCAAGCCATACGCAAGGTTGTACACACGAGTACGCACATTCGGTTGATGCGTTTCAAAATAATCACTCAACAGGTCTTTTAACTCTTCACGCGCCTGCAGATCCTTTGCAATAACGATGATTTTGCTGTAATTCGCATTAGGCTGCTCTAGGTACATATCATTTTGCACGCGCAACGAATCCCCACCGACATAAGTAATGTAGTTTTCAATTTGCGTTTGTTGATCGAGCAATCTTTCGACCTTTTCAATCTGACGTTCCATTTGCTGGTAGCTGGTGCCTTCGGGAAACCATACGTCTACTAACGCTTCAGGCCGGTCATTTCCTGGAAAGAACTCCATCCTAACGCTCTGCATACCGACTATAGTGAGAGCGAATAATAAAGTTGTTGTCCCAAGCACAATTTTTTTATGGGTCATGCACCAAGCAATTAATCGACGAAATAAATTATAAAAAGCGCTCTGATACATGGCAGAACTGCCCGCATTTGTTGTTTGTATTTGTTGTTCGCCCTTATGCTCTGCTTTTAGTAGCTTAAAAGACAAATAAGGCGTTAATAAAACAGCCACCAGCCATGACGCAATTAACGACACACCGATAACGACAAAAAGGTTACCTAATATCTCTCTCGGTGCCGCATCGACAATAAATACCGGCAGAAAACCCACCGCGGCAATTAAGGTACCACTCAGCATGGGTTTCGATGTTGCGCTGTAAGCAAATGTCGCTGCTTTTAACCGGTCCCAACCTTGCTCAAGCTTTACATGTACTAACTCCACAACGATCATGGCATCATCCACCAATAAACCAAGCGCAATAACTAATGCACCTAGAGATACTCGGGTTAGAGGGATTCCCAATATATACATCATCACAAACACCACGCCCAACACCACTGGAATTGCCAGCGCGACGACAAACCCAGTACGAAGCCCGAGTGAAAAATAGCAAACAACTAATACAATAAAAATCGCCAGCAGTAACTTTAATAAAAAACGATTGATTTGTGCCTGAACTGATTTAGGTTGATCCGCCACAAGTGCCACGTTTATTCCGGCCGGCAACTGTTCAGCAAACTCATTCATCGTTGTCTTAACTTCATCAGACAAGGTCAATAATTGATAGCCTTTGCGCATCGTAATCCCTAAACCGATAGACGATTTACCATTAACACGCATTCTGAATAAGGGTGGATCATCATAGCCACGACGAACGTTGGCAATATCTTCAAGATATATAACACTGCTATCTTTTAAACCAATAGGCATTTTTTTGATGTCATCGATGGATTGAAAACGATCATTAAGACGGAGTCGATAATAGGATTGCTTGCCTTCAATACGCCCACTGTTTTGTACCTTATTATGCTCATGCAATAAAAGACCAATGCGCAGAGGATCTAAACCAAGTGCAGACAACTGCTTATCATCTAATTCTACGAATACTTTTTCATCTTGCACGCCATACAAAACTGCTTTTTCAACAGACTCAATCCGCACGATGGCATTACGAGCTTTCTCCACATAGTCTTTAATCTGCGCAAACGAATAGTCCTCACTATTAAAGCTATAGACCATTGAAAAAATATCACCAAACTCATCGTTAAAAAACGGGCCTTGAACCCCTGCCGGTAAACGGTGAGCGATATCATTGATTTTTTTTCGTATGTCGTACGCGCGGTCTGTCATCTTGACAGCCGAATTCGGCATAAAGTCTTCTATATTAACAACCAACCAAGCCTCACCCGGCTTGCTAAAAGAACTCACTTCTCGAAGCCATGGCACCTCAAGTAATTTCGTTTCGATTGGATCTGTCACGAATTGCGACATTTCTTCTGCCGAAGCCCCAGGCCACTTGGCACTAACAACGATTGTTTTTATCGCAAAAACAGGTAAATCACGTTGCCCTAGTTTAAAAAAGGCAAACGTTCCCGTTATTAAAATAATGATCATCAGGTAAATGAGCACCTGTGAGTGTTCTATCCCCCATCGGGCAAGGTTAACGCATTCTTTATCACTCATTTGTTAAAACTCTAACCGTGCTACCGTCAGTAATTTTATTAGCACCTGCTATAACAACCCATTGACCATCCTTTAACCCATCAACTATGCTCACCTCGTCACCCAGTGATTGACCAAGCGTTACCGCTTTGGAACGAACTTGTTTTGTATTTGAATCAACCGTCATCACCCTCGTTTGCCCATCTAACTTAACAATTGCAGACGTTGGCAACAAACCCATATGAGCCTCTTTTTTTGAAAACAAAGCGTGCCCTGTCATACCAAGCTTCAACCCATCAGGTTCGCCCTTAAGACTTAGTTTTACTTTATACGATGGGGAATTTTCACTCGATACTGGGCTTATTTCACGAACCAATGCCGGGTATTGCTTATCGCTATACGCCCAAAAGTTAATCATGGCAGACTCGCCAACAGATAATTGATTAACATCTGTTTCTGACAAGGCGGTAACAAACTCCCAGTCATTTTTCCACGCGAGTGTTGCGATGGGAAAACCGGCCTTGACCACATTCCCTACTTCAGCGTTAAGCACAGTGACAATACCATCAGCCGGTGCTAGTAATTGAGTGTACCCATGTTGGTTCACTCGCTGAGCGTGCTCGGCCTTTAATGCTTTTAACTTGGCATAAGATGCTCGCTCAATGTTGATAGCCTTATCTAAATCAGATTGACCGATAAACTTCTTTTTATGCAACCCTTTAGCACGAACCAAATCACGTTGAGCTCTTTGGAAATCTGCCTCAGCTGCCTTTTGTTGATTAGAAAAACTTTCACTGCTCAACACATAGTCTTTTGCATCAAGCATTGCAATGGGCGCACCTTTTTGTACGACATCGCCCACATCAACCAAACGTTCAATCAAACGCCCCCCTACTTGGAAAGATAACTCACTCTGATACCGAGCTTGAACGCGACCTGGATAATCCATAACACGGGTCGCTGGTTGATATGAAAAAGTCGCCACCTCAACAAGCCGATCCAATGGCTGGTCATCCGTCTTATTTCCACAAGCACTTAAAAAAATTGCGGTAGCCGCAATCAAAACACACTGTACAATCCGCATAATATTTATTTGGTTACAAAAAGAGTTGGGGGCTGATAGCCTGCCCCTTGTCCGCCTTTAAAAAGGCTTATATCTTTAACGTTGTAAGATATTTAGAAGCCGGTGGTGCCGTTAATAAAGCCCCTAGTTTTTCTAAATCTCCTCGTTCTGCACGCCAAGCAAAATAGCTTTCATGATCCGCGCGAGTATCCCATTTTTCAAGCAACACAATATTCAAGGGGTCATCATCATTACTTGTAACTACAACCTCCTGACAACCTTTATAGGCGCGTGTATCTGGCAATATAGCTTCCAGTGTATTCAATAGTGTTTCACGGTTCTCCGCACTAACTTGTAAATCTAACGTAACATCAATTGACATCATTATTTCCTCGTTTAGTTTTCATTATTTTTCGGCTTTAATAACCAAAAATCAAAATAGCCTGATACCACAAATATTAACGGAAATGTGACACCAAACATTGCTGTTGCAATCCAAAGTTCCAGTTGCCAACCGTGCGACGACCTGCTTATCAGTTCGTGCCCGCTAAACCACGTTGACGCGACACGATATAGCTAAAACATTAACAGCCCTACAATGAGCGCGCAAACAAACAAAACAACTCCACGTAGCGGTTGTTTTAAGTTGGGAAATAAACTGAATTGCATCATATTGTTTATCAAGAACGAACCAAATAACAGACTGACTGGCACTGACACCATAGCTAACTTGCTCCATATTCGTCCAGCCATTTTTTAACCTTTTTTTCTCGAACTGGACTAGGGTTTGTTTTTGTTCCCCCGGTCCATCAATGCCAAGTGTGACGACATCACCTATTGGCTCGAACATGGGTGCTTTTCGACCAATTCCAACGCCAGCCGGTGCTCCGGTGGCGATAACATCACGCGGGTAAAGCATCATAAACTGCAAGACATAACTAACAATGTCACTGACGTTAAAAATCATCTCTTTAGTATTCGATTGCTGTCTTAATTCACCCTTAACTTTTAACCCTATCGATAGCTTCCGCACATCGGGTATTTCATCTTTTGAAACCAACCAAGGTCCAACCAGGCCAAAGGTACCGCCCCCCTTCCCCTCATCCCATTGCCCACCACCACTTGCAGATAATTGAACATCACGCGCGGAAACATCATCGGTAACACAATAACCCGCCACATAGCCTAACGCATCTTTATCTTCTACCTGCGTAGCGGGTTGGCCAATAACAATACCAAGCTCCACTGCAAAATCTAGCTGTGCACTCTTTGGTATGTTATGTAAGAGGTGTTGCGCATTTAATTATTTTTTAAGTGGCAGTGCTTTTTGCTAGTAATAGGCTTTCCTGGAGGTGCAGTGAAGATTTTGGGCGATGTTAAGTACTACGCAAAAAAAGCTGACAGTGGTCTTGCTGCTCATGAAGGCTTTTGCCCAGAATGTGGCTCTAGGGTTTGCGCATATGCGCAATCCATGCCCGGCTTAATGCTCATAACTGCTGGCACACTCGATCAGCCAGAAAAATATAGGCCTCAAATGGACTTATACGTAGGGCGGGCTAACCATTGGGATAACCTTTGTGAATACATCACCAAATTTGACGCGATGCCAACAGAGTCTTAAGAGGAAAAGTATTTTTTACTCTATACCCAATCACATTACATTAAGTCAAGGGCTTAGCTAATGCCAAGCCCTTGGTGTTTTTCACCTAAAATGAATGTCCACATACTGCAATGGGTGGAATACCGCCGAGGCAATTGCTGAACGCGGATTAACCTCTACTTTTAACTTCGGTTGTTTATGCGAGGATGGCAACACCAACTGGGTAAAAGGTTAGACAATCCCAAATAATCAAAAATTTTATAAATTTAACTTATTGAAAATAAAGTAAATTTTGGTCGGGGCGAGAGGATTTGAACCTCCGACCACCAGTACCCCATACTGGTGCGCTACCAGGCTGCGCTACGCCCCG
>LWDU01039614.1_pt1 | contig 22180 bp, 17 predicted proteins | sample 727161 | NCBI WGS metagenome assembly LWDU01 (sample SAMN04566230, study PRJNA314399) | hydrothermal vent metagenome | isolation source: deep sea hydrothermal plume seawater | place: Mexico: Gulf of California, Guaymas Basin | collected 2004-07-11
AAATTCATGCGTAACCCAGATCCTTCGCGTAGGCAAATAATGCGGGCGTACCACCCGTATGAAGAAAAACAATCGTCTGCCCGGCCTGCCACCGCCCATCGTTGATATGCGCGATAAGCCCGGCCATCGCCTTGCTGGTATATGAAGGATCGAGCAACAAACCCTCCTGCTCAGCCACCAGGTGCAACGCGGCTTTACTCTCTTCGGTGACCACCCCGTAATCCGGCCCGACAAAATCGGCATAACTCTCAAAGTCTTCCGGTGATAGTTCCAGATCCAGCGCCAAAACCCCGGCGCATTCTCGCGCCAATTCTGCATGGCCTTCGGCGGCCTGTTGGTCGTCGCGCGGCGAAGGGCTGATGCCAACCACCCGCCAATCGATTCCCAACGCTTTCAACCCCACAACTAAACCCACATGGGTATAAGCACCCGAACACAAATAAATCGCATCCGGCTCAATGCCCTGCTGTTCACACTGCGCCAACAACTCCAGCGCCCCGTCGACATAGGCCACGCTGCGAAAAACGCGCGCGTCCGTGCTGGTGTGAAATGGCGTATGCCCTTCCGCACGCAACGCTGCCATTTTCGCCGCCACCACCGCCGCCTGCTCTTGCGGTGCCGGCAAGTGCACTTCGGCGCCAAACAACCGGGCCAGCAGCAAGTTGCCCTGCGACTGCGCGTGCGCATCGTCGCGCCCCACAACCACCGCCTTCAGCCCCAACTTCGCCGCCACCGCCGCCGTCTGCCGCGACTGATTCGACTGCGCCGCCGCCGAGTGTACCAACACGTCGCACCCCCGCTCAACCGCCTGCGCGATCTGATACTCAAACTCGCGAATCTTATTGCCCCCCATCGCCACCCCCGTCAAATCCTCCCGTTTAACAAAGATCCGCGGCCCCCCAAGATGCGCGCTGAGCCGTTCCAATGGCTCTACAGGTGTCGGCAACGCCGCCAAATGCAACCGCGGCAGCCCATCCAACCGCCTTCTTAACTCTTCCCGACTAATCACCATACCACTCTTTCCTCTTTCTTTCTTTTTTCTTCCCATCTTTCAATTTCACCACAACCGAATAATCAGGCAAACCAGGCGTCGGGGTCAATCTCTGAACGGCCTGTTATGCCTGATTTTGCTGTCCTGCAAAATCAGGCATAACCCCTCGGGGCCCGACAGGAGTCGGGCGAGCAGTCAAAGACCCCGCATCACGGAGTGATACTAGGAAATAAGTGAAGGGATCTACCTCGACGCCACCCCCCCACACTAATACTATAAGTCTTTTATTTATTAGTTCTTATAACTCTTATCTATATATTCCTATATCAGCTTCTTATTGCCATATAAAATAAACACCCTAACTTATATATAACAGACACTTATGCTAATATCCGCACCACCCCCCGCTCCGGCGCCTATTCCCATTCGCGCGCAAATAGCTGTTTAAACAGTAGATAGGACTATTTTGGATCTAGTCGAATCCATCCCCAAGGACCTAGAACCACATATTCGCGGTGAATTACAGCCCGGCGAGCTTTTAATTATCCTGCTCTCCGCCGATATCCGCCCCGACGGCCAATACGGCGACTCCTGGTTTGCCCTTACCGACGAACGCATCCTCGTCTTCCATCCCAATGGCTCCGACGAACCGGAGACCCTGCGACTCGATCTGAACGAAGTGCAAAAAGTCCAGACGCGCAATTATGTCGGCAGCGGCGCGCTTGTCGTCGAACTCGCAGACGAAACCGTCGAATTATTGCGTTTTTCACAGAGCGCCTTCTACAAATTCTCCAGCGTGCCACAGGCCATCGAAGCTGCCAGCCTCGTCGAAGAAGAAGACCAGGCCGATAGCGATGATCCGCACGCCGACCCGGTCAAGATCGTCGAACATTGCCATACTTGCGGACGCGCCTTCCGCCCCGGCACCAAGATCTGCCCCAACTGCTTGCGCAAAACCGAAACCTTCTGGCGGCTTTTCTCCTATATCAAACCCTATAGGAACGTCGCGCTGCTCGGCTCCACCCTAACCATCGTGCTCACTGTGATCGGGCTGCTGCCGCCACTGCTCAACCAGGCCCTGCTGGACGACGTAATCTTCGCCGCCCTGGCCGAAGAAACCGCGAATGCAGCAGCAGCCATTGGTGAGCAAGAAGCAGATAAAGAACCTGCGGCGATGACCCGGCTGCTACTAACAGCCCATGGCTTGTTCAACACCGAAGAAGCCGGACCGGAACAGATTTTGTTCTGGGTCGTGATCGGCCTGCTCGGCGTCTTCATATCGCGCGGGCTCGTCAGCGGCGTGCGCATGTACGCCCTCGGCTGGCTCGGCCAACGCATCGTCTACGACCTACAGACGGAAATCTTTCGACACCTGCAGCTCCTGTCGTTGACCTTCTACAACAACCTGAGCACCGGCCGGATCATGACCCGGGTGACCAGCGATACCGAGCGCATGCGCGGCTTTATCACTTCGGGATTTCAGGATATCGTCATCGACGCGTTGACCATCATCGGCATCTGTGTCATGCTCTTCACGATGAACTGGCAGTTGGCGTTCTTCGCGCTGATTCCAATCCCCTTTATGATTGTCGGAACCATCGTCTACCGCACCCGTATCCACTGGATCTTCCACCGCATCTGGCGCCGCATCGCGAGCCTCAACGCCATGCTCGCCGATACCATTCCCGGCGTCAAGGTCGTCAAGGCCTTTGCCCAAGAAGAACGCGAGTTGCAGCGTTTCAACGAGCGCAATCTCGATTTGCGCGACTCGCGCATGACCGCCTTCAAGATGCGCTCCTATTATATCCCCTCAATCGCCTTTATCACCTCGGTCGGTTCGATCATCCTCTGGTGGTTCGGCGGTAAACAGGTGCTCAGCGGGGAGCTGACCCCGGGCGAGCTGCAGGCCTTTATCGCCTACATGGTAATGTTTTACGCGCCGGTGCGCTCGCTGTGCAACCTCACAGAAGAGCTTGAGAGCGCGGCGACGACCGCCGAACGCGTCTTTGAGATCATCGATACCGAACCCGAAGTCCAGGACCACTATGACGCCGTAGACCCCGGCCAACTCCAGGGCAAGATAGAGTTCTGCAACGTCAGCTTTACCTACGATGGCTCGGCGCGCATTCTCGACCGCATTAACTTCGCCACCGAGCCCGGCGAGATGATCGGTATCGTCGGCCCCTCCGGCGCTGGCAAATCAACCTTCGTCAATCTGATCACGCGCTTCTACGATGCGACCGACGGCCAGATCCGCATCGACGGCCAGCCCATCACCATGATCAAACAGCGGGCCCTGCGCGCGCAGATCGGCGTAGTGCTGCAAGAGCCCTTGCTCTTCCAGGGATCGATCGCCAGCAATATCGCCTACGGCCACCCCGAAGCCACGCGCCAACAAATCATCGAGGCGGCGCGCGCGGCCAACGCCCATAAATTTGTTATGAATTTCCCCGAAGGTTACGACACACAAGTCGGCGAGCGCGGTGGCCGGCTGTCGGGAGGCGAGCGCCAGCGTATCTCCATCGCGCGCGCGCTGATCGGCGACCCGCGTATCCTGATCCTAGACGAAGCCACCGCCTCGGTCGATACGCACACCGAATACGAGATCCAGGAAGCGCTCGAACGACTCGTCACGGGGCGCACAACCTTCGCCATAGCCCATCGGCTCTCGACGCTTAAAAACGCCGACCGGTTGCTGGTCCTCGACCGGGGACGCGTCGCCGAGGTCGGCACGCACAAGGAACTGCTGGGACTGGAAGACGGAGTCTACCGCAACCTGGTCGATATGCAGACCGAGATGGCGAAAGTGAGGGCCATCCTATGACAGGCCAATCGCGAGGTTATTCCTACGAAGACTTTTTGCTCGACCCAGCCAAAATGCGTTTCTTTCGCTCCGAGCGCGGCAGCCTGATCCTCGCGCTCGACGGCGAAGAGCACACCGACCTCAAAATCCGCCGCGCCTTCCCCTTCGAACAGGCCGAGCGTTTTATCGGCGTCTTCGATTCCAATGGCGATGAACTGGGTCTACTCGAAGACCCGCAAACTCTCGACGACGATAGCCGCCGGGCACTATTCGCTGAGCTCAACAAGATCTACTTCCACCCGAAAATCCTGGCCTTCAATAACATCGACGAGGAATACGGGGTTTTGCGCGGCGATATCGAGACTACTAGCGGCCCCCGCCAACTGGAGATCCGCAACTACCGCACCAACGTGCGCATGCTCTCCGGCGGCCGGGCCATCGTCGAAGATGTCGACGGCAACCGCTACCTGATCGAAGACTGGCACGCGCTACCGCAACATACGCGCGAGATTTTAGGGCTATAGGCCAAGATCGGCAAACAACAGAAGCGGCCCGGCGGAATGATCTGCCAGGCCGCTTTTGTTGTTTAGTACGTGTTTCAATTCACGTCTTCCAGCCCGAAAGCCCCCGCGCTAAACGGCGAATCCCCCTGGGCGAAGATCTCATCGTATGCCCGATATTGCGCACAAGCCTCGCGGAAGCGCTGTCGGTATTTGGCCTTCGGCTCGCGGCACCACTGGCCATAGGCATCAAGCATCTTGTTGAGCGCCTCTTCGCGTAAAGCCGGTTTGGCCGCCTCGTGCGCATCCCGCTCGAGATGGAAAATCTCACCCGGCGACAGCCGCGCCATCAGCCCGAAGTAGGTCGTACCCATATGGCTGAGCGCCGACTGGTACGTCTCAAAATCGCGCGCCAGCTTGTGCAATGTGCTCGCCAATCCCGTGTGGCTGGGCAGTCGTTCGGAAAAACACGCCGCCCAGCCATAGTACTGCTGCGCCTGTTCGAGATAGGATTCCTGCGGCGTGGTGCTTTTTTGGTAGAAGCCCTTGTGGCTGCCGAAACCCGCAAAGAGTCCGTGCGCGACGAGGCGATGATCGGCATTGGTGCGGTAGACTTTGAGTTTGTGGCGGTCGCTCTCACTGGCTTCCACCTGCGAAAATACGTCGTAGGGTGCGTCTGCCAGCACTTCGGCGTTTTGCGTGTAGAAGGTGCCATCGACCAACGAGTGCAAGAGGTGGGCGATATAGACGTTGACTTCCCCGTCTTCGTCCGACTCCTGGTCGGTGTCTAGGCGGGAGCAAAGGTAGGCGTTGAGCATAAAGAAAAACAGCGGTTCGCGTTCCCCGTTTTGCAGGTCGATATAGTCGGCGTCGTTCATGGCACCCTTCCTTTTCCTGGGAGATCGGGAGTGGTGAATCTGAAACTCGGTCTACATCGTTGTTGCTTTATCCCTCGCTTAGACAGTATACACAGTTGCGGCGTGTTGGGAAGAACGCGCGCGGCGCAACTGCGGTTCCCTACACCTTATATCGACGCAAGCGGAAAACGCCTTAGCGCCGCAGAGCTAAGGCGCGCTGGTAAACTGCGAGGTGCTCGGGGGAGAATAGCGCAAAACTACGCATTGGTGAATCGCCCCGTCGACACCACCGCCGCCCAAGAGCGAGCCATTGGCGGCGTTGACGACCGCGTCAGCTTCTATATTGGTGATATAGCTCTGGTAGAGTTCGACTCGCTCGAACATTTTTTCGTTGTTGGCAAGGCCTGGATTACCCGACTAAATAAAGAGAGCAAGAGGTCATTTTCGAGTAGCATTTAAACAGCGATTTCCCTATCTTGGCAGTCTGCCATAAACCTACGAAAAAAGTGCCGCGATGAAACTTCCGCACCAGTGCTCCGCGTGCCAAGGCACCGGCTGCGATCGCAAACCGCTCGAAGCCCCCGACGGCAGCAACTTTCTCTTTCCGCGCTGCGAAACATGCAAGGGCAAGGGCGCGCTCAGCGACGAGCAGCACCAGGCCTATCTCAAACGACAACAAACCCCATGAGTCACTTGGTGCCGTGCAAAATCAACTATTGTCTTACAGACCTGCCGCCCCATTGCATAAAGAAACTAAAGTGCCTTGAACTCTTCTAGCGCGCTTTTGCACCCTATCCATATCGAGTTTCAATAGCAACCGCTTAAACTGGCCGGCCAATGGCGGGTAAGCCGAATCCAGCCGTTCAATTTCGCCGATCAGACGCTCCAACGGGGTTATGTGCCCATATTCGACCGCCTCCTTCATCCGTTCCAACAACTCACCACGCCGCCGCCCACGCTCGTCGCCTGATTGTATTCGAGCAGATCTTCCCACCAGAAGTCCGGGACGATCCAGACTACTAACCGTTGCCACAAACCGATACGTTAATCCTCAGGTCCCCAAAAAACGCCGTCCATACCAATAAAGAAGGGGCGCTTGCCACCGCGCCCCTACCATTATTTATATGCTGTTTCGATCTCGTCCATCAGCCGGCGAAATACCCTTGCATCTTTTCCATGCCAATTTTCGCTACCTCGACCAGATCTTTCTCCCACAGTGCGGGGTTAAACAACTCCAACGACACAAAACCCTCATAACCCTGCGCCAAGGCCAGCCGCTCAATCTCTTGCAGCGGCCCCACCCCGTCGCCCGGCATCACCCGATCGGCATCGCTCTGCTCAACAAAAGGCTTATCGCCCGGCGCGTCGTTCCAATGCCAGATCGCCACCTTGTCGGCGGGAATTTTGGCAATGCTCTCTAACGGACCGCCACCGCGCAAAATATGAAACGGGTCCATAATCAGGCTCGAATCCGGATGATTCGCGTCCTCAACGATCTGCCAGGCCTGCTCGATGGTATGGACGCTTTTCATAAAACCCAAATACTCCATCGCCGGCCGCACGCCGATGCTTTTGCCGATCTCCAACAATTCGCGATAATCGGCCCCGCCGCGAGCAAGGTCAAAAGGATCCATCGGCGGGCTAGCGATAACAAACTCAGCCCCAACCTCCACTGCCTGTTCCATCTTGCGCTTGGCCTCTTCCAACGCCTCCGCATGCGCCACGCCCTCAGACCCCAACCAACCGTGCACCGCGATAGCCGTCGGCACGGATAGGCCATGATCGGCCAGTGCCTGTTTGACGTCTTTGAGCGAGCCCCCGCGTTCTTCATGCGCGGTCAGGTCATCGTTCCACAATTCGATGGCCTTGTAACCGGTCTGCCCCGCGATGTCGATCTTTTCCATCAGCGATGCCGGACGGATCGTCGACGAGTTGAGGCAATATTGGATCGTCATATAGCTTCCTTTCGCTTTAAGCCACGCATAGATAATCTTCGCCTTCTACCATGTGCAAACCACTCAGATGCTCCCGTATCAACACCCGCGCCCCACGCGACGCCACCGCCACCAGCAATATCGGCCGCGTATAACGCCGCCACCAGACCGGCAGATCATCCGGACTAATCACCGGCTTACCGCGCAAGGTACCGCCGATCTTCTTGGGCGTGATATCGACAAAGACCTCCGGCGCACACCCGCCGCGCTCCAAATGCTTGGCGATACGCCGCCCCGTCTTGCCCGCGCCCCAAACGACAACCCCATCTCTTTGTGCGAGCGGCCCCACGCAAAGATAATGCGCCTTGGCCCTGAGGAAATTCTCCACCGAATAGCGGCTATTCGTATGCGTCGCCCGCTGCTCGTGTTCGCGCCAGTAGTGCAATATCTCCGGCACCTTCGCAAAACACTTACCCGCCGCCCGGTAACGCAACCACAGATCGTAATCCTCGGGCCACCCGCGGTCCTGGTAGCCGTCCAACTCCACCAACTCCCGCCGCCGCATCATCGCCGACGGATTGGCGATCGGGCTCTCAATAAAAAACTCCCGCAAAATATCCTCGCCCTCAACCAACCCGTTCAACCACTCTTCGTAAATAATCATCCCTTGCCCGACATCCTCGCGCGGAAAAGTCTCCACCAGACACGACACCACGCTCAACCCTTCATCCGCAGCCAACATGCCCACCTGCTTCTCCAGTCGCTGCTGATGCATTTTATCATCAGCATCCATCCGCGCCACAAACTCTCCCCTACATTCTTCCAGTCCCCGATTCGGCGCCTCGACGATCCCCCGATGCTCCTCTAATAACACTCGAAACCGAGAATCCTTCTCCGCCCACCCCCGCAGAATTTTCCCACTGCCGTCCTCCGAACCATCATCAACCGCCACCACCTCAAAATCTTCGAAACTCTGGCCCGCGATACTCTCCAGCGTTTGCACCAAGGTCTCGGCGGCATTGTAAACGGGCATTAATACGGATACGCGCGGTGTTGTCATTTTTTTCTCTACACCGCAAAACGGTGAATAAGGCGTTTGGGGGATTTCTCTGAACGGATTGCGGCCTGATCTGATTTCACAGGCTGTGAAATCAGATCAGGCCGTCCCTCGGAGCCGACCAAGGGAAACCTCCCAACGCCGTCCCTCCGACCGCCCAGTATTATAACACCTTGACAAGCCCCCAACCAAACTCCGATTTTCATCGCCTATGGTACACCTAAAAACAGCCACCGAGATAGAACGCATCCGCACCAGCTGCCGCATCGCCGCCGACGCCATGCTGGCCGTCTCGGAAGAATTAAAGCCCGGCGTCACTACCCTGTTCCTCAACCAGGTCGCCGACCAGTATATCCGCAGCCAGAACGCTGTCGCCAGCGCCCTGGGCTACCGCGGCTTCCCGCGCAGCATTTGCATATCTGTCAACGACGAGGTCGTGCACGGCATACCGGGCGAACGCGTTGTGCAAGAAGGTGATATCCTCGCCGTCGATATCGCCGTCAAAAAAGACGGCTACCACGGCGACATGAATGTCTCGATGAAAGCCGGCGAAATAACCCGCCAGGCTCAGAGCCTGCTCGACACCACCCGCCAGAGCCTCGAAGAAGCCATCGCCGCCTGTGTCGCCGGCCAACGCCTCGGCGACGTCGGCCACGCCATCCAGAGCTATGTCGAGGAAAGGGGGTTCTCCATCGTGCGCGAGTATTGCGGCCACGGCATCGGCCGCAACTTCCACGAGGACCCGCAACTACTGCACTACGGCATCGCCGGCACCGGCTGCCGCCTGCAGGCCGGCATGGTCTTCACCATCGAACCGATGGTCAATGAGGGCCGTGCGGAAAACCGCGTACTCGACGACGACTGGACCGCCGTCACGGTAGACGGCAAGCTTTCGGCGCAATACGAACACACGATACTGGTTACCCGCGACGGCTCCGACGTGCTCTCGCGCTTTGAGGATCTGCCCTGGTAAACCTTGCCTCTCGGCCAGGTATCCTTATATTTAAAGGTTCACCTCCCAACAAGGAGCGCGCGAGATGGCGAGGCCCAAAAAAGTAAAAGCTGAAAAAGAAGACGACGATACAAACACAGATTTTTCGTTCGATCCGGGCACCCAGGTCGAACTGACGCTCGAAGAGGCCTGCTGCATCACTGGCGAGCCGGTCGAATCAAGTTTCAGCCGCTTCCCCGACTACAAGAACGGCACGCTGATGATCATGTCCAGGTCCAAGATGCTTGAGCACCTGCGCAAAGGCGACTCGATCGCCGCGTTCAAAGGAGTGCTCGTCAAGCGCCACGGCAAGAAGATATTGGACGAGCTTTACTCCAATTATTAGATCGAGCACAATCACAAACACAAAGAAGGGCTGGCCCGTTATGGGCCAGCCCTTCTTTGTGTTTACTCAGGTATTTCTTACGAACGGGCCAACAGCGATTCGATATCCTCGCCCAACACGCCGCGGGGGTCGGGCCGACGGTTTTTGTCCATCGGTACGCCCCGGTGGCTGCGATAAAGCCGGCCTTGCTGGTCGAATACATAGGTCATCGGCACGGCGACGCTATTCAGGTTTTGCTTGAAATAGGTGCGAATTAATTCAAACTTGCCGTCGTGCACAATGGGATAGTTGATCTCATAACGTTCGACGAACTTGCCGAGCAGGGGCTGCGCCTTGTCGGCGGGCACTTGATCGAGGGAGACCCCGATAATCGCAACCTGCTCCGGGTCGTATACCGTGCGCATCTCGACGAGGGCTGGAATCTCGAAACGGCACGGACCACACCAAGTCGCCCAGAAGTTAAGCACGACGATCTTGCCCTGATAGTCGCGCAAATCGACATCGCGCCCCTCGTAGTCTTTCCATGTATGGGCTGCGGGCGGAAAGACGGCTGCTCCGGCCGGGGCAGCCCCCTGTTGGCCCGTCTCGCTCTCGCCTTCGCCGCAGCCTGCCGCCAACAACACCAGTCCACATACGAAGCTTCTGATCGCAAATACACGCATATAAGTCGTCCTGTATTACTGGAAATTCACGCTCAAATCGACCATTGGGAATATAGGCTGGGCAAGGCCGATGTCAAACCATGACCGCCTAACGCTTACACCCCTTAGATGACACTAGACTGCAGGTAGGTTTCAGAAACTGGATTCGCGATTGCCGAAACGCCGCCCCTCGCCCACCTGCACCGTCGGAGCCTGTATCTGGGCCGTCAACCAAGTGCGGCGGGGACCGATTAAGTCGTCGATACCGCGCAACAGGTCATCGCAGGGGTTTACGCGAATCGTCCGCGAACGCACAACCGCATCCCTTTCACCGCCGTTTTTGAGATGCAGCACCAACTCGCAATTACCCATGTGCAGTTCGCAGAGACCGCGCAAGCGACCGAGCAGGTCCTCGGCCACTTCTTCGTAGGGCAGCGACAAATTGACCGCCTTGGTCAACTGTTCGCGCGCCGTCTCCAGATGCATCGCCTTTTCCGCCCGCAGGCTCAAACGACCGTTGCGATCGGAGATTTTGCCCTCGACCAATAACGTCTCTCCCTCGACCAACAACTCCTCGTGGGCGGCGAAAGCTTCGGAAAAGAATGCGATATCGCCCTTGCCTCCGAGATCCTCCAAGGTAACGAAGGCGAAGGGATTGCCCCGGCGATCAAAAAGCTTGCGCACCTGGTCGACCAAACCGCCGACGCGCATCCCCGCGCCGTCTTCTTGGCTTTCCATATCGCCCAATGGCTGGGCGAAACTCTGCAGGTCCCGCGCATAGGGCTTGAGCGGATGGCTAGAAATATAAAAGCCCAATAGATCGCGCTCTTTGCCCAACTTCTCGCGCTCTGGCCATTCTTCGATCGCCGGCAATTCCCGTATATCCAATTCGGACGGACCCTCGCCGCCAGTATCGAATAGACTGATCTGCCCCTTCTCGCGTTCTTCGTGCGCCTTACCCGCGGCCTTAAGCGCCAGATCCAGCGCTTCCGCCTTCTGCGCGCGGTTGCCCTCAAGACCGTCAAGTGCCCCGGCAGCGACCAAATTCTCAACGACACGGCGATTGACCGCGCGCAGATCGATGCGCTCACAAAACTCAAACAGCGTCGCCATCGGCCCGCCTTCGACGCGGGTCTCGACAATACTCTGCGCCGCGCCCTCGCCGACGTTCTTGATCGCCGAAAGACCGTAGCGGATGCCCTCGTCGGTCGGGGTAAAGTTAAGGGTAGACTGATTTATGTCGGGCGGCAGCACCGGCATACCCATCCGCCGGCAGTCGTCGAGCAGGATGGTCAAGCGGTCGGTGTTGTTGCGGTCCATCGTCAAGCTGGCCGCCATATATTCTTTGGGGTGATTGGCCTTGAGGTAAGCGTTCTTGTAGGCAACTTCGGAATAACAGGCAGCGTGCGACTTGTTAAAAGCATAACCGGCGAAAATCTCGATGTCGGCGAAGAGGTCTTCGGCTATCTTCTTGTCGACATCCAGCCCGACACAACCACCGACGAAGTCCTTTTTGACCTTGGCCATCTCCTCGGGCTTCTTTTTGCCCATTGCCTTGCGCAGGATATCGGCCTGGCCCATGCTAAAACCAGCCAACACTTGCGCTATGCGCATCACCTGCTCTTGGTAGACCATGATGCCGTAGGTCGGCTCGAGGATCTCTTCAAGCTTGGGGTGCGGGTAGACGACCTCTTCCTTCCCGCTCTTACGGGCGATAACAGTCGGGATATTTTCCATTGGCCCCGGGCGATAGAGGGCATTCATCGCGATGATATCCTCGAGGTCGTCCGGTTTGAGCTTACTCAGATATTCGCGCATCCCGCCCGACTCGAACTGAAAGACGCCGATGGTCTCGCCGCGGCCAAAAAGATCAAATGTCGCCTGGTCGTCCCAAGGCACTTTGCCGAGGTCGAAGTCCGGCACCTTCAAACAGATCAGCCTTTCGGCCTCATCCATCAGCGAAAGTTCTTTCAGCCCCAGAAAATCCATCTTCAACAGACCGACGTCCATACAGGTCTCGCCGACGAACTGTGTGGTGATAGTACCGTCCTTAGGCGCGCGATAAAGCGGCACATAGTCGGTCAGGTCGGTCGGGGCAATAATCACCGCACAGGCGTGCACCGAAGCGTGGCGCGCCATACCCTCTAACCTGCGGGCGTATTCGATCAGCTTGCCCTCGTCACCGCGCGAGTTGGCCATCTGCTGCAACTCGGGTACGCGGTCGATGGCCTTGTCGAGAGTCATCTTCAGCTCGGCCGGTATCAGCTTAGCGATGCGGTCGACATCGCCGAAGGACATACCCAACACGCGCCCGACGTCACGGACCACCGCCTTGGCGCCCATCGTCCCGAAGGTGATCACCTGCGAGACGTTTTCCTCGCCGTATTTTTCGACGACATAGCGCAAAACCTTGTCGCGACCGGTGTGCGCGAAATCAATGTCGATATCAGGCGGCTCGATGCGCTCGGGATTGAGGAAGCGCTCGAAGAGCAAGTCGTATTTGATCGGGTCGGTATCGGTAATGCCCAGACAATACGAAGCCAGACAACCAGCGGCCGAACCGCGGCCAGGCCCGACCGAGATATCCTGCTCGCGGGCGTAGTTGATAACATCGCGCACGATCAGGAAATAGCCGGCGAAATCCTGGCCGGTGATGACACTCAGCTCGTAGTCGAGACGCTCCTGCACCTCCGGCTCGATCTTGCCATAGCGCCGCTCCAGCCCCTCGTTCGCCAGATTCGTCAGATAATCATCGCTCGACTCGTAACCTTCGGGGATCGGAAAATCCGGCATATAAGTATTGCCGAACTCCAACTCGACATCGCATTTCTCCGCGATCGCCAGGGAAGTCTCAAGCGCATCCGGAATATCCGAGAAGAGGTCGTACATTTCATCCGGGCTCTTCATATAGAGCCCATCGGGGTAACAGAGGCGATTCTGTTCGTCAACGGTCTTGCCCATCTGAATGCAGATCAGCGCATCATGCGCGTCGTGGTCGTCCGCGGTCAAAAAGTGAAAGTCGTTGGTGGCCACCAACGGCACGCCGAGCTTGTCGTGTAAGCGGAGTAGACCGTCGTTTACCTTGACTTCGGGTTCGATATCGTGGCGCTGGATTTCGAGATAATAGTCGTCGCCGAAAATATCCATAAACTCGCGCACAACCTTTTCGGCCTCGGCGAGCCCTTCGCGCTGGATCATATGCGGCACTTCGCCACCGATGCAGGCCGACATACAGATCAGCCCCTCGGAATATTCGCGCAGCAGTTCCTTGTCGATGCGGGGGTTGTAATAATAGCCTTCGAGATAGCCCTTGGAGACGAGCTTGGTCAAGTTGCGGTAGCCGGTGACGTTCTTGGCGAGCAGGACTAGGTGGTTGGAGCCGTGCGTCAGGCCGCGGGCGGGCTTGCGCAAGTGGCGGCTCTCGATGGCCACGTAGACCTCGCAACCGATAATCGGTTTGATGCCAACAGCCTTGCAGGATTTGTAGTGTTCGATGGCCCCGAAGAGATTGCCGTGATCGGTAACGGCGAGCGCGGGCATGCCCAACTCCACCGCCTTCTCGGCCATCTTACCGATATGGCAACCTCCGTCGAGCAGACTATACTCGCTATGACCATGTAAATGGACAAATCCAGCCGAAGCCATAACCGTCTCCGATATTAATTACAACAAGAATGGCCTGCGGGGAATGACAAACCGAATCTGCAATGGATAGCATCAACGCAAAAGACAACAAAACCTGACTGAGATCAAGCCAGGTTCGCAAAGGGGATTCGTTACTGCAGGAGAGCAATAATGCGGTGGGGGCCGCTTCTCTCGTTGGTCAAACATAGCCAATTTAAAATGGGAAGTCAATTGACCTACCTATCTATTAATTATATTCGTAAATTATTATTATTAAATACCTTATGCCAATAGTGAAAATTACCTGAGAACGAACAGAACCCCGTCTTCGCTCTTGTTTTTTCGACGCTTACGCCCGTCTTTGTCCCTGCGATAAAAAAATTAAAAAACCAGCCACTCTCTTTAATCGCATTAATTCTGAATAGATAGCGATAGTGCAAAGCTTGCATTCGATGCAAAGGTTGACCTCGGGCAATACATAACCTTGAGCGATACTACAGTGTGAAGTATCGCCGGGGCCATCTCCTCCCTCCCACGTGCCAAACCCCCCATCAGACCTTATATTCCATAGTCCCTGGGGCCAAAACCGGAAGATCGGGGATCTGACCCCAGGCCACCACCGAACTCATATAACGCATCACAGGCAAAAGACGTCAAAACTTGAAAATAGCAGTCGTAGCCGGCACCCGCCCCAACTTCATGAAAGTAGCCCCCATCCTCGCCGAGTTACACCGGCACCCCGAAGAATTCACCCCCCTCTTTGTGCACACCGGCCAACACTACGACTACCAGCTCTCCGAAGTCTTCGCAAAAGCCCTTGAACTGCCTGTACCCGACGCCCACCTCGACGTGGTCCGCGACAATGCCGCGCAACAAATGGCCGACATCATCGCCAAATTCGATCGCTTCCTCGAAGAATGGCAACCCGACCTAGTGATGGTCGTCGGCGATGTCACCTCGACGGCGGCCTGTGCCCTGGCCGCCGCGCAACGCTTCACGCCCGTTGCCCATGTCGAAGCCGGCCTGCGCAGCCGGGACCGCACCATGCCCGAGGAATTGAACCGCCTAGTCGCCGATACGCTCTCCGATCTGCTATTCACCTACTCCGCAGACGCCGACCAAAACCTGCTCGACGAAAATATACCAGCCGATTGCATCCACCGCGTCGGCAATGTGATGATCGACACTCTGTTGAATTTCCTACCGCAAGCCGAGGCCTCACCGATCCTCGACAAATTGCAGCTTGAAGCACAGGGTTTTGCCCTCGTCACCATGCACCGGGCTTCCAATGTCGACAAGCCCGACACTCTCGCAGGCCTGCTCGACGCGCTCGAAGCGATTCAACAACAATTGCCGGTCGTCTTCCCAGTGCACCCGCGCACGCGCAACCGGATTGAGGAATTCGGCTTCGCCGAGCGCTTCGACGCAATGCCGGACTTGCGCCGCATCGAGCCACTCGGTTATTTCGAGATCATCCGCCTGCAGCAGACGGCGCGCCTGGCGATAACCGATTCGGCCGGCCTCGCCGAAGAAACCACCGCGCTCGGCGTCCCCTGCCTGACGATGCGCGAAAATACCGAACGCCCCATAACCATCACCGAGGGCAGCAACCAACTCGTCGGCTGCGACCCAGAGCGCATCATCGCCGCCGCGGGCGCTATTCTCAAACAAGACCGTAAAACCGACTATCCCGTGCCCAAATTATGGGACGGCCAAAGCGCGCAACGCCTCGTCGCCGTCCTGCAACAGGGCATCGCGCGACGCTGAGCTTCATAAGAAAGAAATTACAATGCGTATACTCATCACCGGCGGCGCTGGTTTCCTCGGCTCGCACTTGAGCGATCTCTTGCTGGCCGAAGGCCATGAAGTCATCTGCATGGACAACTTCCTCACCGGCCGACCAGAAAATATTGCCCACCTCATCGGCAACCCCAATTTCCAGCTTATCTCGTATGACGTAACAAACTACATCTATGTCGACGGCCCCCTGGATTTCATCCTCCACCTCGCCAGCCCGGCCAGCCCAGTCGATTTCGAAGACCTCGGCATCAAGATTCTCAAAGTCGGCGCCCTGGGCACGCACAAAACTCTGGGATTGGCCGTGGCGAAGAAGGCCAAATTTCTGCTGACGTCCACCTCGGAAGTATATGGCGACCCGCTGGTACACCCGCAGTCGGAAGATTATCTCGGCAATGTCGACCCCATCGGTATGCGCGGCGTCTACGACGAAGCCAAACGCTTCGCCGAAGCCATGACGATGGCCTACCACCGCCTGCACGGGGTCGATGTGCGCATCGTGCGCATCTTCAATACCTACGGCGAGCGCATGCGCCAGGACGATGGCCGGGCCATCCCCAACTTCGTCTCCCAGGCTCTCACCGGACAGGATCTGACCGTCTACGGCGACGGCAGCCAGACGCGCAGTATCTGCCACTACAGCGATTTGATCGCCGGCATCTACAAACTCATGCAATCCGATATCACCACGCCGGTCAATATCGGCAACCCCTACGAAATAACGATGCTGGACCTCGCCAACAAGATCGTCGAAATGACCGGCTCGCAAAGCCGCGTCGCCTTTCACGACTTGCCCAGATCGCACGGCAACGACCCCAAGGTGCGCCTGCCCGATATTACCAAAGCCCGCACCCACCTTGATTGGGAGCCCAAGATCGGCCCCGACGAAGGACTTAGCCGGACCATCGAGTGGTTCAAGAAAGAACTGGATAAATGACTATGTCCAACTTTAGCCTGAAGACCAACGACCTCGGCTTCGAGATCCACGACGCACATTCGGTGGCCGATCGACCGATCGCCGTCTACCGCGCCACCGAAGAATTGCCGCGCAGCGACTCGCCCAAGCCCTGCTTTGATCCGCTCTACACTTCTTCAGGCCGGTTGGTCACCGAATACCGACCCGACGACCATACCTGGCACACTGGCCTTTACTTCGGCTGGGTGCACGTCAACAATGCCAATCTGTGGGGCGGCCCGTGGTATGTGCCGGAGGAGAAAAAATACGTGCATGTGGAGAACAGCCACGGCATCCAACGCCACGACAGTTTCTCGGTCTTTGGTGTCAGCCATGCAAGCGTCGCATCGGTCGACGAGGAGCTTTCATGGCTCGATGCGGCCGACCAACTCATAGCAATCGAATCGCGCTCTTTCCGCGTCAGTGCCGTCGAGGGCGGTTATCGCTATCTGATCTCCACCCACATACAGCCGGCTCTCGACGAACTAGTCATGGGCGCGTCACGCGCGGCGCGCTATTCAGGTTTGGAATTGCGCATGGGGCCGCCGTTCGCCGATGCCGAACACTATTGCAGTGAAGGCCGGCAAGGCCACGAAAATATCATGAAGCAGCGCGCGCGCTGGGTCGGTGCCCGCGGCGCGACAGGCGGCTTTGTCGCAATGATGGACCATCCCTCCAATCCGCGGCATCCCGTCACCTGGTTCACCCGCAAAAACCTACTGGGCGCCGGTTTATTGATGGAAGAAGATCTAGTCGTTACCCGTAGCCAACCACTAGGTTTGCGCTATGCCTTCTTCGTACTCGACGCCGATCCAGGCGCCGAACAAGTCGAAGCGTTTTATACCGACTTTGCGAGTTGACAAAGACATTTAGCCCAGTATAATCAGCAGATACCAGGAATGAATCACCTAATTGGCTTGTCTAATTAGGTGATATTCTTGCAATATTTTAATAAAAAACAATAAACAGCCTCTTATGACCTACTGTGAAATTTCCTCTTGCCATTACTGATTTCAAACGAATAATTCAATCATACGTTTGATTTAAAACTGCGAGTATGTATGACAACAACTACACCACATACCCGAGACCGGCTTTTAGACTCTGCCGAACGCCTCTTCGCCGAAAACGGCGTCAACGCGACGTCGCTACGCCATATTACTAACGACGCCGAAGCAAACCTCGCTTCGGTCAACTACCATTTCGGCTCCAAAGAAGAACTCTTTCGCCAGGTCTTTGCCCGCCGTATCGGCCCCATCAACGAAGAACGCCTGCGTTTACTCGACACCTGCGAGGCACAGGGTAGGCCTTCACTCGAGTGCGTACTCGAAGCGTTTTTGGCCCCTACGTTGCGCCTTCGCTCAGATCCCGAGCAAGGTGGCGAGTATTTTATGTGTCTGATGGGCCGGCTGTTCAGCGAACCCACCGAGTGGAAAACGATGCTTATGGAAGAATTCAGCGAGATCTTCCAACGCTTCGGTACTGCCCTGCAAATGGCTCTACCCGAGCACGCCCCGGCAGACCTCACTTGGCACCTCTTTTTCACTATCGGCGCAATGGCCCATTTGATGACCGCCGGTGACCTGCTCAAGACCTTCACCCAAGATCGCTGTGACCCGGCCGATGTCGAAGGCACTTTGCGCCGGCTCGTCGACTTTAGCGCTGCAGGTTTCCGCGGCGCTTCCCGTGGAGAATCACCATGAAGTTCGCACTAACCCTAACACTATCTGCATTCATACTGTCCTGCGCCTCGGCCCCCAAAATCGAATACCCTGAACTCGATCTGGCGACTCCAGCGAATTGGACCGCCTCTACTCCGGCTGGCCATATCGCCGATACTTGGTGGCGTGACCTCGGCACGCCGCGGCTCGACAGCCTCGTCACCCAGGCCCTCGCACACAACTACGATCTCAAGGCCACTGCCACGCGCCTGGCCCAAGCCCAGGCTCAAGCCAAAGCCGCCGGTGCGCCCCTTATGCCGCAACTCGGCGCCACCAGCAGCGGCGCAAAGCGCAAACAAAATTTCGTCGGCTTTCCGATCCCCGGTAGCGCCGGTCAAGTCCTGAGCTCTACCAGCACCAGTTACGGCGTCAATCTGAACCTGAGCTGGGAGGTCGACTTATGGGGCCGCTTACGCGCCGGCACGCAAGCCGCCATAGCCGACGCACAAGCCGCCGAAGCCGATTGGGCCGGCGCCCGCCTCTCGCTCGCCGCACAAACCGCGCGCGCCTATTTTGCCGCCGTCGAGGCCGCCCGCCAAGTCGAACTGGCGCACGCCACGGTCGAAAACTACCGCGTATCCACCGAGCAAATCCAACGCCGCTACCGCCGCGGACTGCGCTCCTCGCTGGACTTGCGCCTAGGCCGTTCGAGCCTGGCTGCCGCCCAAGCCACGCTCGAGCAACGACGGCAACAACAGGATATTTCCCTGCGGCAGCTCGAACTGCTGCTGGGCCGCTATCCCAGCGCCAACATCGCCGTCGGCAGCGAATTACCCGCCGTCGATGGCGCGGTGCCCGCCGGCCTGCCCGCCGACCTAATCGCGCGGCGGCCCGATCTGATCGCCGCTGAACGCCGTCTCGCCGCCGCCGACCGCCGGCTAGTAGGCGCCCGGCGAGCGCTCTTGCCGAGCATCAGCCTGACCGCCTCAACCGGCCGCTCTTCGAGTGCGCTCGGTGACCTGCTCAACGGCGACTTCTCCGTCTGGAACCTCGTCGGCAATATCAGCCAGCCCTTCTTGCAGGGAGGGCGTCTGCGCGCCGGTGTCGATCAGGCCGCTGGAGCCGCCAAAGGCGCGCTCTTCGGCTATGCGCAAAGCGCGTTGCGCGCCTACGGCGAAGTCGAAACGAGACTCAGCGCCGAGGGCTTCCTCGCCGACCAAGAACAGGCGCTGGCCACCGCCGCGAGCGAAGCAACCGCCGCCCGCGTCCTCGCCGAAGAGCGCTATGCCAGAGGCTTGTCCAATCTGATTACCCTGCTCGAATCCCAGCGCCGGGCCTTCGACGCGCAAAGCCGTCTGCTCAATATCAAACGCCAACGCCTCGACGCCCGCATCAACCTCTATCTGGCACTCGGCGGCGGCTTTAACGATTCAACCCCATCCCAGCACGCAGAGGTTTCGCAATGACACGCATTATAAAAATACTGTTGCCTATATTCATCCTCGCCGTCGGTTTCGCAGCCTTCAGCTTATTAGCCTCGATGCGCGAGCCACCCCAGCGGGCTGAACGCGTCTATCTCGGCCCACTCGTCGAAGTCATCGCCGCCCCTCCGCAAAAGGTCCAGGTCATAGTCGAGGGCCAGGGCACCGTCCGCCCAGACGCCCAGGTCAATCTAGTGCCCCAGGTTTCCGGTGTCGTCGTATGGAAGGCCGCCGAGTTCGAACCCGGCGGCTCCTTCGCCAAAGGCGACTTGCTCTTCGAGGTCGACCCGCGCGACTACCAACTCACCGCCGCCCAAGCCGACGCCCAGGTTGCGCAGGCCCGCTACCAGCTCGAACTGGCACAGGAAGAGGCTGCCATCGCCCGCCAGGAATGGGAGCGGATCCGCACCGAGGGCGAAGAGCCTACTAACTTAGTGCTGCGCAAACCCCAGTTGCGCGCCGCCGAAGCCAATTTACAAAGCGCAGAAGCCCGCTACGCGGAAACACAACTGCGCCTCGAACGCACTAAGGTCTACGCGCCCTTTAACGGCCGGGTGCGCAGCGCCGCCGTCGATGTCGGCCAGTATCTCAACGCCGGCCAATCAATCGCGCAAATCTACAGTATAGAAAAAGCCGAGATCGTCGTGCCCGTCCCCGATGAAGACCTCGGGTGGTTTACCCTACCCTTTCCTATAAAAATCACCACACAGAACGCGCCCGGCGACCACTCGGTCTATAACCCCAACGTCGAAGGCGGCGCGCAATCCTACTCCTTCGCCCGCGAAGGCGCCAGCGCGATGATCAACGGCTCATTCGCCGGCCGCAACCACCAGTGGAACGGACGCGTGGTCCGCACCGAAGGCGAGCTGGATCCACAAAGCCGCATGGCCCGGCTGGTCGTCGAGGTAGAGGCGCCCTACGGCGGTATCGCCGAGGGCATCCCACCACTGACGATTGGCATGTTCGTCGATGTGGCCATTGCCGGCCGCCAAGTAGACGGGGTTCGCGTCTTACCGCGCGCCGCGGTGCGCCAGGGCGACCGGGTCTGGGTCGTCGGCCCCGACGGCAAATTGCGCGTGCGCCAGGCGCAGGTCGTGCGCACGATCCAGGACGAGGTGCTCACCTATCTCGACCTGAAAAAAAATGAACGCGTCATCGTCTCACAGCTCAGTGGCGTAACCGACGGCATGCAGGTGCGTATAACTGCCAACAACGAGGAGGCCGGATCGTGAAAGCTCCCGTAACCTGGATGGCGAAAAACCACGTCGCCGCCAATCTGCTGATGGGGTTTGTCATGTTGAGTGGTCTGTTTGCGATGCTGCAGACCAAGAAGGAGACTTTCCCGGAGATGTCGCTTGACCAGGTGCAGATCCAGATTCCCTATCTCGGTGCCACACCGGCCGAGGTAGAGGAAGCCGTCTGTAAACGCGTAGAAGAGCGGGTCCGCGGACTAGAAGGCGTACGGCGAGTCCGCTCGACCGCCGCTGAGGGTATGGGCGTGGTCAGGGTCGAGATCGAGCGCGGCGTCGACATCTCCAAACTTCTCGACGATATCAAAAATGAAGTCGACCGCATCGACACCTTCCCGGCCGAGACCGAAGAACCCGTAATCAAAGAACTGACCCGCCGCAACCAAGTCATCGACGTAGTGCTCTACGGCGACGTCGACGAAAAAGCGCTCAAAACCGCCGCCGAACTAGTGCGCGATGAATTACGCACCAGCGGCGTGATCTCGCAGGTCGAATTAAGCGGCGTACGCGCCGACGAGATCTCCATCGAAATATCCGAAGATGCACTGCGCCGTTACGGGCTAACTTTCGCGCAAGTGGCCGACGCCGTGCGCCGCACCAGTGTCGATCTGCCCGCTGGGAGCGTCGAGAGCGAGGACGGCGAGATCCTGCTTAGGACACAAGGGCTGATGCGCGTCGGGCGCGAATACGAGGATATCGTGGTGCTCACCCGCCCCGACGGCACCGCGCTCAAACTCAGGGATATCTCCACCATCGTCGACGGCTTCGAGGATAACGATCTCGTCTCGCGTTTCAACGGCCAACCCGCGGCAGTGGTCAGCGCCTACCGCACCGGCGACCAAAACGCCCTCGATATCTCGGCTTATGTGCACGAATACGTCGAGGAGAAGCGCCTGGCCCTACCCGCGGGCATCCATATCGATTCCGCTCGCGATGACGCGAGTATCCTACGTAGCCGCATGGACCTGCTGATTCGCAACGCGCGCCTCGGGCTAGTCCTGGTCTTCATTTGCCTGAGCCTTTTCCTCGACCTGCGGCTGGCCTTCTGGGTCATGATGGGCATCCCGATCTCTTTTTTAGGCGCCTTTGTACTGATGGAGCCCTTTGACGCCTCGATCAACATGCTCTCACTCTTCGCCTTTATCGTCGCGCTGGGCATCGTCGTCGACGACGCGATCATCGTCGGCGAAAATGTTTTCGCCCGCCGCGAGAAGGGCAAAAACTTCCTGCGCGCCGCCATCGACGGGGCACTCGAAGTAGGCACCCCGGTCGTCTTTTCGATCATGACCTCG
>LWDU01042559.1_pt1 | contig 22178 bp, 9 predicted proteins | sample 727161 | NCBI WGS metagenome assembly LWDU01 (sample SAMN04566230, study PRJNA314399) | hydrothermal vent metagenome | isolation source: deep sea hydrothermal plume seawater | place: Mexico: Gulf of California, Guaymas Basin | collected 2004-07-11
ATTGAAAAATGAAACTGGATTTTATTCCGAGTAACCAAGTAGGAGCTGAAATGCTAGCTTTCAATTCGCGACTTCTCGCAACTGCTGTTGTATTACTACTGGTGGTCACCAGTAGTAGTCCTGTACTGTTCGCGCAAACAGAAGTCACCTATCCTGTCCGGTTGTTCGCCACCGAAGCCACATCCTTGGCTGATTGGAACAATCTATCGAATGTGGGCGACCCGGATACCTTTGGCCAAACGATCAATCAGACGGCTCCCTGTGATTGTGAAGTTGTGGGGGGTGCCTCTGGCGAGACTCACTCCGTATACACGACTTCCGTCAGCCTTCCCCCCGCGGGAATTGATGTGGGGATGTTTCATACCGCGGTGGGAGATGTCTGGACTCTCCCTGGAGATCGAGAAATCAAAGAAATCTCCGTCAAGGTCTATTGTCGCGCTCAATCCACTCTCGAGTTGATCCCCGTCGATGTTCTGGTAGAGCATGGTTCTGCTGGAACCGGTTGGAGTCCGCTGTTTTCCAGCCAGATCCCGACGATGGATGGTCAGCAATGCTCGAGCCTCTCCGGTTCCAGTTTCGTGACCAACGCCTGGACGGCAGCATCGATCACAACTCTGGGCCTGAGAATCACTCCGACCAATTTCGACCTCTCCGCAGTGGCGCAGGACCTCCAGTTCTTCATCGCCAGCGTGGTGGTGGAGATCGTGCTCATCGATCCCTGTGACGAGTTCCACAATGATCCTCCAGGTGCGATTACAGGATTGCCGAATAACCTGCAGATTCCCGCGGAGATCGGTAGTTGCTCTGCTCTGGTGAACTGGGCAGAGTTGCCAGTAGCGGTAGATTTCTGCGACGGCCAGATCAGCGCAGTGTCCGATATTGCGAGCGGTTCCACCTTCGATCTCGGAACTACCGCGGTGACTTACACTGCGACCGATAGCTTTGGAAAAGTATCGACCTCCATGTTCACCGTGACAGTGTCGGATGACCAGGCACCTGAGATCCTTGGTATGCCCAGCAGCATGACGCAGACCGCTGAAGCCGGTAGCTGTGGTGCGACGATCAGCTGGACTGCTCCGACTACCACCGATAATTGTCCGGATCCGCTGCTCACCAGCAGCCACGAGTCCGGCGACACCTTCTCGGTCGGTACCACGACGGTGACCTACACCTCCCTCGATGCCAATGGTCTCTCGTCCAGTGCTTCCTTCGATATCAGCATCACCGACGATGAAGCTCCGGCTCATATCGGTGCTCCGATTTCGCAGGATCTCTCGAGTGATGCTGGTTCCTGTGGAGCGGTGGCCAGCTGGTCTGCCCACAGCACTTCGGATAACTGTGGAATCGCTTCTGACCAGTCGACGGCTGCCTCCGGAGACTTCTTCGGACTGGGCCTCTCGACCGTGACGATGACGTTGACCGATACCCACGGCAACTCGACGATTCACGAGTTCACCATCACCGTGACCGATACCGAAGCTCCGCAACTGATCGGCATGCCCACCAGCATGACGCAGACCGCGGATGCCGGTAGCTGTGGTGCGACGACCATGTGGACTGCTCCGACCACCACAGATAATTGTCCGGATCCTGTGCTCACCAGCACCCACCAGCCCGGCGACAACTTCGCGGTCGGCACGACGACGGTGACCTACACTTCCCTCGATGCCAATGGTCTCTCGACCAGTGCTTCCTTCGATATCAGCATCAGCGACGATGAAGCTCCGGCTCATATCGGTGCTCCGATTTCGCAGGAACTCTCCAATGACCTCGGTTCCTGTGGAGCGGTGGCCAGCTGGGCTGCCCACAGCACTTCAGACAACTGTGGAGTCGCCTCCGATACGTCGACGGCTGCCTCCGGAGACTTCTTCGGTCTGGGCACCTCGACCGAGACGATGACGTTGACCGATATCCACGGAAACGTCACGACTCACCAGTTCACCATCACCGTGACCGATACCGAAGCTCCGCAACTGTTGGGCNNAAGCCGGTAGCTGTGGCGCGACCATCATGTGGGCTGCTCCGACCACCACCGATAACTGTCCAGGTGCCGTGCTCACCAGCACCCACCAGCCGGGGGAGAACTTCCCGGTCGGCACGACGACGGTGACCTACACCTCCCTCGATGCCAATGGTCTTTCGACCAGTGATTCCTTCGACATCAGCATCAGCGACGACGAAGCTCCGGCTCATATCGGTGCTCCGGTTTCGCAGGATCTCTCGAGTGATTCTGGTTCCTGTGGAGCGGTGGCCACCTGGTCTGCCCACAGCACTTCAGATAACTGTGGCATCGAATCGGATGTGTCGACTGCTGCCTCAGGTGAAGTTTATGAGATTGGCGCGACGATCGTGACGATGACCCTGACCGATATTCACGGCAACGTCACGACTCACCAGTTCACCATCACCGTGACAGATAATGAAACTCCGCAACTGCTCGGCATGCCTGCCGGCATCACCCAGAGCGCAGATTCTGGAGATTGTGGGGCCGTGATCAACTGGACGCCTCCGACCACGACAGATAACTGCTCTGGAGCAGTGCTCACCAGCACTCACCAGCCCGGCGACAACTTCCCGGTCGGTACGACGGCGGTGACCTACACTTCCCTCGATGCCAATGGTCTCTCGACCAGTGCTGCCTTCGACATCACCGTCACCGATGATGAGGCTCCCGCTTACAGTGGATTGCCACTGTCGCAGAACCTGGGCAGCGACCCCGGTCTTTGTGGGGCTGTGGCCACCTGGGCTGCCCACAGCACTTCAGATAACTGTGGCATCGCATCGGACGTGTCGACCTCCAGTTCAGGAGATCTCTTCGATCTGGGCACTTCTACAGTCACGATGACCCTGACTGATAGCCACGGAAACTCGACGACTCACCAGTTCTCCATCACCGTGACCGACACCGAAGCACCTGTAATTGCTGGATTTGGTCCGGGGAATAACACGGCGACCTACACCAAGGTCGGAGTCGGGATGGCAAGCCTCACCGCAGGCAAGTACTCATTTGCCCCCCCGATGCCCTTTGCCGCGGGAGACATCTCCGACAACTGCACTGCCAGTGGTTTGCAGGGGGCCTTCACGATTGAAGTCGCTGGCGTGCCGACTGCCGTGGGTTCCGTCGTTCCCGGAGACACCCAAGGGGATTACCCCTACGGCCCCGCCGGTACCGAACTGACCTGGACGGTGACCGATTCAAATGGAGTACCGAGTGAGCTCATCCTTCAGACCATCATCATCACGGTTCCCGATGGGTATGACTGTAATTCGAATGGCCTTCCTGATCCATTCGAGATCACCGAGGGCATCGGAGGTGCGAGCGATTGCAATGGCAACGGACTGATCGATTTCCCCTGTGATATCGAGACCGGATGCGACTGGGATCTGAACCAGAATGCCATGCTAGATAGCTGTGAGTGCCAATTGGACCTGACTTCAATGGTTCAGCCCGGTGGCAATTTCATGATCTCTTGGAATGGATTCGAATCCATCTCTGGCCTGTTGATCGAGCGAGAGATCCTCGATGGGATGGGAATCATTGAGGTGCTGGAATCTGACTACGAGGGATCGTCATTCACGGACCTGAGTACGCCTTGCTACGATGGGGTTCGTTACACCGTGACCAGAGTTTGTGAGAACTCGCGCACTCCTTCGGTCGCCAACATGAAAACTCCGATCGACATCAACGGAGACCCGTTGTTTGAACCGAGTTTGGCTGACTTGAATCCGGTCGTGATCGATGGAAACCACGCACTGATGGCGAGTCCAGCGACAGCCACCAGCAACGGAATTGTCTCGGTCTATGAGAGAGACCTGTTGGGAGAATGGACCAAGCTCCAGGAGCTTGTAGCTACTCAGCCCGGTGCCGGATTTGGCCAGCACATGGCGCTGAAGGAGCAGCAGTATCTGATCATCAGTGCGCCGGATGCCGCTCCAGGTGGGTCGGTGTTCCTCTACCGCTGGGACGTGATCGGTCTGGGTTACACCATGCAGGGTGAGATCAAACCTCAGCTGGCCAGTGGAAGTTCCATCGATCCAGCATCGGGTGACCGCTTCGGTGAGGGACTGGCTCTCGATATCGACTCCAATCGCCTGCTCGTGGGAGCCAACGGAGACGACACCAGTCAGGTCGATGCGGGAGCGGCTTACCTGTTCCAGCTGACTTCACAGGGATCATTCTGGGCGCTTGACCAGCTGGCGAAACTGACGCTTAGCGCTTCGGATGCGCAAGTCGATGATCGTCTGTCGTTGGGACACAGGGGTTCGCTCGCCATCGCTGGCGACTACCTGGTTCTCGGTACCGACACAAAGCCCAATCCAGAATCTACCGCAGATCTTCAGAGTCCGATCAATGGACAAGCGTTCCTCTTCTACCCCGACAATAGCGGCAACTGGGATAACTCTTCTTATGAGCGACTGGTGGTTCCGGGTGTGTCGGAAGGGCAAGCTTTTGGTTCAGCTGTGGCCATGTCGAACAACACCATCATGGTGGCCGCCGACGAAGATAGCGTGGTAGCCGAGAATGAGGGAGCCATATACGTCTTCCAGAGGAATCTGGACGATAGTTGGTCCTTCCACTCGAGTATCGCAATCGATGCTTCGTGTATCGATCCGGCAGGCGGCCCCCTCGGGTTTGGTCAAGATCTGGCCATCTCTGGTGAGCAGGCGTTCATCGGATCGAACCGAGAAACCGCCTTCATCTTCGACAATCGTTGTGGTTCATGGGCGATGACAGAACTGATGGAGAATGTCGATCCCGATTTTGTTCACTTTGGACAGTATGTGGCCCTTTCGGGTACCACTGCATGGACATCGGCTGCAGGTTCGCAAACGGGTCCACAGAGTGGAACATCGCAGGGGCTCTCCTTCGCGCCTGACCCTGCTCTGATCAGGACCACTCTCACCGAGATCGAGGTTCACAGACAGATGCTCGCGCATCCGGAGGCAGGTAACTTCACCTTCTCTGCTTCGTCTGTTGCGGGTCCCATTACCGTTTACAACGGGACAGTGGCGACCACTCTTGAGGTGTTGGCCTCCATCGAAGAGACCCTCACTCCAGGAGGATCTTGTGGATATGCGGAGACCCATGGATTCACCATGTCGATGTCGCATGTCGTTGGCGACCAGGGACTGTCGGTGGTGGATCTAGAAGCGTTGCCATTCCTCGGCTCAACACCTGATTTCGTTTCGCCGAGGATCGACAATATTGGCGGTGGGACCGATACCGGCTGGACTCTCGGTGTCATCTACTCACTGACTCCTCCAGGTCCTGGTGGGCCAGTCCTCGATCGTACCTTTGATACCCCGACTGACGTGGTCAGGGCCAGTTACGAGGTGGTGTGCGGAGATTGGCCGGAAGCAGGATCCACCACACTGAGTTTTCAGGATCTAAACCTTGGCGGCAGTAATGGAATCATCTCCAACCAGGTAGCCGTGGGTAGTCTTGGTTACACAGCAAGCTCAGGGGGAATCCTGACGTTGCAGATCGAGAATAACTCGACCAATGAGGTGTTCATTCGAGGTGACTGCTCCAACGACGGAAACATCAACATTCAGGATTCGGTGCTGCTCTTGAACCATCTGTTCTCGGGGACACCGGTGGCTTGTCGAGACGCCAGTGACGTCAACGATGATGGTTTGATCAATCTCGTCGATCCGATTTATGAATTGATGTACATCATGGGACTGGGTCCTGTGCCTCCGTCCCCGGGGGTGGTCTGCGGAGCGGATCCCACTCCGGATGCTCTGGAGTGTTCCAGTTTCAATGCGTGTTCCCAGGAATGTCCGGTAACTCCATAGATTCGAAGCCAGGTCAGCAGAGCGGCCACGGTGCCGACCTGCTGTCAGTTTCAATTCGACTGTGAATTTGAAGCAACAAACAATGGACCTCCGAGCGACTCATGGGTGACTCGGAAGGACTGAGAAGAGAGAGATCTTGAACCGTCTGGTGTTCTCACTACTTGTGTTATTCGCGGGTCTGTTATTCACAGGCTCGATCACATGTGGACAAGATCCCACCTTTCAGATCACATCTTCGGATCAAACTCTTCCTGCAGGGCTGAACCCGGTGTTCTTCTCAGTGACCTTCAGCATCGAGCAGACCAACACTCCAACCTCTTCAACTTCGGGATTCACTTTTTCATTCGAACATGACCCGTTGGTGCTCCAGGTGATCGATCCTTACTTTCTCGACCGCACTGCAGCCTCACCATTTCTGGGTGATCTTGCCGCTCTCAATGCCGGTACGGGGCCAGACTTTGTTTCGGCTGAGATACTGGCGAACGGCTTCACATTTGGCGTGATCTATGACTTCACCTTGCAGCAATCGATCACCTTTGAAGTGACCAAGCCTGTGATCGAAGTCGGCTACTCAACCAACGGTGTGCTCAGCAATTTGCCTTTCACGACAGCTGTGATACCGGCTGAACTGGGGACACCACCACTGGCAACAGTGGTGGCGATTCCTCCAGGAGTGTCCGCAGCAACGGATGCATTGCCCTTCGAGATCACCTTCACTCCGATAGAAGACTGTTTCAATTTGATCGACGATGATCAGGATTCGCTCATCGATTGCGCCGATCCCGACTGCGCGGCGGAAACCGACACAGATGGTGACGGATTGTGCGATGGCGGAGATCCTGACGATGATAATGACCTGGTACCCGATGGTCTCGACAGCAATCCGCTCGATGCATTCTTGTGCCGGGATGATGACCTGGATGGCTGCGACGACTGCTCGAGTGGAGTCGACAATCCGTTCAACGACGGTACTGACCTGGATTCAGATGGTCTGTGCGATGGCGGCGATCCAGATGATGACAACGACGGGGTTCTGGATGTCGATGACCTGGATCCGAGTGATCCAACCATCTGTGAAGATATAGATGCAGATGGTTGCGATGATTGTTCCATCGGGTTGGACGGATTTGGTCCCTTGCCGGACAATGATCCCCTGAATGATGGCACCGATACAGATAATGATGGTCAATGTGATCCGGCGGTGGCACAGAAGACATTCCAGATCTCTTCCACAGATCAGTTCATCCCGCTCGGAGTCCCGCTGGTCTCCTTCAATGTAGTCTTCAGTATCCAGCAACTCACCGGTACGGTGCATCCGACCGCTGGATTCCAGTTCTCTTACCAGCATGATCCTTCGGTGATCTCCGTGACGGCACCCTACTTCCTCGGATCTACTAATTTAGCTCCAACTCTGGGGGAACTGGCTGCTTGTAATAATGGTGCAGGGCCAGACTTTTTCACCACGACGATGTTACCGGATGGTTTCACACTAGGAGTGATTTACGACGCCGCTTTGCTGGACGTGATCCTCTGCGAGGTGAATCAGCCGATGCTCGAAGTGGAGTATTCAACGGTCGGTGCCTTCTTGAACTTGCCGTTTTCGACCACGATTTTACCCGCCACGCTGGGGACTCCTCCCGTGCAATCGGTGGTGACTCTCACGGGTGGATTGAGTGCAAGTACCATAGAGTTGCCCATCGTGATCACCTTTACAGATCCAGAGGATTGTAATAATGGTCTCGATGATGACCTCGATACACTGATCGATTGCAACGATCCGGACTGCTCCGCGGAACTGGACACCGACGGAGATGGCATCTGTGACGCCTCAGATCTTGATGACGATAACGATGGAGTGGCTGACGTTGACGACAGTGTGCCGCTCGATAACAGCCAGTGCCGTGACGCTGACGGTGACGGCTGCGACGATTGCTCCAGCGGAATCGATAACCCTGCTGCTGACGGCGTCGATACCGACGGTGACGGTCAGTGTGACACTGGTGACACCGACGACGATAATGATGGAGTGGCGGACGGTCTCGACAGCGCGCCGCTGGATAATACCCAGTGCCGTGACGCCGACGGCGACGGCTGTGACGACTGCTCCAGCGGAATTGACAACCCTGCTGCGGATGGTGCCGACTTCGACGGTGATGGACTGTGCGACATCGGCGATCCCGACGACGACAATGACGGCGCGCTCGATGCCGCCGACAGTGACGACAACAACCCCAATGTTTGTTCCGATAGCGACGGTGACGGCTGCGAAGACTGTTCCGGAGGGAGTTACAACCCGGCTGCTGACGGGACCGATACTGACGGTGACGGTCAGTGCGACACCGGTGACTCCGACGACGATAACGACGGAGTGGCGGACGGCCTCGACAGCGCGCCGCTAGATAACACCCAATGCCGTGACGCCGACGGCGACGGCTGCGACGACTGCTCCAGTGGAATCGATAATCCTGCTGCTGACGGGACCGATACTGACGGTGACGGTCAGTGCGACACCGGTGACTCCGACGACGATAATGACGGGGTGGCGGACGGTCTCGACAGCGCGCCGCTAGATAACACCCAATGCCGCGACGCCGACGGTGACGGCTGCGACGATTGCTCCAGTGGAATCGATAATCCTGCTGCTGATGGTTCTGACTTCGACGGTGACGGTCAGTGTGACGCCGGTGACTCCGACGACGATAACGACGGAGTGGCGGACGGCCTCGACAGTGCGCCGCTAGATAGCACTCAATGCCGAGACGCCGACGGTGACGGCTGCGACGACTGCTCCAGCGGTACCGATAACCCGGCCAGCGACGGCACCGATACCGACAGCGATGGCATCTGCGACCTGACCGATTCCGATATCGATGGGGATGGAATCCTCAACATCTGTGATACCGATCAAACTGCAGGTGAAGATTGTGACGGAAATGGCCAGCTCGACTCGTGCCAGAACGACACTGATGGCGATGGGGTGATCGATCCCTGTGATAGCGATCTCGATGGGGATGGAATTCCAGACATCTGCGATGCGGATCAGACGGTTGGAATTGATTGCGATCAGGACGGCCAGCTCGATAACTGCGAGCTCGATACCGATTCTGACGGAACCATCGACGATTGCGACCCAGATGACGATGGCGACGGTGTAGCGGACGGCGCCGACAGTGCACCGCTCGATAACACCCTCTGTCGTGACACCGACGCTGACGGCTGCGACGACTGCTCCAGCGGTACCGATAACCCGGCCAGCGACGGCACCGATACGGATGGGGATGGTATTTGTGACCTGACCGATTCCGATATCGATGGAGATGGATTCCCCAATGTCTGTGATACCGATCAAACTGCAGGTGAAGATTGTGATGGAAATGGCCAGCTCGACTCGTGCCAGAACGACAGCGATGGCGATGGGGTGATCGACACCTGTGATAGCGATCTCGATGGGGACGGAATTCCAGATATCTGCGATGTGGATCAGACGGTTGGAGCCGATTGTGACCAGGACGGCCAACTCGATGTCTGTCAGCTCGACACGGACAATGATGGTCTCATCGACAACTGTGATCCGGATATCGACGGAGATGGATTCCTCAATGGATGTGATGCTGACGATCACAACGATGGCACCGTCGAGGGGATCGACTGCGACGGGAACGGGCAGGAAGATGTTTGCCAGCTCGATACTGATCTCGACGGGATCATCGATGAGTGCGATCCTGACGACGATAATGACGGATCTCTCGACGCGACCGACAGCGACGATAACAACCCCAATATCTGCTCCGACACAGACGGTGATGGTTGTGACGATTGCAGCGGAGGTTTCTACAACACGGCTGCGGACGGTACCGACACCGATGGAGATGGCGTTTGTGATCTGACCGATCTCGATATCGACGGAGATGGCGCGCTCAACACTGCCGACTCTGACGACTTCAACGCCAATGTCTGTTCCGACACCGACGGTGACGGCTGTGACGACTGCACCAATGGTAGCTACAACGTGGCCAATGACGGCACCGATACCGATGGGGATGGCGTCTGTGACCTGACCGATCCCGATATCGATGGAGACGGAGTGCTCAACGCTGCCGACTCTGACGACTTCAATGCCAGTGTCTGTTCCGACATCGACGGTGACGGCTGTGACGACTGCACCAATGGTAGCTACAACGTGGCCAATGACGGCACTGATACCGATGGGGATGGCGTCTGTGACCTGACCGATCCCGATATCGATGGAGATGGCGCACTCAACGCGTCCGACTCCGACGACTTCAACGTCAATGTCTGCTCCGACACCGATGGCGATGGTTGTGACGACTGCAGCGGTGGTTCCTACAACCCGGCTGAAGATGGCGTGGACTTCGACGGTGATGGCCTATGCGATGGGGGCGACCCCGATGACGACGGAGATGGCGCCCTCGATGCGGTCGACAGCGACGATCAAAACCCGACTGTCTGCTCGGATATCGATGGAGACGGTTGTGACGACTGTTCCGGTGGAACCTTCGATCTGGCCGCGGATGGGCTCGACACCGACGGGGATGGACTCTGTGATTCAGGGGACACGGACGACGACGATGATGGTGTCCCGGACTTCCTCGATGCTGCCCCGCTCAACAACCTGGTGTGTCGCGATGTTGACCTTGACGGCTGTGACGATTGCAGCAGCGGAATCGATGATGTGGGAGCAGATGGGCTGGATACCGACGGCGATGGTGTCTGCGATCTTTCCGATAGCAATATCAACAACCCGTTCGTTTGCTCGGATACGGACTTCGACGGCTGCGAGGATTGCTCGAGTGGGGCGTACAATCCAAATAATGACGGGTGTACAGGAGATAACGATTGCAACAACAACGGCATTCCTGACGATGTGGAATTGCTGGACCCCGCCTCTGATTGCAATCTGAACGGAATCGTCGACCAGTGCGATCTTGCTCAGGGCGTTGCTACAGACATGAATAATAACGGGATTCCTGATGAGTGTGAGTGTGAGTTTGCGCTCGACTTGGTCTGTACCCGGTTGCCTGGTAGTTCGACCATAGATCTCTTCTGGGGCGAGTTTGCCACAGGTGTTATCGTCAGCAGAGATGGCGTCGAGATTGCATTCCTGACCGGTGGAGAAACCAGTTATAGCGATGTGGTAGCGCCTTGTAGTTGCGGCATCGATTACCAGATATCGAAGGTGTGCTCCAATGGTCAAACGGCCACTCGTAGCGCCTCTTACACCTGGAATGAACCGCACCCCGATTGGAACTTCAGCTTCAATGCCGAACCTGTGGTGGACAATGTCACTCTGCTACAAGGTGGTTCACCCACGACCATTGAACTCGAGGTGAGCATCGAAGGCTTTGTCGATCCACAGTCTCATTGTGGTCCTGCTGAAACTCATGGGTTCACCATGGCGATGTCGCATGATGCCAGTCAGGTTTCGATCCTCGGGCTGGAACTTGCCGGTGCCATGTTGGCGGCGTCGCCCGATTATGTTTCCTTCGCAATGGAAAACACTGGCAGCGCCAACGCCAGTGGCCATGTCGGCTGGAGTCTCGGAATCCTCTACAGTTTTGATCCGTTTGGTAGTGCCAACGGATTGCTCGAAACCGTGAGTTTTGAAACCAATGAACCGGTAGCCAGGGCAATCTACCAGGCGAATTGCCAGGATTGGCCCGATCCAGGTGAGTTCCAACTCGACTTCCAGTTCGAAGGACGCTGGTTGGAAGCGGATGCCGAGTTGATTGATAATGTTGTGGTTGTTTGTGGAGTGGGATACCCCGCAGATCTGGATGCCACCATTCCTTCGGCCAGTGTCTCGCTGGTTGTCGGCGAGCCGCTACCGATTTTCATTCGTGGCGATTGTTCCAATGATGGAGACATCGATATTCAAGACGCAGTGCTGCTGTTGAATCTGATGTTCTCGGGGGTCGCAGTGGATTGCCTGGACGCCAGTGACGTCAATGATGACGGCGTCATCAATCTGGTCGACCCTGTCTATGAGCTGCTATTCATCATGGGTCTTGGCCCGGTGCCTCCAGCGCCCAGTTGGCCCTCCTGCGGAGGAGACTCCACTCCAGATGTTGGAGGAGGAGACCTGGGATGCGACACGCCTCCCACCACATGTACTCAGGGTTGTCCTGTGTCACCGTGATGAGTTCAGCCTCAAGTGGAAGAAGTCCCAATTGGGACAAACTCGTAGTGTCTTTGCGGATCGGCGAAGGAAAACTATAATAGTATTATATGGATTCTTTGATTGAGGTATTCACGGCGACAGTAGAGAGAATATGAGTTCTTGAATTTGGTGTGATTTGTAATGGGGATAAATGGGAAACAATATGATTAAGCTGGGGGTGATCTTGTGCTGTATTTTACAGTACGCATCACTTCATGGCCAAAGTCCGCAGTTCCAGTTTCGTGCTGGGTCTGGCACGGGAACCTACGAGTTGCTCGACGGAACGGGAGTATTCGACTCTTCCATCCTGGTTAGCCAACTCCCTGGGACTCCCGCACCCACCCAAGGGATCTCAATTGGTACCTCTCATGATTCCACCCTCCTTCAGGTCACCAGTGTTTCGATCTCGGGATCGATGGCCCTTCTCAATGGAGGAGCGGGCCCCGATTTCTTCGCAAGTAATGTTTACGACGATGGTTTCACAATGGTCGCAGTATTCTCCCTTGATTCTTCTGCCACCATCGAGTTCACCACTGAGCAAGTAGTTGCAGTGGCTTCGTTTTCCTTGATCCCCACTGCCCTCGTCGGGATTCTCGATGGTGCCACGGTCACCCTGTCATTCTCCGATACTGTAGGATCACCAGGAGCCCCAGTGGTGGAGAACATCGTCACGGTGGCTGGCCAATCATCTGTACCGGAGTGCATACCTGGAGTGATCACATTGACTCCAATCATTTCGGTCGGAGATTGTGATGGAAATCTCGTACTCGATGCGGATGAAATTGCTGCCGATCCGTCACTCGACTGCAATTTTAACGGCTTTCTCGACGATTGCGATCTGGTCCAGGGATACGACACTGACATGAATAACGATGGGGTTCCCGACTCCTGCGAATGCAACTTTCCCAACCAGCTCACATGCATCAGGATTCCCGGAGAACTGTTGATTGAATTGATCTGGGGCGACTCTTCCAGTCCAGTTCAGTTGTTCCGAGATGGAGTCTTGATCGCCAGCCTGATCGATGGGCAAACCAGTTACATCGATGACGGAATTCCCTGCAGTTGCAGTGTGGACTACAGGATCGAAAAAGAGTGCGACAATGCGCAGATTGCCACCGAAACGTGCACCTTTGATTGGGTCGAGCAGCATCCTGATTTCAGTTTCAATTACAGTGCTGAGTCGGTCGATCAAAACTACACCCTGGTTCAGGGCGGTGCTCCGACCGTGGCAGCAGTAGACCTGTTCATCGAGGGATCTGTTGCCCAAGGATCACCTTGTGCGCCAGCTGCCACCCACGGGTTTTCGATGACGATGTCTCATGATCCAGCTCTGGTATCCGTGATGGATGTGGCGTTAGCGGGAGAAATGTTGAGCGTTTCTCCAGACTATGTTTCCTTTGCGATTGGAAACGACAATACCGCAAATAGTAGTGGAGACGTCGGTTGGTGCATGGGAGTGCTGTACAGCCTTGATCCCGTCGGTGGCGGAGTGCCCGGTGGGCCCGCACTCGAGACCGTCACATACGAGACCAGGAAACTGGTCGCTCGTGTGACTTATGAAGCGGCCTGTGGAGATTGGCAAAACAGCGGCGTGACTGACCTGCAATTCGAGGGGCTGGCACTCAGCGATAGTTCACCTCCCATCGATAATGTCGTGGGTGTTTGCGGAGTCGTGTATCAGCCGGCACTGGCGACACCCTCTGCCCAGATAGAGATCATCAAGGGCCCAGCACAACCGCTTTTCATCCGTGGAGACTGCTCCAATCAAGGATCGATCAATATTCAGGATGCAGTCTTGATGTTGAACTACCTCTTTTCCAGTACCGAGATCACCTGTGCGGATGCCTGTGATGCGGACGACGACGGATTGCTCAACCTGGTGGACCCTCTCTTCGATCTGATGTTCATCATGGGATTGGGCCCGATGCCTCCGGCACCTTCAGGGATCTGTGGAGCCGATCCTTCTCCGGACTCGATCGACTGCGCGACCAGTGTCAGCAACAACTGTGACGATCCATGTCCCTTCGAGGATTGCAGCAACGGAATCGATGACGACCTGGATGGTCTGACCGATTGCGCTGACCTGGATTGTCAGGGAACCAGCAGCTGCCCGTAGCATTACGATTCGATCGAACAAACAGAGACCTATCAGGTGAAGGAGCGATCAACTCTTTCACCTGTTTCTGTATAGAGCCTTCTGCCGATCGGGCTTTCGAAGTGATGGACCTCTGCCATCGCAAGGATCAACTGTTGAGGCGGAACAGTTTCTTGGAGCTGGCAGTGGTCGCCTCCAGTACCGTCTTGCGGTCGGTGCCGTGGACCTTGGCCAGCTGGTCAGCGGTGTGGAGCGAGTGCACAGGTTCGTTGCGTTTTCCACGCTTCGGTTGTGGCGCCAGAAACGGGCTGTCTGTTTCCAGCAGCAACCGGTCGAGAGGAACGATCGCCGCCGCATCGCGCAGATCTTGCGCCTTCGGATAGGCAGCCGAGATCCAGAGCTCGCTGCGCTTCCTCGACGGTGCCGCCGAAGCAATGAAAGACGCCGGTCACTCCAACTCCATGTTTTTCGATGACTGCAAGGGTATCGGGCCACGCCTCACGACAATGAATCACCACCGGCAGCTTGCGCCGACGCGCGATATCGAGTTGTGCGATGAAGGCGCGCTCCTGATCTGCCGGGCTGACTTCCTTCCAGTAATAGTCCAATCCGATCTCTCCGATGCCGACCACCTGCTGCGGGTGCTCATCGCACAACTTTTCCACGGCCGCGAGTGTCGTCTTCAGATCGTCGGCGGACATACCGGAATGGGTCGGGTGAACACCGACCACCGCATGACAGAAACCCTCGTTTTCCATCGCCAGCTGGATGACCTGGCGACTGGTCTGTTCATCGACGGCGATGTTGATGATGGCGACAAAACCCGCGTCCTTGGCGCGCTGGATCACCTCGTCACGGTCGTCGTTGAAACGATCGAAGTAGAGATGAGCATGGCTGTCGATTGCGGGTGCCGGCACTGGGGACTCCTTGCTGATGTTCTTGCTGTTGTCATCTCTGCTCTGAGTGACACTCCATCTTGACCCCGAAGAGGGTTTCGTGACAATGCCAATTGTTCAGTCTGTCGGTCGATTCCCAGCTTCGACCGCCCACCCCGCTCGAGATCGTTGCAAGGAGTTCACGACATGATCATCGCCTTCCCTGGGCAACGCATCCCTCGTCTCCCCTGGTGGGGGCTACTCACCCTGATCTGCGCCGCCCTGGTTGCCGGTGGCTGTGCAAATCCAACGATTCGATCGAGCGATGCACCGGTCGCCGCTTCCGATGACAATTTACGGGTGCTGGTGTGGAACGTCTTGAACGGAGGGAACAGCGTGGTCGACGGTGCCGAGAAGGCGCTGGCAGTGATCCGCGACTCGGGTGCCGATCTGGTGCTGATGCAGGAGAGTTACGACATCGATGGGGAGCGGCCGCTGCTCGGCACCTGGCTCGCCGAGCAACTCGGCTGGAATCAGTGGCAGGCGAACAGCCCGCATCTTTGTATCCTGACTCGCTTCGACATCACCGAACGGTTCACCCACGAACCGTGGCACGCGGTCGGTGCCAGACTGGTCGACGATCAAGGTCGCGACTTCATCGCCTGGAGCATCTGGATCGACTACCGCGACTACATCACGACAACACTGCGCGACGACCCCGACATCACCGACGGCGATCTGCTCGAGTCGGAGTTCGTGCGCTCGCAGCGACTTCCCCAGGCCCAACGCATCATCGCCCAGTTGGGTGCAATCGGCCATCTCGATCTGTCGATTCCGCTGCTGGTCGGTGGCGACTGGAACACGCCGTCGCATCTCGACTGGACTACCGACACCGCCCGCACCTACAAGCGACGCCGTGCCCTCGATCTGCCGGTCAGTCTCGCCATGGCGGGTGCGGGTTTCATCGACACCTTCCGGACGGTCCACCCCAATCCGGTCCAGCGGCCCGGCATCACCTGGTCACCGATGTACCGCACCAGCGGCGGCAAGGACCAGGGCTTCGAGCGGATCGACCGCCTCTACATCCACGATCCGGATGCGGCGAAAGATGGTGATGACGATGGCCCCAAGGCTGGCTGGAAACTGGAGCCGGTGGCGGGGCAGGTCTATCCCATCGCCTGGGAGGACGAGGCGATTCCGGTCGCGGATCGGCAATTCCCGTCCGATCACGGGGCGGTGCTGATGGAGTTGCGATTCGTCGAGCAAGTGGCCCAGCGCCCGCAGCGGACGGCGGCCTCCGTTACCAGCGACGACTGGTCGATCGAGGCGGTCGGCAGCCGTGTCGGCTCCGATCAGGTTCAGATCGCCATCACCATCCGTAAATCCGATGAGATCATCTCGAAGCCCAAGATCCTGCTTCGTAACGGCGAGGCGGGCACCATTTCCGTCGGCGATGAAGAGACGAACTTCACCAGCGAGGTCGATACTCGATCATCTCCTGAAGGGGTGGTGGTCGATGTCGTGGCGACCATCGAGCAAGCCGGAAAGCCAGTGATACAGCCGAGGTTGAGATTCCTCATCGATTGAGACGCTGTTGTCTGGGCAATGAAATAGGAGGATACTTTGAATTTGAAGAAAATGATCATCGTCATCATTGTTGCGGCGATGGCTGCAGCACTGGCTACCATCATCAGCGGTTCTTTCGGCATCGAGAATGCTTAGCCGATGATCGGTGGTGCAGTGGGAGGCGCGGTGGGTGGAGCCATCGCCTGGAACTTCGGCAAGAAGCAGCGATCGAAGTAGAACTGGGCATAGCCGTCGATGGTGATGCTAGCACAGGTAATTTCTTGAAGATGATCCCACCCACTCATGAAACTTGACCTGCAGGGAGGATTCGTGACAATGCGAGGGTCGATAGTGTGCGGGTGTAGCTCAGTGGTAGAGCGTTAGCTTCCCAAGCTGAAAGTCGTGGGTTCGATCCCCATCACCCGCTTTTTCTGAAGGAGAGTTGATAATGAAGATCGTGGGCTTACTTATAGTTCTGTTTGGAATCACTGACTTTGTTCTGAGTTGGCTTGGCACTGATGTTTGGTATGACTGGTTCGGGGTTGATTTACCTGGTTTTCTCTACTCCTTCTCCGCCATCATCGCAGTGGCTATTGGCTCCCTGATGATGAGGAGCGGCAGAGGTGCCTCCGATGATTCTGCAGACTCCGAGTGACCTGGGTACAACTCAGCACCGATAGACTCTCTTCCAAGGTCGCTATCGTGGGTTCGATCCCCATCACCCGCTCCACAGCCCCTGCTCACCTCCAGGCCGCTTGGCGTTCCCCCCGCTTCACCCTGTCGGTGCACCGCATTTCGGGCAACAATCGGCCCGGCTCGGATTGAATAGGCACCCGGTTACGGGAGAGGATGCTAAATGTCGAGAAACTCACTGATCGCCATCGGCCTGGTCGTTGCACTTGCGATCCTCATCGGCGTCTATCTTGGTGACCAGTCCAGTCGACCTCCCCTCACCGATCGACCGATCGCCGAAGATGAAACCGCCTTCGGAGATACCGTCGTGGTGGATCCGACCATCGTCGATGTGCCCCAGAACGAGGACAGTGTTGAGGATCAGATCCCGGCGCAGGTGTGGGGCATCATCTCCACTCCACAGGCAGGACTCGCAGCGCAAGCGGAGGTTTCCATCTACAGGGTTCGATTCCCGAAACATGGATGGGACGGGTTCTTCCAGCGTGCGATGGGTCAAATGATGGAGTTCCGCGACCGGGGCGAGGTTTCCTCTGCCGATGCACAACTGTTGCGGCAACCGGTGGGTAGCAATCTGAGCAGGATTCTGGAACCGATCTCGCAGACGGTCACCGACGACCTCGGTCGTTATCAGTTTCACGGGCTCGAGCGAGGCCGATACCTGGTCGCTGCTGCGGCAGATGGAACACTGCGGACACCAGCGCAGCAGATCATCGAATTGGTCGATTCGGTGCAGCGTCGAGATGTGACGCTGCTTCCCGGGGCGAGTCTTTCGGTCAGGACCCTCGGTTCCGACGGTGTCGAGCAAGATTGCCGGGTGATGGTTCGCGCCAACTTCGAGGAGTTAATTTCGGCGTGGCAGGTTTCCCGGAGGTGGGGCATTTCTCCCGATGAAATGCGGTTCTACCTGCTCAATCCTCCAATTGTCGAGGGACGAACCGATGCCGATGGCAGGGTTCAGTTCCAGCATCTGATGGCGCTCGACTACACCGTATCCGTTCACAAACAACCCCGGCTTCGAGCGAGCCAGCAGTTGACGCTGAGCGATCACCACGAGATCACCATCGATCTGGTTTCCGGTGCCATCATCGATGGCCTCATCGTGACCGCTGAAGGATCCGCGGTGGAAGGTGCCGTCGTCCGTCTGGAAGACCCAGCAAAGAGTAGGTGGACCCAAGACCCGCGCCCGCTGCCACAATCAGTCAGCGATGCCACCGGGCGTTTCCTCATCCATGGCGTCCCCCCCGGTCGGTACGCGCTCGAGGTGAAGGCCGAGGGGCACATCGAAGGGCAAGTGACCGGCATCGAGGTTCAAGCCGATGAAACGATTCCGGTCGAGGTGGTGCTGGAGCCCGGTGCTGTGATCCGGGGCATCGTTCGCGACCAGGCGGGCTCGCCGTTGCCCGGGATCGAAATCACTTCTCAATCCAGCGCTCAAGGACAGTTCGCACGGACCCTGGCTCACACCGATGAGAGTGGGCAGTTCATCTTCGATACCCTCGAGCCGGGGGAATACCGCCTCACCTTCGTCGGTTCCGGTTGGGTCACCTACAGGCAGAGCTACGAGCAGAGAGTCGAGACCGGTCACGATCTGGTCGAGGTGACCCTCGAAAGGGCGCAGTTGGTGTCGGGGCGAGTGGTCACCTTGCAGGGGGAGCCGATCGAAGGTGCAAGGATCTATGGCCGTTGGAGTGGCAAGAACACTTCCGAAACCTACTCTGATTCCAAGGGGCATTTCCAGTTATCGTTGGAAGGGGGAATAGACCCTTTTTTCCAGTCACCGCCGGAAGGGGAAGAAGGGAAGTTCTTCGGGGTCTTCGCCAGAGGATTCGTCCGATTACGCCTGAAGGTCGACCAAACGGAGACAGAACTTGGGGATCTGGTGCTGTCCGAGGCGGTGAGGATCGAGGGGCGAGTCCTGTCCCCCGATGGGATTCCGCTCTCAGGGGCCAGGATCTCCTATGGGGGGCCAGGATCGTGGGACGTCTGGTCCGTAACGGATGGAAGTTTCCTGCTCTATCTTGTAGCTGTCCCCCCGGATCCCGACCAGCCCTTGACTCTCCAGGCTTCCTATCCGCAGCTGCACGATAGTGAGCCAGTGACCATCGAGTCGCGCGGAAAGCACATCTCTGGTGTCGAGTTGGTACTGCGCTGGGGCAATGAGGTGAGAGGAACGGTGACGGGCAATGGCGTTGCCGTTGCCGGGGCTTCCGTGACGCTGACCAAGAGGGGGCGGGGATACTCCACTCGATCTGTTCGTGCCGATGAGGCGGGTCAGTTCCTGATGGGTGGGGTCGAGGCTGGCCAGTACTCGATTCAAGCCAGTGCCGACGGCTTTGCCAATTCCCTCGCCGAGCAGTTTGAGTTGCAGGCCGATGAGAGGCGGCAGATCGATCTCCAGTTGCAGGCTGAGACCCATCTGGCTGGGATCGTCATCGACGCGATGGGAACCGCTGTGAATGGCGCCAAGGTAACGATCCGAGATGCAACGGAGGCTCGCAGGAGCGAGGTGACCGGTGTGGACGGTCTCTTTTCCATCGACCAACTCGCTCCAGGACCGGTCGATGTGATGGCTGAATCGGAGGGTTACGTTCCTTCCTTCCTGATGGAGATCGACTCAGCGCAGGGGCAGGTCGAGATCGTCATGGCTCGCAGTTTCGAACTGCGCGGAATTGTCGTTGATCGGGAGACCGGGGATCCAATTGCAGGAGCCCGAGTGAATGTGCCGTGGAGAATCGCTCCCCACAGGGGGAACCGCGGGAGCGCCCGCGGGGGGGCCAATTTTCCGTCTAACGATCGAGCCAAAAGAAGAATGGCACAGCTTGGTTGGAGCACGGGGCCGGATGGGACCTTTTCCATCCAGCAGATGAAAGCCGATCGTTACGAGGTCAGAGTCGAAGCGGATGGCTATCTCGGTGCCACGGTCAACATCGATATTCCGCGAGATGATCGGGCCGAACCGGTGCGGATCGGACTCGACTCAGGAGGGCGTGTCATCGTCGATGTGGTCGATCTGTCCGGCGCCCCGGTGGAGGGGGCGAGAGTGATCGCCTACAACGATGATGAGGCAGATGATCGCAACACTGCCTCATCCGAAACCGACCGGAATGGGCGAGCAACTCTCGCCGGACTTGAGGATGGAAGAATTGTTGTTTTTGTCGATCATGCCCCGTACGTCAGGGCCAGAGAGTATGTAGAACTGAGGGAGATCGAGGGAAGTGCAAGGGTGCAGGTGGTGCTCGAGCCAGGCGCGACCATCCGCGGTCAGATTCACGACGCCAGCGGCAACTTGGTCCGGGCAGGGAAAGTCAGCTTACTTAGATCTACTTCTACCGCAGTGGGTAGTTATTCGGTGGGAACTGGCGAGATCGACGCCTCCGGAAATTACTCGATTTCAGGAGTGGCCCCGGGCACGTATGAGGTTGTATTCAAGGATCGTCGAATCGTTCTGGACCCCGCTCCCCGTGGCCTGATCGAAGTCACCGGCACCGAGGTGTACTTCCTCGATCTACGTCCCTGAAGGAACCTCTGGAGGAAGTTTGGTCACCAAACGGTTGTTGATCTTCTGCATCCTCACCGCCAGTCTCGCTTTTGGCTCCGTCTTCGCGATCGGGATGGCGGAGCAAGAGTACGACATCGATCTGCAGTGGTTGAGATACTTGATCGTCGCCGCGATCACCGCGGGGTGTACCTATTACGGCACCAGATCACTCACTCCTTCGAAGTGATACAGGTCCGGCTCCTTCGCGGGCGCCGCCGGATCTCCATCACCAGGACGCGGGTGCGAAGGAATGACAAGGGATTGAGCCAAGGCGGAACTCTTCATTATTGTCAGCACTTCGGTCCGATCCTGGTCGGATTCCGGATCTATCAGTGGAAAAGGAGGACCGGATGAACCGAGTATGCATCGCTGCACTGATGAGTGTGATGATCTGCGGCTCTGGCTGCGTACCGTCGAAGCAGGCAGTGGCCACCGAGAAGTTGCTATCGGCATCGGGCTTGGAATTGGAGCTGTGGTCTCTTGACCCCGAGAAATACAGGTGTCCAGGGGCGGATTACATCCTGGATCTGATCAGCGATGGTGCTGATGTCAACGCCAAGGGCGACGGTGGCAGGACCCCGCTGATATCCGCCATCTGGTCCTCGGTTGGGGCATACTCGAATGAGAAGATACCGGAGATCATCACGCAGTTGCTCGAGGCCGGTGCGGATGTCAACGCCAAGGACTACAGAGGCAAGACCCCGCTGATGTACGCCGCCACCAACAACCACAATCTCCCGCAGATCGTCACGCTGTTGATCGAGGCGGGTGCGGATGTCAACGCCAAGGACGACAGAGGCAGGACCCCGCTGATATCCGCCATTCGGTTCTCCTCGCCCCCGCAGATCGTCACGCTGTTGATCGAGGCCGCTGCGGATGTCAACGCCAAGGACGACGACGGTGAGACCCCGCTGATGATGGCCTATTCCCCGGAGAAAATCACGCTGTTGATCGAGGCGGGTGCGGATGTCGACGCCAAGGACGACAACGGCAAGACCCCGCTGATGTACGACGTCAGGTTACCCAAGGGCCCGCAGATCGTCACGCTGTTGATCGAGGCGGGTGCGGATGTCAACGCCAAGGACGACGACGGCCAGACCCCGCTGATGTACGCCGACCGCTCCCCAGATCCGGATGAACAGCGATTCTATACGATCCCGCCGGAGGTCATCCGGGAGACCATCCGGATCCTCAAGGACGCAGGTGCCAAGGAGTGACTACGGGATACCCCCTGGTGAAGCGCCGCGCTGCGCTGGCCTGATCCCCATCACCCGCTATTTCCGCTGATCCGCTGCCGGGCCGGGCTACTGAGAACCGTTGAACATCTCCGGCTGCAACGCTCGCCCGTCGATCCAGGTGCCGAGTACCTCGCCGGCGAGCGCCCGCTTCAGCAACGGACCATCTCCGTCGGGAATCGACACCGCCACCAGGTCG
>LWDU01000458.1_pt1 | contig 22174 bp, 12 predicted proteins | sample 727161 | NCBI WGS metagenome assembly LWDU01 (sample SAMN04566230, study PRJNA314399) | hydrothermal vent metagenome | isolation source: deep sea hydrothermal plume seawater | place: Mexico: Gulf of California, Guaymas Basin | collected 2004-07-11
CCGAGGAGGACAAAAAGATCGTCGTCGCCAAGGACGGCACGATCATCGTTCCCGCGGTGGCCTGCACCAGCCCGAAGAATAATACTGACAAGGTCGCGTTCTTGAAGAGCTGGGGCGGTGGCATGCAGCTCCACTACCAACGAATGGGCAACCGCCCCGAACTCCTGAAATATACGGTCTTGGCCCCTGCCGCAGGGAAATACGAACTGACCTTGAATGTTTGTACGGTCTCGAAGAAGTACCCCGTCATTGCTCGACTCAACAGGAGAACGCTCGTCAACATGATGCTCCCTTACACCAAGGGGAGTTGGCAGCGCACCGAGCCAGAAATCATCGAGTTGCGCGAAGGAAGGAACACGCTTCAGTTTACATGCCGAGCGCCGAACCGCGGCGTGAGCATCAAGGAATTCCAGCTCAAACCGGTGAAATAAACAACGACTTGACGTGACATTGAAAGAGCTTGCTCCCATGAACAGACTTTCTCGGATTGTTGTCGCCTTGCTTGTCCTGGCCAGCGCAGGTGTATGGCCGTTGCCGGTGATGGGGCAGAACCAGGCGGGCTCAATCTCCGGCGACAAAATCGTCGCACTTAACGCCAAGCGGGCCGAGGCCGGTGAGGCCGTGTCTGCAGCCAGGAAGAAACTCGCGATTCGGCGTGTGATCCGTGAGGGCGAAGCGCTGCTGAAAAAACATCCATCCGCGCCCAACCGCTACGAAGTCCTGAGCATCCTCTTCCGCAGCCAGCAGGTGTTGGTCAGCCTGGACAACTCGGCGATGAATCGGAAAGCCTTTCTAGCGACCTGTAAAAAGCTCGCCGCCGCGCCGGATGAATACGCGGCGATACGCCTCGACGCCGACCTCTTGCTCACGCAGGCCGAGGCGGCGCGACAAGGCGGGGACTCCCACGCCCGCTCCAATGCGCTTCGTCCATTGGTCGAGCGCTACCGGGGCACCGACGTCGAGGCGAAGGTGATCCGGATCGCCATGATCATGGCACTGGAGTTTGGTAATAACAGACTGGTCAATGACCTGCGAAAGGTCATCGCCCAGCGTCTTCCGGGCGACTTGGACCTGATCAAATTCCAACGAGAGAAGCTGGCGGGCCAGGTGTTTGGCGCGCCGTTCATCGGCACCTTTAAACAGGGCAATGGCAAGACGGTGCGGTTCCCGATGGACTACATGGGGACGACCACCGCAGTCTATTTCTGGTCGAAAGACAATGGGGGACTCGAAGACCTCAAGGAATTGGCTGAGGCATGGAAGAAGGCGGTCGCAGATCCCAAAATCGCTGCTCCGGGCCGTTTCCGTTTCGTCAGCATTAACCTGGACGATCTTCCCGATGCGGGCGAGAGCATCCTTCGTGAACATGAGCTCGATTGGCCCGTGCTGCGCTTGAAAGGCGGGCGCGACCACCCGATCTATAAGACTTATTGCCGTCATGATCCTAGAATCGTAACCGTCAGCCCGACTGGCTACGCCGCGATTTTCATGACCAGTGGCCGCCGCAGCAGGGGGTATGAGCGCAACCTGCAATCCTGGCTTGCGCGTCAATGGACCAGGCCGGACTACAACAGTCAACTGCAGTCCATGTTCGCGGGCGAGTTTCTGGTCATGGACCCCCAAGGCATATTTGACCCAACCGCGCCGCCGGAATGGAAGGCTCTCGTCGCGGGGGATTCCGTGAAGGCTGACAAACTGCCACGCACTCCAGATTCCGTCCCCGAGGACAAGCTGCGAGCGATCCAGGCATGCTTCATCGATCCGCCTGCTCGGTATCGCACACCGTTTGCCCAGATGCGTGCGAACTACGAAAAAGCCGATGCTCTATGCCGGGCAGCGATTGCATCTCATCCTTCGGCCCCCGACCTCTGGGTGGTGCGAAACCGCCGTATCGTCGCACTGCTTGGCTTGTGGAAACTCAAAGGTGAGTATCAGTATTTTGCTGCCGCCGTCGAGGAAGCCAAGGCCGCTGTCGCCGCTGATCATCCGCCCGGCACAGACGTGATCGCGCGCTTCTGTTTGGCAAGGGAGTCGCTTCGCAACGCGGACATCGATGCTGAATCCGTGATCCGCAGCTTTGCGGAGTCAGGCGGGAAGAAGGCATCCGGGCCGGTGCTCGCGGCCGCGGCGCTGCTCGCACTAGACGTCGCCGATCGAAAGCTTCACGAAGATTACCGCCGGGCTTATCTGGACGAATATTCAGAACACCCCCCGATGTGGACGGCGACCGCGTTCTTCCTTGACCGCTACCACCGTTACTGGATGTATCATCCGCCGTTCGTCGCAGGCTGGACCTACGGCCGACGCCAGGGGCATTTCCTTGCGATTGGTGAACCGGAAGATGCGAAGCGCACCCTGCAACTCGAGCTGAAAACGCTCGAAGGCGGCATGGTCAAAATCCCCGAGTCGTCCGACGGAAAGTGGACCGTGATCTCGTTTGTCGCCAGCGCCGCGGGCAATGGATATCTGCAGCGTTATGCCACCCCCGTTGCGGGTCGGCCCTTTGAGGATATCCACCTGATCGCCGCGGTCTTGGATGATAATGCCGATGCGGCACGTAAGTTACTCGAAGAGAAGCAGAAGCCCGACACCTTCCCGACGCTGCTCGTGCCCGGCGGGATGCAGAACCCGATCGTACAAAAGCTCGGCATCCTCGCGGAAGATACAAGGCCCAATCTAGTACTCCTTCGTCCTGATGGAAGCATCGCGGCAGCGTTGTCCGGCCTGACGATGAGCTATCAGAAGGACAACGTGATCCAGAACGTGATCGAGTTACACGACGAGAAGATGGTTGACGAAGCGTTGGCCCGTGGCGATCTCAAGGAGGCCAAGCGGCTGGCTTTCGCGTACGCGCCGATCGAAAAGCCCACGCCTGAGGGCGAGAAAAAGAAGCCCGCACAGAAGATCTCCATCCCGCACTTGCGCAGCCGGGCCAAGGTCTATCTGGCGGTGGGCGACCTCAAGGCCGCCTTTGCCGACGCCGAGGAAGTCTACCTGGCGGTGAACCAAAAAGCCGGTTATATCAGCATGCGAACAAACGAACTCGAAGAGACCGAGGCACTCCGAGGAACCATCCGAAAGAAGCGCGACGAGGCGAAATAGCAAGCACCGGGAACCACCCCCCGCTAATAACGCACCACCCGTACTCCCGCCACCCTCGCCTGTGCGCAGATAAACCCCATAGCCGCTAATATCAAAAGGGGAGGTTTCATCGCCGCCACCCTACGCCTCACCGGCTCTGGTGTAAATGCTGTTGGGGGAATGAAATGGATGGTGGAGCCATGGAGAATCGAACTCCAGACCTTCGCGTTGCGAATGAGAATTTATGAGCGTTTTTTCGGTTGTTTTAATGGGTTTTCTAAACTGCTGCACAGTTATCAACAGTACAGAACACCTATGAACTGGGACAAATGCGGGACACGATATGGGTTGTCAGCCTTCGGCGTGCGATGCTGAAACCATTTGAAGATAAGTGACATTTTAACAGCCTTATTCAGAGTATTAGTCGTTAATATTTGTGTAACCCGAGTCGACTATGGATTTTTTTGAGGCAAGGTGGCAATGAAATCAGAAAAGCCGGACTTGGCCGCCGCGATGTTGGCGATGCGCTTTTGAATGTCCGGCCCGCGCAAATCGTGCCCGGCATCGTGCATCAGCGTGGCCAGTTGAGTGGCGACTGCCCGGTCAAGGGGGTGCAGGGCTTCCAACAGGGCGCCGATCTCGCGCTTGTGCCTTGAGAACAGCCGCTCGGCCTGCATGCGCGGTGGGGTGTATTTTCCATCGCCATCGCCATCAATGAAAATGGGGTTGGTTGCGCCCTGCAAACGGGGATCATGTTTCTTGGAGGTGGGTTGGTAGGATCTTGGGCTCTCCCAAAACGGCGCGGTAATACCCGGGCCGGTTGCCATGGCGATCAGGCCCACGTACGGTTCGCTTTCTCGATAGCCGTGCTGGGCCTAATGGCTTGAGTGCGGATCAGGTGGCCGTTGGCGAAAAGGTTCACCCGGTCAGCGCGTGCCCAGGAAGGGCCAAGCACCCGCACGGTCACCTTGATTTTCTCATTCTTTCCGGTGGCCAGGTCGCCCACCCGAAATCTGTCATCCACCTTCATCTTGACTAGCAGTCCCATGCTGATGTATGCGCGCATTTCACGGAAGCTCTCGCACGCCTTGGCTAAGTCGATCTTGCCGGGGGTATTGTCGGGGCATTCCACATAGGTACGAGCCTGCCCAAGGATAAAGCGACTAACATCATGCGTGTCGCTCGATCCGACCCCCGTGATGTTGTGGCCCCAGTTGAGCATTGCGAACCAGTCACGGTAAGGAGCCATAATGTCCGACTGCATCGCGGCAGAGGTTACCACCTCCATTGCATCAAAACTGTATGGAGACCCATAGAGATTGCGTCCGGTTACGGGGTTGAAATTTTCCGCCGCCATCGGACTAAAACCGCTGTGGATATTGCGTGGATGATTTAACACCACCACGCGCACGCCTGGCGTGCTGCGTATCGAGGCCATCAGTTTTGTCCAGTCGCCCAGCTTATAGTCCGGCACGGGGCTATTGGGCGCGATGGGGAAGGCATTGAAGTGGCCCGTCTTTGTTGTCACTTCATTGCCGATCACGCTGGTGAAAAACGCCGATGTGCCGGTGGCCTTTTGCACGGGTCTATAGTCGGCGTGGTGGTTGTGATCGGTGGCTACGGCCAATTCAATGCCTTCGCCAGCGATCGTGTGCATGCGCTCCTTTTCGGTGGAATCGCCATGGCCGCTGCGGGTCAGCGTGTGGATGTGGGTGTCGGTCGCGATAAGGCCGGGCGTGGGGACTTCCCGCCGGAGTTCAAGCTGAAGCTCGGCGGGCTTGTCCAGTGTGATCTCAACCGCCTTTTTTGCTACGCTGTACTCAAAACCTCGCGAGGCAAAGACAGTGTAGCTGCCCGGCAGTAGCCCGATGCGTGCCTGGCCGTTGCTCACATAAATTACTCCCGGACGATGAGCCAATCGTTGTCCTGGTGCGGGGCGCAGCGCGGCCAATGCTCCGTTCCCATCGACAATGGTGATGCGGCAAGGCAGGGGTTTGTCGTTGTCGGCGTCCTTGATTCCCACGGTCAGAAACTTTGAAAACAAGCGTTCCGGAGACACCGACGACAGCCGAATTGGCCCCACCTCGATATCATCAGTTGCCTTGGGCGCGACGATTGAGAGCGTGTTTTCACCGTCACGCAATTTGTTCGGTGGCACAGTGATCTTGTGCACCAGTTTGGAGTCAATGCTCAGCAGGTTGCCAATCCGCTGGTTATTCAGGAGCACTGACCAGCGAAACTTCACCTGTCGCTGGCAGATCAGAAGAGTCTGCGCGGCCTTATTCGCTTTCGCGTTGAATTTCACGTCCAGGCGCCGTCCGTGTGGCTTGCTTTTTTCAAACTCCTCCCACTCAGGAAACCCGGGTGTGCCCAGGTGATAAACTTTTGAATCCAGGATACGAATTGGAACCGCCGCTTGTACGGTGAACGAGAATGAGATCAACAGCACCACCGCAATCATCAAGAGAATCTGCTTCATGCCCGCCACCCTACGCCTCACTGGCACTGGTGTAAATGCTGTTGGGGGCGGCAGGGGTGAGTGGGTTACTTCGTTGGGTTGCTGCTGATTCTGCACTTGGGCAATGCACATTGGATAACGTTTGAGGTAACTCACTCGCGTCAGCGCGTTGAGTCCACCGTCTTATTCGCATCCTCAAGTTTCTCTCCCGTTTTGGGCATTATCAGGGTGGGATCACCCTCGAGATAACCGAGAGCCTTTAAGAATCTGTCCGCTTCGATGAGAGTGACATCGGTCCAAGGTTGCCTGTTAAAGAAGCCATGCCTCTGACCATCGGCGATCCGAACGTCTACGGAGTCAGCAATGTTGAGTGAGGATATCTTCGCGCTCGCAGCTTTCCACCCTTTTTTCAACCACGTGTCCTCGCTTCCAAAAAATACAATAGCAGGCGGTAAGTCATCTTTGAGGTGTTGCAAGAAGTCGACTTGCGGATCCTTGGCATCTCCTGCACCTAGAGCCGGATTGAATAAGAGATAAGCCGCAACAGTTGTATCGTATTTCTTGGGGTCTCCGGGATCGTTCAACCTGGGATTAGTAGTTGCCAGTAAGCTAATATGCCCCCCGGCCGAGCCCCCGCCTGCGACAATTTTCCGCGGATCTATGCCAAGTTCTTCCGCATTCTGCTTGTACCAGCGAATGGCACTCTTTGCGTCGGTTATGCAGACGCGCTTCCGAGATTCCGTGCTTTTAGCTTCTTCGGTGCGGGCCTTTGGGGCGAGCTTGTATGTTACAGTGGCGGCGACGAGTCCCCTTGTGGAAAAGTAATGGCAAAGATAACGGAACTGTTTCCGATGTCCTCCGCCCCAGCCGCCTCCATGAAACATAATGATGCCTGGAACAGCCTTCGTTGCCGGGTCATGATCCTTCGGAAAAAAGATTTCTATCTCGCGAGCGGTGTCGCCCTCCTGTTTGTAGATGTGCACTTTGCCCACGGGAGCGTCTGCACTGTTGACCTGCTTGGCATCAAGGCAGGACAACGGCAGCAGGATCAGGAGAATCAATCGTGGCATGGGATGTATCAAGAGAATCTGCTTCATGCCCGCTACCCTACGCCTCCCGCCACGCCTGCTCAAGGACTGATGTCACGCTGTTCAGAGATGTGCATCAAGATCGCCAAGGCGCTGAAGGAGTTTGATGGGGAGGAGTAAGATATTAATCAAAGTCGCTGATGATTGTGCACTTCGCGTCGTAGTGGAACGGCGCATGAAACTCCAATACGATAGTGTCGGCTGCCGTCGAAATATTGGTCAGGCCTTTATTTCGTTGATCTGCTTGGTCGCGATGCCGATTGGGCGGTCGAGAGGTACGCCGGCGCAGGAGAGTAGAGTGGTGAGCAGGTCGCCCTGGTTGCCCTTGATGTTGGGCAGGAAGCGGCCGGTCTTGAGTGCGCCACCGCCTTTGCCGGCAAGAATGAATGGGAGGTTTTTCCGTTGGTGCTTGTTGCCGTCTTCCAAGCCCGAGCCCCACATCATGATGCAGTTGTCGAGCAGTGTGCCTTCGCCCTCCTTCAGGGCGTTCATCTTCTTGACCATGTAGGCGAACTGCGCGACGTTGAATTCGTTGATTGCCGCCACCTTACGAATCTTTTCCTGATCCTTGCCGTAGTGCGTCTGCGAGTGGTGCTGGTTGGTGAAGCCCAGTTCGGGGTAGGACGCGCCGTTTGGTCTGGACCCGATGTAGGTGCTGACGCGCGTGGTGTCGGTCTGGAAAGCCAGAACAGTTAGGTCGCACATGACCTGCATGTACTCACTGCGCTTGTCGCCTACGGGAATCTTGACCTCGATTGGCGGCGAGTCGGTGGCGTGCCGTTTGGACGACCGAACGCCCCCCTTCTCCAGGGCGGCCTCTTGCTGACGGGACTCGATCGCGGCGATGCGCCGCTCTACCGCGCGCACGCTGTCGAGGTACTCATCGAGCTTCTGCCGGTCGGGCTTGGCCAGTGTCCGGCGCAGGTCCCGGGCGCCACCAAGAACGCGGTCGAGCATTTGCCGGTCCAATGGGTTAGTCTGGGTGACGCGGCCCTCCTTGCCGCGCTTACCGAAAAGCCGGTTCAGGACATTTCGGGGATCGATCTCGGCGGGAACGGGTTGCGTGGGCGAGCGGTAGCTGCAATACGAGTAGTACCCTTCGTGCAGGCCCGCCTGATTTTCCTTCCATGTCTGGGGCATCGTCGCCAGCTCTAGCGAAGGCAGCAAGGTGTGGGCCCCGACGTAGTTGGCCATGATCTGGTCGGCCGAGATGGCGATGTTGATGCGACCGCGGGTGCTGGCATCCGGCAAGCGCGCGGTGAGCCAGGTCGAAAGCTCCAGCGCGTGCGGCGCACCGTTGAAGGGGGCGATCGGCACTCCGGAGATGCCTTTCATCATCAGGCACTGGTCCATGATCGGTTGCAGGGACTGGATGATGGGCGGCGGGGAGTTGAGAAAGGCCTCCTGGCTCTTCGGCCAGAACTGATCCATGATGACCCCGTGCGGCATATACATGAACGCGAGGCGCACCGGCGGTTTGGCGGCCTTGGTGCCGGCGGCCCAGCTGAGGGAATCCATAAACGGCAGCGCGAGGGAAACACCCGCGCCTTTCAGAAAGGTGCGGCGGCCAATGTGTGAAGGGTTGTTCATTTTCATCCTTTGATTCTGCGGTGGGTAAATAAGTAGCTGGTGATGACCTCGGTGATGATGGTGCGCACGCGATAATTGTCTGCGGCAATCTTAACCATTAATTGATCGATGACAACATCGTCGTAGCCCTCCAACTTCCGGCCCAGCGCGTAGGCCATGAGTCGTTCGGTGAGGTTACGGGCCAAGTCTGCCTCCCGCTTGGCCAACAGGCGCTTCAATTCCGCGGGAGTGGAAAACTCTTTCCCATCGGGCAGTTTGCCTGCCGAGTCGATGGCGAGGCCTTGGTCGTTCTTTTCACGCCATCGACCGATGGCATCGAAATTCTCTAACCCGAAACCAATCGGGTCGAGGATCTTGTGGCAATTGCGGCAGGTGGCTTCGGATTGGTGCAGCTCGGTGCGTTGGCGCAATGTTAGTCCCTCGATTTTCTTGTGGTCTTGTTCCTCGAGTTCGGGAATGTCGGTTGGCGGCGGCGGGACGCGTTCACCCAAAATCCGCTCCAGCACCCATACTCCACGGAGCACGGGGCTGGTTCGGTTGGGAAATGAGGTCGTTGCTAGCGTGGCCGGCATGCTGAGGATGCCGCCGCGGTTGGGGTTCGTCAGCTTCACCCGACGCATCTTCAGCCCGCGCACGGATTGCTCGAGCCCGTACACCTTGGCAAGTGGTTCATTGACAAACGTGTAGTCGCTACTCACGAACCGCACCACGCTTTGGTTCTCGCTCACGATGCTTTCGAAAAAAAGGCGGGCTTCGTCCATCATCGCCGTGCGTAAGGCCGGCGTCATTTGGGGGAATGTTTTTGGATCGAACACTTGTCCGTCCAATTCGTTGACCCGCAGCCATTGCGCGCCGAACCCGTCGAACAACGCCCGCGACCGGGCATCCTTTAACAGTCGTTCCACTTGTGTGCGCAGTACCTCGGGCTTGTGCAGGTCGCCCTTGTCGGCCAAGGCGGCCAGTTCCGCGTCGGGCGGTGCCGACCACAGCAGGTACGACAAACGCGAGGCCAACTGGAAGTCGTCCAGCAGGACGATTGCGTCCTTCGATTCCGGTTCGCCGGCGGGCGTGATAAACAGGAACTGCGGCGAGACGAGCACGGCCTTGAGCATTAGGCCCAGTGCCGCCATGTGATTGAGATCATTGTTGCGGGCGAGATCGTAGACATCGACGAGGACATCCAGTTCCGCATCGGTCGGCGGCCGGCGGTAGGCGTCCCGGGCCAGCGTACGCGCGACTCCGCGGGCTGCCTTGCGGAGGTCAGTGCCTTTGGGCGTCTCACCGAAGAGGCGTTTTTGAACGGCGGTGGGCGCTTGGCCTTCCGGCGCGATTATCTGATCAATCACCTTGTTGGCGATGCCGAGGAACAGTTCCGATTGCAGCGGGGAAATCGAGTTGAGAAAACCTTCGCCTTCCACCTCCGCGGGCAGGGTATCGGCGATGGAGGGATCGACCCCATACAGATCGCGCAGGGTGTTGGCGTATTCGGTCTTGGTGAGCCGGCGGATAACAAACCAGCCGGGATCACGCGGCGCCAGGTACTTGATCTTGCCGACCCACTCGGCGAACTGCCGGCGCTCTTCATCGGTCGGTTTCTTGGAGGCATCTTCCGGCGGCATTTCATGCACCTTGACGTTGGCCACCGCCTTTTTCCAATGCAGTGACGCGGACTCGCCACCGGGGTTCTTGAGCGCTGATTGCAGGTTGATCCCCGCTTTGGCCCGGGGGCCGTGGCAGCGCGTGCAGTATTTGTTTACGAAGGGGCCGACCTTTTCCTTGAAGACCTTCTGGGCATCAGCTCGGAGCGTCGCTTCGTCGGTACCTTTATCGCCGATCTCCGCCCAACTGACTGACACCGAACACCAAATTATAGCTAAGCCCAAGACCTGGTAGCTCCGGGCACCTTTCAGGGTTTCCCATGCATGGATCGGCTTGGTCATGGTGTAGTCGAGTGCTGAGGCATCAACGTTAAATGTCAGCTTATCGTTTAACCTTTTTCAACACAAGATGGAGTTTACGTAAGCGCCCGCCACCTTACGCCACACCGGCTCTGGTGTAAATGCTGTTGGGCCTATTGCGAAAACAATCTGTCCGCGTCAACGCGTCCACGCTTTGCCCGCATGAATCGGTGGGCCACCCCCCGCCCCCGGTTGTCAGTTTTTGTGCCACTTTTGTATCGGTAAGCAGGTAGAGGGTGAAACGGATTAACCCATAAAAACAGTACTATATTGAACAAGGTAGAACATATAAATGGAATTTTAAGTCCCCTGTGTCTACCAATTCCACCACACCGGCAACCCTGTTTTATGGGGTAAATTATCAAACTCAGTATCACTGGGCCGCCGCGAGTCTGGTTTTGGTCTGGTTTCACGGTCTGAATCAATTCGGAACCGGCAGAAACCTCACAGCGGCCCAAGGATGCCCCCGCTTTGTATTTTTGCAAAGGTGAAACTGATGCTGGACAACCTGCCGCCAGAGTGCGGCGAGTGTTTACGCCAGCGCCTTCTTCACCACCTTCGCCTGGCGGTCGACGCCGGTTAGTTTTTGGTCGAGGCCTTGGTGGAAGTAGGTGAGCTTGTCGTGGTCAAGGCCCATTAAGTGGAGGATGGTGGAGTGCAGGTCACTGACGTGCACGGGATTTTCCACGGCGCCAAAACCGAATTCGTCGGTCGCGCCAATGGCTTGGCCGCCTTTTACGCCAGCTCCGGCGAGCCACATGGTGAAGCCGTGCCAGTTGTGGTCGCGGCCGGGTTTGCCGACGCCTTCGCTGGTGGGCGTGCGGCCGAACTCGCCGCCCCAAACTAGCAGCGTTTCGTCCCACAAACCGCTGCGCTTGAGGTCGGCGATGAGTGCTGCGATGGGTTGGTCGGTCTCGCCGGCGTGCAGTTTGTGGTTGCTGATGCAGTCGGTGTGGCCGTCCCACGTGTCCTCGATGTGGCCACCGCCGCTGTAAAGCTGGATGAACCGCACGCCCTTCTCGATGAGGCGGCGCGTGATTAAACATTTCCGGCCAAAGTCAGCGGTGAGCTTCTGGTCGAGCCCGTACATTTCGCGCGTCTTTTTGTCCTCGCGATTCAAGTCGACCGCCTCGGCGGCGGAGGTCTGCATGCGATAGGCCAGTTCGTAGCTCTCGATGCGCGCCAGTAGTTCGCTGTCAATCGGCCCCTTCGTCTGGCGCTTTTTGACATGCTCGCCGTTCAGTTCCTTTAACAAGTCCAGCCCGCGGCGCTGCGTCTTTTCGGTGGTGCCCTTGGGGGTGGCGAGGTTCAGCAGCGGCGAGCCGGTGCTGCGGAACGTTGTCCCTTGATACGCCGCGGGCATGAAGCCGCTGGACCAGTTCGAGCCGCTGCCGATGGGGCCACCGCGCGGGTCGGTCATCACCACGAAGCTCGGCAGGTTTTCGTTCTCGGTGCCGAGGCCGTAGCTGAGCCACGAGCCGAGGCACGGCTTGCCGATGATGACGCTGCCGGTGTTCATCTGGATGCAGCCCGACGCGTGCGACGGCGTGTCCGAATGCATCGAGCGGATGACGCAAAGCTCGTCCGCGTGCGCGCTGAGGTGCGGGTAAATGCTGCTGATGGGCAAGCCGCTCTGGCCGTACCGTTTGAAACCAAAGGTCGTTTGCGTGAGGTAGCCGACGGGGCGGCCGTTGGAGCCCACCATGTATTCGCCGGCGTACTTTTTGCCGTTCCATTTTGTGAGCGCCGGCTTGGGGTCAAAGGTGTCCACGTGGCTTGGGCCGCCGTTCATGAAAAGGAAAACCACGTGCTTCGCCTTGGCCGGAAAATGCTGTGGCTTCGCGGCCATTTCGCCAGCGAAGGCGTTGTCGCGCGTGAGGGCGTCGATGAGGCCCAGCCCCGCAAAGCCCGCGCCGGCTTGCCACAAAAACTCCCGCCGCGTGTTGCCGCACGGGGTGTGGTTTGGGACGAATCGCGTGAAGGCACTCATGTCAATCGGGGTACACGAATTCATTTAGATTGAAAATCACGCGACACAGTTGTGCGAGTTTGCTTTCGCGTGCTCGATTTTGGTGGGTGGACGGGATAGGGCAAGCCGCCATGCGCGTCGAATTTGTTTGTCCAAATCACCGCCGGCCTCGCGTTGGAGACGTGCGGCAAAGTGGTTGGCTTGGCGCATTGCGAAGTTGCCGTTGTATAGAGTGAGCGCTTGCGTGGGGACGGTGGTGACCTTGCGTTGCGGGGAAGTCTGGGTGGTGTCGCAGAGGTCGAGCACCTCGAGCAGCGGGATGAGCAGGGAGCGCTTGACGTAGGCGTAGATGGTGCGGCGGCTGGAGGCGGCCTCGTTGAACTTGGGCCAGATTTTTTCCTTGTCGGCGTGGTTGAGCAGGGCGTCGCGCGGGACGAAGGGGTGCATCGCGGGGCCAAACATTTTTCGGTCGAGCCGGCCGCTGACAAAAAGCATCGAGTCGCGAATGGCCTCGACCTCGAGGCGGCGATAGGGCATGCGCCATAGGAGGCGGTTGTCGGGGTCGGCGGTGATTTGTGCGGCACGGGGTTCGCGGCTCATTTGCCACGCGCGGCTGGGCATGATGAGGCGATGCAGTTTTTTCAGAGACCACTTGGCGTCGTGCACAAACCAGTACGCCAGCCAGTCGAGCAGCTCGGGATGTGTGGGCGGCTCGCCAAGCAGGCCGAAGTCGTTGGGCGTTCGCACCAGCCCGTGGCCGAAGTGCCACTGCCACGCGCGGTTGACGATGACGCGCGCCGTGAGCGGGTTGTCGGAGCTGCCAATCCACCGCGCCAGTGTGAGGCGGCGGCGCGAGGTGTGCGCGGTGGGCGCCAGGAATTTCAGTGGCTTTTTCCCAAACACAACTGGCACGGCGGCGGGCACAATGTCGCCGGGCGTCTTGGGGTTGCCGCGCTTGAGCAGATGCGTGACCGGCACCGCGGGCGAGGGTTCGTAAAGAAAATAGCCGCGGGCGGGCGAAGGGAGTTCTTTTTCCAGCTTCGCAATGAGCGCGTTCTGCACGGCCTTTTGTTTTTTCAAGGCCGCATCCTCCGGCTTCTTTTTCAACTGTTCATCGAGTTTCTTGATGGCATCCCGGGCGGTGGCGATTTTTGTGTCTCGCTCCTCGAACGGCTTCGCCTGTGTCGGCGGGATAGCGTAGCGCGTCAGTTCTGTCCGACCGGTTTGCGGCCGTTGGAGTGGATTGAAAATGGCGACCATTGAATAGTAATCCGTGTGGAGCAGCGGGTCGAACTTATGGTCGTGGCAGCGCGCGCAGCCCATTGTGAGGCCGAGGAAGGCTTGGCTGGTGGTGTTGACGATGTCGTCGAGCTGGTCGAAGCGGTCCACGGCGAAGTCCGCCGGCTCATCGTCCCACGGGCCGAGGCGGTTGAAGCCGGTGGCGAGGATGGTCTCCGTGTTCGCGCCGTCCACCTCATCGCCCGCGAGCTGCTCGATGAGGAAACGGTCGAACGGCTTGTCAGCGTTCAGCGCGCGGATGACGTAATCGCGGAACCGCCAAACCTCAGGCTTGGCGCCATCGCGCTCGTAGCCGTTGGAGTCGGCGTAACGAACGACGTCGAGCCAGTGGCGGGCGTAGCGTTCGCCGTAGCCCTTGCGCGCGAGCAGATTGTCGATGAGGTTTTCCAATGCGGAATTCGGATTGCGGAGTGCGGAATTTTTGAAGCCGTCCTGTTCGGCGAGAGTTGGCGGGAGGCCGATGAGGTCGAGGTGGGCGCGGCGGAGGAGTTGCATCGGCGTGGCGGAGTCATTCGGCTGCCAGCCTTTGGCCTTGAGCTTGGCGAGGATGAAATGGTCGATGGGGTTGAGCAGCCACTGGGCGTTTTTCACCATGGGTACCGCTGGGCGTTTCACTGGCTGAAATGACCAATGCTCCTCCGGCCGCGCGGCGATAGTTTCGTTCGCCGGAAATTTTGCGCCCGCGTTAATCCACTTGGCCAGCAGCGCGATTTGTTGCGCGGACAACGGCTCGCCCTCCGGCGGCATGCGTTCGTCCTCGTCCTTGGACGTCACGCGGGCGATGAGTTCGCTGGCCTTCGCGTTGCCGGGCACGATGACCTCGCCCTCCTTGCCGCCTTGGTGGATGAGCTTGCCCGCGTCCAGCCGGAGCTTGGCTTTCTGCTTCAGCGCGCCGTGGCAGGAAGAGCATTTGTTTTTCAACAACGGCCGAATTTCGCGCGCATAATCCACCGGCGCAGCCGAAAGCGTAAAAACGCCCAGCCCCAAAAAACAAACTGCCCGGATGAAACTCAGGAGGATGTTCATTTAAAGTTTCGCCAGCGCGTTGCCGCGTTCCTTGAGTGGGATGGCCACCGCGCGGCCGCCTTGGCGGTGCGACTCAAACACGCCGCAAATCATTTCCACCGTCATCGCGCCTTCGTGCACGTTGCAGAGCGGCTCGCGGTTGTCGCGGATGGCGCTCACCAAGTCGCGCGCGGCGGTGACGTGATGCACGAGGTCGTCAATCGTTTGCATATTGGGCAGCTTCTGGTTCAAACCGGCGGCGGTGAAGGGAATCCACGGGCGCGGTTCAAGCGTGGGGGCAAAGGGATTGCCCGGCAACCAATGCGCCAGCGGATGGCGGTCGTTGCGGAGGGCCAGGATGCCTTTGCTGCCGATGAGGTGCAGGCCGAAGCCGAAATTTTTCGTGCCGTCATTGGCGATGGAATCAAAATACGCCACCACGCCGCGCGACATTTCGTAGCGGGCGTGCAGTTCATTGCCGGCCAAGGGGCCGAGGCCCTCGTTGCCGGGCTTCACATCGGCGGCGGTCACGGGCTTGCCGTTTTGAAACAACCGCGCGGAGCAGTTGCGCGGTGCGCCGCCAAAATAATGGATGAGATTCAGCACGTGCGAGCCGAGCACCCACAAATCCTCCGCGCCGCCGCGTCGGTCGCCTTTGCCGCGCCCGCGAATTTCCAGAAGCTTGCCGAGCTTGCCGTCGGCAATGAATTTATCGATGACCTTGAGCATGGGATGATAGCGATTCCGATGCGCCACGGCAATTTTGGCGCCGTGTTTTTTGCAGGCGGCAATTAGCGAATCCGCCTCGGCCGGCGTGCGCACAAATGGTTTCTCGATGTAAACACCCGCGGCCCCGGCCTCGATGGCGGCGAGCGCAATGTCGTGATGCTGGTCCGCATGGCGCGGGCACACGGCCACGATGTCGGGCTTTGTCGCCGCCAGCATTTTCCGGTAATCGGCAAACCCATCTTTCACTTTCAGCTTTTTCTGCGCATTGGCCAATCCCGCCGCGTTGGCGTCGACCACGGCGACGATGTCCGTTTCCGGCAGGCCCATCCAAACCGTATCCAGCCCATGCCCGAAGTTGCCGCGGCCGGTGTGGCCAATGACGGCGACGCGCAGTTTTTTAACTAAGCTCTTTGCAAAGGACGGAAACGAAAGGGTGGTGGTGGAAGCGGCGAGAAATGTGCGGCGGTTCATACCTGCCACCCTACGCCTCACCGGCTCTGGTGTAAATGCTGTTGGGGGAAAAGAGGCGGAAGGGGTCGCTTGGTGGCGTTGCTGGAGATTTTGTACTCCCGCAACTTCCGTGTCGGTTATTTGGGTTTCGAACAAGGTTTGGAAGTGCTTTTCATTGATACTCATGTGCCAGGGAATTAGTTTGAACGAAAAAGAGTGAAAAGGGCGTCAGAATAAGTAATTATTTCCCCAATGAGCTTTCGCGGATGCCAGATTCTTTGCTTGATTCTCCTTTCGGTGAATGAGGCGAGTGCGGTGGTGGATTTTGCTCAGGACGTGAAGCCACTCTTAAGTCGGCTAGGTTGCAATGGAGCTTCCTGTCACGGAAAGGCCGAGGGACAGAATGGCTTTAAGCTTTCCGTTTTCGGTAACGATCCCAAGGCTGATTATGAATCGATCATCAAGGAAGGCCGAGGACGAAGGATTACGCTATCGGCTCCAGAAGATAGTCTCTTGTTACGCAAAGCGACCGGCGAGGTCGGGCACGGGGGCGGTGTACGAATCCAGATAGGTTCACGCGCCTACAATGTTTTGCGCGATTGGATCCGTGCGGGTCTGGTGTACGAATCGAAGGGCCGGCCGGCGATCATAGGCTTGCGCATGGAACCGTCGCGAAAGGTATTACTGCTGCGAGCCAAACAGTCACTCAAGGTTATAGCGCGTTACACGGATGGAACAGAGGCGGATGTAACTTGGCAGGCGGTATTTCATTCCAATGATCCGGCGATGGCAAAAGTGAATGAGACCGGCTCGCTCACCATTGGCGATAGTATCGGGCAAACCTCGGTGATGGCTCGTTTTCTAGGAAAGGTCTCCGTGTTTCAGGCGATTGTGCCGCGAACTGGGCCCAAGGTGAATTTACCGGCGCGACCTGTGTTTAATTTTATTGATCGGTTGGTAGATCAGCACCTAGCCCGGCTTAATGTTCACCCCTCTGGGGTGGCAGATGATGCGACTTATCTGCGTCGGATATTTCTTGATCTGATTGGCACCCTGCCTACCGGTAATGAAACTGAGGCTTTTCTAAAAGACCAAGCTCCGGATAAACGTGCTAAACTTGTCCAGAGGCTCATGGATCGCCCAGAGTTCGCTGATTTCTGGGCCTTGAAGTGGAGTGATATATTACGGGTAGATCGACTTGCACTTGGGCATGAGAATGCATTTGCCTATTACGGGTGGATTCGAGAGGCCATGCGGAAGAATAAGCCATTAGATCAATGGGCTCGTGAATTACTTTCGGCCGAAGGACCGTTGCAAGATCAGCCGGCGGGCTTCTTTTATAAGGTCGCGGCTAAACCGGGTGAAATGGCAGCGATGACCTCCCAGATTTTTCTCGGGGTTCGTATCACCTGCGCTGAATGTCACCAGCATCCTTATGATCAATGGACCCAGCAGGATTACTACGGCATGCGCGGTTTTTTTGACCAGATTAAATACAAGAAACTGGGCACTACTGAATCACTATTGGCTGAAGGCAATCCCGCCGGCAAACATCCACGGACCGGTGCGCCTATCTTTCCTTATGCTCTCGGGACTTCTATGCCTGAGAGTGCGCCGGAAGGTGACCGTCGCCGAACCCTGGCTCGATGGATGACCCGTGCGGATAATCCTTGGTTCGCGCGTAATCTCGTTAATCGGTTGTGGGCACATTTTATGGGGCGCGGTCTGGTGGAGCCGGTGGATGATATGCGCGTGACTAATCCGCCGAGTAATCCTGAATTATTAGACGCATTGGCGAAGGAGCTGGTGAAGTCAAAGTACGATCTTCGCGCAATGATTAAACTCATTGCCGCCTCTCGTACTTATCAGCTTTCAGTGGAGCCGAACGAAACCAATATGGTCGATGAGCGCAACCATTCCCGCGCGCTATTGCGTCGCTTGCCGGCAGAGGTCTTGCTCGATGCAGTCAGTCAGGTGACCGGCATTAAGGAAAAGTTTCATGGAGTGCCGGCGGGTTCACGGGCCATCCAGTTGTGGGACAGTCAGGTGCAGCATTATTTTCTAAAACTCTTTGGCCGGCCAGCGAGAGTGTCGGCCTGTGAATGTGAGCGGGCCGTGGGAGCCAGCATGGCACAGGCGTTGCACCTGATGAATTCACCCCAGCTGGAATCCAAGCTCAATCATGCGGGAGGACAGATTGCGCGAATGACCGGCCGCCAAAAAAACGATGCGTCATTGGTGCGCGAACTTTACCTTACGGTGTTCAGCCGCTTGCCTAGTGATACTGAGCAGGAACGGGCGGAGCAATATTTGGGTAGCCGCCGTTTCCAGCGGCAAAAAGCGGCTGAGGATTTGGTTTGGGCAATGATGAATTCGGTGGAATTTATCTTTAACCATTAGCGTCAAATTAAATGACTTGAGAAAGAATAAGATATGAAAAGAGCGTATTGTGATGGAATGGTGCGGCGCGATTTTTTGAGAGTCGGGACAGCTGGGGCGCTGGGAGTGAGCCTGCCCTTGGCCCAGCTGTTGGCAACTGAGCCCAAGTTGGCGGGCAACGATACCAATTTCATTTTCGTGTTTCTTAAAGGGGGGCTGAGTACAATTGACACTTTTGATCTGAAACCCAATGCCCCGGAGAATGTGCGCGGACCTTTTGGCAGCATCCCCACTAATCTTCCCGGCGTTCGTGTGGGTGAACATATTCCCAAAACCGCTAAGGTCATGCACCATTTCTCCCAAGTGCAGTCTTTTTCCCATCGCAACGCGGGTCACGGTCCGGCTGATCATTATATGTTTACCGGGTACCATCCTACCAGTGGCTTCAATGGAGGACTAAAACCGAATAACCAACATCCTTCCGTGGGTTCAGTGATTGCCCATAAGCTGGGAGCGCGTGGAGCCATTCCGCCCTACGTCTGTTTGCCGAATATGCATAATAGTGGCAGTTCCGCTTATCTTGGTCCGGGAGCAGTTCCTTTTACCATTGAGGCTGATCCGGCTTCCCCAGGTTTTAAGGTGCCTGATTTACAACCGCCACTGCAGTTGGATGCAGCTCGGGTGAATGACCGGCAATCGCTTCTGCGTGATGTTGATCGCTTTCAGGCCAGTGCGGAACAAAAAGCCAATCAGGGGGCAAAAGATTTTGGAGTATTCGCCCAGCGTGCGATGGATTTGATGACTTCCCCATTGGCAAAAAAGGCTTTCGATATTCATCAGGAGAAGGATAAACTGCGGGATGCTTATGGGCGAACTACGCTTGGCCAAAGCTGCCTGATGGCCCGCCGCCTGATTGAAGCCGGTGTGCGTTGTGTGACAGTCGATCATTCTAACTGGGACACGCACTACCATAACTTTCGAGTGTTGGAGGAGGATTTGTTGCCGAAGTTTGATTTGGCCATTCCTACTTTGTTTAACGATTTACACGATCGCGGGTTGCTCGAGAAAACACTGGTGGTAGTGACTGGCGAATTCGGTCGTACACCAACGATTAATAAGGATGCCGGACGTGACCACTGGAGTCGTTGCTTTACAGTATTACTCGGCGGCGGAGGTCTCAAGGGAGGTCGTGTGGTTGGTAAGAGTGATAAGTGGGCAATGGATCCGGCGGAAAACCCCTATGGGCCAGAAGACCTTTGCGCTACAGTTTATGACCGCTTGGGGATTAATCCACGCAGTGAAATGCATACCCCCGAAGGTCGGCCTATCATGCTTACCAATAGTGGTCGTATAATTAAAGAACTTCTCTAGGATGAAGCATTGGTGTGCCATGTTGTTCACGGCAGGGACTGGGCTGGTGCAGGCCGAACCTCCGGATATTGAATATATTTTCCCAGCGGGAGGTCAGCGGGGCACCACGGTTCCAGTACGGGTGGGGGGGTATTATTTCCACGGTCAGGCAAATTTTGAGATGCTCGGGGCCGGAATCAAATTCAAGCCACAGATCAAACATATAGAGACAGTGTGGTTTGAGGGGCCTCTTATTTTTCAGCCACTTTCCCAGCAGGGGGAAAACTACCCAAAAGATCATGCTAATGAACTGACCATTGCCCCAAACGCAGCACTTGGACACCGGTTATGGCGTTGTTGGACCTCACAGGGTGCGACCAAGTCATTAAAGTTTGTAATCGGGGATCTGCCTGAAGTGATGGAGGAAGAAATAGATGGTCAACCTTTGCCACGGGTGGTGACTTTGCCAGTTACTATCAATGGTCGCATCTTTCCCCGGGAGGATATCGATATATGGACTTTCGATACTAAAGTGGGTGAAACTATTATATGCGATGCGGCTGCTAAACGCTTTGGGTCGCCGTTGAATCTTGTGCTTGGCGTGTACGGTCCGGATGGGGGACTGGTTCCGACACAAAAGATCGTTCATAAGGGTGACCCTATTCATTGGTTTACCACAGCGGTTGCAGGGAGGCATGAAGTGCGTCTGCGTGACGCAAAATTCTGGGGTCTGCAAAATCATATCTACCGACTCACTATTAAACGTGGGGCACACATTCTTTATCATTACCCTTTGGGTGCACGGCGAGGCACTACAGTTAAGGCGGAGTTCTCTGGGCCGGGATTAAAGCGACATACTGCTACCCTCAATATCCCGGCCAAGGCTACTGAATCTTACTTGTTTGCAGTCAAGAAACTGGGGGACGTGAGCTTTGTTGTGGGGGATTATCCGGAGTTACGCGAACCCTCTAAAGGACCTGTGCAGTTCCCGGTCGTCTTGAATGGTCGTATTCTTCAACCTAATGAAACCGACCAATGGCAATTACAACTGGGGGAAAAAGAAACGGTTGTGCTGGATTTGGCTGCTTCGCAACTGGGTAGCCCGCTGGATGCGGTTTTGAGTATCCATGACTCTCAGGGCAAATCCTTGGCTAAGAATGATGATCGGGCCAAGGATCAGTCCGACCCGAAACTTGAATTTACTACCAAAAAGGCAGGTATCTATACGCTTAATGTACGCGATCGTTTCAATTCCCGCGGAGGAGTCGCCTACGCTTACCGCCTCACCGTTGTGAGGAAGAAACTTCAGCCTGAGTTTGAATTGATGGTCGACTCGTCATATTACAATCTATTTCGGGATCCAAAAGGAGGATTGCCCAATAATAGTGTCGAGCTGGCGAGATTGGGCAAGCGGATAGTAGAGATAGAGGAGGCAGTGAAGAAGGCCAAGCCCATGCAGAAAACCGATCCCAAGGCAGCTGCCAGTATTGAAGAATTGATGGCTGAAAAACGGGTTGTATCCAAGACGATCAACACGCTAAAAGCCGAGGATACTAAGCGAAGACCCAAATTGAAGGTGAAGTTGAAGCGTTTGGGTGATTTTAAAGGCGAAGTGGAGCTTACGGTGACCGGCCTACCTAAGAGTGTGAGTGTCAGCAGGTCAACCATTGCTGCTGGTGCCAACGAAGCAAACCTGGAATTTATTGCGCCGGCCAACACGGCAATTGCAGTGCACCGGCTTACAATCGAAGGCGTGGCCCAAGTGGGGGATCAAAAAATTATCCGCACGGCTGGCGCACCTGAAGGAATGGACCATCTTTTACTGGGAATAGTACCGGTGGTCCCGTTTAAGCATGAGGGGGTGTACCGGATTATTACGGCAATGCCGGGTGGCAGCACTTTCAATCGTGCTTATGCGCTGGATCGAGGCGAGTTCAAAGGCCCGTTGACGGTTCGTTTGGCGGACAAACAAATCCGTCATTTGCAGGGAGTCAAGGATCGGGTGATCGAAGTGCCAGAGGGCGCGAATGAATTTAAGTATCCCTATAATTTTCCAGCTCGGGTGGAAGTTGGCCGGACCAGTCGATTGCAGGTAATGCTGGTGGGTGAGCTGAAGGACTTTGATGGAACTAGACATACCATCAGTTACACCTCCAATGCGCGAAACAATCAACTTATCAGTGTGGCTGCTGCGGGGAATATATCTGTAGAACCGATCGGACAATCCTTTGTCCTAGGGCCAGATGGGCGATTGGAAATAAAGGTAGCTATCGGTCGCGCTAATCAGGCTCGTAACCAAAGGCTTATAGTGGTGCTTGATTTACCTCGTCACGTGCGTGATGTAAAATGTGAGCCGGTTGAATTACCCCCGGGTGAATCAGTGGCAACTCTGAGGATTAAGGCTGGCCTAAATCCCGGCCCCTTTAATCGATCTTTTGCCATTCGCGCATCTACTGTTCAAAGCCCACGCCATGTCGGCGAAGGATTCATCGAATTGGTAACCCCGGATCGGTGAGCTTCATGCCCGCCACCCTACGCCTCACCGGCTCTGGTGTAAATGCTGTTGGGCGGGGCTTTTGTAGAAAAAACTGTGAGGGCAAATCAGTTGCTATGTAAGGGGCTGATATATGTACAGGCGCCTCCTCCGCCTCGCTTCCCTAGGCTAAGGGAATAAAAAAAATGGTGGAGCCATGGAGAATCGAACTCCAGACCTTCGCGTTGCGAATGAGAATTTATGAGTGATTTTTCGGTTGTTTTAATGGGGTTTCTAAACTGCTGTACAGTTATCAACAGTACAAAACACCTGTGAACTGGGACA
>LWDU01042555.1_pt1 | contig 22171 bp, 19 predicted proteins | sample 727161 | NCBI WGS metagenome assembly LWDU01 (sample SAMN04566230, study PRJNA314399) | hydrothermal vent metagenome | isolation source: deep sea hydrothermal plume seawater | place: Mexico: Gulf of California, Guaymas Basin | collected 2004-07-11
GATTCCCATCGGATTCGATCGGGACTCGCACAACCGAGGAGGCCAAAAAAAAGGAGCAGAAACAACCACCCCTGGCATGGCGTGCGGTGGGCGTTTCTCGGCGGAACCGGGTACCCCATCTTGCGCATCTCGTTCGACTCTCTTTCTGCAGTGGCGGTGCTTCTGTAGTGCATCCGGCCTCAGCGACGAACCGCTGTGGCTCATCAGAACTTGTACTGAGGAATCTTCAGCAGTTCACCGTCCTTGATCGCGGAATTGTGAGACACGATTCCTGCTACGGTCAGGTTGAGCGCCTGGGCGACGTCGATGAGGGGTTTTCGGTTTTCGAGAATCGAGTGGACGAATTCGTTCATGAGACGTCCGTGCGAACCGCCGTGGCCTCCAGCGGCAACACCGGGAGGCAAAGGGGTCGGCGTGACGTCGGGCAGTGCCATAGAAGGAGCCTCGCTGTCCGCGCACTCTGCCTCGTTCTCCATGGTCGCCGGGAGTATCCCAGCTCACCGCCATGCGCGCCGTGCCGCCATCACTGGTGCGGAGCAGAGCGATCTCGGTGCCAAAGGGATTCTTGTAGATGTTGTTCTGCGGCTGCAGACGATCGAGCAGGCTGGGCATCGCTTGACAGGAGACTTCGGTGAAACTGCCTCCAGTAACGCACGTGTAGTAGGCGTTCGAGTGAGTCGGGTACCATTGGGGCGGGAGGCCGACGCGCCAGTTCTTGTAAGACGGAACTGCGCCGACGTTGTAGTGGTAGTATTCACCCTCGGAGTAGATGAGTTTGCCGAATCCTCCAGCCTTGAATATTTCCCGCATGGCATGGCAGTCGGAACGGAAGCAGGACGTCTCGAACATCATATAATTGAGGCCGCTGGCTTTGACGGTTTCAAACAGTTTGTCGGCGTCTTCCAGGGAACCGAAAGTGGCAGGCACGGCGCAAGCGACGTGTTTGCCGTGCTCGAGGACGTCGATGCAGTGCCGGGCGTGGCTTGGGGCGTCGGTGGCCACGAACACCGCCTCTGCTCGAGGGATGGATAGGTTTTTTCGCAGCGGCAGGCGCGGGCCAGGGCGGCGCGCCGGTCTTCGAACAGATCGCTAACAGCCGCTACCGTGACATTTGGGTGCTCCTGGAAGCTGAAGGCCGCGCCGAAACGGCAGGCCCCATATCCGACGATGCCGACCCGGATCTTGCGGTCGGAAACAGGCTTCCACTCTCTCGATCTGTCGGCTTCGGCCGCAGTGTCATCGAAGCCCTGGATCGGCTTCTCTTGACCGAGAGTCGTTCCGGTCAGCCCCAGCGCGGTGAACCCGAGGCCCACGGAGTGGATGAATGAACGTCGCGACGGAAGGTCGTTCATGACGTCCGTTCCTACTTCTTCTTTTCCTTCTTCAGTTTCCTTTTCTCCTTCAGAGTCAGGACGGACTTCTTCTGTGTCTCGCGCTTCTTATCCTTGTTGCCCTTATTGGCCATGACTGCTGCTCCTTCGATCTAGATGGTCACCGACGTCCAACGCTTGAACCTCCAGCCTACTCGCTAGCCCTCCGCAGATCACGAGGTTCTACCGCGGATCCGTCGCTTCGCTTCTCCACGATTGCTCGGGATCGTGGGAGAGGTGACGGTGGTGGGAGTCGTGCGGGATTTGACGAGATCCAGATCGTGATAGGAGATGAGAGATGGATGGGGGACACTATTGTTCATCTGTAACCACCTGTGGCTTGCGGGTATCCGCGAGGGTGGCTGGACATGCACTGAAGAGCCGCCATCCGGTCAGAATTACTCAGTTTCAAGTCACCCGCCGTGGCTGACAGAAGCACCATTCAAGGAGGAATCGAAGTGATGAGATCGAAGTCGATGAGAAGTCACTGTTGGCTGCTGGTAGTGATGATGTTGGGGGTCTCGAGTGTTTCGGCAGCAAGAGAGTTGTACGAAGAGGCCGTGCCGGCTGAACTTGCGCAGATGGACGGAGAACTTGAAGAGAAGTTAGACGGTCAACTGCAGCTCCTGAAGGCGCAAATCGAGCAGGCGATGCCGACCATCGCTGAAGAGAAGAAAACTGGTTACCTGAAGGCACGTGATGCAGAAAAAGCTGCGGTAGCGCAGCTGGGTGTTGCGCAGGAGAGCCGCGGTAGGGTTGGCCAGGCGGAAGGTTTGGTCGGCCATGCCAAGGGCAAGTGGATCGGCGGTGCGGATAAGGGCATCGCTACGGCGCAGGAGATGCTCAAGAAAGCGACCACCGAAGCCGAACGCGAGGCGGCACAGAAAGAGCTGGTGAAGTGGCAGAAGGATCGGGAGGCGGGTGTCGAAGCACTCAAGGAGCGTCAGGCAGCGTTGGACAGGGCAAAACTGCAAGAGCCGCAAGCGATCCAGCAACTCGAAGCGGCCGAGAAGGCGCTGGCCGAGGCGCAGGCCAATGCACTGAAAGCACTCGACCGACTCGATCTGGGAGATTTCCTCACCAGCGACAAACTGGATGCCAAGCTGGCGAAGTACACCCTCCTGTCGGAGGCGACACCGAAGGGGCTGGCGGAGTTTGCAGAGCGTGGGAGAAAACAGAAGAGTCTGATCGCGAAGCTCCTCAGAGATGATGACTTGATGATTCAGATGGCGGTCGCTGACGGAGCCCGTGATGGCAAGGTGGGCACGGCGATGCAGATCTATGCCGCGATCCAGAAGGCGAGCAGGAAGGCCAAGCGCGGCGTATTGCAGAGGCTAGCGCTGGCCATCAGCCTGGAACATGCGGTACCGATTGCCCAGAGAAACGCCACAGGCAATTTCGATGCGCCGGCGACAGTCGATCCGGTGAAGCGATACCTGCACTATGAAACCGCTTACCTCGCCGATGAGCTGGATCCCTATTTCAAGGAGTTGACCGTATGGGACTACCGGATGGTCGTGAACGGCGAAGAGCCAGATGAGACGCTGATCTGGGGGCGCGAGATGCTGCGCAACTATCGGCCCGACCATATCACCACATCGGACTACCGGTGGCGCTATGTCGCTGCGGTCAGGACCGAGGTCAAGTACGGGTCGGGGGACAACAAGTACGATAAACCCGAGTTGCAGTTCTTTCAGAACATCCTCATGAACGGTGGAGTTTGTGGTCGGCGTGCCTTTTTCGGGCGCTTCATCTTGCGCTCCTTCGGAGTCCCGACCACGGCACGTCCCCAGCGCGGTCATGCCGCCCTGGCGCACTGGACGCCGGATGGCTGGGTGGTTTGCCTCGGTGGCGGCTGGGGAACTGGCTGGACCAAGACACGTTATCAGAAAGACCGCGATTTCCTCGCGAACACGCAGGCGCGCGACGTGGTGGATCAATTTCCGCAGGTCAAGCGGGCTCAGTGGGTCGGTCATGTGGTCGGAGAGAAGCAGGTCTTCGGATTCCTTTCCGGAGATCCGGACTTCTGGCATGGCTTGGCGCTCTACAAGCAGCGGCAGATCATTGAAGAGGCCGAGGTGGTCGCCTTGGCAGCGGTCGGTACCGACATTGGCGAAGCCAATGAATCGAAGGTGCCGGAAATCGTCAAGAAGGCGACCGTCACCGAGGAAGACAGTAAGATCACGATCAGCCGCAACGGGGTGATCACGATTCCTGCCGTGGCCTGCAGCCATCCGACCAACAGCACGGCAAAGATTGCATTCATGGACAGTAATCTGGGTGGTAAACAGCTGCACTACGGCCGGCTCAGAGGGGATGAAGCGTTCGAGTACACCTTCGATGCTCCGAAAGCCGGGATATATCAGATCAGCGCCAGAGTGGTGACACCCAGCTGGAAGCAGCATCTGCTGGTGACTGCCAACGGTGCTGAGGAGCCGACCGACATCGCATTGCCCTTCACTGTCGGCATGTGGGAAGAGACGGAACCGGTCGAGATCACGCTGGCCAAGGGCAAGAATATTCTGAGGTTCACACACCAAGGTGGAAAAGGAACGACCATCAAGGACTTCACGCTGAAGCGCAAATAAGTGAAGCCCTGCGTGGATTGCGGGTGTCGGAACGGATCGACAAGAATCGGGAATCGTTGTTCTGAAGAACGATTTCGGTGAGCGCCGTCATGGCGCTCACGGCGAGAAGGTGACGACGACGGGGTAGTGATCCGACCATAGACCCACGCTCGAATCGTCGGTGACGACGCGTGCTGCCAGAGCGCGCTTGGCGGTTGCCGGATCGGCGAAGATGTAGTCGATACGTCTGCGCGTCCGATGGACGTCCTCCATGTCCTTGCGCCAGCGCGGGATCAGTGCCGGCGAGCCAAAGGTGTACCTGGCCGTGGGTGCGTGAGCATCAGTCAGATCGACAAAGCCGCTCTCGAGGAAAGTGTCGGTGATTCGGTAGTCGAAAGTGCGCACGCCATCGACCACTTCGCCCAGTTGGCCATGTTCGAGCAGATACTCGTGATCGTGACGGATCTCACCGTTGAAGTCTCCGACGACAAGAACACGTTTCCCCTTCGACACCAGATCCACAGCGAGTTTGGCGATGTGCTGCGGCTCGTGAATCTTGCCGGGCCAGAAGTGAACGACCAGCACGTCGAAGCCATGGGTACGGGCGTGCAGGTAGCCATGATGGAAACCGGTGACACGTCGTTCGATGACCTCGATCGGCGCACTGCTGGTGAGTGCCACCGGGTAGCCACTCTCCTTGTGCATCACCGCGTAGGGGTGTCCCCATTTTTCTGCCAGCGACGACAATCCGGGGGAATCCACATGCAAGACCTCTTGAAGAGCGACCATCGCGGGCTGCTGCTGTGCGAGCCAGGCGGTGGCAGACTCCTGATGGAGCTGGTGATCGAACAGGTGATAGGTGTTCCAGTTGATCAGTTCAAGAGTGGGCATCTGGACAGTAGGGGCGACGGCACGGCAAGCACCAAGGCACAGGATGAGCAACAGCGTCGCCACCTTGATCGACCGGTAGCGCCGCTCGATCGGTGCAGGAGTCCTGTTCAGCGCCATCGTACTCTCCTCCATCGTTGGGGCTCGGCATCTCAGGTCGTCGACGATTTCTCGACCAGCCAGCCGAGGCGACACATCTCCCCGAGGATGGTCGTCAAGGTGGCGGGAGATTGCTGGATCAGTGGGGCGATTCGTGAAGCTCTCGGATGTAACTGGCTCATCGGTAACTGGTCGCCGACCAGTTCGATCAGTGCCGCGGTCGGGACCGAACCGAAGTGGTCGATCGACTCCTCGTCACTGGTGGCGAGGCGATAGCCATCTCTACGCACCAGTCGATCTCCTGCGGCAACCCAGCGCGGGTGCCGTTGTAACTGCGGCGACGGGCACAGCAGGCCGGCCGGTAGGTTCGCCTCTGTTTGTTTCGACTCGACCACCGCGTGTCGTGCCTGCCAGAAGGGTGCCTCGGGAAATCTCGTCTCCGAGCGGTAAAGGTCGAGTGCTCGTTGCCGGTGGATCCGAAACAGACCCCGTTCCCAACGCTGTCGGTGATCTCCCATCGTCGCTGCCGATGCGTCGCCTAGCAACACGGTGCGGGCGGCCAGGGCGGTCGCCTCCGCCGAGACGAGAGCCTTTTCCAGTCCTTGACTGGAGAGGGGGTCGATGGCGCTGATGGCGTCCCCGGCGAGCAATAGCCCGGTAGAGATCGAGTTGAGCCTCGCAGTCGCAGGGGTTCCCCGGGTACTGGCGGTCGAACAGTTGCGAGCGGGACCCTGGGCCGACTGGATGGCGCGCTTCCAGATGGCTGCACGACCGAGCGCTTTGACCTCGGAGGGGTCGCATAGCAGTGCAAGACTGGCTCTTCCATCGCCCAGCGGCAGCCACCAGATCCACCCTTGAACCACCGCCTCGATGATCGAGACATCGGTTTCCTCGGTGACATCTTCGACGATGGTCGAGAGCGCAATCGTCTCCGGCAACCGCTCCTCGATCTCGACCGGCAGGAAGGGTGGGGCACTGGAACGACCGGTGGCAGCGATCACCAGCTTGGCATCGACGGTGACCGATGATCGGTCGGGCGTGCTGAGAGTCACGGGGCCTTGACCTGAAGAGGGGAGCGGTCCACTGGCTCTCGTGTGCTTGCGCAGTTCCACTCCCGCCTGCACCGCTTGTTCCTGCAACCAGTGATCGAGCCCCGGGCGCAGAAATCTCCAGCCCCGTTGAGACCGATCGAGTGGCTGGATGTCGAGCATCGAACTGCCCCAGCAGCGACCACGTCGGGAGGGGCCAGGGTGCAAGAAGGGATGAGGGGTTGGGTCCTCGAGGAGCGGCGACCAGCCGAGTCGTTCAAAGGTACGGGAAGCCCCCGGGACCACCGTCTCGACCGGCAATCCACCTTCTCGACCATCGTCACTGATCAGTAACACCTGGTGCCCGTGGCGCGCCAGCAGGGTCGCAACGACGCAACCGGTCGGTCCGGCACCGATGATCAGGACTTCTCGTTCGATGATCAGGCGGGTGATCTTGGCGAAGCAAGGAGTGTCGGACAGTGGGGGGGATGATCCGACAGTTTCAGGCGTCGAAAATCAGGGGCAAGAGGCTGGATTGTCGCAACTGAGGGAGCCACCGGCGGTGCCATCGAGGCCGCAATCGGTTTCGCTGCTTCTGTCGCAACCTGAAGCGGGCCGATTGAGGCGGTTGGGAGAGATCTCTGCCTGGGGCGAGTACCATCTTCAATTTTTCCTGGTTCTGCGCCGAGCAATCCCCGGATCCAGTCTCCGGAGGTAGGACGACTAGTGTTCTTTGCCAGGGGCTTGGTCTGCCATCAACAATTCCAGGGCGCTCACTGTCTTGGCAGCAATATCGCCCCTTCTCAGTAACAGCAACCGTCCATCTTGAAGCGGTAGCGGTGTTCCACCTTTCGTACCCTGCGGCCAGTCGGTCACTCCGGTAGAACTTCCATCGACTAGCGAGAAGGTTTCGATGCCGACCAGGGTTGGAACCCACAACGAGTCCTTGAACAGACGTGGCAGTCCGCGCAAAAGCGGTGTGATCGCAGCTTTTTCATCTTCGTTGGAGTCTGACTCGGTGACTCGTGCTGCTAATTCGATTTGCCATGGTCCTTGGCGTACAGATCCATATTGTGCGTCCAGGCCGACCAGGGTGATTCGATGGTCTTCCTGCTCGATTCCAGAATCGAGCAGCCATGCGGTTCCATCGACGATTCCCAGCAACGAGGTTTCTCGCGAGGCAGCATAACTCCATTTGATGCTCCAGGATTGGATATCGACAGCGAGCAACATTTTGCCATCGGCAGGTAGCAGCAACCACGGATGCGATCGATCGGAAGGAACCTCGATAGAACTGTGGGCTCTCCTTCTGATCTGTGGGTAGCCCTGGAAATGGCTCGAGCCCAAGTGCACTCCAGAGTGAGTCGGAAGATCGCTGAAATGCCAGTGAGGTTGATGAATAGTGGCACGATGTTCCCCGGTGGAAGCGCTGAGAAGTTCGATGGCACCTCCGCTTCTGCTGATGACCAGGTCATCAGCGCGTCGCGCAATCGATGCGTCACTAACTTTTTCGCGTAGATCATTGAGGGAATGGGCTACGGGTGGCCTGACGGCGAGTTTTCGACGCCACAGTTCTCGCTGGTTTTTGATATCGAAGGCGAATGCCCAGGTCTCCAACTCACTCCAGCCACGGGTAGCGACCAGCCACAGTCGATCGCCATCGATGTGTGGAGCCGGAGCGACCGTAAATCCCTCCTGGGCAATCGGTGGGCTCCAGGCAGAGACAGGAGCCTGGTCGGGTGTGGAGAGTTCCAGCACCACGGCCTCAAGCCAGCCAAAGTCCTTCCAGGGACCGTCCTCGATGATGATATTGGTTGCTGGTCGCTGGAAATGACGACCCGTTCGTAACAAGAAGACGCATCGGTCTCCACTGGAGATCGGCACCTGTGAGATTCCGATCAGCGGTGGAAATCGATTCGGCTTTAGTTCCGGGTGCAGGCTCCATGTCCATTTCACATCGAGTGAGTTCTTGGTATCGATCGCAAGCACTCGGTTGCCAGAAGCAAGCAGGACCAAGTCGTCTCTTTGCAGCGGATGGAAATCAGCGACGGGGCTACGTCGAGTAGTCAATCCCTGCCTGTAGGCATAGGCGGAGAAGGAGCCTGTGTCGGGCCGAGTCTCCAGTTGGGCCATCGGTAATTGAGCCTTCACCTGGTGATCCAGCAACTGTGGTGCTTCAAAATCATGGAGATGATCGGTTCGATGCCAGGGAGAGGTGATGGATGGGGCGCTGCGGATCCACTCGAGGATTTCCGGATTTACATCTTCGACGAGGTCGGCTCTGCGCAGCAAAATCGATGCGGTGGCTCGGTCAGCCCGCTCGATCGCCTCGGCCAGTTGTCGTCGCGCTTCCTCTTGACGCCCTGATTGCCACAGCAGTGGATTCACCCCATCGATGGGAATCGTTGCCAGGTTTCTCAGGGAATGGCCAAGGAAACCATCGGGTAGAGTCTTCTGCCAGTTAGCGAGCACCACTTCGCTTGGTGGAATCAGCACCGTTCCGCGGGAACCGACCGAAAAACCAAGGGGGGGAAGGACCAGTGCTCCCTGGCGACTCTCGATCCAGGTGCAGATCTGAAAGGAAGCCGAGCCGAACGGATTTCGCGGGGCAAGTTGGGTGATCTGGTCGAGGGTGGCGTTCGAGTGATGGTGTGGAATACGGCCTGGACCTGCCTTCGGAGGTCCAGGAAGTTCGACCTCGCGCAGATCGTCGCCCAGCACCGCTGGCATCGACAGCACCAGCAGGGCGACGGCGATCATCAAAGGATGGACAGTGATTTGTTGCTGGTTCGACATGCAGATGACTCCAGTGGGTATTTTCCCGCTTGATCGGATCGAACGCCAGTGGGGTTGTGGACGTTTCTTGGCACAGATAGGCTCGTTGGTGCAGGGAGGCATATTCGGTGACAACTGCAGCGGAAGGGTTTCACCAGTAGAGACCTCGGGTCTCCCTATCGTCACTGATCAGCAACACCTGGTGCCCGTGGCGCGCCAGCAGGGTCGCAACGACGCAACCGGTCGGTCCGGCACCGATGATCAGGACTTCTCGTTCGATGATCATGTCGGCGGGTGATCTTGGCGAAGCAAGGAGTGTCGGACAGTGGGGGGGATGATCCGACAGTTTCAGGCGTCGAAAATCAGGGGCAGGAGGCTGGATTGTCGCAACTGAGGGAGCCACCGGCGGTGCCATCGAGGCCGCAATCAGGGTAGGGCGGGGGCAGTGGAACTCCGGATCCAAAGAGAAAACTCAGCAGGGCGATCGCGTCGCTGATGTCATTACTCTCATCATCATTGGTGTCACAACTCTGCAAGCAGCCGTTCGATTGTCCCTGGAAGAGATAACCGAGAATGGTCACCACATCGGCGACATTGATCGCCTGGTCGAGGTTGGCATCTCCCCGGAGAAAGAGCGGATCCGTGAAGATGCAGGGTCCGAAATCGGGAGCCGATGTCGGAGGTCCGGTCCAGGCCAGCTGAAAAGAGTCCCAGTCGGCACAGTCCACATCTCCATCGAAATCAAAGTCACCATAGAAGGCCATGGCACTGTTGTAGATGGTGTCTGCACAGGGAGCCGCAGAACAAGGACCGGTGAAGACGCTGGCAAAGCAATTGAAGTCGAGCGTCGCGATATTGCCGCTGCTATCAAAATCGCCGAGGACCGGGTAGTTCTCGACGGGTCCTGCAGGAGTCAGATCTCGTCCGATCAACTGTGGTGAGGTACTGGAGTAGCGCTGAGCACGAAATACCGTGTTGTCTCCAGCGACTGGACTGGTGGGTACCGATGCTCCCTGGTTGTAGGGCCCACCGGGTCCAACCGGATTGACATAGTGCCACACTTCGCTGCCACTCTCGGTCACCTCGATGAAGTTTCCATGTGCGCCTTCACAGAGCAGGGTGTTTCCGTTGGGGAGTCGCTGAACCCCACCGAGAATTCGACCGTACAGGTCGGTCGGGACGGGAGCCATGTATGTCCATTGCAGCGTAGATGGCCCAAATGCGTTACCGGGATTCAGTACATAATTTCCACCGGAATCGATGGGTGGTATGAACTCGTCGGTGGACGAGGCATTTCCGCCAGGCCGATTGACTCCGTTGTTGAAGACGATGACATTTCCCGCTCCCGGCAGCCCCGGGTCGATCCATTCGGCACAGTGCTGGAAAAATAGCATCTGGTCGGTAGCGGTGCCTGCCTGATAGGTGCGTGGATTGCCCCAGCGATAGAGCAGGTCGCCTCCATGGCCCCTCAGGCCGCCGCTATTGCTGGCGGCCTCGGCGGTGGTGGTGCTGTGGTCGATGATCCACACCTCTGCGAAGGTCGGAACACTCAGCATGATCTGATCGAGTTCTGCGTTGTAATCGATGCTGTTGACATGGAGCCAGTCGGCTCCAGCGGTGGTTCCAAAGTAATTGACGTCGATCTTTTCGGGGTGATCCGCGACCACTCCGAAGTTTGCCAGTGTCGGATCGATCTCTTGAACCAGGTGGTCCCACGCATGCCATTGCCAGACGATGGTTCCACCGCTATTGCCCGTCGGTTCCACTTCGATGATGTGATCGGGCCATAACTGGTTGTCGGGGAGTAACGCAGGATCACGTCCCGCTGCGGTCGCTTCTGCGACACTTTTCAGTTCCCAGGCCACGAGCAACAGATTTCCATTGGGCAGTGGCTCGACATCATGATGGTGCTGAACCTGGGCGCTTGAGTATTCGAAGTTCCACAACAGGGTTCCATCCCAGGCGATTCGCTCCACTCGACCACCGGTTCCACCCGCCGAGATGGGAGGATTGCCGGGGATTCGAGCGGCTCGGAGGATGTCACCCCCCTCGAGCAGATAGGCGGAGTTGCCAGGGTTGAAATTGCTCGGCCAACTGTGAACCATGCGGCCGATCTCGTCGATCAGATAGGTGGTGGAGTCGCGGCCGGGAGCAAAGAAACTGTAGCCGCCATAGGTGGCAGGGGCACGATGAAACCAACCGACTGTTTGGTCGCCTTCATCTGCGATGGCCAAAACTGGGATCGCGCTGATCAGTAGAAGAAGTAGTAACGTCATGCGGGCCATCGGAACTCCTTCATCCAACCATCTATTCTACTGCTGGAGTGCCAGAACCGGCCACAAATATCAGAAGGAAGAAAACGCCTGGAAGCACCGAAAACTGCACGATGGAGCGACCGTCACACATCAGCGATGATTTCACCACCATCGCTTGGAATCGTTCGAACCCACGAGCATCAGAGCGAGATACGACGACCCCTGAACTGGGGTTGTAGCACCCGGTCGAAGAACTCCCACTGGGTTTTGCCCGCCCCGCGTCCGAGGCCGTGACCGTTGTTGGGGAAGAAGCGACTTTCATAGGACGCTCCTCCCTTATCCAGGGCATCGATCAACTGGAATGCATTACTGGGGTGAACATTGTCATCGACCATTCCGTGCATGATCAGCAGGTGACCACCGGCTTCCTTGAAATTCTCGACGTAATCTTCGCGGGTAGCACGCCCGATGTCGTATCCATCTGGATTGAGCTGGGGAGTGCTCATGTAGCGTTCGGTGTAGATGGTGTCGTAGTGACGCCAGTCGGTGACACCCGATCCATTGACGGCAGCGGTGTACACATCCGGATGCTTCAGAATCCCCATCGCAGACATGTATCCTCCGTAGGAGAAGCCGACGATTCCAACGCGGGAGCCGTCAACATAGGGTCGATTGCGCAACATCCGGATCGCATCGGCATGATCCTGGATATCGATGTCTCCCAGGCGTTGATAGGCGGCTCCGAGAAATTTCTTGCCACGGTTCCCGGTGCCGCGATTGTTGACCTTGACCACCAAGTAGCCGCGATTGTTTTCTGATCGGGGGTTGGAGATGTAGCGCGCAGAGATCTCATTGGAACCGGGTCCGCCATAGAGGGAATTGATGATGGCGTATTGCTGGGTCGGATCGAAGTCCTTTGGCTTGTAGAGAATACCGTAGATGTCGTGTTGATCATCGTTGGAGCGAAAGCTGAACATCTCCGCGATGTTGGCGGCAGCGGCTGGATCACCTTCAGCTAACTTGGCGATCAACTTCCCCTCGGTACTGTAGAGGGCAGTGGATGGCGGTGTGTTGACCTCTTCGTACTGGGCGACCAGCCACTTCTTGTCCGGAGACAACTGGAAACCGGAGTGATGGAATTCGAGAGTGGTGACCCGTCTTTGATTGGTCCCATCGAGGCCCACGACGTGGTACTGCATGTAGTAGGGGTTGACCGGCGAACTGAAGCCGAGGAAACCCATCTGCGAAGATTCTTCATCGACATAATCGATGCCCGAGGCCTGGAACTCTCCGCTCGAAAGCTGGTGGATCAGTTCCCCGTTCAGATGGCGCAACTGGTAGTGACTGAATCCACTACTCTCACTGGTCCAGATGAAGCGCTCATGGTCGGCCAGGTAACGCATCGCAGGACTGTTTGTCTGCCAGGTCGGTTGTTGTTCGTCGATCACGAGCCGACAAGAACCAGTTTCGAGATCGATAGCCATCACCTTGAGATGTTGTTGCAACCGATCGGTCCAGTTGACCAGCATCACGGCTCCATCGGGAGAAGTCCGGATGTTGTAGATGTACTCCTCTGAGCCACCGCCGACATCGATGGGTGTGATCTTCTGAGTTGCGAGGTCGTATACCATCAACTCTGCCCCGGGGTTCTTGGCGCCCGCCTTGGGGTAGTACTCCGGGTAGTGAACGGTATTGAACTTCGACCAACCCGTCACCAGGTGAAACGGATTCACGCCGGTATCGTCAAACTTGTAAAAGAGCAATTTCTGGGAGTCAGGGGTCCACCACATCGCACGATTCTGCCCCAGCTCCTCGCCATAGACCCAGCTGGCGGTTCCATAGTGAATGTCTTCATTGCCAGTGATGGTGACGGCGATCTTCTCGCCCGTCTCCTTCTCCTTGAGGACCACGTTCCAGTTCTCGTAAAGAGCTTCCCAGCGACCATTGGGGGAATCGACCTGGGTGTACTGGCGCCCGCGTGTGGGCCGACCGACATAGGTGCCGGTGAGACTTCCTCCGCCTCCACGAGACCTTCGAGATCTTCTCCGTGGAGGTGCTGGCGTGTCTTCCGCGGCTCCCAGTTCTTCACGCTCTCCACTGGTCAGGTCGAATCGATAGCGGGTTTTCATGCTGGTGTAGGTCAGGAACTGACCATCTTCACTCCATTCGACAGCGCTGATGATTCCCGCTCGGGGGTCCGCAGGAACCTCGCTTGCAGTGGCAAGATCGAGGGAGCAGATGGACACCAGAATCGTCAAGATCGTTGTCAAGAAGAAGGGTAGGGATCGCATCGTCGGCTCCTTTGGAATCGGGGGCGCAGGGTCATGCACTATTCATCATCGAGAAAAGATGGTGATACGGAATCGAGTCAGCGTCAAGTGCTGGCCGGAGGCTCCCGTGTCTGGCGGATCCGCTTGAATCTCACATCCGAGCCTGCTGGGTAGTGAAAGATGGCTTGCGTGTTGTTCGTGATCCCCTCGCACAAGAATCAGTGGTCCAGTTTCCAGCGTCCGGTCCCTGATCCACGCCGATCGTCTGTTTTGCTTGAGTTCAAGGATCCTGACAGCGGGGGCCGGTTAGGCGAAGAAGGCCATCAGGATCTTGTAGAAGATCATCGCGAAAATGGCTCCCGCTGGCACCGTGATCACCCAGGAGATGGCGATGTCTCGGACCGTATTGAGGTTGAGTGCACCCATCCCTCGCGCCAGCCCGACTCCAACCACCGCTCCGACCAGCGTATGGGTGGTCGAGATCGGTAATCCGAGTTTGGTGGCCAGCACGATGGTGGTCGCTGCTGCGAATTCAGCGGTGAATCCACGAGATGGCGTCAACTCGGTGATACGACGGCCGACCGTCTCCATCACTCGCCAGCCCCAGGTCGCCAGACCGATGATGATTCCCAGCCCGCCCAGCGCCAGCACTTCCGGTGCCACCGTTGATTTGAGTGCTACTTTTCCATCCTCAATCGTTTGCAAGACTGCCGACAGGGGGCCGATGGCATTGGCCACATCATTGGATCCATGAGCAAAGGCGACGAAGCAAGCACTCAGGATCTGCAAGTAGATGAAGATCTTTTCGACCTTGTTCAGAGCTGGATTGTCGGTCGGGCCTCGTTTCTTTTCGAGGCGTGATCCGAGCTCCTCGGCTCCCTTGAGCAATGTTGCGATCTCTTCCTGGGTGCCTGCGTCGGACACATCCTGAAGTCGTCTCAGGTGTTTCCTCGCCTTTTGCAGCGACTGCTCTTGGTATTGAATTTTGTGACTGCTGCTACTCTCCACAGAGTCCGTGACCTTGATCCGGCGTACCAGAACTGCGGCGATGAGGGCAGAGGCGAATCCGACTCCCATGGCGATGAGCAACGCCGGACCCAGTTCGAGATCGAGGTCGATATTCTTGAGTCCCTTGAAGACCATCGTCAGGGTCAAGATCGTCATGACGATGAAGACCAGCAGCGGGGCGAGTCTCTTGGTCGCCTCCAGAGGGTTCTTCTGATAGAAGATGTTCTTCAATAGCAATTTGAAGGTCAGGTAACTGATGGTAGCGCTGAGCAGTGGAGATATCACCCAACTCGAGACGATCTGTCCGACCTTGGGCCAGTGAATTGCCGTGGTCCAACTTAGATTTCTTTCGGGGGGGGCTTCGATCGCGTAGAGGATTCCGAAACCGATGATGGCACCTACGATGGAGTGGGTGGTGGAGACAGGCCAGCCATAGTACGAGGCAATTTGCAGCCATGCTCCCGCAGCGAGTAGAGCAGCCAGCATTCCGCAGATGAAGGCCGTGGGATCTCCGCTGAAGAGGTCGGAATCGACGATCCCTTTACGGACCGTATCCGACACCTTGGATCCGGCAAGGAACGCACCTGCGAACTCCAGCACAGCAGCAACGATGACTGCTCTGCGGAGCGTGAGAGCGCCTGAACCCACCGACGTACCCATGGCGTTGGCCACGTCATTGGCACCGATGTTCCAGGCCATGTAGAATCCAAAGATTCCTGCCAGTGCCCACAAGATATCTGCGTGTTCCAACAAAGTTCTAGACCAATTTCCTATGGCTGAAAAGCCAGTGAACTGAACGAAATGAATGCTTGCTCTACGCTCGCTACTTGTTCTCCAGTGTCGTTCGAACCTTGTCTGCAAGATTTTCACTGAGATCGCTGATGGTCGCTATTTCCGACAAGATTCTCAGCCACAGATAAAACTGCGTGTGACTGAGAGAGTCTTCCGAATCAAAAACGATCTTGAGCAGTTTACGCTGGCAGATATCAACCTCGTGTTCCTTGACCGCCACGGCATGGACGAGTTCCCGCACCTTATCTGCTTCAACACCACCGAACCCACTTTCGAGCAGTTCATCGAGTTCTTCGATCACTCTACGACTGAGATGGAAACAACTCGTGGTCTCGCTACAGAACTCTATGAACAAATCCTTCATCGAGTCGGGGACCGGTAGATTTTTCAAGTTGCACAGAACCCCGATGTTCTCAGCAGTATCGGCAATCTCATCCTGGGTGGACAAGATCTCCATCAACTTGCCTCGATCTACCGGGAGGAACAGGCCCCTGGGAAGGTTGTCGCGGATGTCATTCTTGACCAGATCTGCTTCATGCTCGGTCTTGGAGATCTTGCGGGCAATCTCTCCGATGGAATCATGGTCCTCGTTGATGAAAACCTGGAACAACTCACCGAGACCGTCGATGCACTCGCTGACCTTCCGCATGTGCGATTGCAGGGGCACGAAAGGAGATTTTCCAAACAGGTTGGCAAAGGTACGCATTCATTCTCCTGTGATCTGTTTCAAGCAAACTCTGGACAGCCATCCGCTGGGCCAGAAAGAGGACACCATCGGATCGCTCACCTGGCGGAGTATGCCAGATCCATCGACGGGGTGTGAAGCCAATAATTGGCCACACCACACCCGGCTAAAAATTTACAGCAAATCTCATGACGTAACTGTGGACATCGTTTCCGTATAGAGAGGCTGCATCGGGGGATGCTTGGATGGCATTGAACATCACCCGCGCATTGGCGTTCAGGTACCAGTTGATCCCGATCGACAACGCCTCGGCATTTTCGTTCGAGAGTATCTCCTCCAGGTCAATCTCCTGCACACGGATGGCCACTTCGATCGCTCCGCTTCCATCTTTTCCGTAGTTGTTCTTCGGTTTGACCCGCGAGAATGAAGCGGTCGACTTCTTGTAGGGGCGACTCTCACCGCTGAGAAAGTAGCTACCCTGGGCGTACCATGCGGTCACTTTGGAGTCGTCCTCGAGGGTCGAGGTGATCAGTTCAGCCTGAGCGGACCATGGTCCCTGAAGATAGGCGACTTCTGCGCCAAAGAGATCGGCACTGGCCGAGGAGATGTCGCCACTGTCGACGATGTCTGCTCCCATGTGAGAGAGAGAGTCGGCTTGGTATCGAACCACTCCTTTCGAGGAATCTCGTCTACTGAAGGATGCACCCAGGTGGAGCAGCCGTTGACCGCTGTCTTCGAAGAAGGGAAGGTAAGTCACTCGGCCGGTGAGCGAACTCTGATCATCTTCCTGGCCATTGCCGTAACCGTTGACATCTTTGAAGTAACCGATCGCAACTGATCCGTTGTCGTCGGCCCCTAGCGAATGTATCGATAGGAGACCGGTGTTTCGACCCGGGTTGATTGCGGAAGTAAAACTACGCTCGGCAAATGTGATGTACTTGCTACTGGTGGCCCACTCGAGGCCCATCGGTTCCTTGAGCTGGCCGATGCGAACATGGCCGAGGAAACCGGCATCTTTCAATCCAACATATGCGTCCTTGAAATCGGCATCTCCGCCACCGAAGTCGTATTGCGTTTTGAACTCAACATTTCCACCGATGACTCCTGCGATGGCCAGTCTTGCTCTTCGCATCTCGACGCCATCCTGTTCAGCATCGATTCCAGATTCTTCACTGAAGAATCCAGCATCGATCTGTAAGCGACCACCCAAGGAGATGGAGTTTTCTCCGTCGGCGGTGGAGAATCGAAGTCCATTTTTCCAGGTGGCATTCATCTCTTGCATCGCATCGAGTGGAGTCGTGTAAATTGACAGGGTAAGAACTGCGATGAACCCTGAGGTCCAGTTTCTCCAGGTCATCTTGTTGCCTTTCTGGTGGTCGGTTTGTAGAGCGAATGGAATTGGTGCTGAGTGAGGATGGAAGCACACTGTCACCCACTCCATGGGGCGTAGATTATGTGGTCATCATGAGAAAGGTATCCAAAAAAGTGATGATTTGAGAATTGCTCGGGTCGAGAGGGAGGATCCAGTATCGTGCGGTACAGGAGTACTTTTGAGGGCTTTTGACCCCCTCATCGGTATGCCAGAGCCCAATTGAATCGATGAAACGGGAGTGCCATGACGCTACTCGGTGAACCCAACGGACCCTGGCCGATCTGGATGGCTCCGCTGACCCGCTCGAGAGCGATTCAGCCGGGAAACCTCCCCGGTGCGATGCACGCCGAATACTACGCTCAAAGGGCTGATCCCTCCGATGGTGCGGTGGTCATCATCTCCGAAGCGGCACCGGTCTGTCCCGAGGGGCATGGCTACTTTGCCACCCCAGGAATTCACCATCGTGAACAGGTGCATGGGTGGAAGCAGGTCACTGAAAGAGTTCACGGCGTCGGCGGCAAGATCATTTGCCAGTTGTGGCATGTCGGTAGGGTCAGCCATCGATCTCTACAGCCCGCGAATCAGGCTCCGGTTTCTTCCACCGTTGTGCCGGCACAGAGCAAGACTTACATCGATGCAGAAGGCCACAGAGCTCGATGCTCTACTCCGAGATCATTGTCGAGTGATGAGATTCCACAGGTGATCGACTCTTTTCGCACCGCTGCCAGCAATGCCATGGAAGCGGGCTTTGATGGAGTGGAGATCCACGGAGCCAATGGATACTTGCTGGAGCAATTTCTTCGCTCTGGTATCAATGATCGAACCGATCAATACGGTGGATCACTGGAGAACCGACTTCGCTTTTGTCTCGAGGTTGCCGCGGTAGTGATCGGTGTGTGGGGGGCAGAAAATGTCGGATACAGGGTCTCTCCCATCAGCGGCGATCTCGATGGGGATCGTGGGGATGAGAACATGCTGGAAACCTACGGCACTCTGGCCAAGCAACTGGCACTGCTGAAGATCGCTTTTCTGGATGTTGTCGAGAGTTTCTCGGTGGGTCAACGAGAGCCAGGGCTGGATGCCATCTGTCAGCGAATGAGGGAGTCCTTCTCCGGTGGAAACGCGGGGTTGTACCTGGCTGGGGGGGGCTATACCCGTGATAGTGCGCGGGATGCCCTCGATTCTGGACGCTGTGATGGGATCATCTTTGGCCGGGATTTCATCTCGAATCCGGATCTACGCCGACGATTACGCGAGGATCTGCCGCTGACTCCCTGGAACCGGAGATCCTTTTACCTCGGTGGGAAAGAGGGCTACACCGATTGGCCCTGTGCATGAACACAGCGACGGAACCGTGGTAGGACTTGAACCGGGAGGCACCGATCAGTAGTTTGACCTCCTCGCGGGCACTTCCTGGCGCAAGGGGCAGTGATGGTGATTTCTGAACTCGATCGATGGGGGGTGAGCCACTTGCTGGATCTACTTCCTGGTTTCACACTACGGGGTACCTCGATTTTCTGTGATCGGTGGAGTTTCTGATGCAGGAGTTTTACGCATCGGCGATCCGCCTCACCGAAGATGTGCTGTGTGAGGAACTACGCGAACTCGATTTCAAGAGCGTACGGTTGAATCGAGGAGGCATTCCCTTTCGTGGTGAATGGAGTGATGGCTGGAGAGCTTGTCTGCAGAGTCGCATCGCTCAGAGGATACTCGTGGTCGTGGGTCGAAGTCCTGTGACCACCGCAGACCAGTTGTACGATGCAGTACGTGCAGTGGACTGGTCTCCTTACATCACCACCCAGCAGACCTTTTCCGTCAGTTCCGTGGCGGTGGGCAGTACCTTGAACCACAGTGGATTCGTCGCACTGAGAGCCAAGGATGCCATCGTGGATCAGATACGCGATCGCGAGGGAGATCGACCTTCGGTCGATCGTGACGATCCAGATGTTCGAGTGTTCGTGTATCTCGCCAATGACAAGGCGACCATCTATCTCGACATGTCGGGTTCACCACTTCATCTGCGTGGATACCGGGCCAGAGGTGGTGGAGCACCGTTACGAGAGACCCTGGCCGCGGCGATCCTCCGCATGGTCGGTTGGGATCGCCGTTCACCACTGATCGATCCGATGTGTGGATCGGGAACCATCGCCATCGAGTCGGCGCTGTGGGCGTCCGGGGTCGCTCCAGGGCTCGCCCGAGAGCGCTTTGGCTTCGAGCGCTGGGCGTGCCATGGCGAGATTCAAGCGCAACAGATGCGCACCCTGCGAGGTGCACTCCGCGGTGATGTGACAGGACAGAAGCCTTCCATCATCGCCGCAGATATAGACTCCGAGGCTCTCGAGATCGCTCAAGACAATGCGAAGATTGCCGGCATCAAGCTGGCCTTTCGCCAGCAATCGGTACTCGATCTGCAACCGGACGGGGCTGCCAGGATCGTCGTGACCAATCCACCCTATGGCAAACGATTGGCGACGGAGTCCGATTTCCCTGCGCAGTTCGGACGCGTGATTCGCCGTCTACATGGTTGGCGTGTGGCGTTGCTGTCCGCAACAGATGTTTACGAGAAGGCGATCCTGCTGAAACCCAGTCACAAGATCCCGCTGGTCAACGGTGATCTCGACGTGCACCTACTCATTTACGATATCGAGTGATGCCATCTACCCGCGATGGAGGATCGAAGGTGGGGAATCGGCTCAGCGCGGCGGAAGATTCCACTGGCGAATCGACTGGCCTGCGATGCTCCGGAGGAACTGTAGTGCATCGCCATCGAGTCGTTGCAGTCCTCGGATGGGAAGTGCATCCGGGACTCGATCGACAGGATCGATCCCGGAGATGGTGCCCTCGATCACCATCAAGGAGAGGAACATCCCCGCTACACTCGGATGCTCGGCGTCTCGGGCATACATGTTCAAATCAGGCTGCTGAATTTTTGAATTGCGCCAGGCCAAACCGACCGGCGCCACCTCGACCTGGAGTTGATCCGCCACTTGCCGGTGAGCGGTGATGATCTCATCCAGCGAGATCCAGTCGAGCCGATCATACTCCCACGCCATGAAGAGGATCGGCCGTGCTCCGGCCTGCCGGACCGCTTCGACAAATTTTCGCGAGTAGTTGCGGAAAGAAGCGACATCGGTCTCGGGTAGGTCCTCCTGGAGCACCACCACATCGAAGTTTCCACTGGCGATCTGGTCCTGCGCATCGGTCTGGTTCCACATCACCTCGAGAGATGCCCCTCCCTGGACCACCTGTTCCGCTTGGTACTCGAGTGGAGGATCCATCGCTGCGGAGAGGGTCTCGAGATGGGGGGCGAGGCCCCCTCGCCAGAAGGTGAAACTGTTTCCAACAAACAGCACCCTGGCGGGAGGGTGGCTCCCGATCGCCGCGGATTCACGCCCGGTCTCCGCAGTCTGACAACTCATCAGTAAGGGGAGCAACCCCATCGTGAATCCCATCGAAAAGCCCATCGAGAGCCAGCGCCGCAGTGATTTCATCGGTCCTCCTGATGCGAAAGATGGCAGATTCAAGTTGAAGAGCAAGAGCTGATCTACAGGAAGAAACCGACCGATCGTTCGTGTATGCTGTTGTCGATGCGGACCGAGGGAGTCACGCATGACGAGATCCATCGTGGTCATCGCTGGACCACAGGATCACAGGATCACTGAGACGGCGAGACGGTGAGAACTCGTATCTTTGGATGACGAGCAGGAGGAGCGAAGATGTCCGCGGGGGAGCCTCAACCAACCGACCTCGATTCGATCGGTACTTTTATTGCGAATTTTTCAGAGCAGCATGCCCTGGACACCGCAGATCAACAATTCGATCTCCATCGCTGGCAAGGCGATCGTCGCTGGCCGGTGTTACACCTCGATGACGTGTCTGGGATCCCCTTCCTCGATGGCATCCAAGGGGTGGACGAGTACCAGCATCGGGCCAGATTACGCTGTGGCGATGGCGACCTGTTCGCCACCGTCACCGAACCTGCCGCCGGATACGAGGAGTACTGCCGCGATCAACTGCTCCTCGGATCTCCCCGGCATATCTTTGCCTTCCCCCCCGATGGACCGCTGAGGGTCTCGAACGGATGCTTGACTGCGCCGACCTTTTCTACCCTGGTGGATTGCGCACGAAGGGGTCAGGGACTGTTGATCGAGCCGTACATGGGGATCGAGGATTCTTGGAATCTAGCCGCTCGCATTCACCACGAGGCGAAAGTACCGGTGCAGGTGATGGCCCCTCCTCCTGCGGTGACCTGGATTGCCAATGACAAGGCTCACTTCTCCCAACTGGTCGCTGGAGTTCTGGGAGATGAAGCACTGGTGCTTACCCGTGCCGCCGAGGATGTCGCAACGCTGACGAAGCATCTGCGCCAGATGTTCCCCGGTGTACAGCGTGTTGCCATCAAGAGAACCCGCTGCGCTTCTGCCATGGGAAATCGCCTGCTCGAGGTGGAACAACTCCAGCATCTCGACGAGAGGTCACTGCAAAAGGTGGTCGAGGAGGCGTTGTTGTCGATGGCCTGGCCGGCGGGGGAGGAGGTGCTCGCCTGTGTCTGGGAGGAGACGGACCTGTCTCCATCCACCCAGTGGTGGATCCCGCCGAAGGGCAGCGCACTGCCGAGGATCGATGGGATCTATGAGCAGATCCTGGCCGGTGAGGAGAAGTTGTTCGTCGGAAGCCGCCCCTCGACCTTGCCCGATGAGATCAATCAGGGTCTGGAACGGCAATCGTTTGCCATCGCCTACGCATTGCAGCAACTCGGGTACGTCGGTCGCTGTTCCTTCGATCACCTGGTGGTGGGAGATCTGGACCGAGAGCCGCTGTTGAAGATTACCGAGTGCAACGGGCGATGGGGCGGAACCAGTACTCCGATGCATCTGGTCGATCGAGTGATCTCCGGCGATCGACCGCCCTACCGAGCTCAGGATTTCATCCACCAGGATCTGATCGGAGTCCCCTTCACCGAGATCTGCCAGCGGATCGGTGGCCACCTGTTCGATGCCAGCAGTGGGGAAGGGCAATTCCTGCTCTACAACGTCGGGCCACTGACCTTGTCGGGGAAGTT
>LWDU01032700.1_pt1 | contig 22152 bp, 22 predicted proteins | sample 727161 | NCBI WGS metagenome assembly LWDU01 (sample SAMN04566230, study PRJNA314399) | hydrothermal vent metagenome | isolation source: deep sea hydrothermal plume seawater | place: Mexico: Gulf of California, Guaymas Basin | collected 2004-07-11
CAACACCTTATATTTGAATAATTTATTAACAAGCGTGTAAAATACAATTGCACCCAACAATAAAACAATATATGAGAATATGAAATGAGCAGCAATAGCATTAAAACCTAACTTTGCAATCAATCCAGCACCAATAGTATAAAGAATAAAGTAACCAGGAAGTGCACCCAAAATAGTCGCAGATTCAAAAGGATTACCTCCAAATTTAAAGTGATTAGTCTGACCAAGTTGATAATAATAATCGCCACCATAAATCGGGCTTGGCAAACTTTCCAAGGGACTAAGATAAAGATAATTCAAAAAAGCCAAAAATCCAAGGACTACAACAAACATCCAATTATTCTTACACCATTCAATTAATTTCATGAATTATAATTCTCTTCAAACTCAGGCATTTTGAATTCATCTAAAAATCGTTCCGTATTTTCTAGATTGTCAGGATAATTAAGTTTCCAGATTTTGACAGGTCCGACGAGTCGGCCATTATATATCATAAGTGGAACATCAGATGAATAAACTTCAGAAAACTCGGGAATAATTTCATTATTTATATATAATCTTGCAAATAGACCATCTTTAACTTTATTTGACATAAATAACAATCCTGCGTTCAGATTCTGATAGTCACCTTGAACACCTGGAATAAATTTAATACAACCATCAATACCTCCAGATTCAATATCAAAATTAATTTTAACACTATCAGTTACCAGACAAGAAAGTTCATATTCCCTTTCAAAACCATTGGCAACAACTGTTGCTCGAGGTGCAAAATTTATATTTCCTGAATTATCAAAGTATATTTCAATTTTATTTATTCTACCTTGTCCTGCAGGTATAACTTTTTTACCATCGATTATTGGAGCATCTATTGGCCAGTTACCACCATAAATATACTTATTTCCTTCTCTTGCTTCTTCCTCACCTTGCAAAACAAAAGTTCCAATAAATGAAAGACGATCGCCGTATTTATCTGATCCCAACTTTGCAAATGCACCATACTTACCAATTTCTTCATGTGAATAAAGAAGATAATCTACTTCGTGTGCAGAAAAGTATTCCATACTTTCTTTAATATTATCGTGAGTCATACCATATCTTGCCAAAGTATATATGAAAAATTGACCACCAGGTTTTCCACCGTCACTAATTGATGGACGATTACCAACCGCCTGTGTCCAATAACCATAATCCCACCAATGAGAAATTACTGATTCTTCAGGCGTATTTTCACGAATCCAATCCATAGAATCTTCCCACATTCCAGGAAGTCCCGAACGCATAGTATCTGTAACTTCTGCTGCTTGACCAAATGCACTGAAAGACATTAAACCAAGCACTAAAATTACTCCAAGTTGAGCAAATTTCAAACGTTTAGCATGAGTTAAAAAATCATCAAATGCGATTGCTGAAAATATTGCAATGGCTGGAGCAAATACGAATATAAATCTAACTCCAGTCCGCGCAAGAAGACCCATAGTCAAAAAGTAAACCAATAAAAGAAGAAGATTAATATTTTTCAAGTTAGATAAATTTTCAAATGCTTCACGACGAGAATAATATAAATATAAATAATACGTAACAAGAATAATTGACACTAAAAACATTAAGTAAATATAGTTGCCACCAAAGAATTGGAAGTCATTACTCCAATTTCCCATAGTTAAAATAAATGTACTAAATAGTATTATTGAACTCAATACAATTCTAAGTTTTTTACTAACTCCTGAAAATAGTTTCCAACTCAAGAAGAAAACTCCAAATAATGCTATAAATGTAAAATAACCATAATTTATGAGATAACTATGACCTGAAGTAACATAAGTTCTTGCAATCTCTGAAGTTGTACTTGCTAATTTATCTCCACCCGCAGCATTTAGTATCGACCAAATAAATACACCAAGGTCTAAAAATTTAAATAAACTATTCATTATCAATCCACCCAATCCAACAATTAATAATGACAAAATTGAATTTGGAAGAAAGAATTTACGTTTATTTAATAAATCATAAACGAGCAATACACTAAACGAAAAGAATCCAATTAACCACCCATAACTTTTCCAATGCAATTTATCTACACTAAACATAAGTAAAGCAAAGGTAGCAAACCAAAGATATTTTGAATAATCTCCCACACCTTTACTTAACATCATTTTAATCAACAAATAACCAGAAATTGTAATTATGAGCATAGGATATCCAGTCCAAGTTACCCCCATTAGAAATGCTCCAATTCCTGAACCAATCATTAACAAATATTTGTTACGCGAAGTATTCATTAAGTCTGCTTTAGTAAATAACCACAGAGATAAAAACATAAACATAATTGAAATTGCTTCGTGATCTGCAAAACCCGCACCAGTTCTAAATACAAATCCTGGAATAACTGCCAATAACAGCGAAGCAATCATTGCGACTCTCTTTTTCATAAGCAATCTTAGCCATAAATAAAAGAAAATAAGTGTAAAAAGCATGGAAACTGGAGGATAAATTATATGTGCCATTTCTCGAGAAACTCCAAACAAGCCTAAGAATTTTGACCAATAAGCCATAAAATAGGGAAATAAATCAAAACCCCTATCTGAACCCAACGGCGGATTTCTCCAAGTATCAAAAAGTAAAACCTTACCATTGTCTAAAACATCACCTGCAAGTCTGAAATAATAATACGGATCAAGTCCAACTAAATATTTTCCATTCAATAAATCAAGATTTCGAGTACGAACATAGAAAGAAATACTCATAATAAGTGCCAATATCGAGTGTTCTAAAAATTTAAACGAACCAATTTTTGACAAAGGTTTTTTTACTTTTTCAATAGCTTCACTGAAGTCAATATACTCACTATCTTCAGTTTTAGCCATAATTCTTCGTAGAAATTAAACCTTAAAAAACTATGCGTAAAGTAGCGGAGATATTAAAACTTCGATAGCCCCACTAATCAAAACCAAAATTATTGCGATTAAAAATAAAAACAAAGCATCTTTCAAAACTACTTTGAATTTGTCATTAAATAATTGATATCTCAGCACCCCGACAGAAATTAAACCTCCTGCCAGACCTGCGACAAAATAAGCACCAATTTCAGGGATACCATGAATCATATATCGCGCAAAACTAAGAGATATAGCACCAAAATAAGTACCAATACCGACTGCTCCTACACTGGACGCAGCATTACTTACAATTTCACGGAATAAACTTCCAATTGCAACGCCTAAAATTGAAGCATTCCAAGTAAGTATGAATATTGCTCCAGAACCATAAATAAAAGAAAACAAAACTGCAAAGATCATAACTTTAAGATTATTTGCAACAATTATTGGGAAAAACTTTCCGAAAAAATTACCTGAAATCTGACTTGCAATATTCGTATTAACACTCTGAATCGTAGATATCTGAATATTGAAAATCTGATTAACTGTGGCCTCAGGAAGAACTGTAAAAAAGAAAGTAAAAGCAGTAACCATTCCTAAGAACATGAATACAAAAAAAGGTATAGTTTTACGATGCGTGGTTTCATAAGGACGTTCAAACAATTTTCGTTCTTCCATTACAATTATTTTAATCATTAAAGGTATCGCAGCCATAACTGTAAAAAATACCATGGTAAGTCCTGCATATTCAGCAAAAACCCATAATGAAAGCAAAATTGCTATTGTTGTATATGCAAAAGCAACGATAAACATTTCGCTAGGCTTTTTCTCAGCATATTCTGATCCAATTAGGGACTCAAGAACCATTATCTATAATCTCATAACTTGTTTTTAATAGTTCCCACAGAGTTGATAATTCTTATTCGTCTTTTTCCATAAGGATTTCAATCATTTTACCATATGCTGGCCGAGTAACAAATACACCAATCGTAACTCCTACAATAGTTGTCAGAGCAAAACCTCTCAAGACACCAGCTCCAAGGAACCAAAGAGGGAGCATTGCAACTAACATTGTGAAATAGGCTGCAAAAATAATAAAGAACGCATTTTTCATTCTCTTCAACCAATGTTCCTGATTCTTTCGACCATACATAACTTCGTCAGTAATAACAATTTGATCATCAACACCAGTTCCTACTGCTGCAATAATTCCTGCAATAGCTGCAAGATCCAAATTCCAACGAATTAACGCAGCAAATCCTAAAATAATAAACACTTCGCTCAAACCAGTTATAATAATCGGAATTGAGATTACCGCCTTTCTATATCTTGCAAAAATAACTCCACCTACCGCAAAAATAGCCAGAACTATTGCAAGTATTGAACTTGCAAAGAAATTTTCTCCAAGTGTAGGAGAAATAACATCAACTCTTTCAACATCAACTGAAAAAGGTAGACTACCTGTAATTAGTAGCGTTTGCATCTTTTTCATTTTATTAAGAGCATCATTTACTGCTGCTGCCTCAGTTGGACCGGATCCTGGACCTTGAATAGAGAATGAAGTACTAACATCTCCTTGCAAATCTTCAGAGATGAATAAACTATTTACAAGTTCATCATCCAAATAAAGATCTAATTTTTCAGATAAATAACCATCAGAAGTGACTGTCAATTTATTTGTCAATTCAGAATGAATTTTTGCAGATTCTTTACTAATATATACTACAAAGAAATATTGACAACTCCAACCCTCTTCATTTGGACCACAACCACGTTGTAAAGGAATACCTGAACAAGATCCAGTTCTACAAACATCCTTAATATCTGTTCCACCAGTAAATACAAGGTCATCACCAATTTTGGCCTCAAACTTTCCTTGTTTAGATACTAAATCCAATACTTCTTCTTTTGTTGCGCCAGCAATTTCAGAAATAATGTAGTTGGTCCCTTCCAAATCTTTAGAATGCCTTATTGAAATATCACTAACTCCAAAAACATTCAATCTTTGTTCAATCAAGTCAATCATATCCAATATTTGTGATTCATCATCAGTATCTGGTTGTAAAACAACTCTAACTCCTCCAACCAAATCCAACCCTTTTCGTAAATTTGAAGTAGGAATTTCACCAACACTAAATCCTAAATCACCATCGTAAGAAATAGTAGAAGTTCCGCCAGAAGTAACAATTTCAACCAAATCACCAATATTCATTTCATCAACAACATTACTAAAATCCTCAACTGAATTAATTATATTACCATCTAAACTATACAAAATTTCATCAGATTCAATACCATTTACTTCAGCACTACTTTCAGAATCAACAGTTTTCACCAAAAGACCATCTGAACTAAAATTAGGTCCTATTGCAAAAACCGACATAAGCAAAAATGAAATTAATATTAAGACTCGTCCAGAAAATAAAATACGCATTAATGTTTTTTTATTCATTTTTTAGCGCCCCTCAAATAAATCCGAAGAATTCCTGCATTTTGAATCCAAGTAAACATTAAGTCAAGCAATAAACCAATAATTAAAATCAAAGAGATGGTTTTCAAGATAGCAGCAGGACTTGCAATATAAAGAACGGTAAGTGCAACAATAGACGTAATTGACATTGTCATTCCAGTTTTAATTGCAGAATAAATTCTATCTTTAACTGAAAGTTCCTTTCGTTTTAGAGCTCTCGCAGTTAAAACAATATTAGAATCAATAGAATAACCCAACAACATAAGAATTGCAGCAATACCTGAAGCAGAGATACTAATTCCAAGTAAACTCATAATTGCAAAAGTCCCAATAATATTTGAAATACCTGAAATAACTATTCCAATCGCAGGTACTACTTTTCTAAAATATAAAAATACAACTCCTGCCATGGCAGCAATTGCAACGAGAATTGCTCGAATTGTCCCATCCCAAAATCGTTTACTAATTGCGCTTGAAATTTCTTCAATACTCATCCTTTCACGGTCAGTTGTTCCGACCATTTGTCCAGCTTCATCAATTAAACCATCAATATCATCACCAGCATATTCAAAGGAATAACCAACTACTCCACCAGACCCAAGACTACTTAGTTTCCTCATCTTTACTTGATCATTCATAATTTCACTCAAACTTTCTTCTGTAGATTCAAGATCTAATTTTACTGAACCTTCAATAGTTAACAAATAACCTCCTTTAAGAGAAATATCCTTTTCAATAAAATCTCCCGTGGATGCATAGTTACTTCCAAGTATAAAAATTGAAAAAATAAGGAATATAATTGGAACAATCATTAAACGCTTCCAATTCTTCTCGTACAGCGATTTAAAGCCCATGTTGATTAATAATAGCCAATGTTTTAAATACTTCTTTCTCATCAGAGTAATATGAAAAAAGGAACTACCATACTGTTACTTGGAACTGAAGTAAGGTATCTGGTAAAAGCAAGAAAAGAAATATTTCACACAAAAGAAGGAGGAATAGATCTAGGAAAAATTAAGAAATTCGGAGACAAAGTCACAGCTTCAAGAGGTGCAATATTTACAGCAGTTGAACCAACCTTATTTGACCGAATGAAGAAAACAAAAAGAGGTCCACAAATAATTTTACCAAAAGATGCAGGATTAATAATCACTGAAACTGGAATCGGACCAGGATCAAAAGTACTTGATGCAGGAACCGGAACAGGTTGGATGGCTTCTTTCTTGGCAAACATTGTCGGAGAAAAAGGAAGAGTAGTAACTTATGAAAAATCAAAGGCAAATCACAAATTATCAAAAGAGAACTTCAAATATCTCGGTCTAAAAGTCACATCAAAATATGGTAATGCTTACAAAGACATTAAAGAAAAGAATTATGATGTAATGGTACTTGACTTGGCAGAACCTTGGAAAGTAAAAACTATTAGAAACAATCTAAAACCCGGAGGATATGTTGTTGCATATCTTCCACAAGTTTCTCAAGTAATGGAATTTACAAAGTTTGCAGATAAAAACGACTTTCTTGTAGAACGAGTGATAGAACTTCAAGAAAGAGAATGGACTTTCAAGGAAAGAATATCTCGACCAAAGTCTCAAGCAATTGGACACACTGCATTCCTGGTTTTTGCTAGACGACTATAATCAAAAATTCTCAAAATCTACTTCAGTCATACGTTTGTGACCGACCTGTTTCTTGATCGATTGAGCAATCTTTTCACTTCCAATTAACGTTGCAATCTTTTCAGTACTAACGTTCCGCAATCCGATAACATTCTTAATTCCGGCATTAAACAATTTACGAGCACGAACTCTACCAACACCACGAATTTTAACAAGCGGAATCAATTCTTCCTTAATTCCATTCTTAATTCTGAACTTAAGTTTATTTATTCCTGAAATTTTTTCCATTTCTCCAAGAAAAACACAAAGTTCAGATGCACCATACAACAACCATTCTGCAACTGAAATTTTATTACGTAATTCTCCAGGCGTAACATTATAATTACTTAACAAAAAATCTTCTTTCAATTCGCGAATCCAATTTTCAATAATAACTGCTGTTTTAGTCTTCCTAAGAAACTCATTATATTCATAATCCCACTCCTTTGGAATTTTTGTAACTATGTTCTTAGATAATTCTTCAACATGTTCTTCCAACCAATCAAAATCCTTTTTCTGAACATTAGTCCAAGGATACATTTCAGCACTTCAAAATCTGAAGGCATCTTTCTAAGACCTTGAATTAAATCAAAAGCAGCAGAAGGATCAATATATAATTCTGAAACTCGTTTACCGATCGGTGTTGCCTTTAATTCACGTTCTTGAATATTCAAAAATCCAAATTTTTCAACATCCTTCAACGCATCTTCAACTTTGAACTCAAAACCAAAGTCATCATCATACTGATAACCATAAAACGTTCCTTTAAAGAATTCAATTAACTCATCAAACTTTGTTACAAATTCAGAAGCAACTAAAGACAAAATCGCAGTACGTAATACAGGTTCAACTGAAAGTTTAGAAACAATTTCTTCAGGTTCACCTTCAATATATTTTTCCCGAATCAAATCTCTATCTTTCTCAGAAGCAGCAATACTAATTGCTTCACCAAAAGCATTATCAAAATCAGGTCTACCTGCACGACCAGTCATTTGATGATATTCAAGAACAGGAATCCAATCCATTCCGCTCCGACCAGAATATCTTTTCAAACTTTTCATAATTACTCGAAATGCAGGCAAATTAACACCCATAGCTAAAGTAGGAGTACAACAAATAATCTTAATTTTATCATTTCTAAATCCATCTTCAACAGATTTCTTCTGTTTCTGAACTAAACCAGCGTGATGAAACGCAATACCTTTGGAAATAACTTCAGACAATTTTTTACATTGAGCAGTGGGACTGCTTGCACTTCTTAATACCGAGTTTGAAATACGCTCATTACTCTCAACTTCTTCAACCAATTTACTTATTTTAACTGCAGTAGACTCAGCACTCCGTTTTGTAGGACAGAAAATCAAAGCCTGTTTGTTTTTATTCATTGTATCTAGAGCAATTCTTAAAGTATCATCAGAAACCTTTTTTCCAATTTCAATATTATCCTTACTTCCAAAGAAATCAATCTTATCCTCATAGAAATTTCCCTGAAATAATTCAATAGGACGCCAGTCATCCATAACTAGCTTAGCATCCAACCAACGAGAAAGATCTTCAGGATTACCAATTGTTGCACTAAGTCCAATTATTTGAGCCTTCGGAATTAATTTCTTAATCAGAGTCAAAATAACTTCAAGAACTGGACCCCGTCTAAAATCATTAAGCAAATGTATTTCATCTACAACAACAGTTTTCACTTCACGTAGCCAGGGAATTTTATGACGCAACAAAGAATCAAATTTTTCAGAAGTACAAACAATAATATCATATTTTGCCAGCCAACCTTCTGAAGAGTCAGGATCGCCAATTGAAAGCGCAGTTTTGATTCCAAGATCTTCATATTTTTCTTTGAATTCATCAACTTTTTCAGAAGCCAGACTCTTAAGTGGAACAATGTAAATCATTTTTCCACCTTCTTCAATAATACGTTTAATTCCAGCAAGCTCAGCAACAAATGTTTTTCCAGAAGCAGTAGGACTACATACAACTATATTTTCGCCTACTAACAAACCAGCTTTAATCGCTTTTGACTGACTAGGTCTAAGTTCTTCAAACTCAAGAGTATTATAAAATTTTTCAGGTAATTTATTTTTAAGAGTTTTGACCTTCATAATTTTGTTTCGCGTTAAGATTTAAGAACTGTACTAAATTGATCCAGTGTAAGTTATATCATCAGATCTGTAAGTTGCATTATATTTCTCTTTAGCGTGTGCAGTTTCATTTAATGAGATTAGATTTTTGATATACAAACTTTTCAATTGACCATCAGGACTTGCCTTTATAGATTCAATAGAATATTCTCCAAAACTAGACACATTATCAAATCCATTTGATCCAATCAAAGAGGTACCTTTATTTGCTGTACTACTATTGAAATAAACATCAATTGTTGTACAATTATAACCAAGAGTTGTATTAATTATGATTAAATCTGCAAAAACTTCACAAGTACTTGCTGCAGAACTTACATACAAAGTTGCATTCGGAGAGTAAACATCGCGAGTACAATCCGATGCACCCGAAGTAAATGTAACTGAGGTGTTGAATATGCTCGGAGTACCAACATCACCACACAATAATAATTTTTTACGATTTAATAATTCACCATCATTCCAATTTGCAGGAACTGCTGAATCATAAGCATGTTTTACAATTTCAAAATGAAGTTTACTAGTATAATCTTGATTTTCAACAGACATCAAATTTGCGCTGTTTGCATAACTCAGAGACATAATCAAGACTATTGAAATTACAATTAAACTTATCATAAAAAACTGACCCTTTTTCATAATTTGTCCCATATATACAACCTTATTGATGACCAATTACCATCACTTGAACGATAGGTCAATTGTGCTGAAGCCAAATCCTGATTACCAAAATTAGACTTCAAATTTGTAATATTATTTCCGCCAGCAGTACCTAATGCACCGTCATTAATTGGATGACAAATATTACTTGTTGAACAATAATCTAAATCAAACTCGCGATAATCATCTACAAATCCTGAAACAAAATCTTCAATCAATCCCCAATTTTCTGATTCATATTCATTTATTATTTCAAATTCATCTAAGGATCTTAATATATCAAACGCAAAATTTTCGTTATATGCAACTGCAGAATTATCAAAATTATTATTCGAAGTCTGTTGCATTCCAGTATATAATAAAGAAACAAGTAACACTGCAAAAATTATTTCTATAAAATACATATATCCCTTTTTACCAATCATTTTGAAATTAATACAGTTATTTCTGAAACAAACTTAGGTCTAACATAAATATTATATGCTGAGTTTACGATTGTTTGATTAACTTGTTTTTTACCTCCAATAAATGTGTAAATTCTACCAAACTCACATTGATTCTGAGAACTATCTAATTGTTCTGCACCAAATTGTGATTTGGCCAAAGTATTATTACCCAAATAAATGGAATATTCTTTTCCAAGACTGGAGTTCTTAAATTTCATATTTCGAATCATGATTAAGTTATTTTTTGTAACTACTTTATCAACATCAAAAAATGTTGCCCCACCCGCAGTCCAAGTAGAATCCCAGTCAGCAACAGTAGTATCATTAATAGTATAAGCAATATAAACAATATCCTCATCATTACCGGCAATATTAAAGTCAACACTAACTGTCGCACCATCAGTCCCGTTACTAATTGTAACTAAATCTCCTGAATCAAGACTAGAATTTTGAGTTCCAATGATTGTAGCATTAGGAAAAAATAGTTTAGTTTCAAAGCGAGATCCAATTTCATTACTTCCTGCAGCAATTCCTAAAACATTATGTATAACGTTATCATCTCCAACACCTGAAGTCGCATTCATCCAAATTTGAGCTTTAGGAACGCCATCAAAAGTAATCTTTTCTGAATAAATTGAATTAACATCAACACCAACAGCTTCATAACTTATAAGAAAACTTTCACCACGATTTAAATATTCAGTAAAATTTGCCATACTAACATTATTTATCAAAAAGTCTAAAGCAGTATAATCAATTTCGTAACGATTTCCATTAGATATACCAAACTGAGTCCAATTTCCACGCAAACCATCTATTGAAACTGACCCGGCAATAAAATTATTGTAACTTGTCTTCCAATTACTTTCTAAGGGCGGACGATCTACAACTTCTCGAAATAACCGTTTAGCAGACTCACAAGCTAAGTCTGAATCAATTTTATTTCCCTCAAAAGAAGTATGATTAATGGTAACTTTTATTACTCCAACTAAAATAATCATAAAGAAAAAAGCAACAATAATGTATTCTCCAATAACAGAACCCTTTTTCATCAAAAATAGAAAGCGTCCGGGATTGATAAAAACTGCGTTTATTCTACAGTCACTATAGCACTATGATGATACACTTCATTTTCATATTCAATAGTAGTTCGTATTTGGTATTGCCCGAGCTCTTGTGGAGGTTCCCAAGCATATCTAAATTCTCCAACATTATCTGTATACAAATCAATTGTATTACCATTAGGTTCAATCAAAGTAACAGTTGCACCAGACGCAGCACTTCCCTCAATATATGCCTTTCCGGAAATTTGAACGTCACTACTCAAAGAAACGGTTGTTGGAAATACAGTAACTTCAACTGAAAGCGCAGTAGGAAATACAAAAAAGAAGAATATGAAAATACTTGCTGAAACCATAATTAATACATGTTTAACTCCTGCAATTAGTTTTTCTTCAGCAATTTGTCCTGCAATCAAACCGGCACAAACAGCTTCAACCAAAGTCATAAGGAAAAATAAATTTCGGAAGTATTCAAGAGTTAATGGAGCTCCTTGACTTTGAACAGTTACGCCACTAAATGCACCAATTTGCTGAATATATAAAATTGGTGAAAGAATTTTGTAAAGAGCAATAACTACTGCAATGAAAACAAAGAAAATAACATACATTATAATTATTTGTTGACGCATTATAGACTTCCGTTCAGATTCCATTTCCTTTATCAAAGTAACATTTTCAGAAAGAGAACCTAACGTTTTCTTAATATCTCCACCACTGTGGAAGGCTTCCAAAATAATCTTGTTAATTCGACTAATCAAAACACTACGTTTTAATTGCACCGTAAATTTACTCCAAGCTTGCGGAAAAGTTAATTTCCAAGATAACCAAATATTAAGTTGTTTTATATATTTAGTCAATTTTCCATAATCGCTTTTTGAAGCCACGTCTATTGCTTGAGTGAGTGTCATTCCAGAGGATGCAGATTGAGCTAAATCCGATAAAAAATGAGGGAATTTATCTTCAGCATCTTTAAGCTCTCTGAATTCAAAGAAACTAATCAACACAGAAGGCAAAACAACCAAAATTGTACCTATTGAAATTAAAGCAATTGTTGTAGTACTTGAAGCTCCAAAGAAAAAAGCAAGCAATCCAATTAAAAAAGGAAGTGGAAAAGCTACAGCTGTCCAAAAGATTCTTTTACTCTTAAACTTAAATATTTTTTCTATTCGCCCCATGGTGATGAACTCTTAATTATGATTATAAGCATTGCAGTCATTAAAGGCATCCCAATAAAGATAACCAGATAATGCACAAGCTTAATTGCGCCAGTGGGCACTCCTCCAACCGCACCCATTAAACTAGATATAACAATAAAGAAGACAGTCCCAACAATTATTGCAGTAATATACATATTCATTAGTAAAGTCAGTGTTTTACTAAAACTTTCCAACTTTCGACGATATTCATTTACAAAACCCTTTGATTTTTCTTCCAAATATTTAGAAAGATCTCCTCCAACTGTCACACTATTTTTTATTCCTCCTAGAAACTCAGTCCACTCTGGACTTGGACTTCTACGTATTGCTCGCTCAAGAACTTTTGGTAAATCAGTACCTAGCTTATTAACTTCATGATCAATTTTCTGAGCTTCTTCAGAAACTGCAGAATAATCCTTGAATTTAGCTAACATTCCAAATATTTGCTGAGGATTAAAACCACTCTTTGCTAATGTAGACATATATATGGCTACAAATGCTAAAGAATTTGAAATTTTATCACGACGTTCACTTATTTTAAAATTCGGATATAGATAAGTAAAACTTGATGCAAGAATTCCAATAAATATTGCTGCTAAAAGATTCATCATAACTCCAACAATACTAAACCCTAATACAATTAGTGTAATAAAAAGCAAAAAAAGAAAAGTGACTACAGCAGTCATAAAACCGACCGTAATAATAAATGAAGCATAAGTTTCAACAGGAATTTTTATTCGAGCAGTTCTCAATTTAGGTTCTAGTTTTTCAAAAAGAGATTTGTGCTTTTTTACAAATCCTGAAAATAATTGTGCAGATCGCTCATAGATATCCATCACTTACCCATCCTTTCATGAACGGCCTGAGGATTAGTGTAGTATTGATTAAGAATTTTTGCAACATCATCAAATTTGAATATATCTTTTTCAGCCATCCATTTCAAAATATTGGCCCGACTCATTATTTCATGATTAATATCTTCAGAACTCATGTTATGTGTTTTTGCAATTGTAGATAATATGTAACTCTCATTCTTTGTAAAATCATCCGTGGCAGGATTCCAAACAATAGCATCATTTACTCGCAAATCTTTTTCTTTAGCATCAAAACTTTCAACTTCTACAACCTTACCCACCCTACGTACAAATTTACCTTCACGTTTAATTTTCTCTAAGAATATAATAATATCTAAATTTTGTAAAACAGATATTGGCAATTGAATTGGAGGCGTTGTTAACCGATCAATAACTGCATTTACATTGTCAGCATGAATTGTTGATAATCCAGGATGACCTGTTGCCATTCCTTGAAATAATACATTAGCCTCAGCACCACGAACTTCACCAACAACCAAATAGTCTGGCCTTTGACGTAGTGCACTTCTAAGCAAGTCCTCCATTTCAACACTACCATATTTATTTGGACCAAAACCTGGCCGAGTAATTTGAGGTAACCAGTTTGTTTGAGGAAGTTTTAGTTCTGCTGTATCTTCAATTGAAACAATTTTTAAATTAGGATTAATGAACATACTCAAAACATTTAACAAAGTAGTTTTACCTGTTGCAGTTGAACCTGCAATCAAAATTGATTTTTCCTTCTCAATACAAAACCACAAATAAGCCAAAGTTATAGCATCAATAGTTTCATATTTTATTAGATCTACTGGACTTAAGGGTTGAGTAAAGAATTTTCTAATTGTAAAATTACTTCCCCTACGTGAAATATCCGTACCATAAGTAATTTGAACTCGACTACCGTCCTCCAATGAACCATCAAGTAATGGATCTGCAACAGAAACAGTTCTACCTGTCTTCTGAGCAAGTTTCATAACAAATGAATCAAGAGTTTCTTTACTATCAAAAGAAACATTTGTCGCCATTTCACCATAAACGGGATTTCTGTGGAAAATAAAGATTGGCAAACCAATTCCATCACAACTAATATCTTCAATATTCGGATCTTGCATTATTGCGTCAATCAAATCATGACCTGCAGTATCTCTAAATATGTGATATTTCATTTTCAAAGCATTTTCAGGTTTAGGTACAATATCTAAATTTGACCAAATCTCATCTATTTTCTCATTCAAATAACTATGCATCTCAGCTTTACTATCAACAGTTTCAAGTTTAATATCAAGTCGTTCATGTAATTCATCAATAGTTCGAGTAACAATTTCTTGAGAGTATTCATCTAAAACTGGTTCAACCAAATTATATTTCAAAGTTTGAGATTCAGTATTGAACGCGATATTAACATATGCAAGAGGGATAGATTGTCCGTTAAATTCAACATTAATTAAAGAATAAGTTTCATTTACCTTTCTCAATTCTTCTACAAAATTCTCTGGATTTTTTTTACTAATAATATGTTCTTTAGGAAGTTCTATTCTCAAAGTTTTTTCAACAACTTCTTCAATTTTAACTTCAGATTTTTTTTGTGAAGTTGGTTGCTCTGACGAAACCCCCACTACCGCCTGATTCGATTTATACTGCTTTGCAATTTTCTTCAAAAAGGCACGAGAGCGGAGACTAGCCATGAAGAATTTAACAGTCCACTCTATAAATATTTACTGGCTGGCAAATTTCAGACCGGCACTAGTATTATATTCCAAAATATATTTACTATTTGAAGAAAAAGCATAAGATTTGAATATCGGAAGCACAGTATTAATTTCTTTGACAAACAAGAGATCTGTTCTTCCAAATTTAGTCGAACCTTCACGAGAAATAACAATTTTAGGATCACTCAAGTAAGCACCAGCTGAATTATTCGCACCACTTGCTCTCAAAGATATAGAATAAAGGTCGCTTCCAATATGATTGGGAATAGTGTTACGTATTCTGAATATAGTTTCAGAAGTATTTTCATAATTATTTTCAATAAAATAAATATCTGATTCAACCTTTTCAATCAGAAGATTTATTTGTTCTTCAGCTAAAAACTCAGTATTTCTATCTTTAATATTCATGCTCCAAATCAAAACCAGAAAAAGTATGGAAATACTAATTACTGTAAGAATTCCCAAATAAATTGCACTAATTTGACCGCGTCTCATGTTATATCTATTTTAACTGTAGGCTTATTTATATTTGGACATGAACCTTCAGCAGTAATATTTGAATGATCATAAGTAAGTAAAATACTATGTTCTCCCTTTCCTGCACCCGTGTTACCACCAAATCCTAATCTAATTCCCACACATTCATTATTTGCAGTATCATTTAAAATTGGGTAATATATTTGATAAATGATAGCTCCTTTTTTTGTAATACAACTAGAAGTATCCACTCCAACAACACCAATTCGGCTAGTATTTAGACAAGAACCACTTGAAGTTTTGTTATAACCTTTAACTACAATTTCCTCTCCAACTATACTAGGTAAGTCCATAATGCTTGTAAATTCAATAGTAGCATTGTTTTTTACTCGCAAAAATCCCTTATCTATATTAAAATTAATACTTCGCTGAGTTCCCTGAGTTGCAACTTCATGAATTGCATCATCTAACATACGTAAATTTGCATCCATTCGCGCAAGTTCGTTTATATTATTCGATCGCTCAATCAAAGGATTTGCCCAGAAGAAAACTATTGCAGTAATTGAAAGCATTATCAAAGTTAACAAAGTAAATCCAATGATTTGTGCTTGACCTTTCATTTAACTCACCTCAGTAGCATTAACTTCACTACTGATACCAGTACTCTTCGTAAATATTTCAAGTTTTTCAAAGTATCTACCAATTGCGGTTTTTACAGTAAACTTAGTACCTGGGCCATATGAGCTCAGATCACAACCACTATCTCCAATTGAAACATTCAATAAAGTACAATCACCTTTTTTAAGAATCTGATTACATCCCGTTACACAAGCCGGCTGTCTTTCAGTACAAGCAGTATATGAAAATAGTTTTTGAACTTCAGGATAAGTATTATCTTGATAAACTCGAGTTTCACTTAAGAAATTACCGTTGCCAGAATTAATATTAAATTTAGTAATTGTACCATGCGTTCCATTAGTCCCCCCAAGATATAGATTATCACCTAAAAAATCAAAAGTTAAGGGGTTGATTCCGGAACCTGCAGGCGGACTTATTAATCCTGCATTATAATTACCTCCACTATCACGAATTCCTATCACTTGAAATCCTGGAGCCCCAATTCGCGCAGTAAGAAATAACATAACTTGATTACTATTTTGATGATATTTCATTTCAACAATATTATATGATGGATCTACTCCCGCAGTCATCAAATCAATACAATATATATTTGATTTTTCTTGAATCTGTCCAGTCCAAAACACAGAAGGAAATTTATTACCACTACTATTTGTTAAGTTATTTATTGCAATAAATATAGGATCACTGTTAACTTTACTACTATTTGTAAACTCAGGAACATGTAACATTGCAGGAACCCCTTCAATAGTTAAACCACAACCAACAGGATCAATAGTAATTCCACATTGAGAAAAAGAGGGAATATCATAAGGACAAACTGTTCCAGGATTCTCATAATTAACTTCTATACCTACAGTGAGATCTTGAGTCTCATCAATAAATGGTGCAGCACCCTCATCCAAACTACCAGTTGTACCAATAAGCAATTGAGTTTGTCCCATTCTAACTATTTCCCGAAGTGCAGTAACTTTAGAATTTACAATATTACGTCCACCTAATCCGAAGCCAGTCAAACGCTCAGGAACATCATAAGCTGCAAACTGCTTGGTAATAATTGCAGTTTTTGGATCTCCAAGTAACGGATCAGTAAGTGCACCACCTCTAAATAATGATAAAGAGACACCGGGAATTTCTCTTACCATTTCTGCACTATGGAAAATTGTAACATTCTCATCTAAATCCGTAATACCATAACTATTTCCTTTCAAAGTTCTATCAAGAACTGAAAGAATGGCTTTTCGTGACCCTGCAGGTTTGGCTACAGTACCCATAAGTAACATATTTTCAGGATTTCGAGTAGAATTTCCTCGCTCATTAAATCCATCCAAATAAGTAAAATTAAACAAACTATAGCTATTATATTCTGAACTTATTGAAGAAGTAGTCCAATTTCCACCATCAGTTGAAGACACAGTATACATTCCCGTTACTGAAGCACTAGATCCTCCAAGAACTCCGAAGAGCGTAGTAACATTTGTATTACATTCACCGCTAAAATCTCTCACCGAACAAATTAAATCATTACCTGAACCATATCCTTCATAAACTTCAAGTCTAATTTCACTTGCCGCAAGATTTATCGATTTTTCATCAGCACAAATTTGAGTCACATATTCAGCAAAAGTATTAATGTTAACTTCACGATTTGTGCTATATGCCGCATCAATTAATGCAGAAGTCCGACTATTAATCTGGTTAAAAACATCAGTTTGTTTAGTCTCGGTTTGAATCTGAGCTTCGGCTTGACCTGCCGAAAACCAATAGTAAAAACTTCCTGAAGCAACAACTACAATTACAACCAACAATACAATACTTATAACTTCAGCAAGACCTTTTCTCATAGAACTAACAATATGTTTTCGTTAATATAATTTACTAGTTAAGAGTACTTACTTGTCAAATGCACCACCGGCAGTAGAATGCCCGCTAAAGTCTAATTCAAAATTGAAAGCAGTATTATTAACATAACTTGAAAGGCTACAATCGCTTGACAAACCCATTGCAATTTTTTGTGTTTCACCAATCTGAATTGAATCACCGCAACCAGCACTACAACTCGCATGAGAACTATCTAAATATGTGGAACATATAACTTTTCCACCAGCTTCCTGTAAAGTAAACGTAGTAGTAGGGTGACTTGAACCAGTTTCAACAGGGATATCAGTACCACCTTCATTTTTTACATACAAATTCAAAGTACTTCCATCTAAATCTGCTACAATTATTCCAGCACGAGTACTTATTGTTTCAGCCAAGTTACTTGAATGACTTTCAGATCCACCTTGAAGTTCACTTTGCATTCTCACAAACCAGAAAAAAGCAGCACCCGCAGCTGCAACAGTCATCATCATCAGTAAAATAACTGCGATAATTGGAGTTATTCCTTTCTTGTTCCGATTCTTGCCCTTTCAACGGAACAACACCTCCTAAATTAATATCTGCGGCGATTAAAGAATTATTACTCTGCCCAGAAATATCACATTCACTATTAGTCAAGTTCAATTCAAGTATTCGACTATCTTTTAATAATAAATCAGTTCCACAACCAGACTTACATCGAGTATCATTAGTACCATCACTATCAGAATCTAAACCACTCCAATCTGAATTACAAAGTATATCTCCATCCCCATTAGTTAAAGTCCAAGTAGTCCTAGGACTTAGTGAAGTTGCAGTAACGGGTATTTTACGAGTTCCAGTATTCAATATCGTAATTTTTAGGATCTCAGATGTTCGATTATAACTTGAAGTTTGCCAAATTACTGAAGAAGTCATAGACTCAAAAGTTGAAGTTTGAAACTGTTGAGTTCCACCTTGAAGTTCACTTTGAATTCTAACTAACCAATAAAAGCTGGCACCTGCAGCCGCAACAGTCATCATAAGTAAAAGAATCATTGCAACAACGGGAGTAAGACCTTTCTTTGACATATGATTTAGAAAAACCTTTTTTATATATAAATCTCGCTATTTCGTTCGACGATAAGTAACTGGCATTCCCTTCGGAAAGCGTTCTTTGAAATATGATTTTCTTTTTACTGAGCGATGTAAAGCTTCAGTCTTTTCAGACAAATTTTGATTAGAAGCTTCAAGTCTTTCAATTCTATCAATCAATTCAGCAAGTCGATCAACTTCACCCTCTTCTTCAGTTTCAACATCCTCAAAAACTTGCATAATTTTTTCAAGCTTAACAGTCATTTTTACTAGATTTTTAACAGTTAGCTCAAATTTATTCTCAATTTTCTGAACAGCATTCAAAATATTCAAATATTCCTTTGGAGAATTAGTCTTTTTAGTCAATTCTTCCCTTAAGTGCTTCATTTCAGCCTGTAAATCCTTGAGAGGCTTCATGGGAATTAATTCGTATTCTTCACTCTTACTAACCATAAAACTATATATTGCTCTTTGAATAAAAATCTTGCTTAAATCTGCCCAAAACCAACCCTTAAAAGTTTTCTTCCAAGCTACTTATATGTCCAATCAAAATATTCAACCAGTATTTATTTTACCTGAAGGATATACTCGAAATCAAGGAAGAACTGCTCATAAAGCAAATATCGCTGCAGCAAAAGCAGTTGCAGATACAGTAAGGACAACTTTGGGTCCAAAAGGAATGGATAAAATGATTGTTTCTGGAAGCGGAAGAGTTACAATAACGAATGACGGAGTCACAATTCTTGATGAAATGGAGATTGAACATCCAGCAGCAAAAATGCTTGTAGAAGTTGCAAAAGTTCAAGAAGCAGAAGTCGGAGATGGAACAACTACAGCAGTAATTTTAGCAGGAGAATTACTAAGTAAAGCCGAACAACTTTTAGATAAAAATATTCATCCAACTGTAATCGCAAAAGGTTATGAACTTGCAGCAGGAAAGACACAAGAACTAATAAATAAATTATCAGAAAAGATTTCAATTAAAGATAAATCACTTTTAATCAAGATTGCATCGACAGCAATGACTGGAAAAAATGTTGAATACGAAACCAAACAAAAACTTTCCAAAATGGCAGTTCAAGCAATCATGTCTGTCGCAGAAAGACACGGAAATGAAATTACGATCGATTTGAATGACATAAAAATTGAAAAGAAACCAGGTGCAGATACTGAAGATTCAAAATTAATCGAAGGAATAGTAATTGACAAAGAAAGAGTTCATTCTTCAATGCCACGAGAAGTAAAAAATGCAAAAGTATTGTTATTCGATGCGGCGCTTGAAGTAAAAGACACAGAAATTGATGCAAAAATTCAAATAACGTCTCCAAGCCAAGTTCAAGAATTTATTGAACAAGAAGAATCAATGTTAAGATCGATGGTTGAATTAATCAAAAATGCAGGAGTAACAGCAGTTTTCTGTCAGAAGGGAATTGACGATACAGTTCAACATTTACTAGCAAAAAATAATATTTTCGCAGTACGAAGAGTACGTGAATCTAACATGAAGCGATTGGCAAAAGCAACTTCAGGAAGAATTATAACATCATTAAAGGATTTAGAAAAAACTGATTTAGGAAAAGCCGGTTTGATTTCTGAAAGAAAAATATCTGATGAACACATGATTTTCGTAGAAAAATGTTCCAAAGCAAAAGCTGTAACTTTATTGGTTCGAGGAGGAACCGACCATGTTATTTCAGAAGTTGAGCGAGCTTTAACTGATGCAATTGGAGATATTGCCGCAGCAATTTCAACAAAACAAGTTGTAGCAGGAGGTTCAGCAATTGAATTAGAACTTTCTAAACATTTACGAAAATACGCAGAGTCATTTTCAGGAAGAGAACAATTAGCAGTAATTGCATTTTCAGAAGCTCTTGAAGTTATTCCGATAACTCTTGCAGAAAACGCAGGATTAGATCCAATTGATACTTTAGCACAACTAAAAGCTAAACACGAATCCAAAAACAAATGGGCGGGATTGAATGTAATCACTGGAAAAGTTGAAGATATGTGGAAGAAAGGAGTTATCGAACCTTCAAAAATAAAAACTCAAGCAATTTCAAGTTCAAGCGATGTTGCAATAATGCTTCTAAGAATTGATGACATAATTTCTGCACAAGGAAAACCTCAACAATTACCTGACGGAACTCAATTTCAATAATTATTTCTCAAAATCTGTAGCAGTTCCTGTTTGCCCACCAAAGTCCAAAGCAACATGGAAACTTGTACCATTCGGATAATTTGTTTCATTACTTATATCACAATTAGTTGAAAGATTTACAATAATCATCTTTTGAGAACTAACACTCAAAGTACTTCCTGCACAACCAACAGTACAATTTGCTGAAACACTTCCAAACGTTTCACTACAAACAACATTACTATTACTATTTTCTTTCAAAACAAGATTAGTAGTGGGGCTAGTAGTAGTACTAGCTAAAGTTATAGGAGTGCTACCTCTATTTTGAAGTATTAAAGTAAGATTTCCATTATCTTGGTATTGCGAATGAATCAAATCAACCATAGAATTAATATTACTACTTAACGTTTCAGAATGTTGTTCCGAACTTCCTTGAAAACTGGATTGCATTCTCAAAACCCAGAAAAAAGCAGCAATTGGAGTTATTCCTTTCTTGTTCCGATTCCCAATTTTTCTCAATTTCATTCCAAAAGTCTCCTAATTCTTGCAAGCATAATAACTGCAACAAAAAGGATAACACTAATGACTCCAAGAAAGAACGTACTTAATGAAGTCCAACTCAACAAACTTAATTCTAAATTTGCAGCTTTTGAAGTCAAATATATTACTGCAACAATCCAAAAAGTTAAGCTAGCTAAAAGAACTTTTTCAGTCATATCTGAATCATCAACTCTTTTCTTGCGAATCATAATTAGTAATACTCAAAGATGTATAAAAAAGTATTGTAAGAAATATTTATATTGTCCAGACGATATTCAAATCTATGTCAGAAACGATAAACCTAATTACAAATGCCAAAGTATCAAAAAATGATTTCATATT
>LWDU01043796.1_pt1 | contig 22138 bp, 21 predicted proteins | sample 727161 | NCBI WGS metagenome assembly LWDU01 (sample SAMN04566230, study PRJNA314399) | hydrothermal vent metagenome | isolation source: deep sea hydrothermal plume seawater | place: Mexico: Gulf of California, Guaymas Basin | collected 2004-07-11
AGAGTCACTATCAGCGAAGTATCAACTTCGACATGTGCAGTAGACGAGCCGTCATATGTGAAAGGTAAGATACCATAAGAAGCAGTAAGGGTATTAGATACTTTGGCTGCCTCGGTAGCAAAGGAAGCGGTACCTACTAGATCCCCGGTGATGTTGCCCAAGACATTTCCAGTTACATCGCCAGTTAAATTGCCAAGAACATTTCCTGTAACATCGCCAGTTAAATTGCCAAGAACATTTCCAGTTACATCGCCAGTTAAATTGCCAAGAACATTTCCAGTTACATCGCCAGTCAAGTTTCCTAATACATTTCCAGTTACATCTCCAACCAAATCGCCATTAAAAGAGCCAGTGATTGTTTTATTGGTAAGTGATTGGGTGCCGTTCAAGGTGACAACTATTGTATCATCTATCGCAACTGTTGCTGTAGAAGATCCATCATAAGTAAAAGAAAGAATACCAGTGCCACCCGTAAGAGCGTTTGTTACTTTGCTAGCTTCGGTAGCAAAAGAAGCAGTTCCTGTTAAATCACCATAGAAACCAGAAGCAGATACATTTCCTAATACATCTAGTGTTCCAGTTATTTCTACTGCTCCTGCGCCGGAGCCTGAAACTTCCAGCGTGCCTGTTAGTGTCAGCGTGTTAGTATCATAATCAAAATTTAGGTTATCAGAACCAGAAAAAGTGCTTCCAGAGTTAAACTGTATATTCTGATCGACTCCGCCAGGAACTGTAGAAACACCAGTTAGTCCAGATCCATCTCCAACAAACGTCCCCGTAAACGAACCTGTTATCGTCTTGTTCGAAAGCGATTGTGTTCCATTCAAAGTAACAACTACCGTATCATCTATTGCAACTGTTTCTACGGAAGATCCATCATACGCGAAAGTCAATATGCCAGTGCCATCAGTAAGATTGTTTGCTACTTGATTTGCTTCGCTAGCAGTGCCGGCTAAGTCTCCTAAGAAAGAGCCAGTAAAGGAGGGTGCTTCCACATTACCGCTAACAAGAGCGATAGACCCTGTAAACTGATGCAAATCATCTGCTGAATCGCCAAACTTTGTTGAACCAGAATCATAAATGATAGAAGACGAAACAACCTGTGTGTGGAGTTCCTTAGCAGTAAGTTTGCCGGTTACATCTAAGTTACCAGAAACCACGCTATCCGCATTCGAAAGGAAAGAGCCAATGGTAATGCTATTTGTTGTTGTGTTGCCTCTAGTTGTTACATCATCTAGAGTATCTGTTTCTACAACAGTTACCCCTGTCAAACCTGAACCGTCGCCAATAAACGAACCTGTAAAAGATCCCGTAAACGAACCTGTAAAGGAGCCTGTTATTGTTTTATCTTCAAGTGTCTGGACACCAGTTAAAGTAACAACTGTGTTATCAATTGATACAGTTTCAACGGATGATCCATCATAAGTAAAGGTAGTTATGCCTGCTCCATCAGAAAGAGCATTTGTTACTTTTGATGCTTCACTCGCTGTGCCAAACAAATCGCCATAGAACCCAGAAGCAGATACATTTCCTAAAACATCCAATGTGCCTGTTATTTCAACTGCTCCTGCTCCTGAACCTGATACTTCCAAAGTGCCAGTCAGCGTTAAAGTGTTAGTGCCATAATCAAAGTTTAGGTTGTCGGAGCCAGAGAAGGTGCTTCCAGAATTGAATTGGATGTTTTGGTCAACTCCGCCAGGAACCGTAGCAGATCCGGTCGGAATCCCAGTTAGTCCCGATCCGTCTCCAGCAAACGAGCCCGTAAAAGAACCAGTATGGGAACCGCTAAAAGATCCGGAAATAGTTTTGTTTGTGAGAGTTTGAAATCCCGTAAGAGTAACAACTGTGCTGTCTATTTCCACCGTTGCTGTTGACGATCCATCGTAAGTAAAAGGAGTTATACCTGCGCCGCCGGTAAGAGCATTAGATACTTTACCTGCTTCATCTGCGAAAGATGCAGTACCTAAAAGACCACCAGTTACATCACCAACCAAGTCTCCTAAGAAAGATCCAGTGAAGGAAGCAGCTTCCACTCCTTCGGTTACATATAAGGTGCCAGTAATGCTAGCATCGCCGAGGTGACTGCCGTCCCACTCTGCTGCTACTCCGGTGATGCCAGATCCGTCGCCATAGAAATTAGAAGCGCTTACGACAGATCCGGTTATGTTGGTCGCTTCCACATTTGAACCAGTTATTGTCGATCCCGAAATGGTTTGCGTAACATAAAGTGATCCTGTTATGCTAGCGTCGCCAGTATGCGAACCATCCCATTCGGCAGTGATGCCAGTTAGCTCGGATCCGTCGCCAGCAAAAGAACCAGTAAAAGATCCGGCGTGGGATCCGCTGAAAGTGCCTGAGATTATTTTATTAGTAAGAGTTTGTGATCCGGTGAGGGTTACGACGATGCTCTCATCAATTGATACAGTTGCTGGAGATGAACCATCGTAAGTAAATCCTGTTATGCCTGTGCCGTCAGTAAGTTCACTTGATACTTTTGCCGCTTCGTCTGCAAAAGATGCTGTGCCCAGAAGGTTGCCCGTGACATCTCCTACCAAATCTCCGCTAAAGGATCCTGTTATGGTTTTGTTGGTAAGGGTTTGGGCACCTGTTAGTGTTGCTATTATTGTGTCATCTATCGCAACTGATTGTGCTGACGAACCGTCGTATGTAAATGGAACAATGCCGAGAGATCCCGAGAGAGGATCTGAGACTGTTCCTGTTAGTCCTGTTAGTCCTGAACCATCTCCAGAGAAAGACCCGGTAAAAGAGCCTGTGTGAGATCCTGAGAAGGTTCCAGATATAATCTTGTTGGTTAGTGTCTGTGAACCTGTCAGTGTAACGACAATGCTTTGGTCTATTGATACTGTTGCTGGCGAACTGCCGTCATATGTAAAGTCTGTTATTCCTGTGCCGTCCGTAAGTTCGCTTGATACTTTTGCCGCTTCATCTGAGAAAGAAGATGTTCCTAGAACATTTCCAGTTAAGTCTCCAACAATGTCGCCAAGCAAAGAACCAGTAAATGATTGTGCCTCGACTCCTTCCGTCACATACAAAGTGCCGGTTATTTGTGCGTCGCCAACATGTGTTCCATCCCACTCGGCAGTAACACCAGACAAAGCAGATCCGTCGCCTTGGAACGTTCCGCTAAACGCTCCTGACACAGTTTTGTTTGTTAGTGTTTGTGAACCCGTTAGGGTTGCTATTAGTGAAGTGTCAACACCGACATGTGCAGTAGATGATCCATCATAAACAAAAGAAGAAATTCCGTATGAAGCAGTAAGGGCATTTGTTACTTTGCCTGCCTCTGCGGCGAAAGTGGCAAAGGACGAACTGCCGCCAGGCTGCCAAGAAGCATTGCCGGCAGTGTCAGTAGTTAGCACATAACCATCAACAAGCGAACCGGATATGTCTAGTTTTAAAGAACCAGTCAGCCCCAAGGCACCAGTTACTTGATGTGTGTGTGCTAAAAGATTACCAATCTCCGATGAGCCAGAAACACTAACGGTGTCACCTTTTACATAAAGTGCTTTTTTGCTAGAATCAGTGTCTACTCTCAATGCGATATCTGAGCCAGATATGTTTGCTGTCCCCAGAGAGCCTATAAAACTATTCTTGGCTTCCCCACTCTCAACAATATAACTCTTTCCTTTGGCAGCAGTTAATACATCTGCCTGTTTCAGAACCCAAGAACCCGTAAGTGTGGTCACTGTGGGGAATTCGATTCCAAGACCGCCATAAACGAACAGTTCTTGTCGCCCTACATCGTACTCTGTTATATTTCGAGTTATTTGCGATGATGCGCCGGCAGGAGTAGGTGTGCCTACCTCGGCAGTTATGTCTGTCCAGACTGCTCCGTCGTATTTCAGAAGTTGTACAGAACTATTTGCCCCATATAGAATTACAGTCTTTTGTAGCGGGTCGTATGTAAATGCTATGTCTCCGATGGCCAGCACAGGCAAAGTGCTTGGAAGGATCTGTGTCCAAGTTGTCCCATTATATTCCCAAGTCTCTTGTGTTGCTCCGGAAGTGGTAATGCCTCCTGCCAAGACAGTTATGTTTCTGCTCTCATCGTATGCCATCCCGGCACCGTAACGGGCAGTAGGAGAAGTGGCAGGAGATAGGAGTGTCCAATCCGTGCCGTCGTATTCCCAGGTTTCATTGTTTGGTGTTGTGGGACCAAAGGTTGCTCCACCAAACATAATAACTTTCTTTTGTACCTTGTCATACACCAAAGAAGCTAGTGTTCTAGAAGGTGGAGTAGTGGCGGTTACTATCTGTGTCCAGGTTGTTCCATCGTATTCCCAAGTCTCGTTATAAAAAATGGTAGTACCAAGAGAACCCCCAAAAAAAACAAGGACTTTCCTATTTGGATCGTACACCATAGATTGTAGAAGCCCGCGACGAGCAGAGGGAGATGTGGCAGGAAATTTCTGATTCCACTGCTGACCATCCCATTCCCAAGTTTGAGACTGGGCGGTACCGTTGCTTGTGGCACCACCGAATGCAACAATGACTTCTCTGTCTGGATCATATGTATTGGCGATTTCTATTACTGCCGTTGGGCGAGTAGTTGGGTGTTTTTGTGTCCAAGAGTAAAAATCTGCCCCGAGGATATCGGCACTTCCCGATACCAGAACAGATCCAGTAATTTGATGTGTTGAGTATGGAGAGTTCGCTCCTAAGATAGAAGTTCCGTCGTCCAAAAATTTGTGCTTTAAGTCGTTATCACTTCCGCTTAAAACAGATATACCTTTTTTTGTCATTATGAAACAATTCCCGAAATGCTTGTTTTCATAATTAGTCTACAAAAGGGGAAACTAAACATTAATTCATTAGGAACCCGATACTGTCATTTGCTATTTTTAGGGATACTCCGCTGTTAACCTTGAAGAGGGCTTCTCTTAATCAGTCAATCCGGAACCTGTAAGTGGAAACATCTGATTTTCAGGAACAGTGGTTAACTGTGCGAACATTTCAAACGTGGCAGTGCCTGCGGCAGCTGTAGATAGATATATCTCTTTGCACTTAACAGTGAAGGTATGAGAACTACCAGATGTCACTGTAAAGAAGTGGTTGCCGGCAATGACATTTCCATCTGTAGCTGAGTTGAAATAAACCCTTAAGCCATCCGAACCAGCATTGGCGACTGTTATCTCTTTGGTTACTTTCGGAAAAGATATTTGCAATTCAGTAGCACCAGTGATTGTAGAACCCGTCAAGTATGGGATGCCCGATACTTGGTATGCTGCTGAATTTCCTATTCCATTAACAGGAACGAATGATTTTGTTGTGAATCCTGGACCGCCCATAGCTTACCCCTCTTTCTCTTTGTTTTTGTTTTTTTCTATCAAACGCTTTCTATTAACTCTTTTCTCTCTTCTTATGGTAGATTTCTTCTTGTGATATAATCTATCAACACATTGCTCTATTATTTTGAGCTTTTTTGTCTTATTGATAAACCTTTTGATGAGTCTGTCGTTTGATTCGTCTTCTCGTCTTCTAATAGTAAACATTCAACACCTTCTTAGACTAATTATTCATTCTTTCTAATAATTCTCTATGTTTATTGCTATTACCGAACAATTTACTAATATCTGCTCCAGAATCGTGAGGATCAACCCCCGAAAGCGCCTGGCCTGGTCCAGATTCAGCTGTTATTGGAGTTGTTCCTTCAAAAACATCAATTCCACCATAAGATTCGCTACCAATATTGTCTAAAAGACTTTTGCGGTACTCATCAAGTTTTTGATGGTTCGCTTCTTGGCTTTCTTGCTGTTTTTCAGCAACTTTTTCTTTATTCTCAATAATATTATCTGGTTTTTGCTGTTTTGCCTCAACTATTGTCTGTTGGTTGAGCCCCTTGAATACCTCTGATATCACACTTGACAGCAAACCATCTTCCAAGAGTGATTCTTTGATACACTCTGCTATAATTGGTTTGAGAACTTGCTTTAATTGACTTTTTTTCATATTTAATCCACAATGTCGTTCAACAAACGATTTAATTTATCTGCTTTTGAAAACAAGTTGTTCTCGACACCTTCTGAGATGCTCATGTATGCTCCAGTCGTAGACGGCTCCGACACAAAGTCAAAACAAATCAGCTGGAAGTCGTCTTCAACAATTGTATCCCCGTTTGATTCGCGAACACTGCCGAGACCTCTGCTTGAAATCCCCAAAGAACATCCGGACTGCACAAGAGATCTCCAGCTGGAGTATCAAGAACCTTTACCTTCCCCATGACATCTTTGTTTTCCCACCATACTGATATGACCATGTGAGAAGCATTCTTTAGGTTGATTACACTGTCCTCTGGGTGATCTAACTCACCGAGTGCTCTTCTTTCTTTTACGAGTTTTTGGTAATTCTTCATCTCTCTTAACAAAATGTTGTGTGGGTATACTCTACCATTACCGTTTCTTGCCTCTGATCGCTGCATAACACCAGTGAGAAAGCAGGCATTCTCTTCTACCACCTGCCTCTTCTCTTCTTCTGTTAGGAGGTCTTGGCAGACACCACCTTCGCAAAGTTCGTAATATTCTCTTAAAAGTACTTTAGTCATATCTCTTACTAATGTTGTGGGATCGTAGTGTTTGCCTGAATCTTTCTATTACCTCTTCTTGGGTAAGCAGATATTGCTTCCTACTTTCAATAGATCTGATGAGCATCTCTTTTGCTTCATCGTCTCCATCTGCTAGTTTCAGCTCCCTTTCCTCGCCCCTTATCATCTCCAACTCCTTCTTAAGGTCACCCTCGGAGCCAACAATCCTGTTTCTGATTTGCCCTATTGTAAGACCACCATACCCAGGGACCAGCACTTCGGCTTCATCGGGAGCGGGGACACCTTCGACAGGCTCCACATACATAGGGTTTCCCGCATCATCGTATTCAACTTCCGAGAGGCTCTCAATCTCTTCTTTGATTATATCAATTAACTTCTTCTTATTTATTTTCATTTTTTCAAGAACCCCTTACGAAGAGTGCGGGCACTACCCGCACGAGCTAACTTCCTTTACAACAACGACGAACAACTGGCAGAAACCACTTAATAGATATTAAAGACATTCTATTTCTCCTTGCTTGAATAGATTTGTAATCCAGAATCCCCAACAAGCATGCTTAACATATAACTAGTTCCAGAACTCAAACATCCATAAAGAAAACACCCCGTATAGATGTCAGGCCACAGATGAAAGTTGTTAAACCAAAAGACAAGGAAGACAGCATACCCTACATGGAAACCCACACACATAGGGCAATGAAACAATTTACCAAAACCATATAGGAATTCTTTTGATGGGCGAATCTTGTTAAGTATGGAGCTGAACACAATCAGCTGTGTCAAACCATAACAAATTAAAATAAAAAACAGCAAATCCATTACACACCTGCAATTCCACCAGCATATCTTCTTGTCTGGTAGGGGGATATTGAACCTTTCTTTTCTGACTGCGGTACTTCACCCAGTTCAGTAGAATCTTCTTCTGCCGGGTTCGTGAGTCTATCAACTTCTTCTTCTTCATACTTCTTTCTATACTCGAAATCTGGCTTTTCTTCTTCTATGAACTTTGCTATATTTAAAAGAGCCAGATCAACAGGCTCAAAACCAGCGGCAGAATCTAACAGAACCCCTTGCAGAGACCCATACATATTACCACCCTTTATTGAATCAATTCCGATAACCCCTCTTTTAGATAGATAATCTAATAGGCGACTTTGGGCTGCATAAACATCATCGCTTAGTCTGTCTTTCGGGAAAGCAACTATTTTCTTAGTAGATGGCATTATCGCTATGTCCATATCTTCGTGGCTAAATATTAAAATGTCACCATCCAGTGTCTTACGAGCATCGAGAGTTACCTCTAATCTTGGCTTCTCCTCTTTCTTGGGAGCCACTTTTAGAATTATGCCGCTTTGCTCTTCTGGTTCTTCTACCTTGATACTTACAGTCATCTTATTGCTTCCCTACCTCACTAACATATGTCTGTATCTTTAGTACTTTTTTGAGCAAATCATCACTCAAGCAACTGTCCCTAAACGATTCTAATATGTTCAAAGTGCTTTTGACTTTTTCTTTCATTTCCACATCTTTCTTAACTTCGTCTAACCCAAGAGATGATTCAACCCCTTCCCTGAGTCGCCCGACCTCATCGTTTAAAAACATTTTTAAAGAAAGACCGTTGTCGGCAAACGACATAAGGTATTTGCTTATTACCTGCTTTTGTTCTTCTAACAAAGAAGAGTATTCTGAATTAAACTTCTTGATAAAAGACTTATAAACAACATCGTCAACATCGTTGTCTTGTTGTTCTTCCTTCTCTTCCTTCAACGATATGTTTTCAACGATACTTTTTTCAAGCAACACACGGTTCTTTACTGGTAAGTCGTTGTTAAATATCTGTGATATCGTTGCCAAACTCTTGTAGTTGGGCACATAGTTCGTGAATACTTCGGGGGAAAGATTTTTATTCATGTCAGAAATAAGATCGCTTTGTTCGTCAAAAACATTTCTTTTATCCATATTCGTAAATTCTATCTTTGTTTCGTATAGCAATTTTTCTGCGGTATAGATATCCAAATCTCTTGTCTCGTGTATCGTTCGATATAAACTCACCTCTTTTGCCAAAGAGGTTCCCTTGCGAAAGTGCTTTTTGAACATAGCCACTATTCGCCTCTTCTTGTTTACATCTTCCTTGAGAATGCTCTTTGTCAACTCTCTTGACAATACTTCATAAAGAAAAGCAGTGTTTCTCTTCTTGTTGTGTTTGTTCTTTTTAAGTTTCTTCTGATGCATTTTCTTCCCTCTCTGAGGCTTTTTCTTCTTTGCTATTAGCTAGAGAACTAATTAGGTCTTTTATCTCTTTATTCGCCTCAAGTAATATTTGTTCGTCCCCATTATTTGAATCATCGCTCTCTGTTATTCCGTAAGTCAAAGACTTCAGCTCTTGTGAGCCATATCCCATAACATTTCTCTCTGTTGACCTGGCAACGGAATCGCCATATAGGGATTTATTGTGCCTCTCTTTCGCCCCTTTGCCTCTCTTGTCTCCACCATGGTATTTCGCCACTTTGTGATACTTCCCCTTCGACTTTGGGGTAGTTGACATCTTCCTTTTCTGAGATTTCTTAAGAAACGATTCATATTCATCTTCTCTCTTTCCAGGAGCAGCTAAGAGAGCACTTTCGTCGCCGCCTGCTTCAGCTCCCCCTTCTTCGCCGCCAATATCTCCTTCACCGCCAAGATCTCCTTCGCCGCCGAGATCCAAATCTCCTTCACCGCCTTCGCCGCCGAGATCAAGATCTCCACCAGCGGTCTCAGATCCCATGCCTATAGAATCGCCTTCGGCTCCACCTTCTTCACCTGCTGCTTCTCTCTCAACATCAGCATCATATCTTCTATCATAATAAATTTCTCTCTGGTTTCTAAGGAACTGTTCTTCACTCATCCCAAATACGTTGACGGCGACCCATCGCTTACTGAAAAACCCTTCAGTGGCAGAGGAAGCAACTTCGAACTTTGTCCTCCAGTGTTCCAGCTCCTGCATTTCAGCAAGCTTAGATGGGTTGTTAAGGGACAAAGTAAAAGAAATTAAATCCTGTCCTTGAAACCCCAAAGTGTATAAGTGAATAACACCAATCTTTTCCAATTCAGAAATCGCTGCTCTCTGGAGTCTCTGGATGGTTCTCGCGAATCTTATGTCTTTTTGTGCAAGTGTCGTCTTATCTTCATCGCCCTCTTGTGACAAATAGGATTGTGGTATCTTCAATGCCGAGAAAAGCTTATCTCTAAGATATTTTACATCGTCAATGTTACCAGTATAAGTTCCACCAGGAAGAGCTTCAATCTTAGAGGAAGCACCTCCTCGGACGGGCATAAAATAATCTTCTTCAATGCTAAGGGGATTGTATCTTAGATCAACACGACCAGTATTAGTATCAACGACTTGATTCCTTTTCATCTGTGTCATTATCTTTTGCATATATTGCTCTACATCTTGAGCTGCGATGTTTCCAACATCGATATAAAACACTCTTCTTTCGGGAGACCTAACAATGCGGTATGCCATCATGGCATCTTCTAACAAAGTTAATTGTCGCCATATTCGCCTAGCTGGTTCTAAAATAGAAGTGCCATATGGAACATACTTGTCATTACCCAATATTCGGAAATGTGCCATCTGCCAATTTTCAAATGTCATCCCGGCACTATTCCACTGAAATTGGACATAGTTCGGATTGTCTTCGTCTTCTCCCTCTAACCTTTCCACTTCTTGTGGTGGTAACCCAATAACACTTTTTATGCCAACATCTTCGTCTATGTCTAGATATAGAAAATAGTCCCCATACTTGCACATAGTTCTGCACCAGCCAAATAGATTAAAATTAACATTCAATATGTTCTTGTATAGATTTGATAATATTGATTTTATCTCTTCGTTCGCACAGTCAATTCTCAACATCTCGTCAAGTTGTGTATGAGTAGTCATCTCGTCCGCGTAGATGTCCATAGCAGAAGCGATCTCTGGGGTGAATTCCATTTGATCAAAATCAACATACCTTTCGGCACGATTCTGATTTTGCATTATGTTTGCTTGTAAGTTTTCGAAAGAGTTATATGAACTCTTCTTAAACTGTCTGCCGCTGGCAGACACAAAATCCTTCCTGTATTTATCAAGCTGCCTTCGTCGCTGCTTGCGATATGTTTGCACACGACGATTTACCAACGGGCTCGAAAGAAGCCTTGTTAGTTTCTTGAATAGATCTGAGTCTGGATTTCTACCGCTGTTGTTGTCTGCCATATTTTATCCTTTATATATCCACATAAAATCTTGTTGTTGTTGTCTTTCTTTCTCTAGAATGTCAAATGAGCTTTCTTTCTTGTATCCCAACATACCAGGTATGCTGGTGTTCATCTGGGTATTCGCACTTATCATAGAACTTAAAATCGCTTTCTTATATTCTATGTCCCTCTGTGATGTCATCAAGGCAGTGTCTCTAACCCAACATGCTATCGCCAAAGATATGATTAAATCATCATTGTATCCCCTCATCGCTTGGGGCTTACCATTGTTCCAAACAAAGGTTCTCAGTTCGTTTATAAGTCTAGAAGAATACGTTGTAAGTATCTTGTTCCTAATAAATTCTTCTAGTTTGGCTACTATCAGTGGCCTCGTCTTAGATGAAGTTGTAAAACCAGGAACAGAGTTTGACATGACTTCTGCCTCAGATACCTCAATAAATTCGTGAGTTGATTTTACAGAGTAATATAAGTTCGGATAGTTAATTTCAATAAGCTTTTCTAATACAGAAAAACCTATATTGTTATTCTCCACCACCAACAGACAATTGCCATATTCTCTGCCCACAGAACTAAGTAGGTTGGAAAACATATCCATATTTGGCTTACCCTGATATTCAGCCACCAACTCCATTGTTTCAAGTTTCAAGAGGTGAAACACCGAATAATCATTACCGTCACCCCTAGCAACATCAGCTACCATGAGATATGTGGCAGTAGGATCGTATTCTTCCCATATATAATAATTTCTGTCAAAACCTGTTTTGTATTTCGGATCGCGAACAAACTTCTCCATCACTTCTAAATCTTCTGGGTTTATGACTGTCTCGCCTGACATGTTAAAACTGCACTCAAGTTCCTGAGCAACATCTCTTCTTGACATGTTTCTGGTTTCTTTTTTGTACCATTCAATATCCCTATCCGGATGTCTATCCCAGGGAAGCTTGGTTAGATGAAACCCATTGCCATTTGTCTCCGCCTCAACGCAAGTCTTGTGAAACCAGTTACCAACTCCATTTGGAGTAGACAAAGAAATACACCTGCCACCTGTTGATAGTGTTGGGTATAACCCTTTCCAAAGCTCTTCCAGCCCCTCAACATGGGCAGCCTCATCTACCACCAACAAAGAAAGCGACTCTGAACGACCAGCATCTGAAGATGTTGTGGATGCTGAAATGTTAGAGCCGTTTGAAAGCTCAAAGCTTGTTTGGTTATCTACAGAAATATTTGCCAACTGCATCCACTTAGGGAGTGTCTTTATAATTGATTTAACTTTTCTCACGAGATTGGAAGCTGTCTTAAACTTCGTTGCAACAACTAATATCTTCTTCTCGCGGTGGAACATCATCATCCACGCTACATATGCTGCCGTAACCGTAGAGATACCAAGCTGTCTTGCTTTTAAAATAACATTAAAGCGATAATCATTGAAGTTCTGTAATAAGTCTTCTTGAAAATCATATAAGTTAAAAGATATCAGACCTTTCTCTGGATGAGAAATCTTAACATAATTGTTTATGAAGTAAGCAGGGTCTCTGCCTGCTTTTGTGATCTCTTTTCTTATTTCTTTCTTTGTTAACTGATAAGACATAGTTCATTTTATTTTTTTATGGACACGTTCTCTGGCTTTGGGGTGCTCGGATACTTTTCTTTCCCTATCGCCAAAAACTTCTTTATTGAATCGCTTAGCCTTTCTTCGCTTGGTTCGTTAAGGGAATCCACATCTTTCAAATTACCAATCTTATATTTCGCATTTGCTTCTACCCACACACGAATTCTGGATGTATTTTGAACTATCATGGAGGTTTCGCCCTCTTTTGAGAGAGTGAGGCTTTCATTCATTATCTTTTTGTATTCTTTCTTAAGGAAAGATACCACATCAGCAAGGGTGCTTTCAATATCAGATTCAAAATTCTTATTATGGGTTTCTTTTAAGGTAAGCTCTGATTGGTATTTCAAACAGAGGGTGTTACCCGCGAAAGATACTTTAAACCCATCAATTAATCTAGGCTCTGTGATCGCGACCTCTTTCTCTCTTCGGAGTCCAATCTTAACTGGTTCTCCGTTCTCATCAGTAGCACCATCTGATGTGTTTGATGCTGCTTGAGCAATTGCTCTAATCACTTCCAAAGTTGTAGCCATTATTCTTTTTCTCCTTTGTGGGGGCGCCAGCCGGTTGCCCATCTCTTTTCTCTATCTTCTATCCAGATAATATAACATTTTTCACAACATTCATATTTGATCATATAAACATCATCTGCTATGTTGAATGAATATACCTCGCATACGGGACAAACCCTATTATTATTCTTATTAAGTAGTTTTTCAGAAACAAAAAAGCCATCTGTTTCTATTTTGCGAGAAGACGAACTATCTTTGTCTTTTACTTTTTTTATCTGTTCTAGATATTCTTCTTCTTTCGAATCGTCCCAATTTGACAATGGGTGCTTTATCGCATCGTCACCATATTTGTTTTTTATGGCTCTCTCTAAATTCGCTATCTTATCTAGTTCTTCAGCCTTCTTCATTGGTTCACTATATCTACTTTAACTGTTTGAACTGATATGAAGAAAATTACCAAGGAGGCCACTACTCCGACAGCAGCACCACCAACAAACCAAGCTGGACCCCAATTTGTCCCAGACTTTTCTAGGCTCACATTCAACCTATCTATCTCGCCATTCTTCAACAACAATAGTTCAACATTCTTGCTTATTTCTGTTTCTAGTTTAGTTTCCGCTATTCCTTTATAAAGCTCACATTCTGATACTGCCTTACCAACTTTGTACTCTGTTTTAGCATCGCATATTTCGCCACCTGTTTCGTTCTTAACAATAACATCTGCAGCGGCCTCTTTACTAAGCAAGATGCCATCAAACGGAGCAGGATCCCCTTCCGACAGAGGAACAACACTCTGTGCCATTAAAGTAAAAGAAAACAGAGATGTGGTTATAAACATAATAGCTCTCACTTCTTTTCCTCCTTGATGGAACTAAGGGTTGCAGATGTCCTGGCTAGGCTATCCGCAAAGTCCTGGGCAAGCTCTTCTACACTCTTGTTAACCAATTCAGATTTTCTATCTGTTTCTTTGTGTTCAATTTCTTTTGTTTTTTCCTCTAAAGCTTCCTCTAGGATCTTGTTGCTCTCAACAAACTTGTTAAGCGACTTATCACGAGAAAGCACTTCTTTCTCATGGGCATCATTGATAATGTTTATTTCCTTCTTGTGTACTTCTCTTGTCTTCTTCACATTCTCAACCATAACTTGGGACTTCTGTCTAAAGAAAAACCAAGTAATCGATGCAGCAATAAAACTCAGTGGTACATACCAATGGTTTTTAATCCAAACATACATATTCTTTACAAAAGCTTTGATCACAAAAAAGTTCATATCACTTACCTGCCTTTTTCCAAGCCACTGCTAAATCGATTGCAGCTTGGCTACCAATATACACAAGAGATATGGTTACCCAGTCTTCTGGGCGTATCTGTGAAAACGAAGCGAGCACTGTCGCCGTCACCCACACGGTCAGCTTTCTAGAAGCAACTTTTCCTAAGTATTTGTCTACCAACCCAGGCACCTTCTTTTTAAAACTAAGCTCTTCCTCTGATAGAGGACTTACCTGATAATTCATATCTAAGATCTCCTATTGGTTTACGTGAGCAAACCCATTTCTTGGGGCAATGTCAATCGTCATATCAGCACAATCCTTCAAGGAATCTAGGTGAGAAATAAGTATAACAGTTTTGAACTGAGTTTTTATCATATCTATTATCCTCATAAACCCATCCATATTTTCTTCATCCAGAGCCGTTGCTGGTTCATCCAGTATAAACAAATCACCACAAGGCATATTACTCAATTTTGTCATTGCCAACCGTATGGCCATGGCACCAATTGTCTTTTCCGCTCCAGAACCCATCTCTAATGGTCGTGGCTCGTAGCCTGGGTGTTTTATCAAAATATCAAGTTTCTTTCCGTCGTCTTCAAAGAACACTTCAAAGTCAACGATGTTTGTCGTGATCTTTGCTATTTCTTCATTTATGATCGGAAGTCTCTTTTTGATTATTTCATAGGAAATCCCATTACTGCTCATTGACTTCATATATAGATCGTATGCTGAATACTCCCTATTCAAAGATTCAAATTCCTTCTTTTGTTCCTCTAGGTTTGCAACTTTCTGTTCACAGGAACCATGGCTTCGATACAGAGAAGAAAGCTTATTCTCGCATTCAACAAGAGAGTCCGTTATTTCTGCCACCTTGTTTGTTTTTTCTTCCTTTGATTTAATCAGCTCCTTTGACCTTTTTATTAAAGATTCGTTTTTTAGGTATTCTTTTCTTCTCGTTTTCAAACCCTGTAGCCTTGTCCTGCTTGATACTATCATGGACTTGTTTTTTTCAAGTGCGACCTTGGAGGAGGAAACATATTTGTCTATATCTCTTCTTTGGTTAGTTAAAAGCTCGTAATTGTCTAAAATACCGCCGAGGTCTTCTTCCGACAATTCGCTTACTTGGTCTTCCAAAGAGTTCTTCTGGGAAGTTTTTTCGCTTAATTTCCGCTCCGATTCTTGTATTGTGTTTCTGGCAGCATATGCATCTTGTAAAAACTTACAAGTAGGATGTTTGTCTCCACACGGAACTTCCTTGAGGAGTTGTAGCTTCCCGCTTTTGTTATCTCTCCTGTTCTTAGCATCGGTAACTTCTAGGAGCAAACTGCTAAGTTCACTCTTTTTCGCTTCAAAAACTATCTTCTTCGCCTTTACCTCGTCAATATCCCAAGACGACATAAAGTCAATCACACTTTCCAGATTAACTTTCTTTTTTTCTATACTGGACAACAACTCTATATTGTTGTTTATCACAATCTCAGTGTCATTGGATATCTTTTCAATTTCGTTCTCTAGCTGTTCTATGTTGATGTTATACGTTGTGGGAACTGAAGATAACTCGATATCTATCTTTGTCATCTCCTTGTTCACTTCATCAAGCAAAGTTTTTAAAACACCGCACTTCTTCTTATGTTCTTCCGCTTCGTTCTTGTTCTTCCTGTGCTCTGTTTCAGCCAGCAAGATAGCTTCGTCAAAGTTTATATCCTCCATACGAGACAAAGCACCCTTGATGTTAGAAGATGCTTCTTTCGCGAGCCTGTACTTCTTTTCAAAAATTTCTAGATCCATAAACTTTGCCAAGATTTCTTTTCTCTTGGTTGAACCTTCGGCAATAAAATTGAAAGAACCGTGTTGCGATGCCATCGAAGTTAGAAGAAAATCTTCCATTGAACCAAACAATTTTGTTATATTTTTGTCAGTCTCGTTCCTGCTATCACCATTGAGGTTCTTCTCTTCTCCGGAGGAATCTACCATGGAAAATTCAACATTAGTCTTGGCTTCTTCTGTTACTTCTCCGTGAAGTTTTCTTCTGTATTTGTCTGATGATCTTTGTACTTTGTACTCCCCGTCACCAATAGTTATAGTCAACTCTCCGCTGCCTTCTTCCTTGTTCTGGTTGATAACATTGTAATTTTTTCTTTCGTTCTTTGAAGTAGAATTAAAGAGGGCATATGTCAAACTATCTATGATGCTTGATTTTCCAGCATAGTTTTTAGCGAAGATTCCTACAACACCATTCAGTTTAGCAAAGTCAATAGAATTCCCTTCCCCGTAATTAAACAAGTTATCCCATTTAAACGACTTGATACTCCAGTTAATGTTCCTAGCTACTTCTTCGTTATCTTCCACTTGGGAGTTATATTTACGGTTTAGCGACAATATTTCTTTTAGAGTGTCTTCCTTCACACTATAATCTTCTAAGTACTTTGTTATCAGATCGTCTTGAACTTTTATATCTCTAAGGTTTTCATCTGAAATAGAAACACTTCCATCAATAGAAAAGTTAGAACTATTTTTTCCTTTAAGATATGTTACTGATTCCGGCTTAAACCTTTGCTTTGCCACATCAACTGTCTTGCGAATAACATCTAATGATAAATTACCATCAGAAACGATTCTTAGTCTAGAGCCTTCCTGTATAGAGAGGTTACTGGGCATCTCTCCGTTCTCGTCCAGTTCTATTGTTAAAAACGGCTTCGGGTTCGGTATGATGTGGTGTTCCACTTTATAATGTTCTTTGTCTTTTATGTCCCAAAGTAGGAACCCCTTGTCGTTGGTTTCCCCGTGGTTGTTCTGACAAAGGCTGCCTGCATAACGAATCTTACCTTTTAGATCAAGTATCTGATTGGACTTGTGGATATCCCCAAGCATTGAATAATCAAACTTTTTAAAATCTTTGGTTGCTTTATCTCCATCATGCAAAACAAAGCCGATATCCGTCTTGACACCAGATACACACCCATGATAAAGAGCGATGTTCACTTTTGACGGATCAGTTGGCTCAATCCAATTTTCTTCTTCTAGAATAGACAGGACATGAAACCTGAAATTATCAACATCGAATGTTCCAGTTCCTTTGTGGAAGTGAATATTCGGATGTTTCAATGCTTCGACAATTGGAGTAATTGCATCTATCTTGTCGGGGTTCTTGAGGTTTAAGTCGTGATTCCCCAATATCATATGATAGGGTGCTATGTCAGCAAGGTTCTCAAATAGATTTGCTGCCATACTAAAATATGCTGGGCTCAGTTGCAGCTTTGTGTGAGCAGTGTCGCCCGTATTAACAATAATGTCTGGCTTTATCTCTCTAAGCATCTTATACAGATTCTCAAACACCACCTTCTGCTCCTCGTGGTATTTGTGATTTCTTATGTGTACATCGCTTATGTGAGCTATCTTCATAGATTCTCCAATTGATAGTGTACCAGATAGTCAGGAGACATAACTCTAGCACACTCTTTCCTAGAAAGGAATTCTTCTTTTGACATATCCCCCACATCATTGTATGGGTGAATGTCTATCTTATAAACTTCTAAACCATATTTAAGCAGACTAGATATTAGTCTAACTGATTTCTTTTCGGCATCTGAATCCAAAGCCAGATATACTGGAGTATCATGGTTCAGTATTTCTTTGAACAATCGCGATTTTTCGCTGAGGACAGAACCTAAAAGAGGAACTGCGTTCTCAGCAACAATGGCATCGAATACCCCCTCAACCAAACAAAGATCATTTTTCCAATCAACATATAAACCATTAAAAATAATATTCCTACTGACTGGTGGGTTCTTATATCTATCCCAATGTTTTTCGTAGCTTCTGGCTATAAAATAATTTGGTTTTCCATCTATACCAAATGACGGAATAATAATTCTTCCTCCGTATTCTCCATCATAACAAAACCCTACTTTCCATTTAAGAATATCCCTCTTCGTCACACCTCTGTCTTTTAAATATTTCTTTGCTCTCATCGCAGTTGCTGGCAGGTCTTTGTTCGCCAATGAACAAAATTCTTCTGGAATCGAAACAACCACTTCTTCTTCTTTTTTCTTTTCCGGAAACAACTTTTCATATAAAGATATGTTTATATCTACTTGCTGGCTTAAGTCTCCCCATCTGCTCTTCTCCAAGAAAGAGCCAAACTTCCTTACAAGCCTGTAAATGCTTGTAGCACTGTAACTACATACCCAACATTTGAACACATCTTTCTCAATGTTGATGCTGAGTTTTGGCTTGTGGTGCTTGCAAGTTGGGCAGAAAAATAGATATTCTTTTCCCTTGGTTATGGGGTTTCCAAGTATACTTTTTAGTATAGAAATTTTCTCGGTATGGTTTTCCATATATATTACATATCACGTTCATGGTGCGATGTCAAGCCCTTTTTTCGTCTCCAAGCCCGCTCTAGCTATGATGAGCGAATCTGCCATATCAAAGTAGTGGGCTTTTATGTTGCCGAATTTCGTATATTCTACATCGAAAGAGGGCTCGTTGTCAAGTAAATAATTGATTACGACGATTTTTGCCTTTTCTCCTCTTGGAACTTTTATACCACATTTGCTTCTTGCTGATACCGCACTAATGTATTGTGGTTTCATATTAAGGCTTTTATATACTATCCAAGATACTACTCCGTTGAATTTCGCCAATGTTGATAGCGTTTGTGCGGAAGAGTAACCCGAACGAAACGTTTGGAGCGACTGTTCAATAAAGACAGAAGTAATCTTAATATCTTTATTATTAATAATTTTTTCAAGTTCATTTTTAATAATATCCGCCTTTTCAAAGAAACATTTTTGTTTCTTCAAGTCGCAGTATCCATTATATATTATTTTATTGTTTTCGGAGAGTATAGTAATACCCGTAATACTAGTTGAGATGTCTAATCCAAGTATCATTCTTGCCTCGTTGTGTTTTCTTTCGTTATGCCCAGCCTGTGGGTTCGTAACTTGAAGTTGCTGAGTTATTGTAAGTTGCGAAGTCGGAACTTGTTATTGGGTTGGCGACTGTTCCGCCCCAGCCTGAGAACTCATAACTTGAAGTTGCTGAGTTATTGTAAGTCGTGAAGTCAGAACTCGTTATTGGATTAGCAACTGTTCCGCCCCAGCCTGAGAATTCAAAAGTCAAGAATGTTGAGTTGGTCGGGTTGTCAAANNNAGTATGTATGTATCAGCGGATACTATTACAACACTAACAGCGGCATATAGACCTGCTGACTTTGTATGGCTCTGTCTGTTTAATACGGAAACTCCGCTGGCAGTTAATTCTAGTTGTCCGCTTCCTAACTGAATGAAAGTGCTGTTGTATCCAACACTAAGTCCAGAAGAACAAGTGATTCCTTGTGTGGCGGAACTACTAAATAATAATGTTTTTCCTCTGTCGTCTGCTGATAGAGTATATGAAGTGGATGTTATCTCTGAACCGACTGCTCCGCTTAATGCTACATCTGCTATCAAGGATCCGCTAACATCCAACTTTGCTGCTGGGGTTGATGTGCCGATGCCAACATCGCCCGATATGGTGATTCTCACCTTCTCTGTCTCAACACCGGCAGTATCGCCCGTATGGAAAGTCAAGTTGTTACCGGCGGATCCTCCTACGCTGGCGGCGGTGATTCTCCCCTCATCTATCCCTGCCTGGCCCATAGCTATATATGCATTATCGCCGACCGCGACTGGTTGAGCGATAAATGCTATGCGGTCATAGTCTCCGCTCTTTTTCGCCTGAAAAGAACCCAAGCCGCTGGCTCTAACAGTACCAACAACGCCTGGAGCCATACCCACCCCTAATCCATTATCCACTTGCAAATTGTTGCTTATGGTGCCGTCAACAGCATTCACCTGGGTTCCAGAGATAGTGCCGACCACCTGAAGTTCTGTAGAGGGTGTCGATGTGCCCATACCGACATTACCATTTCCGCCAGAAACAAATAAGGCGGCGGTGGAAGAGACTGTCTTGACAATAAAATCCAGGTCAAACTGGTCTTCGTTGAAATTAAATTTTGTTTGGTCTATAAAAAATGCTGAATCTTGTGCTGCAAATGATAGTGTATCTGTGTCATGTTCATACCCCACTAGACCACCGTTAGCTCCGTCTCTAAACAAAATGTTTTGAGCATCATCACTGTCGCCAACAAACTGAATATTGTTTGTCCCGTTGTGTTCCAAAATGATTGAGGCATCCGCATCGTAAGAAGGGCTTCCTTGTGCCGTCCTTGTTATATGAAGTGGGGATGTGGAGCTTGAGACAGATAGAGAGCCTGTTATTTGAGCGGCGCCAACAACCGTAAGTTCACCAAAGGTGGAACCTGTAACATAGTTTAAGACTTGTTGGAAAGTTGCTTTTTGAGTTGTTGCTACACCATCAACAATGGGGACCAAATCATCACTAGTAATTAATGATGCTGTTGGTAGTCCTGTTATTTTTACATTTGCCATTTAAATATTTTCCTCTTCGTCTCCAACACTAATTAGGTTTTAAAAATGATTATTCAGTAATGATTTCATCACCGGCTTCTGTTATAAGAGTATCTCCACCTTCTGTCAATACAAAGAAGGTCTCTACAGGAGCAATATCGGTAGAACCTGAAAATGGAATATAAGTTTTGTTATAATACACCTTCCCGTCATAAATAAAGAATTCAGCTTTTGGGTAAGTCTTAATCGTGTTGTTAAAGATATCATTAGACTTGAATTTATAATACGGCATTCTTAAAAATCCACCTTCATTTTAAATGTATATGAATCTGTTTCTCTTTTTCTAACTGGTGTTGCCAACTTCGCAATGCCAATGAGGTTCTTGTCTTCATGCTGGGTCTTCAGTGTATGGTGATTTAATGGTATTTTTTATATCGATATCGCTTCTCTCTTTATAATAAACAGAACCAGTTGCTGCTACTAGTTTATCGTCTTGGCCTGCTTGTATATAAGTTGGGTTGTTTGAACTATTCAATTGTCCCCTGGCAGCATGCGCCATCATTGTTAAAACTGGTATTTCGTTTATGCCATCAAACTGAAAATCAAAGCTAGAAGAAGGAACATTGGTTCCAGGATCCGCAGTAGAGCCAGTTGTTCCAAAATATATCCAAGCCGGGTTGAACAAAGCACCAGCCAATGTCGGTGCTGATGGGTGTGGTTCATATTTCTCTTCATGGCTAGAATCCAAATCCCAACTGCCTGTCAGTCTTTATATAAGACAACACCAGCAACACTTCCGGAACCATTGCTTCCAACTGGGCCAACTTGAATAAGGCTGCCATTTTTCTTTTCGTCTTTCAGTTCTCCGATCAATGTACCTGTCACATAAAATTTAAGATTGACTGTCCCCTTTTTCAAAGAGGCACCATAAAAAATAGATGGAATGCTTATCAAGCTACAATATTGTGTTTCCTTGTTTCCAAGATCAGAATTGAATTGATAATGAGGGTTCAAGACAGAATAATAATTAAAAGTATTTTTTAAAGCCAGCAGCCGTCTTCTCTGCTGTATGAACTCGCTCTCAAAAGCAGCATACGGAGTATTGAACCTATTGACAGAAATATCAGAAGTGAGCGGATAAGTGCCAGATATGACATCTCCATAAGAATAGTCACTACTGAATTCTGTGGTAGATATTGTCTTAAACGAATCTAGTGAGCCGCCTTTCACGGTGAAAGGGTAAATTAGACTACTAGCTGGTCGTCCTTCACCGACACCAACATTCATCTCATATAGGTCTATAGAACCGCTATCTGGATGACTCATACAACACTACTCCAAAATAAAAGTATCCGTTCGTTTATATGTAAACGGCTACTTTTATAATTAGATGTTTGTTTATCTTCTATCTCGTCTGAAACAAAATTCGGCTTAGAAATGACAGGCACAACATACCTACCTCTGTTAATAGTCTAAGCGAACTCTCAGAATCAGCTCATTCGTTGGATCTTTCTTGAGCGGTTCGCTAAGTTTCGC
>LWDU01041338.1_pt1 | contig 22123 bp, 17 predicted proteins | sample 727161 | NCBI WGS metagenome assembly LWDU01 (sample SAMN04566230, study PRJNA314399) | hydrothermal vent metagenome | isolation source: deep sea hydrothermal plume seawater | place: Mexico: Gulf of California, Guaymas Basin | collected 2004-07-11
CAGCTATACGGGAATCGGAATCCTTATTCCAGCTTGGGCAATGGCGGGAGGAGATGCGGCCCTCCTAGCTCGAATGAATGACTCAACCTTAGCCGACAGCATTCTCAACGGCATCGCATTCAACATCATAAATGATCGCGGTGGCAATGACTTACGTCGTGTGCAATTTGCTCTCGTAGGCTGGGATAGAACTCTGGAAGGGAAAACACTGCATGATTGGGCCCTGAGGGAGAGTCTACCTTCCACGCCAGAGACTGGAGCCAGACTCGTCATTGAAGCAGTACGCCGAGGAGGAGCAAGTGCGATTTTTCATGCAATGAGTGAAGAAGATGTGGAGCGGATCATGGCCCATCCCTTCACGATGATCGCGTCCGATGGCCGTCTCACCCAACCTGGTGAAGGCCATCCACATCCGCGCTGGTACGGTACTTTCCCCCGAGTTTTAGGTCATTATGTACGTGATAAAAAGACCCTCTCAATGGTCGAGGCAGTTCGGAAAATGACCGCCTTACCGGCGGAACGACTTGGTCTCAACATGCGCGGTCAAATCCAAGAGGGATGGTTCGCAGATGTCGTCGTATTCAATCCAGTAATCGTTAAGGACCAGGCAACATTCGAGCAACCTCATCAGTATCCGGTCGGAATCGACTGGGTGGTTATCAACGGGAAAATCACCGTCGAAGAGAGTTCATTCAGAGACGTTCGAGCAGGCCGAGTTCTCAGGCGACATCTAAACTGATTCTGTCTGGCCTCCACCCCCAAGCCTGTGATAGTAGATCTGCCCGAGATGCCAGCCCAAATGCCAAATCAGATGTAGCAGGAAGGCACGTGAACAAATCCTTCCCATCCGCTCTGGTGCTTTCGCTGGATAAATCTCGTCTAGCATTGAATCGTCTAGAGTCTCAAGCACGGCAGCAACGGCCATCTTACACGCACGGATACGCTTAATGAGTTCAACGCGAGTAACGCGCTCAGAGAATTCAGTCCCACGATCCCTGATGTAACCGGAATTTCCGAGACCCTCTGCTATGTAGTGCATCAAGTTGCCACACACATGCAGTGCGAGGTTGCCTGAAGAGTTCTTCTGATTCCCCAAAACAGTCCACAGTTTTGACTCATTCGAGTACTGCGCTATCTCACCTTCAAGCCGGTCTAATTCATGATCGAAGAGGGTTGCAAAATCCCTACATTCCTGACTACTCATACATTTTGGCCCCAAACTTGTATTGGTGTCACTCTGAAGACCGGCAAGCTACCAGTCCCTCAAAACCACGGCTATCTTTGAGGTGCACTGCCATACCCTTCGCCGGATGCTGACCACAGTTTGTATCCTGAAAAGGTCTACCCAGTATGACATCGAGCCTCGATTTCCTTAAGGCCCTCCGTGGGACACTGAGTGAAGAACGCCTAGAACTCGATGTACCACTCGCCCCTCTGACGACCTTCAGAATCGGGGGACCAGCAGACCTCCTATACCGAGCACGTACCCCTAGCGAGTTGGCTGAGGCCGTGCTCGCAGCAAAAGCAGCAGGAGTGCCCTACTTCCTTCTGGGGCTGGGCGCGAACATCCTATTTGGTGACAAGGGATTCCGCGGCTTAGTCATCCGAAGCGAGGTCGGGGGAATAGAGTTTCTCGACAATGTCACCGTTAAGGCAGGTGCAGGTGTAGAAACATTTCCGGACCTAATTGATGCCACTGTAGCCCGAAATCTCGGCGGCCTCCACCATTTCGTCGGAATTCCGAGTACCGTAGGCGGCGCACTCTGGCAAAATCTCCACTTCCTCTCCCCTGCACCGAAACGTGAGCGCACGCTGTTCATCGAAGAAGTCTTGGAGTCGGCAGAAGTCCTCACGGAAGAAGGCGAACTCAAAACAGTGAGTGTTGACTATTTCGAATTCGGTTACGATGAGAGTATCCTGCAGACCAAAAGCGACATCGTATTATCAGCGACATTCCGGCTAGAGGTTACTCCACTTGCTGACCTCAGGCGCGTCATGCGTGAAAACCTTGAATGGCGCGACACAAGACATCCTGATCTTTGGCTTTACCCCTGTGTTGGTTCAATCTTCCGGAAAGTTGATGGCATCGGAGCTGGTCGGCTAATCGACAAATGTGGACTTAAGGGGCGAACTTACGGGGCCGCTGGGATTTTTCATAAACACGCAAATATTATCGTGAACCTTGGTGGCGCTACGGCTAACGAAGTCTGCTATCTGATTAATCTGGCGCGGGACACTGTCGCTCGTGAGACCGGCCACGAATTGATCCAAGAGATCACTTTTGTAGGTGACTTCTAGTCTCTGCCCATATCAAAGAGTTCCACCCGTTCTTTGCCCCAGTCCCACGTCGAAGCTATCGAAATATACTAGGACTGGGTCGCAAGTTGGCTCAGGGGCTGCGGATCAATCTCATGCCCACCTGAATAAACGAGAACCTGATAAGTAATCCCGGCACTCTGGAGCCGCTCTTCTTCTTTCATTTTAGATTCTTCATCGAGAGCGGGGTCATCATTGCCCCTGACAATGATGAGTTCGGTATCCTTAAGGGTGCTACTTGCTAGCTCCATGTCTAAATCTGGAGGGAGATAATCTCCCCACAGAATCAACCGATCTGGTTGAATCCTACCGAGAACAACCCATCGCACAGCAGTGGCAACACCCTGAGAGAAACCAAGCACGGTTGTGGAAGGGACAGGACCGATATCTTCCACGACAGTATCTAGGTAACGCACGTAATCCTGGATCTCAAACTCCCGATCTTCGCGAGTCATCCAAGTGGCACCAACGATGGACTCAGGCCCGTGGCGCCCTGGCTCTTTATCCAGATAGAAACGATTTAGTGCCTCTGGGGCCACAACCATTCTCGATTCATTCGCTAATGTTGTGAAACGATTCAGGAATCTAGAAGCTGTCTGTCTATATCCGTGAAGCACGTACCAAAGTTCTCCTTCTTGATCGCAGTGTCCCACCCGGTAGTACCGTGCTGTGCGGGTCACCTCTAAGTGGTGCTCAGTCACCTCTGTCATACTAGCCCCTATAGGTCAACAGCTTCGTTAGCACAATCAACTAATATGCTCATCTTCAGTCCACGCGTTGCCGAACCGATGCGTACCCCCGAAGATAAGCGCCTTCTCTGAGAACCTTAACTCCCCACTGGATGGCACGAACTCAAGAGTCTCCCGGTACGCAACTCCGGATCCTATGGGTGCGCCTTTTACGTTTCCCCGGAGGACGCTGGATCTTCAACAAGATCCTGGGATGGAAAATACCCTATACGGGGAAGCTTGGAGCAACAATCCTGATGCTTGAGCCAGGCCATGTGAAAGCCCAACTCCGTGAACGCCGGGCTGTTCGAAATCATCTTCAGTCAATTCACGCAATTGCACTCGCGAATCTGGGAGAACTAACCACCGGACTCGCCCTGGTAGGAGCACTACCCGAATCCATTCGCGGAATTCTCGTCGGGCTGGACGTGTCCTATATGAAGAAAGCTCGTGGCACTATTGAATCAGAGGCGACTTGTGAAATCCCCGAGGTGTATGAGCCGATGGATTACTGGGTTGACGCCAGGATCCGTGATAGCTCCGGAGACATGGTGGCTGAAGTCCGTGCACACTGGCGGCTTGGTCCCGTCCCGGAGAAGCAGAGTACTAAATGAAACATGACACCCCTCTAACTCATCACGCGGCAATTCAGATCCCACTCATCTGTGGTCCGATGTACCCATGTTCAAACCCAGAGCTTGTGGCTGCCGCCTCAGATGCTGGAGCGATCGGTGTGGTGCAGCCTTCGTCACTGACTTATGTACATGGGCACGATTTCAGGGAAGGCCTCAGGCTAATAAAATCAATTACTGACCGCCCGATCGGAATGAACGCACTCATTGAAGCCTCGTCCAAGATCTATCACAATAGAATGGTTAAGTGGATCGACATCGCTCTTGAGGAAGGCATCCGCTTCTTTATCACATCCCTTGGCAAGCCTCGCTGGGTGGTTGACCGCGTATCATCCGTGGGGGGAGTGGTTTATCACGACATCACCGAGCGCAAATGGGCTCTGAAAGCTGTGGACTCTGGCGTCCACGGCCTAATCGCGGTGAACAGGAGAGCGGGTGGCCACGCGGGAGCTCTAGGACAAGCTCCTCTTCTTGAAGAGATCAGTGATTTGGGCCTTCCCGTGGTATGTGCTGGAGGAATCGGCACACCGGAACAATTCGTAGAGGCGCTCGGACTCGGATATGCTGGCGTGCAAATGGGCACGCGTTTCATCGCTACCACTGAATGTCGGGCAAGCACACCTTACAAACAGTCTATCCTGGACGCTGAAGAAGACGACATAGTTTTGACTGAGCGGCTCAGCGGCATCCCTGTGGCTGTGATCAACACGCCCTATGTGCAGCGTCAAGGGACCAAGTCAGGCTTACTAGCACGGTGGATGCTCCGAGGTCGACGAACAAAACACCTTATGCGGACGATTTACGCCCTAAAATCTACATTCGAACTCAAGCGTACTTCACTTGATGAGCAAGGCACTAAAGACTATTGGCAAGCCGGTTGCTCAGTATCTGGAATCGATGAAATCCTTTCAGCTCGTGAAGTCGTAAAACGTTGTGCTGATGCACTCACGGCAGCGCCCTGATATTGGAGGTACAATGAATAGAACCAAGATGCTTGCCCTTTCGATCGTGCTTATGGGGCTCATATCTCCAGATGTCATTGTTGCCCAAGACAATGGCCTGAAAATCTATATCTCAGCCGACATGGAGGGACTGGTTGGTGCGGTGACCTCTGATCAACTCGGGCCAAGCGGTTTCGAGTATCAGAGGTTTCGCCAAATCATGACCAATGAAGTAAACGCTGCGATTGAAGCCGCTAGAGAGATGGGTGCTACCGAAATCCTGATTTCTGATTCTCACGGGAATGGGGAGAACCTGCTCATCGAACAACTGCCCGATGATATCCAACTCATCCGTTCTTGGCCCCGCCCCCTGATGATGATGGAGGGTATCGATGAAACCTTTGATGCCGTGATCTTCATCGGATATCACTCCAGTACAACGAACACTAAAGGAGTTCGAGCGCACACTATTTCGAGCGCCAATCTTACAGCAATTCGGTTGAACGGGATTGAGATGCTCGAGGCCAGCATCAACGCTGCTATTGCAGGAGATTTCGGGGTCCCGGTAGTGATGATCTCGGGAGACGACGCAGTCGTTGAAGAAGCCCATCGCGTAGTGGGAGACATGGAAGGAGCTATAGTCAAATGGGCTCTTGGTTTTCACTCAGCCCGCACACTGATGCCTGAAGCTGCCTACGAGGTCATTCGTAACCATGTCAGGGCGGCACTCAGCCGTGTGGAGGATTTCGAGCCCTATATTTTGGAAGGTCCTATTGAGCTCGAAATCTCATTCAAGAACTATCTACCAGCTGAGGTTATGGCCTACCTCCCTAACGTGAATCGGGTAGATGCTCACACAATCCGTTTTATAGGAAATGACATGACGGAGGTGAGTAAGTTCATCGCGTTCACTACCCGTTACGCTGTCGACATCACACCCTAATAATGCTCAGGAGATTCCTGGTCTGGTTACTCAGTCTTTTCCAAGGAACACCGGGGACGGACTATTCACCCGTAGAAAAGACCAGACAAAGAGAAGAGTAAGGCTCAATTAAATCTTCAATAGCCATAACCACATGCTAGCCCTCTGTATGGCTTTCGCTAACAAGAGTATTCACACTGTGCTCATCCGGCTGCGAACCACCACTCAACCCAATCTTTGGGTATATCCACGCGACAGTGATCGAAATCGGTACTCCAAGAATCAAGCCGATAAGTAGTGCGCGGGGAAAGAGGTCAGGCAACGCCAAAATTCTGGATAACACCGATGCGCTTAGAAAAACAATTACTGATCCAACAGCATAGCTTAAAAGAACTATGACGACCCTTCTGACTTTGCCCTTACTCACCTTGGTAACTCTGCTAAGAATTTTGCTAGAGTAGATACCAGTCCCGCCTGGTCCTCTACATAGGGAAAATGTCCGCTCTCGAGCACAGCCAGAAAACCTAAGGGAAGCGTATCTGCAAGAGCTCGCGACATCGCTACCGGCGGAATATCGTAACGACCATGCACAATTAGGGTGGGTACTTCAATCTCAGGAAGTCGGCCCCACCAATCGATTGCATCTAGGTCCTCGCCAAGGAGTCTCGCTACCTCCTGACCATTCTGGGCAGTCCTGACAGAAAGGTTCAAGTCTAGCTCATCGACCAACTCCCTATCCCGAAACATACTCCTGAAAGATGCACGATAAACTTGGCTAATAGTTACAGGATCCTGAGCCCGGAAACCTTCGGAAGCCATAAGTCTTTCTAGTTCGGTAACATCTTGCTCACTCTGAGCAGCAGATTGCCGCGTTGCAGTAGCACCTGAAAATTTCTTCCCAGGTTCTACGGGATTCATTAAAACAAGCCCATTCACATTGAGCGGATACTTGATCGCGTAGCCTAACGCGATCAGGGCTCCGAACGAGTGGGCAAGTAATGTGACCTTCTCATACTCAAGCGTCTGTCGGAGAACATCGACATCGTCTACAAACGTATCGAGGCTTATAACATCCGGGGCTAGTGTAGCCTCGGATCGTCCTGTACCTCGTTGATCGTAGTACACGAGAGTATTTCGGCTAGCAAGGATATCGAGGCCGGGCTGAAGGTAGTTATGGTCTAACCCTGGTCCGCCATGAATAACGACTATTGGAGAACCCGACCCGATTACTTCATAGAAGATCTGGCCATCCTCCAGGCTGAGAAGTCCTTGCTTGGATGTTTGCGCTGAAAGAGAGATGGCCGAGAAAGTCGCTGCCATGGATGTCATCCACACCGCCCGGGCGACACTTCTCCTAAGAGGCGCAACATTGACAGCTAAATGAGTCACTTCATACCCCAGTCGAACAACGGCATAAGAGTCGTCTGTATTGACTCCGGGTCAGATCTCGCCGTGGGACGAAGCAGCCTGCTCCTATCAAGTCGGCATCCCTGCCGGATCCGGAGAAGCAAAAGGTGGAACCTGTCCTTGCTTGGGCACACCCCCATCCTGAGTCAATTCAGACTCTTCAGCATGAAGGAAATGGAGCTTCAAGAAACTCTCCAACTCATCAACCAGAGAGTACATGACTGGAACTAAGATCAGAGTGAGAAATGTCGCAAATAGAATCCCCGAGATGATCGCTACAGCCATAGAACCCCACCAAGCCACCTGTTCTCCTCCCCAATAAAAATCCGGGTCTAAGGACCCGTAGAGTCCGAAGAAGTCAAAGTTCAATCCGATGGCAAGAGGTACCAAACCTAAAGCTGTAGTTAATGCAGTAAGAACAACCGGTCGGAAGCGGGTTTTTCCACCCCTCACGAGTGCATCCTGAAGATCCATGTCATCGCGCTCTCGCAGGACATCAATGTAGTCGATCAAAATTATCGCGTTGTTTACCACAATCCCCGCAAGCGAGATGATGCCCACACCCGTATTGATGATCCCAAACGGCATCCGGAATATCATGAGTCCGAGCAACACACCAATCGTGGACATAATTACTGAAGTCAGGATGATGAGGGGCTTAACGATTGAATTGAACTGGCTAATGAGAATGAACCCTATCAGCATCAAGGCGGTTAGGAACGCTCCACTCAGAAATGCCTGTGCTTCATCCTGCTCTTGGGATTGACCGGTATAACGCATGGTATACCCAGGAGTAAGGCGGCCCTCAAACTCGGTCAGTGTTTCTCTTACCTCTTCCATTACTGCATTATTCGTATAGCCAGCTGCCACATCTGAGGTGATCGTCGCCATACGTTCCTGATTTTTTCGGCGAATCGCGCCTGCCCCACCCTCAACACTCCAGGTCGCCATTGATACGAGCGGAATTTGGATTCCTCCCTCTGCCATCACCGTAAGTTCGCGGAGACCCTCCAGCTCATTCCGATAAGGGTCCGCAAGCCTAACTATGATGTCATATTCATCATTACCAGTTCGATATTTAGCCGCTTCGGTACCGTTGATCGCACCACGAATGGCATTCCCTACCCTCGAAGTATTCAAGTCGTAGAGAGCTGCCTTCTCTCGATCTATTGCTACAGCTAGCTCTGGGCGTGCTTCATTAAAGTCACTCTCTAGACCAACCAGTTTTGGGTATACCGGCGCACCTTCAAGGATACCCAGTAGTTCATCGGATAACTCCTTAAGTTCATCAGGGTTCTCACCGACAATCTCTATATTTACCGGTAGTCCCTGGGGTGGACCCTCTACTATCTTATCGACTGTTATCGTAGCGCCAGCGATTTGCTTACCAACTGTTGCCTGCATTTCAGCCAAGGTCTCGAAGGCATCACGTTGTCGATCTTGAAAATCGACTAGGGATACACTTAAGCGACCACCCTCCGGCCCTGTTGGACCACCCCCTCTTGGATTTCCGCCCCCTCGACCACCACCACTTCCGGTAACCGACACGACCGACACCCAATCTGAACGCCCACCGATCCCATTGAGTTCTTGTTCAAGTTCACGAACAAATGCGTCCGTTACCTCTGCCCTTGTTCCAACAGGTGTTTCAACCTCAACCACCATTTCCCCTGGAGGCATCGACTCTGGGAAGAACTCCGTGCCCAATCCGAATAACCAATAGCCCACACCAGTCGCTAGGAAGACAACGAAAGTACCAGTTAGCATCTTAGCACGGTGTGAAAGCGCCCACCGAAGTTGGCGCTCATACACTTTCATTACGTTCGGTAGGAAGTTGTTCTGGAAACTCCGGGCTAACCGTTCCAAGATGAAACGGTAAAGGCCCCACAGAGCTACGATCGTGATTGATAGCAGCACAGCAGAGAGCGAATTCACACCAACAGAGATAAAGAGTAGGGTTGCCAGGGTCGCACCAATTAATGTCCAACGCATAGCCCGCCGCATCCTCCTGCGTGGCACACCATCAAGCTGCATAAACATGGCGCTCAATGTTGGGACGATGACTATAGCTACAAAAAGAGAGCTGGTTAGCGTGATGATCAGCGTCTTAGGGAGGTAGCCCATGAAGCTACCTATCTCACCAGGCCAAAATAGAAGCGGTGTGAAAGCTGCTAGCGTGGTCGCTGTCGCGGCGATAATCGGTCCAGCAACCTCCCCGGTTGCCTTCTTCGCAGCCAATGTTCGATCCCACCCTTCTTCCAAGAATCGGTAAATATTCTCGACAACCACGATCGCGTTATCGACGAGCATACCCAGGGCAAGGATCAAGCTAAAGAGCACAATCATGTTCATCGAGATACCCAGGATATTGAGCATCATGAACGAAAGGAACATTGACGCAGGAATCGAGATCGCGACGAACACTGAAGTCCCCGCACCAAGGAAGAAAAGAAGTATAGCTACGATCAAAATGAGCCCTGACACAATGTTGTTTTCGAGGCTGGACACCATCTGATCGATTTCGCCGGACATATCCGAGGTAAATGTGACCTTGGTCGTAGGTGGAAAGAGTGATTCCATCGCTGCGACCTCAGCCTTCACTCCTTCAGCCGTTTCGATGATGTTCTCACCGGACCGCTTGATAACATCAAGAGTGATGACTGAGACACCATCCATGCGAGCGAAATTTTCTCGCTCAGCAAAACCGAAATCTACAGTTGCCACATCCCTCACGTAGATTGGTCGCCCTTCCTCAATAAGGACGACTATGTCCTCTATTAGGGTGGGTTCATCGAACTCTCCGTCTACACGTATCAGGTATTTAGTATCACCAACATCTATGGAACCGCCTGGAATATTTACGTTCTCATTCCGGATCGCGTCGATTACATCGCTGAGCGCAATGCCATAGAATTGCAGTTTTCCAAGGTCGACATCCACCTTGACCTCCCGTTCCAACCCACCGCGGAGATCCGCTCGTAGAACCGGCGGCAGCGCTTCTAGTCGGTCCTGAAGTTCCTCAGCTAATTCCTTCAAACGCACCAATCCATATTCGCCAGCCAAGTTGACCTGCATAACCGGCATTTCTGAGAAACTAAACTCAAGGATCGAAGGTTCTTCCGCGTCCTGAGGCAAATCTGACTTCGCTAGATCCACCTTTTCTCTAACCTTTTGTAACGCGTCATCCAGATCGATAGATGCCTCAAATTCTGCCACTATACTTGAGTAACCTTCTACCGATGTGGACGATAATTCTTTGAGTTCGCTGATGGTGGAAAGCTCTTCCTCCAACACTCTAGTTACTTGGCTCTCGACGTCACCCGGGGACACACCACTGTAGACTGTATTTACAGCAAGCATCGATATCGGAATCTGTGGAAAAGACTCTTTGGGAGTTGCCTGGTACGATAAGGCACCCATGACACCAATGATCACCAACAATATGACAACAGAAGTTCTGTGCTCGATCGCAAAACTCGTTGGGAAGAACTCCTTGTATCGTGCTAAGGAGTCAGAACCCGATCTACGCACATCGGATTCTGACACTCCCGTTCTCTGATGGGTTTTCTTGTCTTCACGCACGCCTCTACCGCCTCCCTCCGACAATGTTCACCCGGTCACCGTCTGCTACAGATTTTTGACCTACAACGATCAACTCTTCCCCAGGAGCAAGACCTGATTCGACGACTACAAGATTACGGCGTGTCGGTCCTAGGGTGATTGAGCGGACTTCAGCCACCGTTCCCTCACTTCGCTCAGCTATCACAAACACGACGTAACCATCCTCAACTCGCACAAGCACGTCTTGGGGCACGACAATCGCCTCCTCAACTTCCTGGCGAGTTACCGCCATATTAGCGACCATCTCAGGCTTAATACGTCTACTGGGATTGGGCACCATGACCTCAATTGAAAACGTCCGATTTCGAGGGTTCACAGTAGAACCCACATAACGGATCGGAGCAGTAAATCGTTCCCCAGCGAATACGTCAAAAGCGAGAGTCGCCTCTGCACCGACCCAAACGTCCGGGACGTATCTTTCAGGCACACCCGCGACCACTCTTACTGGATCGAGATCAATGAGCCGCCCCACTGATTGTCCCGGAGCCACCATCGATCCAATTTCTACGTGGCGCTCATCCCAAATCCCTGAGAACGGGGCCCGAATCGTTGTCCGAGCTAGCCGTTCCTCAAGACCCCTGAGTGCGGCCATGCTCTGCTCCGCACCAAACCGAGCCTCTAGATAGGTGATCTCAGAGCCTATCCGATCTTCTTCCCATAACCGTTTGCGTCGCTCCCAAGTCTGTCCCGCTAGCTCCGCGACAGCGCGAGCCTGCTCCACTTGTGCTGTGAGTATACGATCATCGATCTTGGCAAGTGGCGCGCCACTTTCAACTTGTGCCCCCTTATCAACGAAAATTTCTCGGATCACTCCGCTTTCCTCAGCCGAGACCATCACGTCTTGATTGGCCACAGCTGCAGCTGTCAACCTGATCTCTTCTATAAAGTTCTCGGTCTCAATCCGCGATACCTCGACATTGATGATACGAACAAATTCCTCGGAATCCGTTCCATCTATCCCATCTGCCTGAGCAGTTCCACATCCACTAACTGCAAGTGCGGCTATAAGAGATAGCACTCCTCGCTTCCTAGTGTCCGAGTTCTTCATGGTAATTCGTAACCCTCTTCAGCTGTTTGGATTGCTTCTTGATCGACCAATGGAACCAACCCAGTCGCCTCATCTAATTGTGCACGTGCGACCAGGTAATCGAAGACGGCCTGCGCATAATTAAATTCACTCTGACGCAGCGCCACCTCCGCATCTATAAGCTCAAACTGGCTTCCGAGTCCCTCTCGATACCGCGCGCTCGCTATTTCAAAGCCTCTAGTTGCCTGCTGTACCGCCAGCCTTTGAGCCCGAGCTCGTAACAATGTTTCTACAGACAACTCCAAGAGGCTCTTCACCTCGGCCTGGGCCATATCACGCCCGCGTTGAGACTGGACCTCTGCGGATCGAAGTGCTGCTCGCTTCTGACCGATTCGAGACACCCGTCTGAAGCCCTGAAACACTGGCAGGCTCACTCTGACGCCAACAATGCGAGAGTACGCCCTCTGCCCGTCGCCGCGGGCGAAGAAGTTCGGACTCCCATTGTCCTGAGCATTAATGATATAGTTGCCGAACAGTGTCACCTCCGGGAAGTAGCTTGCTTGCTCTAATCTCACTTCACTCTGCCTTAAATCCCGATTTAACTCCAGCTGTCTCAGGTCAGATCTCAATTCACTTGCCATCCGAAGAGCACGTTCCGATAGTTCCAAATCTCCTGCTTGGAATCCCATGAATTCTAGGATCTCACGGTTATCTGCATCATTATTCTCAAGATTGTCCAAATCCATGTTGGCCAACGCCCCCGTCACCGTGATCTCCTCTTGGTCGGACACGTCTAGCTCAATTGCCAACTGACGGCGGACTTCACGAATGCTATTCTCTGCCCGCCTGAGGTTTGGCTCTAGATTCGCCAGCTCTACCTCAAGCCGCAGTAAATCGTAGTCTGAAGCAAGCCCGGCCTCGTTCCTCACTCTTGTTTCGCGAACAGATTCACGTACTCGTCGTACAGAGTTCTCTGTTAGTCGCAGCTGTTCACTCGAGAGCAGGAGTTGGTAGTAGGATAGTCGCACCCGAGTCGCGACTGCATGAGATTGACCGCGAACTGCCTCTGATTGGAGTTGCTCAAAGCGGGACGCAGCTCCCACTCCCACGAAAACCGAGGGGCGTAGAAGTGGTTGTTCTACAGAGATAGTTGAGGCCCATTGATTGTCAGCCCCAAACCGAACAGGTAGGTAGTCGTCTGGCCCCGCGGTAGGATCGAAGATCGACGCAGGAAGAAAATTGACAGTAGGTGAAATGTTTCTCGAGTAGCTGGCGTTCAGATCTACGCTCGGGTAGATCTCACTCCACGCCTCCGAGACACGCTCCTCTGCCTCAGCGAGCCCGAGACGCGCCGCCACAACATCAGGGTTCGCTCCTAACGCAGTTCGAACAGCGTCCTCTATCCCGAAAACTACCCGGTTAACTTGGGCTTCTACCTCAGTTGAACCCAGTCCAACCCCTAGGACCAAGCATACAGGAACGATACCGAGAACGTTCTTCCAGGATTGTATCCGTATCATTATTTCCTCTTCCTATTCGATCTCACGCCAAAGGCGCTGCTTGACCTCGTATATAGAGTTTCTCTAGTTGAGCTGCGAAGCTGGGGGTGGCGAAGCCACTCATCATTCGAGCACCTGATTGCTCGAATAGTGAGTGGAATTCTTCTCGGTCCACCATCCCATGCGCATGAGCCCACATCGTCAATGAGGTTTGGAGTGGATCAGACTCTTTGAGGAGGCCGACCTGCATACATTCGCGAACTCGGTCTACCCAAAACTGATGGACTCCCAACCCCATTGCTTCTATGTCATCCGGAAGCTCCTTCATTCCAAGGCGTTCCGGGCCAGAAAACATGATCTTGTACCAACGGGGGTGTTCAAGTGCGAAATCGAGATACCCTTCACCCGCCTGGAAAAAACGCTCTATCGGTGTGGGCGCCTGTAGTGCCCGGTATACGTATCCCTGGTAAGCATGGTACGCTTCCCTAACAACATCACCGAGTACCTCTTCTTTACCGTCATAGTGTCGGTAAAGGGCCGGGGCGGTAACACCAACATTCTTTGCGAGTTTTCTCATTGAGAAACCGGATAAGCCAGTCTCTAAATAGAGTTCACACGCACACGCAAGTATCTTGTCTCTTTGAGTCCCCATGTTAACACTGTAAACATGGAACCTGAATCAGTCAATAATTTAAGGAGAATACATGCTAACACCGTTTAGTGTTAAAAGGTGCAATGGGAACAGCTCACTTACTGGGTACCACCCAGTAAGGCCTAGAATGAGCAGTTCAGTCCCTTACTTCGACCTTCGCGCTGAGAATAAGGTCGTCCTGAGTTATACGGTCCACGATGTCCATTCCCTCAACAACCCATCCGAACACAGTATACCCACCGTCTAAGTGTGGAAGCATTGTATGAGCGATGAAAAATTGTGAACCCTCAGTATCTTTCCCGAGCCTTGCCATACCCACAGACCCTCTTTGGAAAGGTATCCCGTTTAACTCGGTTGTAATCTCAAATCCTGGGCCACCCATACCAGAAAAACCCTCCACGTCCCCCCCCTGAACTACAAAATTCGGGATGACTCTGTGAAAGGCCACACCATCATAACGTCCTTCTTCACTGAGTCGGGCAATTGTTTGAACGGTATGAGGTGCATGCTCCGTAAACATTCTGATTCTAATTCGTCCCCGAGTCGTCTCAGCCACCAACTCAGGAGCTTCACCAAGCCGTCCCAAGTAGCCCCAGTCGATTTGGGTCGGATCGTAGCTTGGCGGCGCAGGCAATACTTCAGGAGGTAACTCCAAGCCATCATCAACTCCGATATCAACAGTTGAAGCCTCTCCCGTCAGTCGTTCAAGTTCCATAGCCGCGGTCCGCCTTATTGGACCAATTTGGTGTCCCAGTGCTTCTCGGAGAATCAAGTGAGCATCCGGATCACCTGTAATCGCTATCAAACCCAAGATTTCGACAGCCTCTCGGATCTCTGATCCAGCCGCAAATTCCCGGTATACATCACCCAGGACTCCAGCACTACCGAACTCACCGAAGAGAGGGTCAGTAAGCATCTCTAACCCAGTCCTGTAGACGCTAGCATCGTCGCTCTGTACTGCACCCGAAAAAATTTCGTAATAGACTCGTCTGAGATCAGGATTCTGCCTATCCCCAGACCAGCGACTCGCTAAAGATTGAACCGCGGCAGTGTTGACCTCTGGATAAGAGGACCGAGCTGCCTCACTGAGCCTCTGGAGCGCCTCTGTCCCTCTGATTTGACTAAGGGCGGCTACACCTATTTTCCAACCTGCCGAGTCATCCGAGTTCAGTGAATCCAACCAATTGAATACAAATGGGCCTTCATTCTGTCGACCTAATAGTCGCAAAAGTGGTCCGGTTACACTTCCACGTTCTAGATCAGAATCAATCCAACTCTTAATACGCGTAATGATTTCAGGAGAGTGGTCTACTCTCGCAACACTACTTGCCGCCCTGGCAGCCACATGCTCGGAAGAGTCTTCAAGGCCATTCAATAGAACCTCGAGCACCTCCGGTTGAGATTCTCGCCCAGTGAGGCCTGCTAGTGCTTCAGCCCGCGCGCGCCAGTCCTGAGCTGCACCAGCCCATCGGGTTAGCCGTCCGACATCTGAATCATCTCCTAGCCGACCAAGGGCCACGATAAGATGCAGGGCAGCCGGGTCATCTTCCGCAAACAGATCCAGAACCTCTCGGAGACGTAACACTCTCGATGACCACAGGGATGTGTCTGTTACACGCCCAAAATAGTATGCCGCAGCAACTCTAATATCCGGGCTGGAATCATCTAATTTACTGAATAGCAAGTCACGGCTGTCCGCATGATTCACGTTAAAGACTGCTCCATTCACTGCGAGCGCAAGGACTCTCAGGGGTTCTTCGTCCGTTAGTACATCGGCCGAGAGAAGTGCCTTAGATGCCGAAACAGCCCCGATCTTACCTAGAGCTTCTAGGATTCGATACCTGACGTCGCGCTGTGTTTCTCGTGTGAGTAACACTACTAGAACAGGGACTGAGGACTCATTGTTAAGCTGGCCAATCGCGAACACGATATCCCGTCGTACTGCCGCGTCCTCTTCACTTTGTAGCCTGGACACCAGGACCGAAAATGTGGAGGGCTCTTGAATAGATCCAAGAGCGAATGCCGCTCTAGCTCTCAGAGTAGGGTCCGTTGCAAAAAGCGTTTCAGCTAGACCCAGCGCGTCTCGGTCTACTTGGAGATCGACAATAGCTTGAAGTCTAGAATTTCGGAGCAACCCATCGCTCGTGCGCACGGATATCGCGTCATCCCCTTCGATTGTCGAAGTGCTAATCTGGCACCCCAAGCAAGAGCAAAGAGTGACGAAAACCAATGCGACCCGGCACAAGCTGGCCATTCTATATCCCCCTATATCCCTAATCCTAATTAAGGGACCCGGCATTCTGTCCCCAGATAGCAGCATTGTCTAGAAACTAGAAAGGCACGAGGTCTAGGTATGCGTCGAACCTTACAGAGGATAGAAGGAAGTATCGCAGGTTCCAGGACACGTCCAAATGGACCAACTGATCAAGGATAGACAAGCCAGATCCCGCGGAAAAAAGAGTTTCATGATTGTCTGTCTCCCCGTCAAAATGGTGGTCATAAGGCACCCAAGCCCCGTCTGTGAAAAGGGAGAGATCACCAATAGAGAAGGATCGAGCGATTTCTCCTCGAACACGGGCAAACTGTGCTCCTCCAAGAACTCGCGGTGGAAAACCGCGCAGTGTGCTTGGTCCACCAAGATACCAACCACGCTGTAGTGGAAGATCACCAACACTTGTGCCAACCCCAGCCTCTAAACTGATCCGCATGTCAGGGACGATCGGAATATCCAGGCTACCAAGTAAGTTCGCGCGCGCATATTCCGCTGTCCCTGCCCCACCCTCTAGGGACGCCAACATTACACCGTGAGGGGAAAAAGGATCTGAGCCCCATTTGGAAGTAACCTCTACTGAACTTCCTAGAAACCATCCGGTGTCCACCCCTACGTTAGACCGCCACTCTGACTTCTCATTAATAAGTCCCCAAATAGTGAAGTCCGACTCGACTTTTGCGGGGCGATGATACTCGCTAAACACACGGATCCGAAAAGAGCTCTGCTCCATTGAGGAACGTGCCCATTCCAGAGACGCGCCAGACCGTCGGTAGTAGTCACCATCGTCCCGTCCAGCAATAAGAGCAGTTATCGAGTTCCCAAGCCTTAAGTGTCCCGCGCGCTCATCGATGGCAGTAAGTTCATGAAACCCACTGAATGTGATCCTGTCTTGTAGCGTTTCTCGGGTAAAGTCCAATCTCAAATTTGGCTTCAGGTTCGCTAGCCCGAGACTAGCCGTCCCTGTAACTGAAATTGGACCCAGTGGACTTTGTGGTCGAAATTGGGCCCGAACGCCTGGTGAGAATCCCTCCACTCTGTTGTACCTGAAGAGATCTGGACGTTGGAAAACCCATCTGATCGTCCTCGGGATACCCGAAACTTCTTCTCCTGAGTACCAATTCTGGCTGAATGGAACCGTATCCCCAGGAGAATAAATAGGGAGTGTACAGCACAAAATAAACTTCAGTGTCACGGCACTCATCAAGTTCCTCGCGATGCACCCATTTAGTTACTATAGAGGTTACCACGTCACTGCACCTTGATTTGGTTCACTCACCGAAGCGGTAACCTCATCCCTATGATACTAACGTAGACCAGTATCACTTCGAATCACCAAATTGGGAGTTGTCAGTAAGTGGATGAATTGAACTTTAAGCCCGCTCCATTCTGTGCTGCTCGCTGGGCACGCGGATGTCACGCCCAAACCCTCATGGCCAGAATATTGAGATCTCAGAATGGCCCAGCATATCGTCGCGAACGGCTGGATACACCTGATGGAGATTTCCTCGACTTGGATTGGGGGCCGGAGCCTTCGTCGGATTCACCAATCGCACTGGTACTACATGGCCTCGAGGGTTCTAGCTCCAGGGGGTACGTCCGGAACATCTGCCGGGAGCTTTTCGTTCGGGGTATTTGGCCAGTCGCTCTGAATTTCAGAGGCTGTAGCGGTGAAGCCAACCGGAGACCTCGCTACTACCACTCGGGTGAAACTAGCGACCCTCAATTCATAATCGAGCTTCTTCGTCACCGCTTCCCGGGCAGGCCTATAGGTGCTCTCGGATTTTCGCTCGGAGGAAACATCCTGCTCAAGCTCCTAGGTGAAGAATCTTCCGGTATCAAGGGGACACTTGACTCTGCAGTAGCGATTTCAGTTCCCTATGATCTCGCCGCTGGCTCTCAATTTCTGGAACAGTCCCGGATGGGGCGCTTTTATGCTGCTTACTTTCTACGATCACTAAAGCATAAAGTCCGCCTAAAACAAGAACTTCTTAGCCCAGTACTTGATTTGAATATCGTGCTAAAGTCCCAAACGATTTGGGAATTCGATGACGTTGCCACCGCACCATTGGGTGGATTCGAAAATGCAGCTACTTACTACGCAGAATCCAGTAGCTTCAAGTTCTTGGGAGACATCGGTGTTCCTACACTCTTAATTCACGCAGAGGACGACCCTTTCTTACCAGCCCAGGCTATACCGAGAACGGAAGCATTAGACAATCCGATGATCCAACTCGTGATTCACCCAGTTGGTGGACACGTTGGATTCCTCGAAGGAACACCTAGGAAACCATCATTCTGGGCAGAAGTAGAGGGTGCGCGGTTTCTTGCTGAGCAGTTAAATGGTGGTACTCGGTAATCCCATTATAACTATCTGACTAAGCAGTGGCCTGATCTCGAAAGAAGACTCGCCCATGCCACATATCTGAAGCTGGACGTTCGAGATCCTCTGAACGTAGGTCATGGATTCTTGTAAGACTGGTATCAAACACTTTGGTCGCCAAAGTGACAGTTCCAGCTTCAGCGAGTGCCCTGAACTGAGACCTTGATACATTTCGGATGTCAGTCCCCTCTCGATACCAGACCGGTGCGTGGTCGACCAATGAGACTCCAATATCTGAACCAAGCGTCCGAAGTTGGTTCACGAGAGCGTCAATAGAACATCCAGAGGGTAATTCAGAGTCGACATCTACACCTACAATCAAGAACTGGCTGTCTCGAAGTTCCCCTGCGCAGCGGAGAGGAACCCCATGTGCCTTCCAATCGTCTAAGAAGGAGCGGACTGTGTCGACAAGAATCTCAGCCTCTCTACCCAAGAGAGCACGACTGCATGGAAAAACCCATAGCCGCCCGTGGTCTGGTAACTCTTCAAATGAGATTCGTGCCATCTTCAGATATCTGCTCTAACAGTGTCACTCACGGACGTTGTATCGGGAGGGGGGCCTTTATCCAAGAGGATTGCCGCCCATCGAAGATCTTCTGTGTTCTCGAGCAGAATCTTGACGCCAACAGTCAGTGGTACTGATAGAAGAGCACCTAGAGGGCCCCAGGCCCATCCCCAAAACAGAAGAGATAGGATAACAACGAGTGTCGAAAGCCCTAGACTTCGACCCATCCATCTTGGCTCGATGATATTACCAACAACCATGTTTACAAAGATATATCCACCGGCCACGACAATCGCGTGACCGAGCGTTCCGTAAAGAATAACACTCAATAAAACCGCCGGGATCGCTGCAATGATCGAGCCCACCGTTGGTATATAGTTAAGAAAAAACGCGATCATCCCTAGTAATACCGGGAAATCAAGATCCCACGCGTATGCCCAGATTCCCAATGCCAATCCGGTGGCCAGGGATACTACGGTTTTTATACCTAGATAGGACTGGATCTCAGTTGCGATCTTAGTGAATCGGTCTTCGTCTCCACCACGTACACCCAAGATGTAACGGAATTTCTTAGGGAAAACTGTAGCTTCGCTGAGCATAAAAGCCATGATGAGAAACACGACAAATGTGGTGGAAAGAAATTGAGCGATACGCCCGATAGTTCCGCGAGCGATGTCCACCACTGCTCCCGGGTCAATTATGCTAACCGTTAAATAGTCACTGATCCCGAAACCAATCGAATTCTCCAGCCAGATCATCCATTGGCTCCAGCGCTCCTGGAGATCGAAGGCGTACTGATCAAGGTTGTTTTGCAATTCAGCAACCGACGGGCTCGCAAGGAGTATGAATAGCCCTATGACAGCTACATTGACCAAAACGGTAATAAGCGTTGCAAAACCGGATGGAACCCTATGATTCACGAGCCACGTCATGACCGGCAAGCTTAATACAGCTAAGAAAAGAGCAAGTGCTGAAGGAAGAAGGATCGGAGCAGCAAACTGCAAACCGTAGACTATCACGACTAGGCAAGCCAGAATGAACAGAAATCTGGCTCCTGGTTTCTTTTCCAGCTCGTTAAAGATCATGGTCGATAAGATATATTTGGCACAACGTCGAGGGCAGAACGTGTGCCGAAGATATCCAATAAAGAGGGGTCGGTGCCATGCTATTTCAGTTCCGCCGGGTTAATCAACTACAAGTATAATAGGATGGACAAGGAAATCCCTGCAGAAATCACGATCCCGAAGTCTAATGAGGTCCTGCTCGCACAGTGCCGGGTGGAGACATTTCGCGCTGGTGGGCCAGGAGGGCAGCACCAGAATAAGACGGAGACCGCTGTCAGGATCGTACACCTAGCAACCGGAATTAGCTCAGTAGCTCGCGATGAGAGGAGTCAGCTTCGGAACCGACATTTAGCAATTAGTCGTCTACGAGAAAAACTCGAAGCTCATAACAAGATGCCAGAACCCCGTCTCCGAACCATTATCCCTAAGCGAGAAAAAAAGAGGCGGCTCGAGCATAAACGGCAGCGTAGTCAAACCAAAAAGCTTCGTAAAAATCCCGATACGGACTTGGAATAGCCCCTATTAAATAGATTTCGTTCGAGGTAGACATTTATAAGCCTTCTGAAACAACACTCCAGGAAGCCGATACTTAGAAGATTGTTTTCAAGTGGGCCCGGAAGGACTTGAACCTTCGACCTGCCGATTATGAGTCGGATGCTCTAACCAACTGAGCTACGGGCCCGTTCGCTACAAGATACCCGCGCACGACGACCCGCGCAGGACTTGAAAGATCCCATAAATCCAAATCGTATCTAGACCTATGATCGTGTGAAGCTAGCTTCCGTTCCCTGACCTGGAATGTTGAAATAGAGTTCAGAAAGAGAAATTTCCGATGAAAGTGCTCATCCTAGGCGCAGGCGAGGTCGGGTTTCACCTTGCCAAACGCCTCTCACAAGAAACTCAGGATGTAATCCTAATCGAATCGGACTCCGACAGGGCGGAGTTCGTATCACAACAACTTGATGTGCTGACTATAGTTGGAAACGGAGCTTCACTGCCGGTTCTAGAAGAAGCTGGAATCGCTGACGCGGGGATGCTTCTTGCTGTAACCAGCAAAGACGAAGTGAACCTTGTCGCCTCTATGACAGCCAAGGGATTAGGAGTGAAGCACGCTGTCGCACGCATCTCGAATCCAGAATACTACGGTGAGGGCTCAGCTCTTTCTCGGGAACAAATGGGAATCGATCTAATGATCAACCCAGAAAGGGAATGTGCGAGAGAGATATTCGACCTGTTAAGTAGTGGGATCGCGACTGACGTAGTACCCCTGTCCGGTGGTCGCATACGACTCATCGGACTGAGAGTAAAGGCCGGTGCCCTGGTCGAGGGACGTTCGCTTGAAAGGCTCGCTGCAGAGCTAGAGGGCCATCACTACGTCACTGTAGCTATTGTCCGAAATGGGAAGACCGAAATTCCCAGGGCAACTTCAGTGATCAGGGCTGGTGACCAGGTCTACTTACTCTCACCCACAGCAGAGATCGGCGACCTTGCTCCCTTGGCGGGCTACGAACCATCGGTCCTACGCCGAGTCATGATCGCAGGTGGCAGCACTGAGGGAGAGCACCTTGCACAAATGCTTGAAAGGCAAGGGGTCGAGTGCACCATTCTGGATCACGACCGGCGACGCTGTATCGAGCTTGCTGAGCACCTCCCTCGGGCGCTTGTGCTGCATGGAGATGCTACGGACGTGGACCTGCTTGAGATGGAAGGCGTTGATGGCATTGATGGCTTCGTGGCGGCCACAGCTAGGGATGAAACGAACCTGCTTGCCAGCTTGCTAGCTAAAACCGGTGGGGCGCGAAAGGTCGTGAGCCTCGTACACAAGTTCGAATATCTGCGTCTCGTACCACGTGTTGGGATTGATGCAAGTGTGTCCCCTCGTATGTCTGTCGTGAACGCGGTTCTCCGCTATATCCGCCGCGGCAAGGTCGTTGCAGTTGCTAACCTCACAGGCATCGAAGCTGAGGCCATCGAGTTCACAGTCGAGCCAGAGTCCTTGATTGCCGGCCACAAACTGAAAGAAACGCATTTCCCAAAAGACGCGATCATTGGATCTATCTTTCGCGGTAATGACATGATTTTGCCGGGTGGTGATGACCGAATCTTGGTCGGAGACGATGTAATCGTGTTTGCACTCCCATCTGCGATACCCGAGGT
>LWDU01041189.1_pt1 | contig 22110 bp, 18 predicted proteins | sample 727161 | NCBI WGS metagenome assembly LWDU01 (sample SAMN04566230, study PRJNA314399) | hydrothermal vent metagenome | isolation source: deep sea hydrothermal plume seawater | place: Mexico: Gulf of California, Guaymas Basin | collected 2004-07-11
ATGTGTAAATGTTGCTGCAGAGGCATCTTTGAATATTAGTACAAGAGTATTGACTGTAGATGTAGAGGCTTATTATACCGATAATAGTATAACATCAACTAATAAAATAAATGTTGTGTTATTACAAAATAATATTGAAGGTCCTCAAACTGGTGGAGCAACTTATAATCCTGGCGCTATGTTACCAAATGGTAATTATAACCACCAACATATGTTTAGGCATCTTTTAACAGGGCAATGGGGAGATGATATTACTTCCACCACTACAACATCATTATTTCAACAAACCTACACCTACACTATTCCACAAGATTTAAATGGTGTAGCATACGATTTGTTTAACTTGGAAGTGGCTGTTTTTGTCGCTGAAGGAAATCAAGAAATCTTAAGTGGTAATATGGGAAATATGACACATATCGTTCCGCCAGGAATTAATCTTATTGATTTAAGCGCAACAACTAACATGAGTTTGCCTGCATCTTATTGTGATAATTTAATAACTCCTGAGATAACTGTAATTAATAATAGTGCCATTGCCGTTGATACATTTGAAGTAAGCTATACTCTTAATTCAGGATTCCCAATGAAAATTCCAGTTTATACTCCATTAGCAGCTGGAGCAACAACAACTATTCAATGGCCTAGCGTAACTGTACCATCAGGTACAAATACTATTTCTTATAATGTGGCAACAATGGCATTAACATCATTCATAGATAATATGCCATCTAACAATCTAGCAGGTTCAGGTAGCTTTAACATCCTTTCTCCAACAGCTTTTGCAACTAATCATACAGAGGGCTTTGAAGGATATCCAAATGAAACACCAGCCCCAAATAATGCGATACTTGTTAATCCTCAAGGACATAGGGTTTTTATTATTGACCCTACCTTTTCAGGATCAAATGTTGGTGGTTTTGGTAATACACCCAACTCCTTCAGATGGCAATTCATCCAAATGAGTGGTGGAGATGAAGCGTCCTTACTTTTTGAAAAAATAGATTTTAGTAATAGTACCGGAAATGGCATAACATATTCGTATGCTCATGCATTACAAACTGGATTTGAGAATGATAGACTACAAATTTTGGTATCCACCGATTGTGGAATCACTTGGAATTTAGAATCTCAATTAATAGGGGCTGCTCTTGCTACTACAAATCCACTACAAGGCAACAACTTTTATCCCGTAGCTAGTGACTGGATAACTGACATAGTTGATTTAAGTGCTTATGATGGCAATGCAGATGTGATGATTCAGATAAAAGGCATATGCGCAGGAGGAAATAATTTATATGTAGATGATATTGAAATTAATTCTGGCATTGTTGTTTCTCCATCCTGGGATTGTGATGGGCTAGGAACTTGTTCTGATCCAGGAACAGGTCAGGGTCAATATAGCACCTTAAATGCATGTCAACAAGCATGTGTTACAAGTGATATAACAGAAACTATATTAGAAGGAGATTTTATTCTATTTCCAAATCCAATAACTAATAAAGGAACTTTGCAATTAAATATTGAGAAAACTATGAGTTTAGAAATTGGTATTTATGATGTATTAGGTAAAAAAGTGCAACAAATTGAAAATAATAAGTACCTAAAAGGAATACACAATATCTCTTTTGATACATCAAATTTAGAAAGTGGAACCTACTTTATTAAGTACCAATCCAATGAAATGGTGAATAATGTAAAATTTGTGGTTTCTCACTAAAACCTATTTACTTTTAAAAATAAAGAGGGCTACTTTTGTAGCCCTTTTTTTATGTAATTTTGCCCCATGAAAATATTTTTGATAACAATTGGAATGATTGCATTAGCTTTTGCTGGAATTGCCATCAAAATATTAATAAAGAAAAACGGAGAATTCTCTGGTACTTGTGCAAGTAAGAACCCGCTAATAAACAAAGAAGGTGAGCCATGTGAACTTTGTGGGGCAATGCCTGATGAAGATTGTAAATCGGAAGATTAATTTATTATTCTTTTCTGCAAATCAGCAGATATAAAAGTTTTCCAACTGCTGTCTTTTCCTGTATACACCAAATAGATTTCAATTTCAGGATGTTCTTTTGCAAACCGCTTGCTTTTCTTTACACCCATCACCATAAATGCAGTAGCATAAGCATCCGCCAACATACAGTTATCATGAATAACCGTAACGCTTAACAATCTATTTTGAGTAGGAAATCCAGTAAAAGGATTAATGGTGTGAGCGTATTTCACCCCATCTTTTTCATAAAATTTTCTGTAATTTCCTGATGTTGCTAAGGCCTTATCTTCCAAGTCCAGAATAAACTGAAAACGCTCATTTTTATTTATATTTTCAGAGGGCTTATCGACTCCCACTCTCCAGATATTTCCATCTGCATTTTTACCTTTTGCCAAAAGCTCGCCACCTACTTCAATTAAATAATTGCTATACCCTTTTGCTTGCAGAAATTGTGCTATCACATCCACTGTATATCCTTGTGCAATGGCATTTTGGCAAGACCAAGGAATCAGCAATCAAACTGATTTTATCAAACCCAACATAAGGCAAAATTTTTCTGAACTTTGCAGAGTCAATTACCAAGGAATCACCCAATTTATACTTATAAAATCCCCAAGCATTTACAAGGGGTGAAACTGAACAATCAAAATTCCCTTCACTTTCCAAAAACACCTTCTGAGCACCTTTGAATACAGTATTGAATAGCGTATCTGTTTTCACATCCTCACCCTTATTTAATTTTGAAATAAGTGAGTAGTCCTTATAAATGGAAAGAGAACTATCTATTTCTTTGAAAATACTATCTATCTGAAAATGAAAATCCTTTCCACCATTACTCATGTACTGAATATGATAATAAGTCCCTTGCGCCTCTCCTGAATTTTTAACTAAAATTCTATTATCAGAAGATGAACACGCACATAAAATTAGAAGGAATAAATAGAGAATATTTTTCATAGGAACAAAGATAGAGATAGTTGCTCGTTTTCAGTTGTTAGTTGTTAGAAATTAGTTTGACATAAGAAAAGTCTAAAATCTTAATACTACCTACTAAAATCTGATTTACTATCTTTGAAAAATGAAAATTAAAGCAAATAGTATTTCAGAATATTTGGAAAATATTCCAGATGAACGCAAAAAAGTAATGCAAAAACTAATTACTACAATTAGAAAAAACCTACCAAAAGGATTTGCTGAGCAATTAGGATATGGCATGCCCGCTTGGGTTGTTCCTCATTCACTTTACTCTGATGGTTACCATTGTACACCAGAATTGCCATTACCTTTTATTAATGTTGCCTCTCAAAAGAATTTTATAGCTCTTTACCACATGGGAGTTTACGCTAATCCTGAGCTTTTAAATTGGTTTGTAAGTGAATACCCAAAATATTGCAAATACAAATTAGATATGGGGAAATCTTGTGTTCGTTTCAAAAAAATGGAAGATATACCTTTTGATTTAATAGGAGAACTTTGCAGTAAAATGAGTCCTAAAGATTGGATTAAATTGTATAAAGAGAAATTACCTCCACATTAATATCAGCTACATCCTGTCCGGCACACCAGCACCCAACAAGCGCATAGCCGTTTGTATTACCTCACCTACTTTAGTTGAAAGTCCTAATCGGAAATTAATCAGTTCTTCACTTTCAGCAGTTAGGATAGCCGTATTTTGGTAGTAGTTATTGAATTCTTTTACCAAGTCATACACATAGTTAGCTACAAGTGCTGGGCTATAATTAGCGGCTGCTTCTTGTATCACTTCAGGGAATTCAGTCAATGCTTTAATGATTTCTTGTTCCTTAGCCGTAATAGCAACTGCAGTTGGCATTTTCACTTCAGCAGTATGCTTTCTTTTAAGCGATTGAATACGCGCATAAGTATATTGTATAAAAGGCCCAGTATTTCCGTTAAAATCTATGGATTCTTTAGGGTCAAAAAGCATACGCTTTCTAGGGTCAACTTTTAATAAAAAATATTTTAATGCTCCCATACCAACTATTTCATAGAGTGCATTTGCCTCTTCATCCGTCATGCCTTCTAACTTCCCTAATTCCTTTGCTATACTTTTGGCTGTATCCACCATTTCTTGCATAAAATCATCAGCATCCACCACAGTACCTTCACGTGATTTCATTCTACCAGAAGGTAAGTCTACCATTCCATAGGATAAATGATAACAGTTTTTTGCCCAATCATAGCCTAATTTATCAAGGATTAAAAACAGCACCTTAAAGTGATAGTCTTGCTCATTGGCAACTGTATAAGCCATGTTTGAGAAATTGAAATCTTCATATCTTTGTATAGCTGTTCCAATATCTTGAGTCATGTAAACAGCCGTTCCATCCGAACGTAAAATTATCTTTTCATCCAATCCTTCTTCTGATAAATCTATCCATACCGAGCCATCCTCCTTTTTATAAAACACTCCTTTTGAAAGACCAATTTCCACTACCTTTTTCCCTAGTAAATAAGTATCACTTTCATAATAGTCTTGATCAAAGTTCACTCCCAATCTTTTGTAAGTAACAGCAAATCCATCAAATACCCATTTGTTCATTTTCTCCCAAAGCGCTCTTACAGTCGGTTCTTTTGCTTCCCAGCTTAAGAGCATTTCTTGTGCTTTCTTAAAGATAGGAGCTTCTTTTTCAGCTTGCTCTTTTTCCATTCCTGAAGCAATTAAATCAGCAATTTCTTTTTTGTAGCGCTTATCAAATTCTACATAATATTTCCCCACTAAATGATCCCCTTTTATTCCAGAAGACTCAGGTGTTTCTCCATTGCTAAAATCCTGCCAAGCCACCATTGATTTGCAAATATGTATTCCTCTATCATTAATGACTTGTACCTTCTTTACGTTCTTACCACTTGCCTTAAGTATCTCAGCAACAGAATAGCCCAAAAAATTATTTCGTAAATGCCCTAAGTGAATTGGCTTGTTTGTATTTGGTGATGAATATTCTACTAAATAAGTAGGTGCGTTTTTATCAGCTTTTACCACTCCATAATCAGTAGTATTGTATGCTGTAACAAAGAGATTGTACCAATATTCTTGTGTAATTTCTAAGTTCAAGAATCCTTTTACCACATTAAAATCAGCAACCTCAGCAACCTTTTCTTTCAGATAGTTTCCTATTTCTTCAGCTGTTTGTTCAGGCCCTTTTTTTGATGCTCTCAATAGTGGAAATACTACCAAAGTAATGTCTCCCTTAAAATCCTTTCTGGTTTTTTGAAATTGAATACTTTGCTCAGTTGCTGAATACAATTCAGTTAGGCACTTTTCTATTTCTTTTTCTAAAATTTGCTCAATCATAATTGTTTACTTTTTAGGCAAAAACACTTCAGCCATCATACATCTTGCACTTCCACCACCACATGCCTCAATGGTATCTAGAGAGCTATATATAATAGGACAATGATTTTCAATGGTTTTAATTTGACTTTCTGATAAACTATTATAAGCTGAATTTGACATCACAAGATATGGTTTATCTCCCATTACTTGCAACATATTTCCTGCAAACCTTTGGTTTTGTTCTTCTGTTATTTCAATAATTTCCTTTGCTGTTTCTTTCAAGTTTTCCGCTACATTTTCTCTTTCCATCTCATCATCAATGGTATCCAAGCAGATAACTGCAAAAGTATCCGCTACACACATCATAACATTAGTATGGTAAATTGCCATACGCTCCCCATCAACATCCTGGTTGGCGGTAAAGCAAACTGGTCGGTAACCAAACTCCCCACAGAATTGCATCACAGCAATCTCATCCGTACGGATAGAAATAGCCGCATAACAAATCTTATTCTCTCTATCTAGCACCACACTTCCTGTTCCTTCCAAAAATTTATCATGTTCCTCAAATTCTGTAAAATCTTTTATTTCTTCAATAGAAAAACCATGCTCATCCACCAAAGTATCAAAAATATCTTCTCGTCTTTCATCCCTTCTGTTTTCTGCATACATAGGGTAAAGCCCTACAATTCCATTTTCATGAAAAGAAACCCAATTGTTAGGAAATATTGAATCAGGGGTATCAGGATATTCTGTATCCTCAACCACCACCACATTTACTCCTGCATTTCTTAATTTATCTACAAATGCATTGAACTCACTTAAGGCATTTTCTTGCGTTTGCTCAGCAGTTAAATTAGCCAATACCTTTTGATAATAATTATTGACAGCCGTTTGCTTATTGTACCTAAAGCCCACTGGCTTTATCATCATTATTGTATTTGTAATCTGTTTCATCTATCTAATATCTATTATCTCAAATCTAACTTCTAATTAACGGCATTGTTGAACATCTTAAAAGCCCTTCCATTTTTGCTATTTCAGCATAAGGAACTTCCTCTACTGTAAATCCTCTTTTCCTTAGCTCTGTATTTAACCTTGTAAATCCTTTTTCTGAAATAATAACGCTTTCTGAAATTGAAAATACATTGCAGTTCATATTGTACATTTCTTCTTTGCTTACTTTAATTATGTTTTCATTACCAAAATAATTCACTAAAAACTCAACATCTGCTGAATGCTTAAAACCATCCTTGTACATAATAGCCATATTTTTTCCTATCGGCTGAAAACAACAGTCCAAGTGCAAGGCATTTTCTCTTGGGTCATCATCCGATTTATTGAGTTCAAAACCTTTTACTTTTTTAGTAGGAAAAGTTTCAGTTAAAAATTCAACTCCTGCTTTGTTGGTTCTGGCAACTGTATATTTTTCAAAATCTTCTTTTTCAGAATACCCAACAAATACATAGTCATTCCATGGCATTACATCACCACCTTCAGCCCTTGCAATCAGTGGCATTTTTATAATATCCTTTTCAGGAATTTGACACAACACATCAGCCACAGCATTAATTTCTTTTTTTCTCTCTTCAATAATATTTGAAATTACCAATTTATCATCTACCACAAAAGTAATATCACGCGTAAAAATCTGATTCAATCCTTTGATATTTTTTGGTCTACATACTTTAATACCATACTTTTCAAAAACAGCAACAAATGCATCCATCTCCCTTCTAATATCTTCTTCAATGGGATAAGTTCCTGCCAATATATGTGCTCTTGATTTAGGGTCAATGCATTTGGAAAGTGTTGGCACACCCCCAAAGTCCTTTACTATTCCGACAATTACCATTGCCAAAGAAGCCGTTTCATTATTTATTTTCAGATGAATCATTTCTGTTTGCAAATTTAATTTTTTAATTCTGCTTTTTACCAAAATTCATAATAGGATATTAAGGTATAATTATTAACAATTTATTGCTCATATAATAGTTATATTATCGGTACAATACTACATTAGTATTTGTATTTTTGGATTTATATGAATGTAAGATTAAAAACATCAAAAACGAAAAGTAGATTCAGATTTTCTAGAATTACTGCCCCTTTAAAAAACAAAAAAAACCATAAAAAGTTAGGGATTATTATTCTGCTACTTACTTCTTATCTACTTATTGCTTTTATTTCTTTTTTGTTTAATTGGACAAACGATTTGGATAAAATAAGCGGAACGTGGGCTCAGGTAATCAGCAACTCTAAAATAATAGTGGAGAATAGTCTGGGAAAATTAGGCGCATTGGTTGCACATTGGTTTATTTATCAGGGTTTTGGAATTTCTTCTTTTATCCTTATTGCATTACTAATTATTATTGGACTTAAACTTTTGAAAATACAGACCTTACCATTAGGTAAATCAATCAAACATGGATTGCTGGCAATGATTTGGATATCCATATTTTTAGGGCATTTCTTTAATGCTGATAATTTGATTTTAGGCGGTGGAGTTGGCTATGAAAGCAATATTTGGCTTAACGGCATGATTGGTTCAATTGGAACTAAATTATTGCTTGTTGTCTGTTTAATTGTAATTTGGTTTCCAGCTATAAAAATTAATTTTTCATTTTTGAAAGTCTGGTTAAACAAATTAAAACCTACTACAAGAATAGATACTGAAACAAAAATAGAAGTAGAAGAAGAAAAGGAAAAGAAAGAGGACATCATCAATACACCTCCTGAAATTAAAGTAGTTCAGCCAGAAATAGTTAATGAAGAGAAAGCAAAAAAACCAGAAGAGGAAGCTCAACAGAAATCAGATGATTTGAGTATGGAAGTAACTGAAAGTGAAAAGGAAGAAACCCTATCAGAGAAAGAAATAAAAGATAAACTGAAAGAATTGGGAGATTACGACCCTACTTTGGAACTATCTGAATATAAGATGCCGGGAATTGATTTACTGAAAGATTATGGAGAAAGTGAAATAAAAATAGACAAAGAGGAGTTGGAAGCAAATAAGGAAAGAATTGTGGAAACGCTTGGAAATTATAGCATAGGCATTGACTCTATAAAAGCCACCATTGGGTCCACTATCACTCTTTATGAAATTGTGCCAGAAGCAGGAATTAGAATCTCGAAAATTAAAAACCTGGAAGATGATATAGCCCTTAGCTTGGCAGCAGAAGGAATTAGAATTATAGCCCCAATTCCTGGAAGAGGAACCATTGGTATTGAAGTACCTAATAAAAACAAGAATATAGTTTCCATGTTTGATGTGCTATCCTCTGAAAAGTTTCAGAATAGTAAAATGGAATTACCAATTGCTTTTGGGAAAACCATATCTAACGAAACCTATGTAGTGGATTTAGCAAAAATGCCTCACCTGCTTATGGCGGGTGCAACTGGGCAAGGGAAATCAGTTGGGCTGAATGTAGTCTTGGCATCCTTATTGTATAAAAAGCACCCATCACAAATTAAGTTTGTATTGGTTGATCCAAAGAAAGTAGAACTATCACTTTTTAATAAAATTGAAAGACATTATTTGGCAAAACTCCCTGATTCGGAAGATGCAATAATTACCGATACCAAAAAGGTGGTGAATACCATAAAATCCCTTTGCATTGAGATGGACGAAAGATACGACTTGTGCAAGCAAGCACATTGTAGAAATATTGTGGAATACAATAAAAAGTTTATCGCACGAAAGCTAAATCCAAATGATGGACATAGATTTTTACCATACATAGTTTTGATTATTGATGAGTTTTCTGATTTAATAATGACAGCAGGAAAAGAGATTGAAACCCCTATTGCCCGCCTTGCACAATTGGCTCGTGCCATTGGTATTCATTTGATTGTAGCTACGCAAAGACCATCTGTAAATGTAATTACAGGACTTATAAAAGCCAACTTCCCAGCAAGGGTTGCTTTTAGGGTAACTTCATCCACTGATTCCAGAACAATTATGGATAGTAAAGGAGCCGAACAATTAATAGGAATGGGCGATATGCTAATTTCAACTGGCAGTGATTTATCGCGTTTGCAATGCGCTTTTATTGATACTCCTGAGGTAGATGCTATTTGTGATTATATTGGCGCGCAAAGGGCTTACCCTGATGCGCATATGCTGCCAGAATTTGTTGGAGAAGCAGAAACAGCTAATGGCGATATTAATTTAGATGAAAGAGATGCCTTGTTTGATGATGCGGCAAGAGTAATTGTAAAGCACCAACAGGGCTCCACCTCTATGATACAAAGAAGATTAAAACTGGGATACAACCGAGCAGGAAGAATAATAGATGAACTGGAAGCAGCCGGAATTGTTGGTCCTTTTGAAGGTAGTAAAGCAAGGCAAGTATTGGTTCGTGATGAAATGGCTTTGGAGGAATTAATAAATACATTAAACAATTAAGATGAAAAAGATAATTACTTTATTTTTAAGTATTTGTATAAGCTTAACTAATGCAATAGGGCAAGATAAATTAGCTACTGATATATTAGCAAAATTAAGTGAAACCACAAAAATATACAGTTCTATTAGTATAGAATTTGACCACATTTTCACTAACAAAAGTGCTGGAATAAATGAGAAAAGTAGAGGAAAATTGGATTTGAAAGGTGAAAACTTTAGGATTGATATGCCTCAGCAACTCATAATAAATAATGGCACTACGCATTGGATTTATTTGAAAGAAATGAATGAGGTGCAAATTATGGATTATGACTTGGAAGATGAAGATGCCCTAAGCCCCAACAAACTTTTTACCGTTTATGATGAAGACTATAAAAGCGCTTATGTAGAGGCAAAATCAGTTAATGGAGTGCGAATGCATATCATTGACCTTTTCCCAAAGGAAAGTGGCCCAATTATGAAAATACGATTAACGATAAATGCACTAAAAAGCCAAATAAGTATTTTAGCACTTTACGATAAAAATGGAGGAATTTACACCTACAATATTAAAAGTTTTAAAACCAATCAAGAACTCCCTCCTTTTAACTTTAATACTACCAACTATCCAGATGTTGAGGTAATTGATTTGAGGTAAAAAGACAGAAACCAGTAGACAGTATTCAGTAGATAGACAATAGTCCTTATAATAATATGTCATAGCAAATTTTGGAACAAAATGTAGCTACCTTAACAAAATCATTATAATTATGAAAAATAAAAGTCAAAAAAATATTTTAATAGTAGTGGCAATTCTATTGTCTATTCCACTTATTGCAATGCAATTCACAGATGAAGTTTCATGGACAATCTTAGATTTTGTAGTAATTGGTATCCTATTGCTAAGCATAGGGTTCATCTGTGAGCTTACTATCAGGAAAGTAAGTAAAATAAAGCACAGGATTGCGATATGCATAACAATTCTTGTAGTATTTCTACTCATTTGGGCAGAACTTGCAGTTGGAATTTTCGGGACACCATTTGCCGGAAGCTGAAAGTAAATCAAAAACTATGCAACTAATGAAGTGGCTATCTCTTTTTAGATTGCTTCATTTCGTTCGCAATGACAAAAAGGAAAAGGGAGATCCTTCACATGAGTTCAGGATGACAGTTGTATTTTATTTTGCATCCAAATAGCTCTGCAAAATAATTGCAGCACTTACCTTGTCAATAAGGGATTTATCTCTTCTTTTCATTTTTTTTATTCCAGCATCCAAGATGCTTTGTTTTGCAATTTTTGAAGTAAAGCGTTCATCTATTCTTTCAATAGGAATTTGAGGGTGTTTTTTAGATAGTTTTTCTACAAACTTTTCTGTCATTTCTGTACTATCGGTTGAGCTTCCATCTAGGTTTTTCGGCTCACCCACTACAAAGCAATCTATTTCTTCTTTTTCTATTAAATCTTTTAGAAAAGTAAAAATATTTGGCGTATCAATTGTGGTCAGCGCAGAAGCAATCATTTGCAAAGAATCGGTGATTGCTATTCCTACTCTTTTTTTTCCGTAATCAATTCCTATGGCTTTTGCCACTATTGTTTAACGATTTGGTAAGTAATATTTTCTGGTAATACTTCTATCAAATAAGTCCCAGAACTAAATTTAGAAATATCAAAATTCCATTTTTTAGCACTGATATACTTAGCAGATTTTATCACTTTTCCATTTACATTCAAGATATTGATTTGGTGATTTTGATTATTGTTAAAAGTGATAGTAAATATTCCCATTGTAGGATTAGGGAATAGTTTGATATCTGCATAATTTTCAGCAACCGACAAAGTATTCAAATCAATTGGCGGAAAAACAATATAATCAATCCAAGCACAATCTTGCCCATTGGAGTTAGAGCCATCTTTATCATACTCCCATTTAAAAGTATTTGGACCCACCCCCACCGGATAAGTTGCTAAAGTCCATGGTTTATTCCCTGACCATTCTGACATTTTTGCCCCATTTATTTTGAACTTCAGAAAATCATAATCTTCCTCTGATGAAACAGAATAATAGAAAGAAATATCTCCGGCAGCCAAAACATTTACACTTATGAAAAGTTCCGATTCTTCTCCATCAGGCAATCCGTCAAAAGATTGGCTACAAAACACTCCTTCATAGGGTTGCATGCTATCAATAAGCCAAGGGAAATTATTATGTGTCCAAGCATAATTAGTGAAATTTCCTGTTTCATAATCTTCATCAATAACACCAATTACTTCTGAAAAAATAAAGCTGTAATTGCAAGTTCCGTTTCCGAAATCAAAAGGAAACTGAGCTAAAGTTCCTAAAGGCGTAAGCGCATCAATATCAATAGTAAATACAGCATTTGAAGATTGATTAATAATTAGATTATTGATATTAACTACAGGAGAAGTTACAGTTACAAAACTATTTAAACAGGATAAGTTTGCAATCAGATTACTAACGTCCGCATGGCCAGAATTCACTGCTTCTACAACCAATTCTACAGTTTCTCCAGCATCTAATTTCCCGTTTCCATTTCCTGTTGTAGCATCATCAATAGTAAAGGAAATATGTCCTAAAAGTGGTGCATTTAGCACAAGTTGAATATAAGAAACCCAAGAGTTTCCACTTGCATCAGTTACATCTAGCTGAAATTGTACTTGATGCTGATCTGGAACTAAATTATCTACAGTAAAAGTGAAAGCATTTGTAATGCTTGCAGTTTGGTTTGCATTTACTCCAGTAGTAAAATCCAAACTATCAGTAATAGCTATATACTGATTATTTGTACTGAGTTTCACACTTACATTATTAGCATTTATTGAACCTAAATTCTGTAAATCCACATCCAAATGAATAACCTCTCCGTAATCAACTAGTCCATTATTATTTCCAAAACTATCATCAATTAAATAATTAGGGCAAATCACAAATGGTGCATTAGAAGAAATAACAGAAACTGAACCAATATATGGCTCACGGAATTGTTTGGTAACCACAACATCAGCCATACCTAGATTGGTAAAAGGTAAAAAACTCAAAGTCACCATTCCGCTTTGCCCAACAATTTGTGCATCTAGTAATACGCCATTCATTGAAATTGCAACATAAGCATGTTCTTCTACAGTTACATTTAAAGTTGATGTTCCTAAAGGAACAGCCGAAAGATGACTTACGTTCATGGCAGAAGGGACTCCAATATAAGGCATTACAGAAGGGTCGCCCATCAAATGATAAATTTCCCAATAGTATTGCTCAGAGCCAGCAGCTTGGGTTACTGCTAAATTTCCAGAATGTAGCATTTGCCCTTGCGTTATAAACCAATCAGATTGCTGCTCCCCATTTTCATGAAAAATACAGTCGTAAATTCCTAAACCAGTTTGTGCATAAGTAGGATTAGTTGGCGGAGGAGTAGTTCCATTTCCAACACCCCACCAATAATCTTCATCCCAATAAGTATTATTACTCCCGCCAATATAACCAACTGCCCCTTTACTATTTGCACGCAAAAGTGCTTCCCCAAAACATTCTGGTACATCAAATTTGTTTGATTGACAACAATTTCCTATCATTAATCCATACTCATTCGCATTTTGCAGAGATGGTACATCAGATGTTGAAAAGCTTGGATCGGACCAACCAGAAGAACCACAATGAGCTGTATAATTTGCAAAACCAACTCCCCCACTCACATCAGCAATAATTGCAGCAGAAGCTTGTGGCATATCAGAAGTTATTGGGCTTCCTGAGCCATATAAATAAGTGTAGGAAGTAATACCGTGAGCGAGATTGAAATAATAATCTGTTCCATAGTTTATTTGCCCATTTCCATAGGTTGGAGCCATAGACGCATCTACTCCTGCTACCATTACCACTTCATCTAAATAAGCAGGATTAGGCATTGTATATTGCTCGTATTCCATTGTTTTCAAAATCTGTGGAGTTAACTGCTCAGGCATAGTAGCTGAAAATCTACCATAATACATTTCTGGATAAAAATCTCCTCCTCCATCAAATTCACAATAATACATATCTGCAAGGTGAGTACCTGTATTTCCATTAAAAGAAGGCACTTGAGCTTCATCTCCTACAATTAAAAGATAAGTTGGAGCAGGATCGTTCACTGTTGCATTATCATACATGTTTTTGATAAATGCCTTAATAGAAGTTGTAGTGCTTCCAACTGCTGGATCGTTTGTGTACCCTTCTACAACTTCAAATCCTTTTTTTGTTTTCCACTCCACAAATGGCTGTAAAGTAGATTGAAACATTGAGTCAGCAATAATTACATATTTTATTGGATAAGTGGTTATTACATCCTTTGTTGGAAGTGGTAGGTAATTTACAAATTGCTTGAATTGATGCTCAAAATTAGGGTTGAAATATTGCTTTCTAATTGCTAAGTCTCTCTCATAATCTGCATTTTTGAAAAGAATTTTTACTTCTATCTTGCTAATAATTTTAAGTTCGTTGGTTACAGGATTATAACTAAAAGGAGATATATTTAATCGAGCCATTTCTTGCCCCCTCATTTTTCCTAATACATCAATTGTTACAATTGGGTTCTCGCTAAATTGATTGATCTGATAAAAATCTCTATCATAAATAAAAGGAACATCCTTAGCATTATCACCCTTTGATATAGATGGTTGATTAGGAAAAATTGGAAGTGTAATTCCGTAATCGCTTAAAGAAATAAGTTGTTCCTCTTTATTTACAATCTTAAATACTACCTCTGCACTAGAAGGAATACGAAATAGCTTTTTCAATTCTGGTAATTCTGCTTTTCCATAATCAGAATTGGCAGCATATCCGCCAACAAAAAGTTTTATAAAATCACCTTCTTTTATCTTGATTAGTTTTGCATCTAAGCCTGAAAAATTATTTACAAATGAAAACTCCGTCAGCGATTTATTGGTGATTTCAAAATAATTATGCTCCTCATTCAGCTTAATTTCTTCAGAAAAAGAAAGAAAAAAAGTAACCAAAAGAGTCGTTAGAAGTAGGCTTAGTTTTTTCATATTAGTTTGTTTAATGCAAATTTAAGAAAATTACATAGAGAAAGATTAATTCTCAAAACAATATCTTATATGTTCAAAAAAGAATCAAAAATCGAAACTTTTTAAATTTATTAGCGTATAAGGTGGAGGTTTGCGGATTATTCCGCTTTTTTTTATGTCTTTTTTTAAACCTTCCTTTTTTATTATTGCATTCTATATTTTCAAATTGTTACATTAAACTTTTATCTTTGCCCTTATGAATTCACAATGGAAACAAATAATTGAAACCGCTTGGGAAAATAGGGATTTACTAAAAGAATCTGCCACCAAGGAGTGTATTCGAACAATAATTGAGGAAATAGATAAAGGAAGGTTGCGTATTGCTGAGCCAACAAGGGATGGATGGCAAGTAAATGACTGGCTAAAAAAAGCAGTTATTCTTTATTTTCCCATTCAAAAAATGGAAACTACCCAAATTGGCCCTTTAGAATTTCATGATAAAATGAAACTCAAAGGCGATTATGAAAAATTAGGGGTTAGAGTGGTTCCTCATGCAATTGCTCGCTATGGTGCTTATTTAGCACCAGGTGTAATTATGATGCCCTCCTATGTGAATATTGGTGCTTATGTAGATAGTGGAACTATGGTGGATACTTGGGCAACAGTAGGATCTTGTGCGCAAATTGGGAAGAATGTTCACCTGTCAGGAGGGGTTGGTATTGGTGGCGTACTGGAACCCGTACAAGCTGCACCCGTTATTATTGAAGATGATGCTTTTATTGGCTCTCGTTCCATAGTAGTGGAAGGAGTGAAAATTGAAAAAGAAGCAGTATTGGGAGCTAATGTAGTTTTAACAGCTTCCACTAAAATTATTGATGTAAGTAGAGAAGAAAAAGTTGAATATAAAAAGGTAATTCCATCTCGTTCGGTTGTAATTCCTGGCACCTACAATAAAGAATTCCCGGCAGGAAATTATGGTGTGCCATGCGCCCTTATTATTGGTAAGCGTAAAGAAAGTACTGATAAAAAAACCTCTTTAAATAATGCACTTAGAGAATATAATGTAGCTGTATAATGCGAATAGGATTTGATGCAAAAAGAGCTTTTTTTAACAATACCGGTTTAGGAAACTATTCTCGTGATAGTATTCGTTTACTTTCTCAATTTTATACTGACAACAAATACTTTTTATACACACCAAAAAATACTAAAAACAGCCGTTTATCTTTTTTAAAAGACCGAGATAATACATTTATCCGAACACCACAATCCTTGCTTAATAAAGCTTTAAAATCCTATTGGAGAAGCAAGAGTATCGTCCGTGATTTATTCACTAACAAAATCGATATTTATCACGGATTAAGCCATGAGCTTCCTTTGGGGATTGAAAAAACATCGATCAAAACGGTAGTAACTATACATGATCTTATTTTTATTCGTTACCCCCATTTATTCAGGCTTATTGATCGAAAAATCTATAATAAGAAATTCAAATCAGCATGTTTAAGGGCGAATAAAATTATTGCAGTGAGTCAGCAAACCAAACAAGATATCATTGATTTCTTTTTCATTCCTGAAGAAAAAATTGAAGTAGTTTATCAAGGGTGTAATGCTATTTTTCAAAATGAACTTACAGCCAATAAGAAACAAGAAACACAAATAAAGTATAATTTACCAAAGGACTATTTACTTTATGTTGGCAGTATTGAAGAGCGTAAAAACCTCCTCACACTACTTAAAACCTTAAAAGGATTACCTAATCAAAAGCTTGTCGTAATTGGCAATGGAAAGGCTTATAAAATAAAATGTTTACGCTTTATTTCTGAACACAATTTATCAGATAGAGTAGCTTTTTTAAGTGGCCTTGAGATAGAAGAAATGGCCGCTATTTACCAAAGTGCACAGATGCTCATCTATCCTTCCATTTTTGAAGGATTTGGCATCCCAATTCTGGAAGCTTTATTTTCTAAGACTCCTGTAATCACATCAAAAGGGGGTTGTTTTTCTGAAGTTGGAGGACCTAACACAAAATACATCAACCCGCTATCGGTTGAGCAAATAAAAACAGCTATTCTTGAAATTCAAAACTCGGAAGCACTACAAAACACAATGACTGAAAAAGGTTTTGAGTACGCCCAAAACTTTAGAGATGATAAAATTGTATCAAACTTAATGGAGGTGTATACTTCCTTATAGAATGGAAAAATTGGGATTTTGAAAAGTAAATTAATCCATAATACTTTTAAAAGTAAAGAAGCATACTTGCAAAAACTAGAAAGATATGCTAAGTGGCAAGCCAAATATTATGACAAAAAAATAGGCAGAATCACTCTATTTCATACTCTTATAAAACCGGCTTTCAGGTTTATTAAACACTATATTTTACAACTAGGAATATTAGATGGACTAGTTGGTTTTACTATTGCATCATATCAAGCAAAAGGAGTTAAAATGCGTTACCAATACTTAAAGGCGTAATGCAAAAGGAAATTAATAGCGCTTTACAAGTATTAATAAATGGGGGAATCATCCTCTACCCTACTGATACGATTTGGGGAATTGGCTGTGATGCAACAAACTCTAAAGCAATTGAAAAGATTTACAAAATCAAAAAAAGGACTGAGAGCAAAGCACTTATTTCATTAGTTAGTGATAAAACACAGCTACAAAATATTACAAATTCAATTCCTAATTTTGACATTACTACAAAGCCAACTACCATTATTTTTCCTAATATAATAGGAATAAGTTCTAATCTATTAGCGAAAGATAGTTCAGCTGCAATCAGAATAGTAAATGATAAATTTTGCAATGAACTGATTCAGCAATTTGGAAAACCAATAGTATCTACATCTGCAAATATTAGTGGAAGTGTATTTCCAAAACAATTCTCAGAAATTACGGATGAAATAAAAACTAATGTTGATTATGTAGTAAATTTGCGGCAAGATGAAATCATGAACAAACCATCCCAAATTATACTAATAAATATGAATGGTAGCATTAAAAAGTTACGATAGAATGAATTTAAAAAAATCCCTAAAAAATCCCATTTTTAGCATTATTTCTAAAATTTCAGATGAGTTAAACTATCCGACATTTGTGGTTGGTGGTTGGGTAAGGGATTTACTTATTAATCGTAAACAACAACAAACTGATATTGATTTTGTATGTGTTGGAAGTGGGATAACACTTGCAAAAAAAGTAGCCAATAAGCTAGGAAAAAAAGCCAATTATAAAGTTTTTAAAAATTTTGGCACTGCTATGGTTAATTATGGAGGAGAAACTTATGAATTTGTTGGGGCAAGAAAGGAGTCTTACCGAGCAAATTCAAGAAAGCCAATAGTGGAAGATGGCACATTACAAGATGACCAAAACAGAAGGGATTTCACTATTAATGCTTTAGCAATTCAGTTAAATGATTCAGATTTCGGAAAACTAATTGACCCCTTTAGTGGTCAAAAAGATTTAGAAAATAAGATTATCAGAACGCCACTTGACCCAGATATTACTTATTCTGACGATCCACTAAGGATGATGCGAGCGATTCGTTTTACAACACAATTAGATTACAATATTGAAAAAAAATCTTTTCAGGCCATAAAACAAAATGCTAAGCGACTGAATATTGTTTCAACTGAAAGAATTACGGATGAGTTTAACAAAATAATGCTCTGTGAAAAGCCTTCTATTGGCATTAATCTTTTGTTTGAAACAGGGCTTTTACATCAGTTTTTCCCTGAGGTTTGCAATCTGCAAGGAGTAGATATAAAAAACGGTCATGCCCACAAAGATAATTTTTACCACACCTTAGAGGTTTTAGATAATATATCCGTAAATACAGAAGATTTGTGGCTCAGATGGGCTGCTTTACTACACGATATTGCAAAGCCATCCACAAAAAAATACTATAAAAATCAGGGCTGGACTTTTCATGGGCATGAGTTTTTTGGTTCAAAAATAGTGCCAAAAATTTTCAAAAATTTGAAATTACCACTAAATGAAAAAATGAAGTATGTGAAAAAATTGGTTTTGCTTCATTTACGCCCAATTGTTTTGGCCAAAGATATTGTTACCGATTCAGCAGTGAGACGACTACTTTTTGATGCAGGAGATGATATTGATGATTTAATGATGCTTTGTGATGCCGATATTACATCCAAAAATCCTAATAAAGTAAAAAAGTATCTTGATAATTTTCAATTGGTAAGAAGGAAGTTAAAAGAAGTGGAAGAAAAAGATCATATCCGAAATTGGCAACCACCCATTAATGGAGAAGAAATAATGGATTTTTTTGGTATAAACTCTGGTAGAGAAATTGGAATCATTAAAAACGCTATAAAAGAAGCTATTCTAGATGGAAAGATAAAAAATAATAAAAAAGAGGCCATGGATTTTATGATAAAAAAAGGAGTAGAAATCAAGCTTACTCCAAAAGCAAAAAAATAATTTTTCAGATGAGTGTTTCTGATAAGAATAAACGCTTAATCGTCATTTCTGGGGCTACTGCAATTGGAAAAACTGCATTAAGCATCCAACTTGCTCAGCACTTTAATTCTGAAATAATTTCAGCTGATTCCAGGCAATTTTATAAAGAACTAAAAATAGGTGCTACACCTCCATCCCAGGAAGAATTAATAAAAGTCAAACATCATTTTATTCAGCATTTATCGGTAAAGGATGATTATAATGTTGGGCTTTTTGAAAAAGATGCAATAGCACTTTTGCATAATTTATTTAAGAAAACGGATATCCTAATTATGGTTGGTGGTTCAGGATTGTACATGGATGCTGTTTGTAATGGATTGGATACATTTCCGGAAGTGGATGAGAAAATTAAAAAGGAGCTTATTGCAGAATATGAAAATAAAGGAATTACATTTTTGCAAGATGAATTAAAGAAAACAGATTCTGATTATTTTGACATTGTTGATATATATAATCCACAAAGATTGATAAGGGCACTGACTGTAATAAGAGAAAGTAGAAAACCGTTTTCCTCTTTCAGAAATAAAACATTTGCAGAAAGGGATTTCAAAATCTCTCATTTTTCATTAGAAATGGAAAGAGAAAAATTATATGAAAGAATAAACAGGAGAGTCGATATGATGATGGAAGAAGGATTACTAAAAGAAGTGGAAAATTTAATCCCCTACAAAAACAAAAATGCTTTGCAAACGGTCGGCTACAAAGAATTATTTTCCTATTTTGATGGAGAAATTACTTTGGAAGAAGCCATAAATAAAATAAAACAAAACACAAGACGATTTGCTAAAAGACAAATAAGCTGGTTTAAAAGGGAAGAGAATATTCAGCACATCTCTTGCGAGAATGCTTTCCAAAAAATTATTAAAAGTTCCCCCTAAAATATTGACCAAAAAGTATAGTTTCCTCTAAAATTAAAACAATGGCAAAAATGTGGATTTCAAAAAGTTTACTGAAGAGTAATAAAAAATCTCCACCAAATAGCAGGGATTTCATTATCTAATATCTAAGAAAGTACTTCCGCAACCTTATCAGCAGCTTCTTGCAATAGAATTACTGATTCTACTTTTAGTCCGCTTTCATCAATTAGTTTTTTGGCTTCTTTTGAATTGGTTCCTTCCAAGCGAACAATCAAAGGAATATTGATGTCACCAATATTATTGTAGGCATCCACAATGCCTTGTGCTACTCTATCGCAACGAACAATACCTCCAAAAATATTTACCAAAAGTGCTTTTACATTTTTATCCCTTAAAATAATGCGGAATGCTTGCTCTACCCTTTTAGCATCTGCCGTTCCGCCAACATCCAAGAAGTTTGCCGGATTACCTCCTGCCATTTTGATGATATCCATAGTTGCCATAGCAAGCCCAGCACCATTTACCATACAACCCACATTACCATCTAATTTTACAAAGTTTAATCCGTATTCTCCCGCTTCTACTTCTGTTGGGTCTTCCTCTCTTTTATCTCTTAATTCTGCTAAATCTTTATGTCGGAAAAGGGAATTGTCATCAATAGACACTTTCGAATCTACCGCCAATATTTTATCATCAGAAGTTTTGAGTACTGGATTAATCTCGAAAAGGGAAGAATCTGTTTTGTCATAAGCGGTATAAAGTGCAAAAACAAATTTTGTCATTTCTTTAAAAGCAGTTCCGCTAAGCCCTAAATTGAAAGCCACTTTTCTACATTGGAATCCTGTTAAACCAACTTTCGGATCAATTTCTTCTGTGAAAATTAAATGTGGGGTTTTTGCTGCTACTGCTTCAATATCCATTCCGCCTTCTGTAGAATACATTATCATATTTCTTCCCGTACCTCTATTGAGTAAAACGGATATGTAAAATTCAGAAGTTTCACTTTTTCCTGGATAATAAACATCTTCTGCAATAAGTACTTGATTTACCAATTTTCCTTCTGCTGATGTTTGAGGAGTGATTAAATGCATCCCTAAAATTTCATTAGCAATGTTTTTTACTTCTTCTAAGGATTTAGCCAGTTTCACACCTCCACCTTTTCCTCTTCCACCAGCATGAATTTGTGCTTTTATTACCCACCAGCTAGTACCAGTATCGGCTGTTAATTTTTCAGCAGCTGCTACTGCTTTATCTGGAGTTGTAGCAACAATCCCTCTTTGTATACTGACGCCAAAGCTATTTAGTAATTCTTTTCCTTGATATTCGTGTAAATTCATTAGTTGTTTTTTAGTTCGCCAAAAATATAGGATTGATTTGAATTACAAACTTCTATTGACATTAAATTATATATTTGCGCTTCAAATTTTAAGCCTGATGAGAATTAAAAATATTTTTCTTTTTATTATACTATTACCTCTACTTAGTTTTGGTCAATTTTCAGATAAGAAAGTATATAGGATAGAAAAAACACAGAACCCACCTAAAATAGATGGTGAACTAAATGATAATGTTTGGACTAATCTGACTGTTGCTAAGAATTTCTCTCAAATTCAACCAAATAACGGAATTCCTGAAAGACAACATCAAAGAACTGAAGTGAAGATCTGCTATGATAGTAAGAATATCTATTTTGGTGTAATGATGTATGATAACGCGCCTGATAGTATACTAAAAGAACTATCAACTAGAGATGAAAAAATGAAGAATGCTGATTATTTTGGAATTTGGATAAATCCTTTTAATGATGGGCAAGTTGAATATGAATTTGGTGTAACTGCTGCTGGAATTCAAGCAGATTCGAAAATCAGCTCCACTAGTAATGATAATTCTTGGGATGCTGTTTGGAAATCAGCTGTGAAAATAAATAACAAAGGATGGGTAGTAGAAATAGCTATTCCTTTTTCTCAATTAAGATTCCCTGATGACAATAAGAGGTGGTCAATTAATATGGCAAGAAGTATAAGAAGATATCGTGAAGATTATAGCTGGAATCCTATTAATATTGAGTATACT
>LWDU01042054.1_pt1 | contig 22097 bp, 19 predicted proteins | sample 727161 | NCBI WGS metagenome assembly LWDU01 (sample SAMN04566230, study PRJNA314399) | hydrothermal vent metagenome | isolation source: deep sea hydrothermal plume seawater | place: Mexico: Gulf of California, Guaymas Basin | collected 2004-07-11
GTTTCATCCGGCAATTTAAGAACCTCAGCCACATAGGGCATGTTATCCATGCCCTCTAAGAAAGGGTATTTATCTAATTCACCAAACTGGCGTGTGCAATCGACTTGTTGTTGAGGCGTTAATGATTGTTCAGGAAATATTAGAACTTTGCGCTCTAACCAGACCGCTTTAAGTGACTTAAGCGTTTCTGTCGGAATAGGTTTTGATAAACCTAAACCACGGATGGTAGAGCCGATATGTGGGCTGATAGGGCCTGCTTTAAAAGACATAAAATGGCGAAACTAAAAGGATGGCGCCTTATACAAAGGAAAGCCATCGTTCGCTTTACAATTATTATGTTCTGGCACAATCCAGTTTTCTTTTACTAACGGCAAGCCGCCGTCAACCGCAAGCACTTCACCGGTAATGTACGAGGCACCATCCGATAATAAATAGACGATGGCTGATGATATTTCAGCTTCGGTCGCTTGGCGCTTCATCGGAATTTGATGTCGACGTTCCCTAAGTTTTTTCTTAAATTCTTCAGGGTAGGTTTCCATACCACTAGAGGCAACCGAGCCTGGAGCAACAGCGTTGACGCGAACACCTGAATGCACCCATTCCAGTGCAGCGGTTTGGGTAAGATTCACCATGCCCGCGCGGGCAGCTCCTGTGTGCGCCATATGCGGCATACCGTACGCAGTGGTGGCAACAATATTAACGATAGCGCCGCCGTGTTGTTTCATGTGAAGGTTATACACCTCACGCATCATATAAAAGCCACCGTTTAGGTTGTTTTTAATTACCGCTTCCCAACCTTTATCGCTGATATCTTCCAATTTAGATGGATTTTTCCGTGCTTAGATAAGATGCCATTGAGTGCCGTTTTGATAGCGTTTGAATCCCTGATATCAACGCTATAAAAGTCGCAAACATAGCCGTTATTTTCCAGTTCAGCAGCAACGTTTTGTAGTTTGTCCAATGAGCGACCGATAAGTATCAGATGAGCCCCAAGAGAGGCCAGTTCATGTGCTGTACATCGACCGATACCACTACCACCACCTGTTACGATAATAACCTTATCTTTAAAAAGTGCTTCTTTGTAAATTGATGTGTACATGGTTAATTCCGATGATGGGTTTAATAAATTCCTTTATAAACTAACAGTTGTTAGATTGAATAAATTAAGTTTATACTTAACGATAAAGAATATCCACCTTGGGGGTTAGTCACAGTGCTATTTAGTCAAGATCACGAGATGTTGCGTGAAGCAACCGCGAAGTTCGTTGAACGGGAAATAAACCCTTATGTTGATGAATGGGAAGACGCAAAATGGGCGACGCTGGGTTTCTTGGTATTGGACGTGATGAAAAATGGGGCGGTCTCGGGCTCGATTATTCATACGTGGTTGTGTTTGCCGAAGAAATTGGACGTATTAAGTGCTCCGGCATTTCTACAGCCATTGGTGTGCAAACAGATATGTGCACGCCTGCCTTAGCCAATTTTGGTAGCGATGAATTAAAACGTAAGTACTTGGTTCCGGCGATTACAGGTGAGTCGGTCGGTTGTATTGGTGTGAGTGAAGAGGGCGCTGGTTCGGATGTTGCCTCGATTAAAACAAATGCCAAGCGCGTTGGTGATGAATACATTATCAATGGCGGGAAAATGTGGATTACCACATCAACGCAAGCAGATTGGGTATGTTTGTTGTGTAACACCAGTGAAGAAAATGGCCCGCATAAAAACAAATCTCTAATCATTGTACCGCTTGATACTAAAGGCGTAACACGCGGCAAAAGCTTAAAAAAATTGGGCGCGCATAGTTCAGACACAGCACCGCTTTATTTTGATGATGTGCATGTACCAGTCGGCAATTTAATTGGCGAAGAGGGTAAGGGTTTTATTTATCAAATGAAGCAGTTTCAAGAAGAGCGACTGTTTGTTATGTCTAAATATTTAAGTCAAGTACAAGACGCAGTGGATATCACCATCGACTACACCAAACAGCGTAAAGCCTTTGGCAAACCGCTAATCGCTAACCAAGAAATTTATTTTAAATTAGCAGAAATGCAAACAGATATTCAGTCTGTTAGAGCGCTTATTTATCACGCTTGTGAAAAGTATATTAATGGTGAAGATGTTGATATGCTCACCTCAATGGCTAAATTTAAAGTAGGTGCTCTCGGTCAGACCATTCCATCAGCCTGTCTCCAATATTGGGGCGGCCAAGGTTTTATGTGGGATAACCTAATTAGCCGAATTTTCCGCGATACACGCCTCTGCTCAATAGGGGGTGGTGCCAATGAAGTGATGTTAGAAATCATCTCAAAACGCATGGGTATCCATCCAACCTCTTTAAAATAAGTAAACGTTATGGCCATTATTCAAAGTAAAGTTAATCAGCAAAGCGAAGCCTATCAAAAAAATCGTGAGGAGTTACTTGCGCTTATTGATGAGGTCACATTGCTAGAACAAAAAGTACATGCTGCGTCAAATAGAAAGCGTGAATTATTTAAAAAAAGAGGGCAGTTGCTACCGCGTAACCGCTTGGCTTTATTGCTTGATCCTGGTGCAAGTTTTATTGAGCTCAGTACCTTAGCGGGTTTAGGCCAATATGATGACGATGGCAAAGAAGACGTATTTGGTGCAGGCATTATTGTTGGCATTGGCTACATCGAAAACACCCGTTGTATGATTTGTATTAATGATGCGGCAATTAAAGCGGGTACTAATATGCCGCAAGCCTATTACAAGGTGCGCCGTGCTCAAGAGATCGCAGCATCAGCCAAATTACCGTTTATTTGTTTAGTACAAAGCGGTGGTGGCAACCTGTTTTTGCAGCATTTAGGTTTTAACCGTGCAGGGCATCGTTTTATGAGTCAAGCGCATGCTTCAGCTGCGGGCATTCCACAAATTACATTAGTACACGGCGCCTCAACCGCAGGTGGTGCTTATATACCCGGTATGTCCGATTATGTGGTGATGGTGCGCGATAAAGCACGGGCATATTTGGCCGGTCCACCGTTGCTTAAAGCAGCAACGGGCGAGGTTGCCGAAGAGGAAGAATTAGGTGGCGCAGAGATGCACGCAAGACAATCAGGTTTGGCCGAGTACTTAGCTGAAGACGATGCTGACGCGATTGAAATAACCCGCGAAGTTGTTAAAAGCTTGGCTTGGGGCGATCGTATTCCTCATACACACGAGAAAAGCTTTAAGCCACCGCGCTACGATATAGATGAATTATGTGGGATAGTGCCAGCCGATTATCGCAAGCCGTATGACTGCCGTGAAATTATTGCACGGCTTATCGATGACTCTGATTTTGTTGATTTTAAACCTAATTATGATTCATTTACGGTCTGCGGGTTTGCAGAAATTGAAGGTCAGGCCTGTGGGTTTATTGGTAACAATGGCCCTATTACAAATAGTGGTGCGGGTAAAGCAACACAGTTTATTCAGCTATGTTGCCAAGCAGGCAAACCCATTATATTTCTTCAAAACACAACTGGCTTTATTGTCGGTGTGGAACATGAGCAGGCCGGTATGATTAAAAACGGTGCCAAGCTGATTCAAGCGGTATCGAATGCGACGGTTCCTCGTATCACCTTAAACGTTGGTGGCGCGTTTGGTGCGGGAAACTATGCTATGTCGGGACTTTCTTTTGAACCGGACTTCTTATTTGCTTGGCCGACCAATCGCTTAGCGATGATGGGTGGAGAGCAAGCAGCAACGGTGATGTCGATTGTTTACGAGAACAAACAAAAAGCGAATGATCGTCCCATTGATGAGGCATTTTTAGACAAACAGTCTAAAGAAATTGTTGATTATTATGCGGATGCTTCATCGGCTTTATATTGCACCTCTCAAGTTTGGGATGAAGGGATTATTGACCCGCGTAAAAGTCGCCGGTTATTAGCTGAGTTACTGGATATTTGCATGAAAGGTCGTCAAACGCAATTGGACTCAAATACTTTCGGTGTTGCAAGAATCTAATATGCTGACATTACCGACAACGCAGACCTTATTGCTAGAGCATTCAAAGGGGCGACTTTATATTACCTTTAATCGCCCAGAAAGCCGCAATGCAATGAACAACAAAATGGTTCAAGAGTTACACGACTTGGCTGATTTTTTAGCGAAAACCTCACTCATTAGGGTAGTGATATTACGCGGATCAGAGGGGAATTTTTGCGCCGGTGGTGATATTAAAGAACGCAAAACACAAACAGATACGGCTGTTGTTGGAACAGACCCGGCACGCGAACGTAATATTCGTTCAGGTAACTTGTTTAATAAGTTTTGGAATTTGCCGCAAACCTTGATTGTTGTTGTCGAAGGCGCAGCCATGGGTGGTGGCTTTGGATTCGCATGTTTGGCCGACTTAACCTTGGTGCATACGCAAGCCAAAATGGGCATGCCTGAAACGACACTGGGTATTGCGCCAGCGCAAATTGCACCGTATGTGGTGAATCGTATTGGCTTGTCTAAAGCCAAACAAATGGCGCTGACTGGGCAAAAAATCAGTGGTGAGGATGCGTATCGGTTGGGTCTTGCTCATTACTGCGCAGAATCAAATAAGGCACTAGAAGAGTTGCTGGAGTCAGTTCTTGACTCCGTCGAACGTTGCGGACCGAAAGCGAGTGCAGCGACAAAAAAAATCATGCACCAAGCGGTGAAACTGATAAATGAGCAGACGATTGATTTTGCTGCTGAGGTATTTTCAGAATTAAATAAACAGCAAGAGGGGCGCGAAGGACATCGTGCTTTTGTGGAAAAAAGAAAACCCAATTGGCTAGTAGACTCAGGTGAATAATGAATATATTTAATACAATTTTGATTGCAAACCGTGGTGAAATTGCGGTGCGGGTTATTAAAACGGCTAAGAAAATGGGTTATCACACGGTGGCTGTCTACAGTGATGCAGATGCCGGTTCTTTACACGTGAGTCTTGCCGATACAGCGGTTTGCATTGGTGGCACATCGGCGGATCAGTCTTATTTGGATATAGATAAAATTTTACACGCAGCTGCTCGCTCGAATGCAGGTGCCATTCATCCGGGATATGGTTTTTTATCTGAGTCTACAGCGTTTGCTGAACGTTGTGAGCAAGCTGGCATTACCTTCATTGGACCGTCTGCGCGGGCCATTTCGTTGATGGGTAATAAAACCATTGCGCGTCAACACATGGTTGATGCAGCCGTACCCTTGGTGCCAGGTTACGATGGTGATTCTAACGACGACAGTGTGTTACAAAAAGAAGCTGAACGTATTGGCTACCCAGTGATGGTTAAAGCCGCAGCAGGTGGTGGTGGTCGTGGTATTCGGTTAGTGAGAGAAGCGGCTAAGTTGGTGGCGGAAATTGCGTCAGCAAGAGGCGAGGCACTGAGTAGTTTTGGTTCCGATGAGCTGTTGCTTGAAAAGTGTATTGAACAGGCACGACACATTGAAATTCAAGTATTTGCAGACCAAATGGGTCATACGGTTTACTTAGGTGAACGTGATTGTTCCATGCAGCGTCGCAACCAAAAAGTTATTGAAGAGTCGCCTGCTCCGCAGATGACTGACGCGTTACGCCAAAAAATGGGTGAAGCAGCGGTTGAAGCAGCTAAATCAGTTAATTATGTGGGTGCGGGGACCGTTGAATTTTTGGTTACCCAGTCGGACGAGTTTTATTTTTTAGAAATGAATACGCGCTTGCAAGTAGAGCACCCGGTTACTGAGCTGGTCACAGGCTTAGACTTAGTCGAATGGCAGCTAAGGGTCGCAGCGGGTGAGCCATTACCGCTACAACAACATGAGATCAGCCTTACCGGGCATGCGATTGAAGTGCGTTTGTACGCCGAAGATTGCGATAACGGTTTTACGCCACAAACAGGTACGATTTTAGAATGGGTCAAGCCAACGGGTGAGGGCGTTAGAGTTGATGAAGGCATCAGCAAAGGGCAAGAGGTCAGCCCTTATTATGACTCGATGCTGGCAAAACTTATCACTTATGGTAGTACCCGTGATGAAGCGTTGCGTCGTCTAAAGCATGCGTTGACGCAGACCGTATTATTGGGTTTGCCAAGCAACAAACAGTTTTTATTAAGACTATTAGCGGATCCAACTTTTGTCGAGGGAAAAGCCACCACGCGGCATATAGAAGAGAATATCTTAGTGCAACAAGAACTATCTGAAGCGGCAAATGTAAGTCAGGATAGTTGGGCTTTGGCTGCTGTTCTATTATCACGCACCGTGGGCGCAAGTGGTTGGCGTAGCACAGGCACGTTGCGTTGGCCTGTTCGCTTAAAGCAGGGTGAGCAAACACGTGATTTTTTTGTCGCCCAAGATAGCAATCAATACTGCGTGGAAGACGATGAAGCGAACAGCCTGACATTAACGATATTAAAAGAATCCAGTGAACATAAGGGTCAAATGCTTGTTTTATCGAATGATATGCAGCAAGCGGTCAACGTCGCGTTTGGACAACAACAGATCCTTTACGTTGATAATGGCAGCGAGACATTGAACTTTCAAAAAATATCATTTTCTGAAAAAAAGGCAGAGGAAGAACTCGGTGCAAACCTCGTTGCGCCGATGAGCGGCCGTATCGCAGAGGTTAAGGTTAGCATCGGTCAAAGTGTCAAAAAAGGCGATTTATTAATTGTGTTGGAGTCGATGAAAATGTTTCAAGAATTAACCGCAACGCAAGCCGGTGTTGTGAGTGAAATTTACGTTACTGAAGACACTCAAGTAGATGTTGGCGTGCCGTTAATTGATATTGAGCAAGAGGAAAAAACATGAGAAAGATTAGAATAGGTGGTGCGTCAGGCTATTGGGGTGATAGTGCCTACGCCACGCAACAGATACTAGAAAAAGGAAAAGTTGATTATTTGGTGTACGACTATTTAGCAGAAGTCACGATGTCGCTGCTTGCTAATGCAAGATCAAAATCTGATCAGTTGGGTTATGCAACAGACTTTGTTCAACAAATCTTAAAACCCAATTTAAAAAGCATCGCCGAACAAGATGTGAAAGTAGTGGCAAATGCTGGCGGCGTTAACTTGCCAGCATGCCAAAAAGCTATTCAAGCCATTTTGGATGAACAAGGCATTAAATTGAAAGTTGGCGTGGTCAGTGGAGATAATTTATTACCAAGAGCGGATGAGTTCAGGGCCGATGGTGTCACTGAGATGACCAGTGGTGATGCTTTTCCTGACAAGTTGGCAAGCATAAATTCTTACCTTGGCGCATTTCCTGTTGCAGCTGCGCTAGATGCAGGTGCTGACATTGTTATTACGGGTCGCGTTGTTGATTCTGCCACGACACTTGGCGTTCTTATACATGAATACAAATGGGGCTTAGATGATTACGACAAATTATCGATGGGGTCTTTGGCCGGGCATTTAATTGAATGTGGCTGCCAAATTACCGGTGGTAATTTTACTGATTGGCGTGATACCAGTGATGGCTGGGCAGACATGGGTTACCCCATTGTTGAATGTGAACAGAATGGCGAATTCGTTGTTACAAAACCAGACAACACCGGCGGGCTTGTTTCTCCGCTCACCATTTCCGAACAATTGATTTATGAAATTGGCGATCCGCAGGCCTATTACTTACCGGATGTGGTGTGTGACTTTGCCTCCGTTACTTTGCATGAGGAATCAAACAATAGGGTGTTAGTCCGTGGTGCCAAAGGTTATCCAGCAACTGATCAATACAAAGTGTCTGCCACCTATTTAGATGGGTATCGTGCGACCTATACACAGTTAATTTCTGGGTTCGATGTAGTCGAAAAAACGCAAATCACTGCAGAAAGAATATTAGAGCGTTGCAAAAAACAATTTGCAGACCTGGATTATGGGGATTTTAGGCAAACATCAACAAACCTGTTAGGCGCTAATGCCTTATGGAATAAAGATATTTTTCAAACGCCTGATAATCTACTGGAAGTGGTCTTGCGCATATCTGTTCATCATGACAAACGCGAAGCCGTGGCCTTATTTTCTCGAGAAGTAATGGGGGTTATTTTAAACATGACCGGCGGGCGTTGTGCAGCTGGTGCAGCCGGCAGGCCAAAAGTATCGCCCGTCATTAATCTATACTCATTTTTATTAAACAAATCCAAAGTCACCGCGATGGTTGATGTGGATGGGCAAGCAGTTTCATTCCAATCTACAGAAGGTGAAACATTTGATTACAATCTTATTAAAAGGCAAGAAGCACCCTTAGTATCACCTGATAACCGACAGACTCGCCAAGTGCAATTAATCGAACTGGCTGTCGCTCGTAGTGGTGATAAAGGTGATTTTGCCAATATAGGCGTAATTGCTCGTAAACCCGAATACATGCAATACATTGCCGAAGCAGTGACTGAAAGCTCTATTGCAAACTGGTTCTCTCACATATTAGGTGGGCGGGTTGAACGCTTTTACTTACCCGGCATTAACGCGCTTAATTTCCTAATGTACGACGCGCTGGGTGGTGGTGGCGTGGGCTCAATGAATATTGACGTACAAGGCAAAACCTACGCCCAACAAGTGTTGATGATGCCCATCGATATCCCTGTTAATTTATTAGATTAAAACCGAGTAAGGAGTTACTAATGTCGATTGCTAAGCCTATTTTGTCCTCACAAAGAATTGAAACAATGCAAAGTACGGGGCATTGGCAAGGAAAAACAATACTTGATTTTTTTGATGCCAATGTTGCAAAGCAAGGCGATAAAACAGCGGTTATCGCCTACGGTAAGGAAAATAACACAAGGGTTTCAAAAACATACCAAGAGTTGGCTGATTTATCTGACAGGTTCGCAGCTGGCTTGCTCAAACAAGGTATAAAAAAAGGCGATGTGGTGTCTTATCAATTACCCAACTGGTGGGAATTTGTTGTTGTTTATCTAGCTTGTATGCGTGTTGGTGCTATTAGTAACCCACTAATGCCCATCTTTAGAGAGCAAGAGCTGTCATTCATGCTTAGCTTTGCTGAATCAAAGTTAGTCATTGGTCCGGACACCTTCAAAAAATTCAACCACGCTGAATTGCTTAACAAACTTCAGTCAGACTTACCGTCTCTTGAGGCGGTTTGGAGTATCGGCGACAACGGCCTTGATGCATACATGGTTGAACAGGTGACTGAACAAGACAGGGCGACATTTGAAGCGGTTAAATTAACACCGAATGATGTGTTCCTCATCATGTACACATCGGGTACTACAGGCGCACCGAAAGGGGTCATGCATACCTCAAATACCCACGAGTATTCAGCGCGTAAGTTTATTGAACGCAGCGAATTAACCAGTGAAGAGCTGATACTGATGGGCTCACCTACAGCACATATGACCGGTTTAATGTACGGTGTGTCTGTTCCCATTATGCTCGGTTCAACGACTGTACTTTTAGATCAATGGGATGCTGACCTTGCCTGGAAAATTATTCGCGATGAACAAATCGCCTTTACCATGGGTGCAACGCCATTCTTAGCTGATTTAAGCGACTCAAGTGCTGTTGATGACTGTAATCACGATAAATTTAGACTCTTCGCCTGTGGTGGCGCACCGGTACCGCCAGCGCTAGGGCGTCGTGCTTCAGCAAGGCTCAATGTTAATTTAGTGACCGTGTGGGGAATGACAGAAATGTCTGCCGTTACCACCACATTACTGACTGATTCAGAAGAAAAAGTATTTGAAACCGATGGTTGTCCATATGATGGTACGGAAGTGAGGGTGATAGACCAACAAGATGCAGCTGTAGAAAACGGTACCGAAGGGCGGTTACAAACGCGTGGTGCGGGCAACTTTGTAGGCTATTTAAAACGCCCAGAAGCGCACGATACTGACGAAGAAGGTTGGTTTGAAACTGGCGATTTAGCCAAAATCGTTCATGAACATTACATTCGTATTACAGGTCGTTCAAAAGACATCATCATCCGAGGCGGGGAGAACATTCCAGTGGCCGTGGTGGAAAATTTTTTATATCGCCACGATGCCCTTCAGGATGTTGCTATTGTCGCCAAAGCAGATGAACGATTAGGTGAGCGGGCTTGTTGTTACATAACATTAAGGCCACAGCAAAGTTTTGATTTAGAGACATTAAAAACTTACCTTTCGGATGAAGGTCTTAGCAAAAACTATTGGCCTGAATATCTAGAAATACTAGATGCAATGCCAAGGACAGCAAGCGGTAAAATACAAAAATTTAAATTAAGAGACATGGCTAATAACGGTTAGCCGATACTCATACAGGAGAAGAGAATGAATCCAGCATTATTGAATGACGACGAAAAAATGATCCAAGAAATGGCGCAGCGTTTTGCAAAAGAGCGCCTATATGACGGTTATCGAGAACGTGCCATCAGCAGTGAATCCACGCTTGACCGTGGGCTTATTAAAGAAATGGGTGACCTTGGCCTGTTAGCGCCGAATATTCCCGAAGAGTATGGCGGTATTGGTGCGTCTAGTTTTGTCAATGGTTTGATTTGTGAGGCTATTGCGTATGGTGATTTTAACCTTAGCTATTTGAATATGACTAATCCATTAATGAGCGATGTCATCATGCGTTTCGGCACAGAGGAAATGAAACATGAAATTCTACCTAAAATGGCATCGGGTGATCTAATTTCAGCCTTAGGCTTAACAGAACCACGGGGTGGTTCAGATGCAGGTAATCTCATTTTAAAAGCCGAGAAAACGGATACCGGCTATATCTTGAATGGTGAAAAGACATCAATGAGTTACGCAACCCAAGCCGATAATGTATTGATGTTTGCAAGAACAGGCACGGTTGAATCTGGCCCTTATGGAGTATCTGCCTTTTTGGTCGATTTAAACTTGCCAGGTATCTCTCGCACAGAATTCGATGATATTGGTACCAAGCCAGTTGGTCGAGGCTCTGTATTTTTTGATAATGTCGAAATTCCAGCTTCCGCCTTATTGGGTAACGAAAATGAAGGCTTCACAAAAATCATGGTTGGGTTTGATTTAAGTCGTGTATTAATAGCACTTGAATGCGTAGGAACTGCTCAAGTTTCCGTAGATGAGACATGGGAATATGTTCAACAACGTGAAGCCTTTGGTACACCGTTGGTTAAATTCCAAGGCGTCTCATTCCCCTTAGCTGAGCACGAAAGCATGTTGGAAGTATTGCGTGCTCTGGCCTATCAAACACTTAGGTTACGCGATGGCGGCCACAAGCATACTAAAGAGGCCGCTATTTTAAAGTGGATGGCGCCAAAATATGCCACAGAAATTTTACAAAACTGTTTACTACTAAGCGGGCACTATGGCTACACAACCGATTTGCCACATCAACAAAGAATGCTAGACGTACTCGGTCTACAAATTGGCGACGGCACGGCGCAAATTATGAAAACAGTTATCTCTAGAGAAAAAGTCGGCAAAATAGCCCTACAGTACAAATAAACGTTACTATTTTTTCATAAGAAAAAGGAGTTGATATGTCAGTCATAAGATCAAGTGCGATGGAATATGTAGAGTCCGGAATAGAAGGTATTTCCCAATGTGAGCTGTGGGATAACGGCACCAATGGAGGCACCTCACTCGTGCGTCTTCTTGCAGGTGCATACTTCCCTAACCATAACCACCCTGGTTGGGAGCAAGCCTATATTTTATCGGGCAAAGTTGCCGTTGGCACAGAAGTGGTTGAAAAAGGCGATTATCTATTTGCAAAAGCCGGTGATATTCATGACGCTAAAGCAATAGAAGATACTGAGATTTTAGCCTTTACTGAAAAAGGCGTTGAGCTAATATAAACTTTAACTATCCAACACATTAAACGGTGAGTTTTTATGTCTAGTCCTTCAGTAGCTAATAACAAAAGTACCGAAGTAAACAAGGTTGATGTTGTCGTCGTAATAGTTTAAATTTTGTTGCATTATCAGCATCAAAACAACTTAAGACAGGGCATACGCTAGTTGCAGCAACCGGCAACATACACGAACAATTAAAAATTGAGAATAACATGCTCTAGTCACTTGGTTATTTTGGTTACTACCCGGAGAATGATAAAGGCAACTATACAGAAGACCATCGCGTACGTGGCTCATTGGCTTACACCTTTAAATTCGAAGGTTGGCAACTTATGCATCGTTCTCGCGTTGAATACAGAATGGGGCAGGCGCCTAATGGATTTAGATACCGCCCAGCTTTAGAATTATCAAGAAAAGCATCGCTACTTGATACATTGTTAATTCCCTATGTAGAAGCCGAAACTTTTTACGATTTTAGACAAGACAAAGTGACATTAAGCTTAATAACGGCAGGCATAAAGTGGCCAATAAACTCACAATTTATCGTTAAATTGGCACACTTTAATATTTACCTTAACAGCCCGAGTCGGCATGTAAGCGGCTCATTGTTGGCACTTCACCTTAAGTTATAAAGTTAACTAGCTAATTAATATGACTTGGGCAAGCCCAGTGCTTTTTCTGCGATATAACATAAGGCTAACTGCGGACTAACGGGGGCAATGCGTGGAATGAGCGACTCACGTAAATAACGTTCAACGTGGTATTCTTTTGCATAGCCAAAACCACCATGAGTCATAACGGCGGTTTCACAAGCATGAAAGCCGGCTTCGCCTGCAAGGTATTTGGCAGCATTGGCATTTGCACCACATTCTTGATTGTTATCGTATTGATAGGCAGCAGACACCACCATTAACCAAGCTGCTTCTAGTTCGGCCCAACAAATAGCAAGAGGATGCTGAATTCCTTGGTTCTGAGCAATAGGCCGGTTAAAAACAATCCGTTCTTTAGCGTAGTTTTTCGCTTTATCTAACGCCACTCGCCCTAAGCCAACCGCTTCGCCAGCAATCAGAATCCGCTCTGGATTCATACCGTGAAGAATGTATTCAAAGCCACTGCCTTCTTCACCAATTCGGTCTTCAATGGGTATCTCTAGGCCATCAATAAATAATTCATTAGAATCAACTGCTTTCCTACCCATTTTGTCTATTTCTTGTATGTCAATCTTGCTGCGATTCAAATCAGTATAAAAAAGACTAAGCCCATGGGTCGATTTTTTAACATCTTCTAGTGGGGTAGTGCGAGCCAATAACAGTATTTTATCAGCGACTTGCGCAGTAGAAATCCATACTTTTTGGCCATTAACAATATACTTATCACCTTTGCGAATAGCTAAGGTTTTAAGCTGAGTGGTATTGAGCCCGGTATTAGGTTCGGTAACAGCAAAACAGGCTTTTTCTTTACCTTCCGCCATGGGCCGTAACATGCGCTGTTTTTGCTCTTCGTTACCGTAGATAACCACAGGGTTAAGGCCAAAAATGTTGATGTGAACAGCTGATGCGCCAGACATGCCTGCGCCGGATTCAGCGATGGTGCTGGCCATAATAGCAGCTTCAGTTATACCTAACCCAGAGCCACCATAAGTTTCTGGAATACAAATACCCAACCAACCACCCTCGGCTATTGCATTATAAAAGTCATGAGGAAAGCCACCATTTTTATCACGCTCTAGCCAATAATTGTCGTCAAAGGGGCCGCACAATTTGAAAATAGACTCGCGTATGGCTTGTTGTTCTTCGGTATAAGAGAAATTCATTGTATTGAAAGTCGGAAGTTAATTGAGTTTTGAAAGTGGTGTAAATTTTATTAACGTATATAAATCCTTAGCAGTACTTTTACACCATTTAACGCATGACATCTTGAGTATAATAATGTCGGTCATACACATTATAATAATGCTTTGATAATGAGTTATGACTGGTTTTCAATCACCATTGCAATACCTTGCCCTACACCAATGCACATAGATATAAGTGCGTAACGTCCGCCTGTTTTCTGTAATTGACGTGCGGCTGTTAAGGCTATTCGCGCACCGGATGCGCCTAATGGGTGACCTACTGCAATAGCGCCACCATTTGGGTTAATACGTGGGTCATCAGCAGCAATGCCCAATTGCTTTAAATCACCCAGTACTTGTGCGGCAAAGGCTTCGTTGACCTCAATAACATCCATTTGTTCAATGCTTAGGTTAAGCCTTTTAAGCAATTTTTGACAAGCTGGAACGGGGCCAAGGCCCATAATGGTTGGCTCGATGCCGGCGGTTGCGCCACCTAGTACGCGTGCCATGGGTTTTAATTGGTGGTTTTCGCCGAAGGCTCGACTGCCCACTAAAACAGCGGCAGCACCATCGTTAATGCCGGATGCGTTAGCAGCGGTAACAACCCCATCTTCAAATAAGGGGCGCATGGTTGACATCTTATCGAGTGTTGCTTGAGGGCGAGGGTGCTCATCGGTGTTGACGACAATGTCTGGCTTGCCACGTCTTTGTGGGATGTTAATCGGTATTATTTCTTCGTCAAAGAAGCCTTTATCGCTTGCATTAGCCCATTTTTGCTGTGAGTTATAAGCGAATACATCACATTGTTCTCGGCTAATATTTTCCTGCTTTGCAACGTTATCTGCTGTTTCCGGCATGGCTTCGTGTCCGTATTGCTTACCCATAATCGGATTAGGGAAGCGTACGCCAATCGCGCTGTCATAAACTGTTATATCTTTGCTGAAAGCAGTATTACTTTTATTGAACGTTAAGGGTGCTCGGGTCATACTTTCCACGCCACCAGCGATGAAAACATCACCTTCACCACAGGTTATGGCACGAGATGCATCGATAATAGCTGCTAAGCTACTGCCACATAACCTATTAATCGTTTGCCCACTCACTTGAACAGGCAGACCAGCTAATAAAGTAGCATAACGGGCAATGTTGCGGCTATCTTCTCCAGACTGACACGCGCAGCCTAAAACTACATCATCTATCAATAAGGGATCGAATTTATTCCGTTCAACCAGTGCTTTAATTACAGCTGCCGCCAAATCATCTGGCCGCACGTTTGCAAGCGAGCTACAGTATTTTCCAAAAGCGGTTCTTGCACCATCATAGATATAAGCATCTAACATGTTTTTTCCTTAATTAATTACTGAGTTTATACGCCAGCCTAACGCCATCTCGAATGGCTTGTGCCGCATCCAATTCACGAACTTCTTTTACTCCACCAATATGGATAACCTTAGGCGCTAGGGTGCTGATGCTATCCGCTAGCTCGTCGCAAGGTTCTTGGCCTGCACATATGATAATTGTGTCGGCTGGGATAACCCTAATTTCACCTTCGCGTTCAATATGAAGGCCCGCGTCATCAATTTTTATGTACTCTAAATCACCTAATAATTTGACACCACGTTTATGTAATTCGGCTTGGTGAATCCAGCCCGTGGTTTTGCCTAGTGAGCGACCGAATTTTCCTGATTTACGTTGCATCAACGTTACGTCACGAATTTGTTTGTTTCCAACTGTTTTTCCTAATAAAGCACCCGGTTTTTTACCTTCAGGGTCAATGCCCCAGCTGTCGTTATATTCAGTTATAGGGTCTTTATTTGAATGGTTATGTGTAATAAATTCAGCCATATCAAAACCAATACCACCAGCCCCAAGAATAAGGACTTTTTGGCCGATCTTGTTGGGCTGATTAAAGGCTTCTTGATAATTTAAAACAGAAGCATGGTTGATACCCGAAATACCTAATTGTCTTGGTTTAATACCAGACGACAGCACGATGACATCATACTGTTCGGACTGAAGCTGATTGGCATCTGCTGTGCAGTTTAACTTTACGCTAACCCCGTACTTATCAAGCATCACAGCAAAGTACCTAAGCAATTCGTCAAACTCTTCTTTGCCCGGCACTAAATGGGCGTAAAGCAGTTGGCCACCAATCGTTGAGGCAGATTCGTATAGCGTTACGCTATGCCCAGCTTTAGCGGCCTCAATTGAGAAAGAAAGACCCGCTGCGCCCGCGCCAATAACCGCTATTTTTTGTGCGCTTGTTGATGTATTAATAGCGGGATAAAGTGTTTCATGACACGCTCTTGGATTGACTAAGCAACTAGCTATTTTGCCAGCAAATATATGATCTAAACACGATTGATTACAGGCAATACAGGTATTGATCTCATCAAATTGTTGGTTCTTTGCTTTGTTTACGAAATCGGCATCTGCAAGAAAGGGTCTTGATAAATACACCATATCGGCTTCATTGTTGTCGATAATTTTTTCCGCAACTTCAACAGTATTTATGCGGTTTGCAGCGGCAACGGGGATGTTGACGACTTGTTTTATTTTAGCCGTTGCCCAAGCAAACGCACCGCGTGGCACTTGCATTGCAATGGTCGGAATAGCGGCTTCATGCCAACCAATGCCTGTGTTAATAATATCTATACCTGCGGACTCCAAGGCGATCGCGAATTGCTGTGCTTCATCAATATTCCACCCATCTTCAACCAGTTCAAGCACCGACATGCGGTATTGAATAATAAAGTTTTCACCCAGCGCTTTGCGCGTAGAACGAACAATGTCTAATGGCAAACGAGACCTGTTTTCAAAGCTGCCACCCCATTGGTCAGAACGATGATTTGTTCGCGGAGCTGTAAATTCATTTAGAAAATACCCTTCAGACCCTAATAATTCAATGCCATCAAAACCAGCTTGTTGGGCCAACTGGGCACAATTCACAAAGTCATCAATGGTTTGCATAATCTCAGCGTCGGACATTTCTTTTGGCACAAAGGGATTGATAGGGGAACGTATGGCACTGGGTGCAACTAAGTTCTCGTGTTTTGCATATCGGCCGGCATGCAGTATTTGCATAAGGATGTTGCTATTAGCCTTGTGTACTGTATCCGTAATAAATTTGTATTGTTCCACATGCTCGGCGTTGGTTAGCATCATTGCGCCTGGGCTAATAAGGCCTTCTTCATTGGGTGAAACACCACCGGTTACAATTAACGAAACACCGCCGTCTGCGCGCTCTTTATAAAAGGCTGCTAAGCGACCAAAAGGGTCGTCTGAGTGATCTAACCCCGTGTGCATTGAGCCCATAATGAAACGGTTAGGCAAGGTTAAATGACCAATTTTAATGGGTGTAAATAACTGTTTTGATGATGTCATTCCTATTCCTTTTTTGGCTAATACGACGGCTCGATAACTTTACAATCTAACACTTGTTTGGTAGCATAATAATCATAGTATGAATGCTTTTTTTAAGCAAATATAGAGAACAAATACATGCCGAATACGGATGAGTTAATTTACGAAGTAAACAACGGTGTCGCCACCATTTGCCTTAACCGCCCAGAAAGAAAAAACGCCTTATCGACGAGTTTGGTTGGCAAATTACGTGATGCGTGGGAGTGGGTGGATACTGATGATGCTGTAAAAGTTGTTGTATTAACGTCGACAGATTGCGGTGTGTTTTGTGCGGGCATGGATTTAAAAGAAGCTGCCGAAATTAAGCAACAAACAGGTGAAGATGTTCTTTCAACATTAAAGGACCCTTTTCATCAACGGATGCGCGACGTTAAAAAACCCATTATCGCCGCCATGACAGGGCATTTGATGGCTGGTGGCATGTTGCTGAGTTTAAATTCAGACTTACGTGTTGGGCTTGTTAATACCCGCGTCGGTATCACAGAAGCTAAGATTGGCCGTGGATCGCCCTGGGCTGTGCCATTGATCGGCATGTTGCCGCAACCGCTTATTATGGAATTAGTATTAACGGCTGCGCAAATGCCTATTCAACGATTCTATGACGTTGGATTTATCAATTACCTAGAAGAAACCCCAGAGCTTGTTAGAGAGCGGGCATACAGCTTGGCTAATACCATTCGAGACAATGCACCGCTATCTGTAGTGGCTGCGAAAGCAAGCATCATGTGCGCGATGAGTTTGGGTTGTGATGATGGATTAGCAGAAGCAAAGCGTTTACATGAAGTGGTTTACGCCAGTGAAGACGGTATTGAAGGGCCATTATCTTTTGCCGAAAAAAGAAAACCTCAATGGAAAGGTCGATAAGATATTTCAGATAACAAATAATTAAGGTATCTCATGAATTTTGAACTAAATGACGAACAACGCATGATCTACGAATATGGCGACCAAGTTGCTAAAACGTTTGATCAATCGTATTGGCTTAAAAAAGCCAGAAAATCTGAGTTCCCAAAAGAGCTATGGGACCAAGTAAGTGAAGATGGTTTTATGGGCATTATGGTGCCAGAAGAATACGGTGGTGCCGGCCTTGGAATGATGGAGATGGCCTTGTTGATGGAAGGCCTAGCCAATAATGGCATTCCTTTATTATCAATGGTGGTGGGCTCAACCATGTCACTGCCAATGATTGCTGACCACGGCAGTGAGGCAATGAAACAAAAATACCTGCCCGATGCTTGCGCTGGTAAAACATTGTTTTGTTTTGCCATCACCGAAGCAACGGCGGGTACAAATACAATCCGCATTAACAGCATTGCCAAGCAAAAGGGTGACCGTTACTACTTAAACGGTTCTAAAACCTTTATTACCAGTGCAGATGAATCTGATTACGCATTGGTCGTGGCACGTACTCGCCCACATACCGAAGTGGATCGTAAAACGGACGGTTTCACGCTGTTTATAGTCGACATGAAAGCCAAGGGCGTGAGTATGACGCCACTTGAAATGGGCGTGGTTTTACCAGAGCAACAATTTCAATTGTTCTTTGATGATGTTGAATTAACTGAAGATGATGTTATAGGCACAGTTGATAAAGGTTTTGATATTTTGTTTGAATCACTGAACCCTGAACGTATCGTTGTTTCTACCATGTGCACGGGAGTAGGACGTTTAGCGCTTAACCGGGCTGCTGAATATGCGTCAGAGCGTGAAGTATTTAATGGGCCTATTGGGGCCTACCAAGGCTTGCAACACCCGTTGGCTCAAGCTAAAACACACATTGAAGTCGCGTCGTTAATGGCTCGACAAGCTGCATGGCTGTACGATAATAAAAAATCCGCAGGAGAAGCCTCTAGCATGGCTAAAATTGCTGCTGCAGATGCCGGTATGGAAGCAGTTGACGCCGCATTACAATGCTTTGGCGGGAATGGGTTTACCGATGACTATGGCTTATACGATATGTATTCTATGGTCCGTTTGTTAAAAACAGCACCTATTAATAAAGAAATGCTGCTTAATTATATAGCAGAAAAAAGCCTTGGAATGCCACGTTCATATTAAGGATTATTAATGACAGCTACGAAAACATTAAACCGCTCAGTTTTATTTGTTCCAGGGTCGGAACAAAAACGTATTGAAAAAGCGGCAAATATACCGGCAGATATACTGGTGTTTGATCTAGAGGATGCCGTCTCTATTCCTGAGAAAACAGCTGCTCGTCAACGCGTTACGGATGCATTAAAAACCAGTGATTTTGCTAACCGCCAATGTTTTGTTCGTATTAACGGCGTGACAACTGATTGGTTTATTGACGATGCACAAGCCGTCGCTGAACTTGGCACGGCCGGTATTATGTTGCCAAAATGCGATAGTGTAGATGACCTTATTCAACTTAAAAATGCCAGCAATGGTGTCAACCTGCCCATTTTTGGTATTGTGGAAACTGCGTTAAGTGTTTTGTCAGTTGCCAACATTGCTAAACAAATGCAAAGCAACGATAGCCTTTGTTTTGGACATGTGGATTTTGCCAGCGACATGCAACTTAATGACAACGATGCCAGCAAAGGTGCTGTTTATCATGCTCGTTGCCAGGTTGCATTAGCAGCGCGAGCGTTTGGCATTACGGCGATTGATAATATTTCTCTTGAAGTGAAAGACGAATTAGCCATGCGTGAAGATGCATTACTTGGTCAGCAACTTGGGTATTCAGGAAAATTATGTATTCACCCGCGTCAGGTTGATATTGTAAATTCTGTTTACACACCAACTGATGAGCAAGTAAAAAAAGCAACCGAGATACTCGCACGTTGGGAAGACGCCCAAAAAAGTGGTCAGGGTGTTTTTACCTATGAAAACAAAATGGTGGATTTACCCGTTATTCTTGCTCAAGAGTCTATTTTAGCTCGAAGTAAAGCCATTACCGAAAACTCCAATTAATTAGATAAAATTTATAATGAAAGAAATAGTCATTGATGGCCCTTATTTTGAAGATTTCCATGTAGGTCAATTTTTAGAGCAAGCACCTGCTGTTACATTAACTGAAGGCCATGCAACTGCGCACCAGATGTTATGTGGTGACCGCTTACGGATGCCTTTAAGCCATCACTTGTGTCAGCAAATCACGGCGGTAGGTAAACCATTGGTTAACCCATCTATGGTGATTGGTGTGGCTATTGGTCAAACCACATACGCCACCCAAAATGTCATGGGCAATCTCTTTTATCGCGGTTTAATACTTAAGAAACCTGTCTATATTGGCGATACTTTGAGTACCACCACAAAAGTGGTTGCGTTAAGGCAAAATAAAGTAAAAGGGGGCCGCCCAGCAACAGGAATGGTCGCTTTAGAAATGAACATTATCAATCAGCATGGCGATGAAATTCTACATTTTTGGCGTTGCCCAATGGTGCCATGCAGAGATGTGAAGGCGGTGACTGGTCACGCTGACGAACTTGATTTTATTCCTTCAGATATCAGCTCAGATGCATTGAAAGATGCTGTTCCTGCAAACTGGAATTCAAGCATGTTTAAAGAGCTGATTAACGGCCCGCACTTTAATGAGGTAGAGGAAGATAATCACTTTATTATCAAAGCACGCGATACGGTTACAAACGCGCCTGAACTTACTCGGTTAACACTTAACCTTGCTAAAACCCATACCGATGCCGGCGCCAGTATTTATGGCCAACGTTTGGTGTATGGAGGCCAAACTATTTCAATTGCCGCGGCTCAAATGATTAGAGCGCTACCGAATGTGATGACGCATATAGCCTGGACACATTGCAACCATACTGCCCCCGTTTTTGAAAACGACATTCTACGAAGCGAAGTCATTGTTAAAAACAAAATATCATTGGATACAGGCGGTGGCTTAGTTGAACTGCAAATCAACGTATTTGCTGAACGTTCTGACACAGCACCCACATCCGTAAAAGACACCCAAGTGCTCGATTGGGGTCTTGTGGTGTTAATGGCTTAACACGCTGATGCATCAACAATCTCTTTTTCTTGAAATAGGTTCAATGCGCCTAAAAACATTGATTATTGGCGAGTTGGATAGCAACAAAACCTGTATCGTTTTATTGCATGGCGGTCTAGATTCTTTAGAAACTTGGAAAGGTTACCCTGAAGCATTAGCAAAAAAAACCGGCTTAACGGTTATTGCTTACGAACGTTTTGGACACGGAGAGTCAGGCTGTTTAAGCGAGGTAAGAAAGGCAGGTTATCGCCATCTTGAAGCTAATGAAACCTTGCCCGCTGTTGTTAATAAATTAGGATTAAATAGCATAATTCTTGTCGGCCACAGTGATGGTGCGGCGATGTGTTTATTGGCTGCTGAGACTCAACAATTGAATATAATTGGTGTGTGCGCTATTGCGCCACCACTAGTACCTGAAGAAATGGTGAGAACAGGTATTGTCGAGGCGATAAAGGAATATGAAGACGGTAATTTAGCTAAAAAGCTTAAGCTGTTTCATGGCGATGCAACAGATTCGTTGTTCTACGGCTGGGCGAAGGCTTGGTTATCTCCTGAATTTGATGATTGGTCTTGCGAAGAAGAAATACAAGCTATTCGCTGTCCAGTTCATGCTATTTTTGGTCAAGCGGATGACTATGGTTATCGTGCTAGCATGTCTGTCATTACAAACAATTTATCGGCACCGATGGAAGTGCTCGTGCTGAAAGGTATTGGTCATATGCCACATCACCACGCAAGGCAGGAAACAATTGACTCAATTAACCGGCTGATTAAACGGACAGCTGCTAATGAATAACATTAAAATTAATTTCAATTTCAACAGGAGAAAACAATGGATTTAGAACTAAATAACAAATCAGTCATCGTCACCGGCGGTGGCTCTAACATTGGCCGCGGTATCGTACTGGCTTTTGCTCAAGAAGGCGCAAATATTACATTGGCAGATATCGATGAAAAACAAGCAGGTCAAGTGGCTGAGTTAGCACTTAAAAAAGGCGCTGCTGATGTACAAGTCATTAAAACGGACGTGACGAATCTTGAACAAGTAAAAGCAATGGTTAATGCTGCTGACTCTAAATTTGGCGGCGTTGATGTTCTCGTTAATAACGTAGGTTGGGATGACCTTATGTTCTTTAC
>LWDU01035517.1_pt1 | contig 22080 bp, 19 predicted proteins | sample 727161 | NCBI WGS metagenome assembly LWDU01 (sample SAMN04566230, study PRJNA314399) | hydrothermal vent metagenome | isolation source: deep sea hydrothermal plume seawater | place: Mexico: Gulf of California, Guaymas Basin | collected 2004-07-11
GTCCACCTTGAAGGCACACTGGAGCCAGAGCACATCTTTGCACTCGCAAAACGCAACGACATAGAACTGGCCTATGCCACGCCGGAAGAAGTCACGGCAGCCTATGATTTCCACGACCTGCCCTCATTCCTTGCCATCTACTATGCTGCGATGAATGTCCTGCGCGAAGAAGAAGACTTCTACGAGCTCACCTATCAATATTTCGAGAAAGCGGCACAGAACAACGTGGTGTACGTAGAGCCCTTCTTCGATCCACAAGGCCACACTTCGCGTGGCGTGGATTTCGAAACGGTCATCTCAGGTATCCATCGGGCGCAAATAGATGCAGAAGCCAAACTGGGTGTGGAATCAAAGTTGATCATGTGTTTCCTGCGGGATATGAGCGCCGAATCAGCGATGGAACACCTTGAGCTAAGCTTGCCATTCAAAGACTGGATTGTCGGCGTCGGCCTGGATTCGGATGAAAGGGATAACCCACCGGCCAAGTTTGCAGAGGTTTTCGCAAAGGCGCGAGGCGAAGGCTTCAAGCTCACCATGCACTGTGATGTTAACCAAAAAGATATCGTTGATCACATTCGTGAATGCCTAGACCTGATAGAAGTCGACAGGATTGATCACGGCGTCAACGCGCTGGAAGATGAATCCCTGCTCCGGGACATTGCTGATCGCGGTATTGGGCTTACAGTCTGCCCGGTGTCAAATCGATTCGTGGTGCAATCGCTTACCAGCAATGAAATCCGCACAATGCTGGAGAAAGGCATCAAGGCGACGGTAAACTCAGACGACCCTGCCTATTTTCGAGCTTACATGAACGAAAATTTCATTGCCCTGACAGACGAAGGAGATTTCAGCAAAGATGAGCTGGTGCAACTCTCCCGAAATGCTTTTGACATCGCATGGCTACCGGAAGATCGCAGGCAACACTATCTCGATCAATTACAGGCCTACGCAAACACATAATCAACACCTGGAGTTCACATGAAAATAGGCATTGTCCTGCCCCACCACGAAATCGGCGCTGACCCAGGCGCCATGAAGGCTTTTGCCACTGGCGCGGAAGAGCTCGGCGCAGATCACATCCTGATATATGACCATGTACTTGGCGCGGACAGGGAGCGGCCGGGGGGATTCCAGGGACCCTACGACAAGGATACCGAGTTTCACGAACCGTTGACGACCTTTTCCTATATCGCCGCGCTAACCAGCAAGATCGAACTAGTGACAACTGTATTGATCCTGCCGCAGAGACAAACAGCGCTGGTGGCCAAGCAAGCCGCCCAGCTAGCAATACTGTCCAACAACCGATTTCGTATGGGGGTTGGCACAGGCTGGAATGCGGTCGAATATGAAGCGCTAAACGAAGAGTTTACCACCAGGGGCAAACGACAAACTGAACAGGTCGAGTTATTGCGGCGTCTGTGGAGCGAGGATTCATTTTCGTTTGACGGCGAATACCACAAGATAACCCTTGCGGGAATTAACCCAAGACCGACCCAGCCTATTCCAGTCTGGTTTGGCGGCGGCGCCCCCGCTCTGCTCGATCGTTGCGCGCGACTCGGCGACGGATGGATGCCACTCACTGGCCCCAACGATGCGGCGAAAGCCATGCTGGATACCATGAAAACAAAACGAGAAGCAGCAGGCCTGTCATGGGAAGGTTTCGGTATACAGGCGCAGGCTCAAGCCGGTGGCGGAACACCAGAACGATGGAGTAATCACTACAACAAGTGGCAAGACCTTGGCGCGACGCATATGGCTATTGCTACACACAATGCTGGCGCGACCTCAGTTGATACGCACCTTAAGCTCTTTGAAGATTACAAAGCTGCCGTCAGCTAGAACATTTGGCTTCGATCAGGAACCGGTGTGCCTCTACCTCATAGTAACCCCGGTTCTCGATCGTTACAGGCAACTGTCGTAAGTCTGGGGAACATAAGCGCGCATCAAAATCAGCAACAAGAGGCTCAAAATGCTGGTTACTCGCTGGTGAAACCACTCTGCATGCCTGATTAAAGAAACAGGAACTTACCCAAAAAAATCGCACCAATCACATAAACTGCGGCAGGACATTCAGCGGCCCTGCCACTCATCACTTTAATCGCAACATAGGTGATAAAGCCAAGTCCAATCCCGTCGGCAATCGAGAAAGACAAAGGCATACCGAGCGCACAAACAAAAGCCGGTGCACTTTCAGTCAGGTCTTCCCAATCCAGTTCAGCCAGGCTCTTCGCCATCAGGCAGGCTACGAACAGCAATGCGGCTGATGTTGCGAATGCAGGAATGGTTTGGGCGAGTGGCGCGAAAAACAAACAAAGAAGAAAAAGCCCTGCAACTGTTACCGCCACCAGTCCGGTACGACCGCCGGATTCCACACCGGCAGCACTTTCTATATACGAAGTCGTTGAAGAGGTACCTGCGACCGCACCAACAACCGTTGCGGTTGAATCCGACAACAACGCCCTGCCCAGCCTGGGCAGCTTGCCATCTGAGTCAGTTAAACCTGCCCGGCTAGAAACCCCAACCAACGTCCCCGCTGTGTCAAACACATCCACGAGTAACATTGTCAGTACCACCGTGACCATGGATACGTCCAGAACCGCCATCAGGTCAAATTTAAACAACACCGGAGAGATCGATGGAGGGGCGGAAACAACGCCTTGATATTCTGCCGCACCAACAGCCAAACCAAGGGCAGTCGCCACCAGCATACCGATAATGACAGCGCCGCTAGCACCTCGCGCCGCCAGCGCAGTAATCAAGGCAAAACAGGCAAGACAGATAATAGCGCTCGGCGCGGTCATATCGCCAAAGGAAACCAGTGTTGCGGGGTTAGCAACCACCACCCCGGCATTCGTGAGCGCGATGAAACCGAGGAAAAGTCCAATGCCGGCAGAGATTCCAAGTTTGAGGTTCTTTGGGATGGCGTTGATCAGCCATTCACGAACGGGCAATACGCTCAAGATTACAAAAATAATCCCGGAGACAAACACAGCCCCCAGCGCAGCCTCCCAGGTGTGTCCCAATCCAAGCACGACACCATGGGTAAAAAAAGCATTTTGGCCCATGCCCGGCGCCTGAGCTATCGGGTAATTCGCCCATATCCCCATGACCAGTGAACCCACTGCTGCAGCGATACAGGTCGCGACAAATACCGCCCCAAAATCCATACCCGCGTATGACAAAATCGTGGGATTGACGACTGTAATGTAGGCCATAGAAAGAAAAGTGGTGGCACCTGCGATGAGTTCAGTTCGCACATTCGTGCGGTGATGATCCAATTGAAAATAGCGCTGAAGAAAATCCTGCAATGCTGCACCCTGCTGGTTTTACAATTCACGTAACAATGACAAATAGCGTCCGGCAATGCTACTCTGCGGGCCATGAAAAAACGCTTCATTTCCGCCGATGAGTTGCTCATCGATTCTTTTAAACTGGCCGACCAGATTTTTCAGAGCGGCTTTAAACCCCATTTCATCGTTGGCGTCTGGCGCGGTGGCGCACCGGTTGGTATCGCGGTTCAGGAATACCTTGATTATCGAGGCGTCGAGACAGACCATATCGCTATTCGAACATCGTCCTACTACTCAATCGGGGAACAGGATAAGGAAGTTCGCGTGCACGGGCTAAACTACATCATCGACAATGTTAACGCCGACGATGCCCTGCTGCTTGTCGACGACGTATTTGATTCTGGTCGAAGTATCAACGCCATTTTGAATGAATTGTCTGATAAATCCCGCGCCAATCTGCCCAAGACTATTAAAGTAGCCACGCCCTGGTATAAACCTGACAGGAATACGACAGATATCATTCCCGATTTCTTTGTTCACGAAACAGACCAATGGCTGGTGTTTCCACATGAGCTATCGGGCTTAAGCGACGAAGAAATTGCAGCTGCCAAACCGGAAATCTGGAAGACGATTTCAGCCATGAAAGCAAAGCCAGAATACAACCAGCCATGAAAGTCGATATCGTAGACCTGAACGCGGTTGATGCGCCGCTACTTGTCACTGAATCACTAATCGAATCCGGCTTTGCCGTGGTTGAAAACCACAAGATACCGGTCTCGGAGCTAAAGGAGCTATACGAAGGCTGGGATAATTTCTTTCTTAACAGTAATCCGGATCAGTACGTCACCGATGCCGAATCCCAGGCCGGTTATTTTTCTCCTTATTTCGCCGAAACTGCGAAGGGGCACAAAGCACAGGACCTCAAAGAATACTTCCATTACTGGCCAGGTGGTGTATTGCCCGGGTCAGTTGAAAAGCTGACCCTGCATTATTACGACGCCATCTTTGACCTGGGCAAGGATGTGATGGCCTGGCTTCAGGCCAATTCACCAACAACCCTCTGGCAGTCTATCGACAAGCCTTTCGAAGAATATCTATCACGCAACCAGACGTTGTTACGTATTCTCAGGTATCCGCCATTAACCGGAAATGAGCCGCCAGAGGCTATACGTGCTGGCGCTCACGAAGATATCAACCTCATCACTATGTTACCCGCGGCCAGCGAGTCTGGACTGCAGATTAAACCGAAGGGTACCGACGATTGGATACCCGTCGAGGCGCCAGCCGGCTCAATCGTGATCAATGTTGGAGATATGCTTCAGGAGCTCACCGATGGAGCGATGCCCTCGACTACTCACCAGGTAGTGAATCCAACCGGTGATGCAGACAACAAGGCTCGCCTGACTGCTCCGGTATTTTGCCATCCTTATCCAGAGATGGTGCTGTCTGACAGATACACCGCAAAATCCTACCTCCACGAGCGTCTATCAGAAATCAACTCGGAAGAACTTCGCCCTTCATGAGCGGCTCGCCCCGGAAAGTGATTTTTGACACAGACCCTGGCATAGACGATGCCATGGCACTACTGTACCTGCATGCATGCGACAACCTGGGGTTGTTAGGCATCACGACTATTTATGGTAACGCCAGCATTGAAAATTGCACCAATAATACGCTCTTTCTTTGCGAACAGTTTGGCGTTGCCGCGCCTGTATATCGCGGCGCTAACCGAAGCCTGACTGGAGAGAAACCCGGAAATTATCCCGACTTTGTTCATGGGAAAAATGGCCTCGCAGACATCGATGTGAAGGTCTCAGAGAAATCCGTTGAAGATCAGGATGCCAGTAGCTTCCTGGTTGAGTCAACTAAAGCCAACCCGAACGAAATCACGATTATCGCAGTAGCCAGACTCACCAATATCGCCCTTGCGATTAATAAGCACCCGACCTTTGCCAGCCGCGTTAAAGAAATCATCTTTATGGGGGGCGCCGCCAATTGCGAAGGAAACGTCACAACCTGGGCCGAGGCTAATATTGTGGGCGATCCGGAAGCAGCATCTGTCGTGTTTAACTCCGGCATTCCACTGGTCATGGTTGGCCTCGATGTCACTCTTCTGACCCGGATGTCACATGGGTTTCTGGATTCGTTAACATCAGGCATGGTGCAACAAAAAGACTTGCTGCTATCAATCAACAAAGTCTACGCGAGTTACTACAAAACCAGCCAGGACTCGGACGAGGTTCCTGTCCACGATTCCTCAGCCATTGCCTACGCACACAATCCCAACATGTTTGGCACCGTGCACGGCCGGCTCAGCTGTATCCTGGATGGAGAGCAACGTGGCAGGACAGTCTTCGCACCCGGTCCATCCGGGAATCATCGAGTTTGTCTATCCGTAGATTCAAACGCGGTGCTTGATGATTATCTTAAGAACGTCACTGCGGCTTACCGTTAAAGAACCATCGATAAAGCCGGTAACGAAGCAGCCTACTGTCGGATGCGTCACGTTTTATCAAGGGACAGTTGATACCTGTATATGGCGGCCAGACCAGCATTCGATGACTATAAACCTGTTGCTAATCTCTTTCCTGAGGAACAAGCTCTGCGGACAATTTGAGGGAAATCCAATGGGCAGGGAACAAAAAACCAATAAGGAAAGCAAAAAGACCGCACTGCTGTCGCAAAAAGAGAAAAGAGCGCAAAAGAAAGCGAAGAAAGACAACAAAGCAAAAATTGTCAGCGACCTATAGCGCCCAGCCTGAATTTCAATAAGGATTTCAGCCGCGCCATGCAATACAAACGATAACAATTACTCCAACGTAATTTTGCTGTTACCCATGGCTGGCCCTGATCCTTTCCTGGATGTGTTCTCCCGCCGTTATCTCCGGATATCCGGGTTTCTCTCCGGGTTTCAAACAACTATCAAGCACCTTTACGGGCGTTTCAGTATCCGGATCAACGAATACAGCGATACTGTATCGATCAACATCACCTAATTTAGGTTGTACACGATGCGGGGTAGAGCGATATTTTCCATTGGTCCAGCGCTCCATCAGGTCACCAGTATTGATGACAATGGCATCGTTTTCCGGCGCAACAGGATGCCAGGCACCCTCCGCGTCCTGAACCTCAAGCCCACCGATATCTTTCTGGAACAACAGCGTGATCATGCCGTAATCGGTGTGAGCGCCTGCGCCAAGCTGACCCACTGCGATATCGTCAATGCCTGAAGATGGATAGTAGAGTAACCGGAGGCTGACATTTTCACCCTGGTGATATTGCACAAAAAAATCCCGGTCCATTCCGAGCGCTTTCGAGAGAACTCGCTGGATACGATAGGCACCTTCGAGGCAGGCTTTATAAAAATTTGTGCTCTGGTCCCTGAATTCAGGCGTGGGCCACCGCGGGTCTGACCTGTCATGTCGAAGCAGGTCGCGAAGCGTAAAGGTTTGCTTCAGGTCAGCGGGTTTACTGGGATCAAGGTGTTCTACACCCAGAGACTGATAACCAAAATTCTCTTCGGCGCTCACGTAGGCAGAAGTTGATTTTTCTTCTTCGGAAAGGGAGAAGAACCACTTTGATAGTGCGAAGGTATGGTCAATCTGTACCGATGTGATTCCCAGGTTCATAACCTTCATGAATCCCGAACGGCTTAGTGCGTCGGATACCTGGCTTGCCAGATCGTCGAGCGCGGCATCGTCCTGCTCATCATAGGCTTCGAAATCTATTGTTGGTATGAATACAGACATTCATCGGCTCCTCTAGGGGTTTGCTTTCTTCTCAAGCCAGCTGATCAATTTTGTTCTCTCATCATCCGTCATGCCCGTCAGATTACCCAAGGGCATATAGTCAGTCTGGACCGCCGTCAGCATCTGCGAAACTGATTGCTCGATCACATGCTGGTCATCCATCAGCATTCCCGCCGGAGGTGCATCAAAACCCGGTTGAGTCGGTGTTTGTGAATGGCATACCGCGCAGTGAGTATTGATCAATGTAAACGCAGCACCATCAGCCATGCTCATCTCAAGAAAGGCCTGCTCTTGTTCATAGCGTTCCACACCGAGCCAAATGGCCAGCAGGACAAACGCAATAAAGGCTTTAATCAATATCGAGTAATCCACAACGCCCCGATGCCGCAGGTTAAAGAAGTGCCTGGCATAGGCTGTAATCGCAATGATCGAGATCAGGATTACCCAGTTATAGGTATGCCCATACAGAAACGGATAGTGATTACTGATCATGCAGAACAGCACAGGCAACGTGAAATAATTGTTATGCGTTGAACGCTGTTTAGCGAATGCCGCAGGCGCCGGGTCAGGGTCCTGCCCCGCCTGTACTGCTGCAACAAACTTCTTCTGGGCAGGAATAATACCAAGGAAAACATTGCCCGCCATGATCGTACCCATCAGCGCCCCGACATGCAGAAACGAAGCACGATCTGAGAACAACTTTGTTGCCAGCCAGCACTGCAAACCAATAAACGCAGCCAGTAATGCAGCAAACAACGATGTCTGATGGCGGAGCGGTGAGCGTACCAATGCTTCATAGACCAGCAGGCCTGACAAGAGGTATCCAACACTCGCTGCAATCGCTACCTTCGGATCAGCGATCCATTTATCTGAGCCCACCAGGTAGGACTGAGACTGCAGGTAATACACGGCAACCATCATCAAGGTGCCGGTTATCCATGTCATGTAGGCTTCCCATTTTGACCAATGCAGGACCGAAGGCCAGTCTGGCGGCGCCAGGGCGTACTTATTGAAATTGTAGATGCCACCACCATGGATAGACCACAGGTCTCCCTTGATACCCTGCGCCTTCTTGCTTTCATCAGGTTCTTCAAGGCTATTATCAAGCCAGACAAAATGCAGGGAAGCGCCGATCCAGGCTATCCCGGTGATCAAATGCAGCCATCGGACGATGACGCTAAACCAATCGACAAAATACGATTCCAAAACTACTCCTTTACGGTCTTGTTAGATTGCCTTCAACATAGGTTGCCGCCACCGTTCTTTCATCACCGATCGTCATCATCACAAAGAGTTCATCTTCTATAGTTTCAGATAATCCTGTCCTTCTGGAAGACAGATCAGTGGCATTCGGGTCAAGCATCAAAAAATCAGCCTCTTTACCCACCTCAAAATTACCAATGTATTTATCCAGGTGCAGGCATTGCGCATTCCCAAGTGTAGACATGGCGAAAGCTTCCATTGCGCTTAACGAGTAACCGCGTAACTGGCAGACTTTATAGGCATCCCCCATGGTTCGAAGCATCGACAGGCTTGTACCTGCGCCGACATCCGTCGCCAGACTGACGTCTATTTCATCCCGCTTGAGTTGCTTAAAATCAAGTAACCCACTGCCCAGAAACATATTGGATGAAGGGCAGAAAGCCACTTTGCCACCCGCGTCAGCGAGCCTGGCCCGCTCCGACTCGGTCAGGTGAATACAATGAGCGAATACTGAACGCTCACCGACCAGTTCGTATTTTTCGTAGGCATTTAAGTAATCCGAAGTATCAGGATGGATTTGTGCCACCCAATCAATTTCGTCACGGTTTTCAGAAAGATGTGTCTGCACCCAGGTGTCCGGGTACTTTTTATGAAGCTCACCCGCCAGTTGGAGCTGCTGTACGCTTGACGACCCGGCGAATCGTGGTGTGATGGCATATCCTAACCTGCCTGCGCCATGCCACTTGTTGATCAGTGTTTCACTGTCCGCAATTCCCCCAACAGCGGTATCGAGTATTTCCGGCAGCGCGTTTTGGTCCATCAGGACCTTGCCCGCAATCAGGCGCATGCCTTTCTCGTCAGCAGCCTCAAATAATTGGTCCGTCGCCTGCAGGTGACTGGTTGCAAACACAAGAGCGGTAGTCGTACCAGCGTCAAGGAGGCTATCCAGGAAGGCCACCGCGGACGTTGCCGCATAGGTTACATCCGCATAACGCGCTTCGGCAGGAAAGGTATATTTGTTCAGCCAGTCCAGTAACTGCCCACCGTACGAACCAATGATATCGAGCTGTGGCGAATGAACATGGGTATCTATGAATCCCGGCACAATGAGATAGTCTGGGTCGTGCTGGCAAACTGCCAAGTGAAACCCCGCCTGCAAAAATCGTTGCGCAGGACCAATATCCTTGATCTTGCCGTCCTCAACCAGCAACACGCCGTCGACCAGGTATTCATACCTAAGAGGGTTGGTGGACGTCACATGCAGAATACGAGCGCGGTAGGCCTCATTACTCATCAATAGCTCTCATCAATAGTTCTCATCAATAGTTCTCTTCAACTTTATTCTTCAATTTCACTGGTGCCGATCAGCTTCCACGGTATGTAGAGTAGCCATAAGGGCTGAGCAACAACGGCACATGATAGTGCTCACGGGTATCATCAACCCTGAACGAGATATGGACGTCCTCATAAAAAGTGCTTTCACCCTTTGAGGTGAACCAGGGTTCAACGTCAAATTCCAACCGATACTTCCCGGCAGTAATGTCGAATCCCTGCGCCCAGGATTCCACGCGACCATCAGTATCAGTCCGCCCGGTTGAGATCAGCTGATCTCCTGAGTACAAGCTGACCGCTATACCCGCAGCCGGTTTGCCCTTAACCAGGTCAAGAATATGGGTAGTAATGGCTACGCGATCACTCATTTAGTCATCCTCTAGTAATTTTGACAGGCGAAGGTTCATGATCTCACCCTGCTCTCTTGCACCGTTAGCCAGCTCTTCATCTGGACTATTGTTGATGCGAGCTTCCAGCAGCGCTAGCATTTGTGATGCTGACTTACCTGTCGCACAGATTATAAAAATAAACCCAAACTTTTCCAGATACACCTGGTTTTGTTCACGTAGCGCCAGCAAGACAGTTTCATCAGCATGGGTCACCTGGCCTTGCTCGGCGCTGGCTGTGGATGCGTACTTATTACGTAACGCGTTCATGTCACCAATCTGTGGGTGACCGGAAAAGGCTTCTAATATCTCTTCTTCGGTCGCCCTGAGCCACTCCGTTGCACAACACTCCATCAGATTGCCCGCTGTCGAAAATGGCGCTGATACGACCACCCGCTCTGCCCATGCGGAGCAATGGCAGCAACTCTGGAGTCGCACCCTAAGATCATCCGCCGTCAGGTTATTAATGGCATTGATATTCATGTCTGCGGAGGAAACGCCGCTCGGATTTCTTTCCAGGTCAGGTCGGGCTTAATCTGGCTCGCTTTCACCGGATCCAGCGACAGGATCTGTGCCGCAATAGAAACTGCGATCTCCATCGGCAATTTTCCTTTCACGGTTGGCATTCCAATCGGGCAGCGACAACGTTTGCGGTCGTCGTCGCTCACGCCATCTTTCTCAAGCCGTGAATAGAAGCGCTTCGCCTTGGTGTCTGATCCAATCAAGCCTACATAGTCAATTTCAGTTTCAGTTAGAACCTTATGGGTTAATTGATAGTCGAGCGCATGATCATGAGTAATGATGATGCAACGGTGAGAGTCGGTGAGCTCATTCACGTACGCAACCGGATCATCAACGCAGACCAGCCTAACATTGGCGGACACAGAACCCGGAAACTGTTCCTCACGGGAATCGATCCACTCAATTCGTGCATCGCATTGTGCCAATACCTGCATTAGTGCGCTTGCTACATGGCCAGCGCCAAAAAGAGCCAACCGCATTGCTGTCACCGGAAAGGATTCAATGAGTACAGTCACACTGCCACCGCAACACTGATCCGCCTTGGTCGCGAGTGGGTAATGATCTATTTTCTGCGCGGGTACTCGAGATGCAAGCATCTCTCTTGCCGCCTCGATCACCTTGAACTCGAGTTGCCCGCCGCCAATGGTGTCAAAAATCGTGGCGTGTGTAACCACCATCTTTGCTGACCCATCCCTGGGGGTCGAACCCGTGGTACTGATGACCGTAGCAACAGCAAACGGATCACCGGCATTATGACAATGAGTCACAGCCTGAGGAGAATACTCTTTTGCAGCTCTGATCGCGTAATAAACCTCTTCCGGCGTGGCAGGGGCATTCATGGGAGGGCTAAACTTATAGTCAGAAAAGCTGGCAGCAGCATCGCGAAGCGCGCACCAGACAGACAACGCCAGCATCAAGGGTGGTTCACCAACCGCCTTGGACTGGTAGATCGTTTCCTCCCGGTTGGGTTCCTCATAAAGCTGCACGGAAAACTTTTCGGGTACGTCATATGCTGTGGGGATCTTGTAGTTGGCAGGGCTATTCGAGATCAACCGGCCGGTATCATCCCAGAGCAGCTCTTCGGTCGTCAGCCAGCCCATACCCTGAACAAACCCGCCCTCTATCTGCCCGATATCAATAGCGGGGTTAATAGAATTACCGACGTCATGAAGAATATCGACCTGCGACACCCGGTATTCCCCGGTAAGCCCATCGACAATAACCTCAGACAGTGCAACGCCATTGGCAAAGTAGAAGAACGGATGCCCTTTGCCTGTTTCCTTGTCGAAATGAATCTTCGGCGTTTTGTAGAACCCGGTGGCGGACAACTGTACCCGGTTCATATATGCAGCTTTAATCACATCATCGAATGAACGAGACTCTCCGCGCACCATCACCATATCATTTTCAATCGTCACCTCGTTACTTCGAGCACCCGAATCACTTGCAACGAACTCGATCAGACGCCGCTTGATTTTTTCAGCCGCATTCTGCGCGGCCATCCCGTTAAGGTCTGTGCCAGCGGATGCCGCAGTGGGTGATGTGTTGGGTACCTTGTCAGTCCGAGTTGAAGAGACCATCACCCGCTCGTACGAAACACCCAGCGTACTAGCCACCACTTGTGCAATCTTGGTGTACAAACCCTGGCCCATTTCTGTGCCACCATGATTGATGTGGACGCTGCCGTCGGTGTAGATATGTAACAGCGCGCCTGCCTGGTTGAGGTGCGTCGAGGTAAAGGAAATACCGAACTTGATCGGTGTTAACGCCAACCCTTTTCTTAAGTCAGCATTTTCTTTGTTGAAAGCAAAGATTGCATTTCTTCGGTCTCGATAATCGGCATCATCTGCCAGCTTTTCCATCATGTCACGCAGCATATGCTGCTCAATTTTCTGACCGTATGGGGTTTCATCTCTGCCCGGCGCATAAAGATTGTCCAACCGCACATCCAAGGGGTCACGACCAACCTTCCTGGCAATGTCATCCATCATTGATTCAGCTGCGATCATACCCTTCGGGCCACCGAAGCCCCTGAAGGCCGTGTTCGAAACCGTATTCGTTTTGCAGCGATAACCATTGATTCGAGCTGCGGGGTAATAATAGGCATTGTCAGCGTGGAACATGGCCCGATCCACAATACCCTCCGACAGGTCAGCGGTGCAGCCACAAAGACCGGCCAGTTCCATCTGGACGCCGACAACGATCCCTTGATCTGTCACACCTGCTCGATATCGATTCCAGAAATCATGTCGCTTGCCCGTTTGCACCATATCGTCCTGACGAGGCATCCGATATTTCACAGATCGGCGGTTACGGACCGCAAACAGACTGGCAGTACACCCGAGTATCGCAGCCTGGGATTCCTTACCACCAAACCCTCCGCCCATTCGACGTGTCTCTGACTGCACCTGGTGAATATTGATACCCAGCACTGATGCAACGAGTTTTTGTACCTCCGATGGATGCTGAGAGGAAGAGATAACGTGAACGCCTCCGTCTTCCGTTGGCAAAGCCAGACTTATCTGGCCTTCCAGGTAAAAATGCTCCTGGCCGCGAACAAACTGTTCTGCTTCTACAACATAGGCTGCCGATTCAATCGCCTGGTCCACATCTCCCTTAACGAAACTTCGGGTCGGTAAAACAAAAGCCTCATTCGCCAGAGCCTGCTGCGGTGTCAGCACAGCTTCCAGTTCTTCATATTCAATTTTAGCCTGCAGGCAAGCTTTCTTAGCCAACTCAAGCGATATCGCCGCCACGGCGAAAATGGGCTGACCAATGTAGACCACCTCTGCTGACGCCAAAAGCATGTCACCGGTGTACACCGGGCTGACATCAGGATCTCCTGGGACATCACTAACAGTAATGACATCGACCACACCTTCGGCCAGGCGAACTGCGTCAAGATTCAGCGATTTAATGCGGCCATGGGCGATGGTTGATTGGCCGGTGGCAACATGCAACAGGTCGACTGGCTCGAGAATATCATCGACATATTGAGCCCCGCCGGTGACATGCTTAATGGCGGATTCATGAGACAGCGAATCACCCACGCCGGATGCTACCGAATTTATGCCGGTACCCGCTTCGTTATTGGTTAACTTACGCATGGAGTTCCAGCGCCATAACGAGGGGCTTCGAAACACCCGAAAACTCATTGAGTGCCCGCTCAAGCATGGAGCGAGCCATGGCGGCTCTGTATTCCGCCGATGCCCGGACATCTGTCAGTGGGGACATCGCCTCACCTATTGCTTCACTAACGTCCGCCAGCAGTCCTTCATTGACCGTTTTACCAACCAGGAAGTCTTCAATGCCAGTCAGACAAACGGGTGTCGCCGCCATGCCACCGAACGCGATTCGCGCTGCTGTGATCTTCGAGCCATCACCTTGAAACAAAAACGCACCCATCACAGAAGAAATATCGTCTTCTATGCGCTTGGAGGACTTATAGAAACGGGCAAAAGAATTGAGTGATCTTTTTGGAATCCTGATTCCAGCAATATATTCATCGTCCTGCAAAACAGTCTGCCTATACCCCCTGTAAAATTCATTCATACCCACTCGCCGCTTCTGGCCCGAACTGGAACAGAGCTCGAGTGTCGCGTCCCAACAAATCAAAATCGGCGGCATATCCGCAATCGGCGACCCATTGGCCAGGTTCCCCCCGATTGTTCCGCAATTTCGAATCTGGCGAGAACCAAGTCGATGTAATAACGACACAAGCGGTTGCGAGCGCGTCGCAAAAAAACTTTCCAGCTCAGTGTAGGTAACCGAGGCGCCAATACCGTACGTATCCTGTGTTTCGGTGATCGACCTGAGTTCCGTCACCCGGGAAACATCAATCAGACGCTCAAAAGGCTGGTACCGTTGGCTGACCTCCAGCATCAGGTCTGTACCGCCTGCGATCAGTGATGCCTGTGGATACTGGACCATTGCCTCTCGAAGCGCTGATTCGTTTAATGGTTGCTGGACGTTCCCCGGTGACGGCGGTTTTGTGTCTTTGAATAATAGCGGATCCTGCAGCCTTGATTCATAATCACGACCCAGCGCATTCATACCTGCCTGTACGATGGGCCGATATCCAGTGCAGCGACACAGGTTACCGGAAATACCCTGTTGTACTGTTTCAATTTTCGCCGGGTCTCCATTTTCGAGCATAGCGGCAAGCGACATCACGAACCCAGGCGTGCAGAATCCGCACTGCGAGCCATGACAGGCAACCATCTCATCCTGAACAGGATGCAGTCCAGACTGATCAGCCAGTCCTTCTACTGTAACGACATGCATACCGGCTAACTGACCGATCGGCACAATGCAGGAATTGACGGTTTTAAACTGAACCTTTCCATCTTTGAGTTCACCCACCATCACCGTGCAAGCACCGCAGTCTCCAGAGGCGCAGCCTTCCTTGGTACCAGTCAATCCACTGGCACGTAGATATTGCAGGGCAGTTCTGTCGGCTGGTTCATTAACCTCGACAGCTTGCTCGTTGATCACTAATTTCAAATCTTGACCATTTGGACAGGTTTTGTGGTAATTTAACGCAACCCGCCAATAATAGCACCCTACCTGCATCGATTATGGCCCCTAGAATGAGCACCAAAGAGGTACAGAAGCCACGGGATAAGCATTTCACGACAATTCTTTTAGCCGCGCAGGAAGAATTTGCAACCCATGGACTAAAAGGTGCGCGCATGCAGGCGATCGCTGATCGAGCAGGACTACCCAAAGCGAACGTACATTACTACTTCAAAAATAAGGTGAGTCTATATCTAGCGGTGCTTGATAACATTATCGCCACCTGGGATGACTTCTTTAATGACGTCAGTGTCGATGATGACCCTGCCATTGCGCTAGACACCTTCATTCGAGCAAAGGTACGCCTCTCTTTTGAAAACCCAGCCGCATCCAGACTATTCGCGAACGAGATCCTTCAGGGTGCACCCTATCTCTCTGACTACATGAGCGAGGTCTTACGGCCATGGGTAAATAATCGGGCAAATGTCTTTCACGAATGGATGAATGCAGGAAAGATGATTGCCACAGATCCCGTACTCCTTATCTTCATGATCTGGGCTACCACACAGCACTATGCTGACTTCCAGGCACAGGTCCTCGGGATCCTGGGCCGGAAAGAATATGACGACGATTTGATCAGCCAGGTATCAGATTTTACCAGCCAGACGATACTTCGCGGTTGCGGACTGGAACCACCGAACACCGACGCAACGGGCAATTAATGAAAACATGGATCAAAAACCCAACCGCGACCTGGACCGGCAATCAAACACCTGCCGCTAATGGCATTGTTGTCGAAGGCAGCGTCATTACAGAGTTGGTCAACGGCGAACCTGTATCAGCCGTTGATGAAATCTACGATGCGGGAAAATGTGTGCTTTTGCCGGGCCTTGTGAATTGCCATCATCACTTTTACCAGACCCTGACCAGGGCGTTGCCTTCGGCTTTAAACAAAGAACTTTTTGACTGGCTGGCCAGCCTGTACCCCATCTGGGCCAACCTGGACGAAGAGGCTATCCGCGCCTCCACAACGACAGCTGTGTGTGAACTTTTACTTTCAGGATGCACCACCACGACCGATCATCACTATGTTTTTTCAGACCAGACAACAAACGGCATCGACATTCAGGCTGAAGTCACTGAACGACTCGGCATTCGCGCCATTCTCACCCGGGGTTCCATGAGCCTCGGGAAATCCGACGGAGGACTCCCGCCCGATGAGGTTGTACAGAATGCGGATGACATACTCAAGGATAGCGAACGCCTGATACACCGGTTCCATCAAACGAATGAAGGGGCAATGTTACAAATCGCACTGGCGCCCTGCTCGCCATTTTCCGTCACCACAGAGTTGATGAGAGACAGCGCAGTACTTGCCCGGGAACACGGTGTCCTGTTACACACTCACCTCGCCGAGACGATGGATGAGAATGATTTTTGTCTCGAGAAATTCGGCGTCAGGCCAGTAGACTATCTTGAACAGGTCGGGTGGCTGGCGAACGATGTCTGGCTGGCACATGGCATTCATTTTGACAGTCAGGAAATGAACCGACTCGGAAGCTCCGGCGTTGCTATTTCGCACTGCCCCTCCTCCAATATGATCCTGGCATCGGGAATCAGCCCTGTGAAAGAGCTCATCAAGGCAGGATGTGCGGTAGGGATCGGAGTAGACGGCTCGGCATCCAATGATGCTTCGAATTTAATTCAGGAGATCAGGCAGGCTTTCCTGATCCAAAGATTGAAGTATGGCTCGGCAAACGTCAGCCACAAAGATGCTCTGCATTTGGGCACAACCGGCGGCGCGGCGTTATTCCATCGCCAGGACATCGGTGAAATAGCGGTTGGGAAACAGGCGGATGTCGCCTTATTCAACCTTGAAGAACTGAGGTTTAGCGGAGCAGGCGACCCAATCGCCGCACTGGTGCTGTGTGGCGCACACCGTGCAGAAGCTGTGATGGTGGCGGGCAGATGGCGCGTAAGAGAACACCAACTCGTAGATATAGACCTTGCACAGGTGATGAACGACCAGAAAAAAGCAGCCTTAAAGCTTACCGGATAGCCATCTATCGAGGTAGTTCGTTCTGGTACTGGGCCCAGTTCGCAACCAGCGCCTTAACGACGACACTACCAACCCTGTATGCTGCTTCCAGCGCCGCACGCCCCTTATCAGGATATTCTGCCGTCGCGCTCCATGTTGCTGTCTTGCCGGGAGGCGGCACCGTAAAATTACTTGCGGTTCTCAGTACCAGAACTCTGTTCGCGTCGACCTTGTTGATACGGGCAAGCCTGTGAAGCGCGGTCATCGTTCCACTGTCCTCCATGTTGCTGGTCATAAAATTTCCCTGCTGCGATGAGTAGAGTTTTACCCAATCATTTGCCCAATGATTGAGATGATGCCCATGCCAATAAGTGCTCGAGGACAAAGTATCACCGATGGTCACAAACGGAGGTTTCATGGCATTTGGATTGTCACCGAACTGCGCTCGAAACTTTGCCAGGCTGCCACTTGCCGGGATTTCAACATCCCTGGTTAGTCTGTACGCCCAATTCACGAGGGAATCGTTGAGCGCAAACTTGATGGTATCAACCGTCCAGCCTGTAGACAGGTCTGACTGCACCTTCGCCGGTTTATCACTACCCAACGGAATAATGCCATAGGGCCAGTCAGCCGGTATTTCCCGCGCGTCTATCTGAACCAACAGATCACCATCTATAACAAACTTGGCCCAGGCGGCCGAGCCGAGCGACAAATCTTCCGGGTCTACGCCGGCGATACCCGCTACCAACCAATAAGCATTTGATAAATCGAATCTATCATCCATCCCGAGCGCCATTACCGATGCTGTCGCATTGGCAATGCCACCTCCTGTACATATTCCTAACACGCCGTCTTCGCTAAGCCGAAGGTCAAACTCACCCGCAGGGAAAGGCAGGCTCTTTTCCAGCGGCAATCTTTCAGCCCAGAACTGGAACTCTCCGGGCCGGTCACCCGTTATTTCCCCATACTCAAACATGGAAATCACCACCACTTTGATGGCGATCGGCGCGGCAACGGCCAATAAAGGTATTACTGAGAATATCAGTGCAAACAAGCTTGTCTTTATTCCAAACATATCCCTGGCTACTCTCCTATTCCTGATCCAATACCCAACAGGGCTGATAATCCTCGACGTTGATCCTCATTCGTTTCTGACTAATGAACTCTTTTAGCAGAAGATCAAGTTCTGCCATCAGCAAAACATCACCATTTAACCTGTATGGCCCATGCTGCCTGATAAGTTGTATACCACTGGCCTTAACATTACCTGCAACAATCCCTGAAAATGCGCAACGCAGCTCGGAAGCAAGCTGATATGCGGGCTGGTCCTTAGTGAGATTAAGCGCAGCCATGTTTTCATGAGTTGGAATGAAAGGCTGCTGCAACCCATGATCGATGGTCAGATCCCAATTAAACCCATAGGCATCCTGGGTTTTCATCCGGTGCTTGCGTACGCGCTCTACGCCGTGTCTGGCCGTCTGGGCGACTCGTTCGGGGTCGCCAACAATAATCAGGTAGTGTGCCGCCGCTTCCTCACCTAACGTTGCACGAATGAATCGATCAAGGGAGTCGAAGTAATCTTTCTTTTCTACCGGCGCAGTTAGGATAAACGAATAGGGTAGATCCCGATTGTGCTCATTCATCAGGACGCTTAACAGGTAAAGAACCTCTTCTGCGGTGCCGGCACCACCGGGAAATACTACGATGCTGTGAGCCACCCTGACAAAAGCTTCAAGACGCTTTTCTATATCCGGCAGGATCACAAGTTCATTGACGATGGGATTGGGCGCCTCAGCAGCGATAATCCCAGGCTCTGTGATACCAATGTATCGCCTTCGGTCTATCTGTTGTTTGGCATGGCCAATGGCAGCCCCTTTCATCGGCCCCTTCATGGCACCGGGCCCGCAACCGGTAGCGATATTCAGCCCCCGCAGCCCCAATTGATACCCTACTTCCTTGGTGTATTCGTACTCCACGCGATCGATCGAGTGACCACCCCAGCAAATCACCAGGTCTGGCCGCAGGTTTGGCTGGACAATATTCGCGTTACGCAGGATGTCAAATACGACCTCGGTGATTCCGGCGCTGGTTTCCAGCTCATGCAATCCATCACGCGACAGAATGTGATTGACGTAAACCACATCACGAAGCACCGAAAAAAGATGGTCCTGGATGCCACGAATCATCCTGCCGTCGACAAATGCCGACCCCGGTGCATTACGAACCGCCATCTTCGGACCCCGCGCTTCAGGGACAACCTCAATTTCAAAATCAGCGTATCCGGCGAGCAGCTTGTTGACATCGTCCTGGACATTACCAGTATTCAGGATTGCCAGTGCGCATTCACGAAATAACGTTCGCACTTCTTCTTTGGACGACATCAGGCCTTGAATTTCCCGGTTTGATAACAGGTTCAGGGTGCTGATGGGGCGGAGGTTTGACTTACTTTGTCTCTGTTGGCTACCAGGCATCGGTATAGTTTACACTCAAACGACCTGACTCGTTTCGAGCTTCCCTTGTACGAACTGTCCGCGCTCCTTCTTACGGTAGTCACTGCCACTGCACTTTGTTGTTCGGCACGATACCTGGGACCAAACATCTTGCCACCCTTGTTGGCAGGTTCCGTGGTGACCAGTATCTTCATTTCTGAAAAACTCGGCGATATTCATCTGCCGGGCTTAGGCATCATCTCGATTTCTGGTTCGATTCTCATTTACTCCAGCACTTTTCTGCTGACAGATGTCATGTCCGAACTTTACGGCAAAAAATTCGCCCATGCCGCCGTGGTTGGAACGGCCCTGTGTTATCCAATCGTACTGCTCGCCACACAGTTCAGTATTCACTGGGAGCCGAGCCAGCTCTATACGAACCAGTTGCCCTTCGAGTCCGTGATGAGTTTTGCCGGAAGAGTGACTGTGGCATCTCTACTGAGTTACATGGTGAGCCAGACTTTTGATGTTTGGGCTTTTCACCGCATCAAGGTCCGGACCGGTGAGGCCAAGCTGTGGTTAAGGAACAACGGATCAACCGTTGCCAGCCAGTTGCTGGATACTGCGATCTTCTATGGGATAGCCTTTTTTGGCATCATCCCTACAGCGCAGTTAATACAACTGATCTTTGCTACCTATATCCTTAAGATAGTCATCGCGTTGATCGATACACCGTTTGTGTATTTTGTTATCAGGTTCGTCCGTCGCGGGCAACACGGCCCGCCCACGGCCCGCCGCCCATAATAGGGCCTTGACGATTGTGCATTCCCGCAGCGCATACTGCTAGCTGAGGACAGTTAATGGGACTAATTCTAAATTACTGACCGTTTAACCTTCCACACTGGCACGGTAGCTGTCGAACTTCTGCCTTAACGTTTTTACCCGATCAGGCTCACGCTGAATCAGGTTATGAACCTCATAACGATCGTGTAACAAGTTGAACAGGTATTGCGGCTGACCGTCGGGGTCAAGAATCATTTTCCACCAGCCATCCCGTACAGCATATTCCATCCCATCCGGTGTCGAGACAGACCAGTAAAAAATGCCGCTTCGTTCCAGGGAAGTGGCTTCGTCTTGATCAAGCAAACCGGTGATAGATTGCCCGTCTACCGCCCTACCCTCCGGAAGCACCAACTCAAGGTAATCAGCAATTGTCGGGAGAATATCGAGCGCGGTTACCGGTGTGTCTGCCAACACCCCGCTTGCCAACCTGCCGGGCCAGCGAAATATGCCCGGAACCCGAAGACCACCTTCAAACAGGTATCGCTTCCGGCCTCTGAAACCTCCCGTCTCACCCGCCATGTTGAGTTCCCAGGCTTCCTGCGGGTCACTGGTCACCGGTCCATTATCGCTACTAAATATAACCAAAGTGTCATCCAGCCTGTCTGACTGGCGCAGTAATTCCAGCACTCGACCCATCTGCGCATCCATGTAGGAAATATTTGCATAGTATTCACCTTTGCCCCGGTTGGGCCTGTCCGCCCAGTCCATGTAATAACGCCAGGGGTCTGCCCTCGATTCATCAGTTAGAAACTGGTCGTATTGAACAAGGTATTTTTCGGGCGAAGCAACCGGTGTGTGCACTTCACTGTAGGTCAGTAGTAGAAAAAATGGCTCATCATGAGCACTGGACAACCACTCGATGGCTTCATCGGTGATCAGTTCCGCTGAGAACTTGTTCGTCTGGCCTACAGGCTCGTTATTTCGATACATATTGTCTGGATACAACTTCCCGCTCTTCGCCTTTTCAGCTTTTTCATTCTTGACCCAGGCCGACAGGCCGTACTGATAGTCAAACCCGAAATCTCGAGGCTGTGGCATATCTTGCAGATGCAGTCCACCGTTCAGGTGCCATTTACCGATCACTGCAGTTCGGTACCCCAGGGGTTTGACCAGTTGTGCGATCGTAAACTCGTCCCGGGCAAGAGAAACATCGGAATTATCGGGTATCCACGATTTCACGCCCGTTCGATACGGTGTCCTTCCTGTTAGCAGCCCTGCGCGTGATGGAGAACACAAAGCTGAGGGTGCATAGAACTGGGTAAAGCGAACGCCCTCCTTTGCCAACTGATCGATATTCGGTGTTTTCACAAGTGGATGCCCATAGACAGCGGTATCGCCATAACCGAGGTCGTCCACGTAGATAATCAGGATATTGGGGCTGGCAGAGAAGGCTGATGCGGCAAACAGGAAATGAAGTACAGTGAAGGTAAATCGTGTGATCAACTAACTGCTCCTAGAATTTAAGTATTTCCACCCTGAATTCCTGCAAGTCCAGAACTCCGATCGCATTGTGCCCGGCCATGTGACCGGCACACTCACCGGGATTAAACGTGAGCTGGTCACCATGATACTCGATCGTCTGACGGTGGGTATGGCCGTGCAGGATGATGTCGTAGTCACCGGGATTCACCATCGAAAGCTCGAGCGGATCGTGAACCACAACCATTTTCTTTTCCAACCAGAGCAAGGTCAGTGGCGGCTCGATAAACTCAAAGCCAAACTGGTTAACCGCGCTCGTCAGCGAGTCCCGTTCACCAATATCGTTGTTGCCAA
>LWDU01033636.1_pt1 | contig 22079 bp, 17 predicted proteins | sample 727161 | NCBI WGS metagenome assembly LWDU01 (sample SAMN04566230, study PRJNA314399) | hydrothermal vent metagenome | isolation source: deep sea hydrothermal plume seawater | place: Mexico: Gulf of California, Guaymas Basin | collected 2004-07-11
TATTAATAGTGTAACAAGTCCATCCTGAAATACAGCTTGTCATTCTACCTTTTCCAGGAGCCTCAGGATCAGCAAATAGTTTTGCTATCTCTGGCTTCATCATGTCTTCTACAGTTTTTAAATTATATTTGTCTGAAGTTGCTTTATCTACATAGAAACCTTGAGTAGATGAAGGAGTGTTAACTCCAAGTTCAACAATTTTTACTGCATTAACTGCTTCTTCATGCATTTGAACAATATTATCTCTCCAAACTTCAGTAATAATGTCAAGCTGTCCATCGTAGTGAGCAGCCATTATTGGACTAGTACTACCTTTTGTTACTTCTACTTGGCAGCCATACCCTTTATCAAGAATAAAACTGACAATAGCAGTGTGTACGTTAGCACTGTCCCAGTCAAAATCTCCCAAATGTACTTTACAAGCAGCATTAGCACTAGTTGTGCCTAACGTTGTTACTGCTATAAAAGCAAGTGAAAGAAATAGTTTTTTTAGAAGTCTCATTAATTTCCCCCTATAGTTAAGTTTAAACTTGTCCCATTACAGCGTGAAATTCAGCAAAACACAACCTTTTACTCACAATAAATTAGCTATAATTAAGAACCTTTTTTAAAGATAGAAAATTAAGATTCAATTATCAATTGAACTGATAATTAGCTAAAATTAAATAATCATAAGAATATGAAATTAATTATTTCAAAAGTTACTGCTAATGGTTCTTCACTCGATGTTTTATGGAATGATGGAGAAAAAAGTAATTTTAATTATCTTTGGTTAAGAGACAATTGTCCAACTGCACACGATAAAGATTCAAGACATAGAATGTTTAATATACTTAACGTTTCAGAAAATATTAAAGCAAAAGATTTCAAAATTAATGATGAGGGAAAATTGGTAATTCAATGGAATGAAGATGATCACACTAGTTATTATGACCCGAAGTGGCTTAGAGAAAATTGTTATACTTTAAAAAGTAAACAAAAGTATATTTCGCCTTATAAGCTTTGGAATAGTTCACTTCAAAATGATATTGGCTCGATAAGCGTTGAACATGATGAAATAATATCATCTGAGCAAGGTCTAATAAAATGGTTGGAGATCTTGCATTACAAAGGAATTGCAATTGTCAAAAATACACCCATTGAAAAGGAATCTGCATTTCCAGTATTAAATAGAATAAGTCATACAAGAGAAACTTTTTTTAAAACACCTTTTGAAGTTATCAATGTTCCTAAACCAAATAATTCTGCATACTCAGCACATGCTTTACAAAATCATATGGATTTACCTTGGTTCGAAACGCCCCCCGGGTATCAATTTCTGCATTGTTTAATTAATTCTGCAGAAGGAGGAGACTCGTCAGCAGTAGACGGATTTGCGGTTGCAGATTACTTGAGAAATAATGAAAAAGAAATTTTTGAAACTTTAGTGAATATATCACTTAAGTTTAGAGACAAAGATTACACACAAGAATCAATTAGAAGTTTTCATGCTCCAGCAATTTCTTTAACTAAAGATAGCGATTACAACGATATAAGATTTAGTGTTGCCACAATGGATGCATTGGACTGTCATCCTGATATGATGGAAAAAGTTTATAAAGCGCATCATAGATTTGGAAATCTACTTCATGATGATAAATTTCAAATTAAATTTAGACTAAATCCTGGAGATATATTTTCATTTAATAATAGAAGAGTTCTACATGGAAGAACAGCCTTTGATCCAAATTCAGGACATAGACATTTGCAAGGATATTATATTGATCGTGATGAAATTCTAGGAAGATTAAATTATTTAAAAAAATAATAAAATTAAAATTATAAATTTTCAAATATAAGATTTTTATTATTAAACTGATTAAATAATTTTTTATCTCTAATGGCGTAAAAATAAATTTTTTTTTTAATTTTATGTAATTTTTTTTCTCTTAAAAACTTCTTTTCTAAAACAAGAAATTTAACATACTTTTTTTTACTTTTCTCTATAACTCTATTAAATGTAAATGTTGATGGAATTAATAAACCTAAATTTAATTTTTTTTTTATTTTATGTAAATTAATAATATTTTTTTCATTAAAAGATGTGAGGGAATAGTTTTTTAAATTTTTAACTTCTTTTAATAAAGCTTTAAGATTTTCCTTGGGAAAAAAAGGCTTTATTTCTAACATTAAAAATCTTCTATTTTTAGATAATTTAATTAAATCATTTAATAGTGGAATAGGTTTTTTCTTAGCCTTGCTAATTTTTAGTAAATCTTGATATTTAAGATTTTTTATAGACTTGTTTATTTTAAATTTACTTTTGAGTCCAAAATCATGAAAACAAACTATCTTGTTATCTTTGGTGCAATGAATATCTGTTTCGACTCCATATTTTTTTTTAAAACAGTATCTAAATGCAGAAATAGTGTTTTCAGTGAAATTTTTTTTAGCTAATCCTCTGTGGATTAATAGGTGAGCCATTTATTTAAGCTACTGGTTTAAGCATTTTTAAGAGTTGTTTATGTGTCTTTATATTTGAACTAGCAACAATATTTCCAGCTAATTTAGCATCTTTATTTTTCCATGTATTTATAAGACCGCCAGCGTTCTTAATTAATGGTATCATTGGGTGTATATCCCATATTTTATTTGAACATTGTATTACAGCATCTAATTTTCCCTCACAAAGCTGGCAGTAACTTAAAGCATCTGAGCATGGAAATCTCATGAAACTAACTAGCTTACTTATTTTTAACTGCTTTTTTAGAGGTAACCAGCCAAAAAAACTTCCAGCCATTTTCGTGTTATTAAATGATGTAGGTTTTGCAACACGAAGTTTTTTAAATCTATTATTTTCAACTAGATAAGATGAATGATCTGCGCCAGTAATATAATACTTTTTTAACATTGGAAAATTTACTAATCCTAAAATGGGTATTTTTTTATAATTAACACTTATCAAGTTGCTCCACGTTGGGCTGCCAATAACAAATGATCTGGTTCCATCAATTGGATCAAGTATCCACGAAAAACCACTTTTTGTTTTTCTTTCTCCAAACTCCTCCCCTACAATTCCATCATTAGGAAATATTTTTAAGATTTCTTTCCTTAAGAATATCTCAAAAGCTCTATCTATATTAGTAACTGGATCAAACCCATTTTTCTTTTTTGATTTATTATTTAATTTAAATTTTCCTTTTAATTTTGAAAAATATATTTTGTTAAGCTTATTTGGAAGTAAATTTAAAAATTTATAACGTTTTAATTTATTTTTTTTATCAGTTTTGTTCATTAATAAATTACTTCCAGCCAGTTATTGTCTTTACTTCTAAAAATTCCTCTAGTCCCCAAGTGCCACCTTCGCGACCATTTCCAGATTGTCTATATCCACCGAAAGGTGTTCCAGAGTCAGCAGCATTTCCATTTATATAAACGCATCCTGATCTTAATTTTTTTGCCACTCTTCTTGCTTTTTTTTTATCTTCTGTTTGTAAATAGTTACCAAGACCATACTCTGTAGCATTGGTAACCTTAATTGCTTCTTCTTCTGTTTCAAATGGTATTATAGAAAGAACTGGTCCAAAAATTTCTTTTTTGGCTATTTCCATATCATTTGTAACATTTACAAAAATTGTGGGTTTGATAAAATAACCTTTATTTAAATTATTCGGAAGCTCGGGTCCTCCTGCAGCTAATGTAGCCCCTTCCTCAATGCCACTTTTAATTAAATTAATAATTTTATCATATTGAACTTTTGAAACTACAGGACCTATATGATCGCCTTTCTTTGAAGCTGAATCGACTTTAATTGATTTTGCTTCTTCTACCGCTTCTTTAATAGCTCTTTCATAGATTGATTTTTCAACCAACATTCTTGTTGGTGCATCACATGATTGCCCAGAGTTACTCATTACATTTCTAATTCCATCTCTAACAGAATTAGGATGGGAATCGGCAAAAACAATATTTCCACCTTTGCCTCCCAATTCTAAACAAACTCTTTTGATTGTATCAGCTGCACTTTTTAAAATTAACTTTCCTGCTCTTGTTGATCCTGTAAAAGAAACCATATCAATATCAGGATGAGTAGATATATGCGTTCCAACTCCAGCTCCATCACCATTAACTAAATTAAAAACTCCAGATGGAAAACCTGCTTCATCTATCATTTCAGCAAACAACATCGCGGAGATAGGTGCTATCTCGGATGGTTTAAGTATCATTACGCAACCTGTTGCAAGTGCAGGAACTACTTTTAGTGCTATTTGATTAATTGGCCAGTTCCATGGAGTAATTAGACCGCAAACTCCTATTGGTTCATAACTTATGTGATTATTTGATTTTGAATCAAAATGTTCTTCAAAATTAAAATTTTTTAATCTTAATATAAAATCTTCTAAATGAGATTGACCAGAAGTAGTTTGAGCTGAAAATGACCAATCCATAGGAGCTCCCATTTCCATTGAAATTGCCTTGCTCATTTCGTTAAATCTTTTTTTATAAATTGTAAGTAATTTTTCCAAAAGAACTATTCGTTCTTCTTTTGAAGTTTCTTTCCATTTAGCGAATGCATTTTTAGCAGATTTTACCGCTGCATTTGTATCTTCTTTATATCCTAAAGAGATTGTAGCAAAAGGCTCTTCATTAGATGGATTTATAACTTCAAAATCATTTTTTTTTGAAGGAATCACCCATTTACCATTTATATAAAAATTTCTTTTATCCAGCATTTCAAATTATTATCATAAAAATTATATTTGATGACCTTTTTCCTCTGGTTCAGAATCTGTTAATTCTGCGGGAAAACCTTTTGCTCTTAAGCTTATATTACAAGCATCTTCCAGTCTTTTTACAATCATTGAAGACCATGCTTTTGGGCCGTATTTTTTTTGTCCATCTTTAAAGATTTCTAGAACTAATGGTGACAATTCAAGTGGAATATTGTTTTTTACTGAAAGGTCATTAAATAAACTCATGTCTTTCAAAACTAAATCCATTGTAAAACTTATATTATATGATCCATTTAAAATCACTTGGCTTTCTGTTTCATGCACAAAAGAATTTCCCGAAGATATTTTTATAGCTTCGTATGCGGTCTTAAGATCCATTCCTGTTTTTTTTGCAACAGTCAAAGCTTCTCCAACTGAAACTAAATTTACTGATGCTAAATAATTAGTAATAACCTTTAATACTGAAGCGCTGCCCAGCTCTCCAGTATATAGAATTTTTCTACCCATCGCGGATAATACTGGTAAAATTTTATTGAAAGCATTTTTGTCGCCACCAACTAAAATTGCAATATTTCCTGTAGCAGCTCGGTGACATCCACCACTAACTGGACAATCTAAAGGAATGGCCCCAACTGATTTAACTAAAGCGCCGATTCTTTTTACTTCGTAACTATCTGTTGTACTCATTTCTAACCAAATTTTGGTTTTTGACAATCCTTCTATAACTCCATCTTTTTTTTCCATAACCTCTGAACAAATTTTAGGAGAAGAAAGACATGTTATTATTAAATCAACTTTTTCTGCTAGTTCTTTTGGAGATTTTGCTGTTGTAGATCCTTCGGAAACAAAATCTTTCACTAAATTATCGTCTAAATCTATAACAGTTAAGTTAAATTTATTTCTTAGCAAACTTCCAGCAAGTTTACCTCCTACATTACCTAAGCCTATAAACCCAATTTTCATCTTTCCTCCATTTTAACTTTTTATTATTTTATTTTCTGGATCGTGAAGTGATTTTGTTTGCAAAACCGCTTCATATTTTTTCTTTTCAACTTCAATAAAAAAAACTTTCTTGGCTAGTTCTTCTATTGATAAATCTAAATTTATATATCCTAAAGACATATTTTTTTTATAATTAAAAGAATAATTGCATGATGTAGTTCTTCCAATTATTTTATTTTCACAATATATAGGTTCATCGTGAAGCAGCAACGGTGATCCTGGTAGATTTTTTTTCAAAGTTAACATCACCATTTTTTTTTTAATTTTTTCATTTTTTATTTTCTCAATTGCTTTTTTCCCAACAAAGTCAATATTTTTTTTAAAACTTATTGCAAATTTTAAACCTGCTTCATATTGATTCTCTTCTGGTGACATATCATGCCCCCAATGTAAATATCCTTTTTCCATTCTCATTGTGTCCATAGCAAACATTCCGCAGTGAGAAATATTAAACTCTTTACCTTTATCAACTATTAAATTATATATTTCTCTCGATTCTTTCATTTTTATATAAAGCTCAAAACCTAATTCACCGACATAAGATAATCTTTGTGCCCATATTTTTTTATTATTTATTTTTATTACTTTGCTTGTTCCAAATTTAAAATTTTTATTAGAAAAGTCATCATTTGACAACTTTGACATTAAGCTTCTGCTTTTAGGACCAAAAACACCAAGACAAGCAACTTCATCGGTAACATCTTTAAACTCCACTTCTTTTGATAAATATTTTAATATATGAAATTTATCATGCTCTTTGTTTGCAGCAGAAGTAATAACTCGAAAATAATTTTTATCCATGCAAACAACTGTTAAATCTGTTTCTATGCCACCATCTTCATTTAGCATTTGGGTATAATTAGTTTTTCCGATTTCATTTTTAATGTTAGCAGTACAAATTCTTTGTAATTCACTGTGAGTTTTTTCTCCTTTTAAATCGTACTTGGAAAAAGCAGTTAAATCGAATAAACCAACATTCTTCCTTGCATTTTTTGTTTCGAACTCAACTGATGGATACCAATTTTGGTAATTATAACTATATTTAAGCTCTGGTTTTTCATTATTTAAAGCAAACCACAATGGTCTTTCATAACCCGATGACACTCCGAAACAAGCGCCAGCTTTTTTTAATTCTTCATGATATGGAAATAGTTTTTGGTTTCTTGAAGTTTTATGTTGTTTGTATGGCCAATGCATTCCATATAAATCTCCCAAGGTTTCGGTTATTCTTTCTTTAATAAAGTTAATTTCTGAGTGAAATTTTTGAAATCTTTTTATGTCATAGATAAACAAATCTTCATTGATATGACCATTGATCATCCACTCGGCTGTTACTTTTCCAGCCCCTCCGCCACTTCCAATTCCAATGCTATTAAATCCACAACAAACGAAAAAGTTTTTAATTTCAGGAACTTCACCTAACAATGTGTTTGTATCTGGAGTAAAAGATTCTGGACCCGCAAAAAATTTTCTAACTCCTACTTTTTCTAAAAGAGGTACTCGTTTAAATGATGCTTCTAAATAAGGTTCAAAATGATCAAAATTTTCAGGAAATTCACCAAATGAAAAATCATTAGGAACTTTATTTGTTTTTTCAAAAGCTGCAATTGATTTTCCTTCAAAAATTCCAACTAATAATTTACCAGCATCTTCCTTTAAATATAATCTATCGTCAAAATCCCTTAATACAGCCAAATCTTTAGGTAAATCTTTAATTGGTTCTGTAATAATATAAAAATGCTCTGCGGGATACAAAGGTATGCTTACCCCTAGCTCCTCTCCTATCTGTCTTGACCATATTCCAGTTGCTAAAACTAGATATTCACATTCAATTATTTGATTGTTTACTTTAACTCCAGAAACCCTTCTATTTTTAACTAAAATTTTGTCAACAGGACTTTTTTCAAATATTTGGACACCTAATTCTTTTGCCGATTTTGCCAATAAGTTAGTTACTCCAATTGGATCTACCTGACCATCTCCTGGCATAAAAATACCACCCAAAATATCTTTTTCATTTATTATTGGATAAATTTTTTTTATTTGATCAATGTTTAATACTTCTACATGTACATCAAACAATTGAGCTGTGGTTGCTTGTCTTTGTAGCTCTTGCCATCTCCCTTTTGTTGTTGCTATGGATAAAGCACCATTTAATTTTAATCCCGCAGAAAAACCTGTTTTTTTTTCTAATTCTTTATATAAGTCTGTTGTATATTTTCTTATTTTCGTAACTGCAGCAGTAGGTCCAAGCTGACTTACCAATCCAGCTGCATGCCAAGTAGTTCCTGATGTAAGCTGATCTCTTTCAACTAAAACTACATCTTTCCAACCATACTTTGCTAAATGATAAGCTGTTGAACATCCTGCTACTCCTCCTCCAATAATTACAACGCTTGCACTCTGAGGTATTGATTTTATCATAATTTTTATTTTTCTGAAATTGCTGAAATTTTCGATAAAAGTCCATCTTTATCTACATAACATCCTTGCAACCAACGTGTTCCTTCTCCCGAATAAGCTGTTCGCGCATGAAGAACCCTGGTGTTATCAACTACGAAACATTCTCCCGGATTTAATTTAAAATTAACTGCCAATGTAGGATCGTTAATAATGTCTGAAAAGGCACGATAAGCTTTATAATAATTTATCATATCTTCATAAGCAACATCAGTGATAGGTGCTGTAGAACGATTATTAAAACGAATTGTTATTAATTCTCCATCGGGCGATAATTCAATCATTGGTCGACGAGATTGTAGATGAACTCCTGCTTTTCCCTTATATTCAAAACGAGCGCAGTATTTAGATAGTAGATTAAAATAGTCAGGATTTTCATCTTTAAGACGTAAGGCAGCATTAAAACCATCTACGACTGTTGTGTCTCCACCGAAAACTGAATTTTCTAAACAATAAAGAATTTGTATGGTTGGAACTGGATCTCGGTAAGGATTATCTGTATGAGCCTGTAAACCAAGATTTGTATATGCTAAATTAGTCGCATTTATTTCTGATCGAACTTCAAACCATTTGCCGTAATTGGTTTCACGAACATAGCCAAAAAGATCTGCTATTTGAATAAGTTCTCCAGATTCTATTTTTCCTCCAGTCATTTTTGCGAAACCATAACAATAAAGTGACTTTAGCCATTGAAGAAGCAAAGTTTTGTCTGATTTTGCATTTTTGTAATCAGCGCTCGGAATATGATTTAACATATCATTTCCCCAAGTCTTGAAATCAGAAGCAATCCAACCTTTTTCATTGTGTTGTTTTATATCATAAGCATGAGCTTCCAGCCAATTTGCAGAAAATGAAACATCTTTTTTTTCTGGTAAAAATGTCAAGAATATATTTGTCCCTGTTTTATCAAGTTTTGCAGATTGAATAGAGATATTAATTGGTATATCTGAAAGAGTAATCAAACGTTGTCTATTGTTAACATCGCGTGTTTTTGGATCAAGAGCATTATCACGTAACCAAGTAGAATGATAACGTACACTAGTATCATTGTTTCGTTGGAGAATTATAGACTTTCCAGAATCAATTATTTTAATTGATTTAAATGAATGCATTTCTTCTTCATTGTTTTTTTTTTGGTTTGCTAAATAATATCATACCAATTCCAAATAATATAATGGCTCCTCCAATAAACACTTGTTTTGTCGGTTCTTCTCCAAGTAAAAAGATAGCAGTTGATAGTCCTGTAAGAGGCAATAAAAGCATCACGGGCATAACTTTATGAACAGGGTTACGTCCCATAACATGATACCAAGTGCCGTATGCTATAGGTTGCATGATTAAACCAAGAAAGGCTACTGTTAACCATCCTTTTAAATCCGCAGATAAAAAATAATTAATAGTATTGCCGTCAAAAATAAATGAACCCAATAACAACATCGGACCAGCAAATATACAAACCCATGCGGTAACAGCAAACCCTCCTATTTTTTTACTAATTGGTTTTGCTAATACCATTCCAAGAGACCAGGCAAATGCCCCAATCAGCAATAACAAAACGCCAATAAATTTACCCTCGAGATTAGGTGCTCCTAACAAAATAAAGAGTCCTATAAAAGCAATAACCATACCAAATATACTTTTTAAACTCGGTTTTTCTTTAAGTAAAAAGTATGCAATAATTACACCAAATGGTACTTCGGTATGAACAAGAAGTATTGATGATGATGCATCTATCCTATCCAAACCCATATATACCAAACCATATGTTAAAGTTCCTCCAATAAATGAAACTATAAGTAAATCTTTAAGAAATTTTTTTGGTATAGGAAACCACCAAATTAAAATAAGAGCCGCAATAGTAAATCTTAAACCCATTAATAAAAAAGGGGGAAATTGTTGCATTACAGGTTTAGCAATTGCAAAACCGAATCCTAAAAGCAATGGAGCGCATAATGCAAGTAAAATGTCTCGAAACTTCATCCGTGGCGTTCACAGGTTTTTTTTAAATACATAAATTATTTTATTGGAATTTTTTTCTTAGGATCAAAGAAAGGTAGTGGTACAACTTTCGCTTTTAAATTCGCATATGGCGATCTTATTTCAAACTCAGTGTCATTTTTTGCATACTCAATAGGAATAAAAGCGTATCCAATATTTTTCTTTAGTCTTGGAGAAAAACATTTTGATGTAACATAACCAATTTCTTCTTTGTCATCAAATATAGGCCAATGATCAGGAACAAAGTACCCTGGTGTATATTGTGGTGGAACAACTTTGCTTATAGGATCTCCAAGAATTTCTATACCAACCAATTTTCTTTTTATTCCTTCTTTTTTAATTTTCTTAAGAGCTTCTTTACCTACAAAATCAGCTTCCATTTCAAGATCAACTAATCTATCCATTCCAATTTCAAAAGGATTATCTGTAACTCTCATATCTTGAAAATAAGAAAAGATTCCTGCTTCTACTCTTCTAATTTGTGAAGGGCCAGTTGGAGCAATCTTGTGTTGCTTGCCAGCAGCCATGATCTTTTCATATAAATCCGCACCTCGTTTTTCATCTCTAAGATAAATTTCATAACCAATCTCACCGCTCCATCCTGTTCTTGAAACAACTACTGGTATTCCATTTAAGTCTGTCTGTTTGCACCTATAATATCTTAGATCATTAATCCATGATCCAAATAAATCATTCATTAAAGCCCTCGATTTTGGCCCTTGAATTTGTAGTGGCGAAACATCAGGTTCTCTTAATTCAATATCGTATTTATCTTTACCAGCAACGCCCATTGCCCAAAGTAAAAGATCACTATCCGAAATTGAATACCACCAATGGTCTTCCGCCAATCTTAATAATATTGGATCGCTAAGAATGCCTCCTTGATAGTTGGTATTTAAAACATATTTACACTGATTAACTTCACAAGTTGATAAATTTCTTGGGGTTAAAAGCTGAGTAAATTTCGAAGCGTCAGGTCCTTTAATTTCTACTTGACGCTCAACAGAAACATCCCAAAGTGTAACATCATTAACTAGACTCCAAAAATCTTCCTCCGGAGTGTTGTAATAAACTGGAAAATACATGTGATTGTATGTTGTATATTCTTTGCAACCCCATGCTAAAGTGGATTCAAAAAACGGTGATTTTCTTATTCTAGTACCAAAACCTAAGTGTGGTTTTGGAGGCGTATTTGATCTTGTAACCATGAATCTCCTGTAAAAAATTGGATCATGCTTTATTTTATTTTAGTTGTCTAGATAATTTTATTTTAGTTGTATAGATAGATTCGATCAGGATCTTAACTTTTTATTTTCTGGGTCGTAAACAATTTCATCGAGTATTTGTGCTTTTCTTCTTTTACCTTGAATTTCAATTTCCAAGATTTCACCATTTGCTAAATCTGATTTTACGTAAGCAAATGCTAAGCTTTTTTTAGTTCTAAACCCGTATCCTCCTGAAGTTATCACTCCAACTATTTTATTGTTGTGATAGACAGGTTCATTTCCCCTTGCATCAGCATTATCAACATCTATCTCCAAATAAACTATTTTTATATCAACTCCAGATTGAATTTTCTGCTGCAAGGCTTTAGCCCCAAAAAAATTGTTTTTTTTCTTTAGATTAAAAAATCGGTCCATGCCAGCTTCTATCAAACTAATTTCTCCAGTTAATTCAGCACCCCACCCCCTATATGCTTTTTCCATTCTCAAGGAATTCACTGCATAAGTTCCAAAGTTAATTATATTTTCTTTTTTACCAACTTCGTAAATTGAATCATATAATGTCTCCATTTGACTCATAGGGTGATGAAGTTCCCAACCTAATTCTCCAACATAATTTACTCTAAGTGCTCTTACAGGAATTTTGTTAATCAAAATTTCTTTACCTTTAAGCCAAGGAAAATCATTATTATTTAAATTTTGAGAAGTTAATTGAGATAAGACTTTTCTTGACTTTGGTCCTGCTAAAACAAGTACTCCATAATCTTTAGTAACATTTTTTATATTCACATTTTCTTCTTTATGAAGATGTCTATTAAACCAATCAAAATCTCTAATTTCAGAGGCAGTAGATGAAAGAACGTAAAAAATATTGTTTGGAAAACGAGTTATAGTTAATTCGCTCTGAATACGACCCTTTGAATTAAGCATGTGTGTCAAAATAATACTTCCGTCATTCTTGGGTATCCTGTTTGCGCATAATCTTTCTAAAAATGTTTCACTATCTTTTCCAGAAATTTCATATTTTGCAAAAGTACTTAAATCTAAAACGCCAACATTATTTTGAACATTTTCACATTCTTTTTGAACATAAGCAAAGGCATTTGTTCTTTTAAAACCGTACTCTTCTTTAATTCCTTTTTTTGCAAACCAGCATGGTTTTTCCCAACCATAAGAATCTAAATATATAGCTCCGGATTCTTTCAATTTATTATAAATAGGTGTTTTTTTTATAGGTCTACCAGTTTCTATACTTTCATTTGGTAAAGGAGTGAAATACATCCTTCTGTATTGATCTGAAGATTTTTTAATTGCATAATCTTTATTTGCCCAACTCATATATCTTCTAGGGTCAAATTCCAGCATATTGATATCTGCATCACCATAAGTCATCCATTGAGCCATATATTTTCCGGCTCCTCCTCCTTGAGCAATACCAATGCTTGCACCACAAAACATCCAAAAATTTTTTAATCCTGGCGCAGGACCAGCAAGAAAATTATCATCTGGTGTATGGGTGATAGGTCCACAAATAATTTTCTTAATTCCTACGTCTTTAAATTGGGGCAATCTATCCATTCCAATATTTAAATGCTCTTCAATTCTATCTAACTCAGGCTCCAACAATTCCATATCAAATTTCCAGTCCATTCCATTTAAAGCCCAACACTTTGTATTTTTTTCATAAGGGCCAATTAACAAACCCTTTCCTTCCTGTCTTAAATAAGCTGAAGCCATTGGATCTCTTACAACGGGTAATTCTTTGTCTAGTTTTTTAATTGCAGAATGTTCATCAGTCACTAAATAATGATGGATCATATTAATGGATGGAATGTTTTTTAATCCAACCATTTGTCCAACTTCGGGTCCATAACTTCCTGCCGCATTAACTACATGTTCGCAAATAATATCTCCTCTCTCTGTAATTAATTTCCACACTCCTGAAGGAAGTAATTTAATATCTGTTACTCTATTTTTTCTATATATTTTAGCTCCAAGATTTCTAGCTCCTTTAGCCATGGAATTCGTTGTGCTTGTTGGATCAGTGTGTCCATCTTCTGGCGTGTGGAACGCACCAATAATTCCATCTAATTTTATAAAGGGATGTATTTTTTTAATTTCGTTAGTAGAAATAATTTCCGCTGGTGCTCCTACGTTGTCCAAAATTCCCTTTACATATTTAAACCAATCTAAGTCTTCTCGCTTGTAAGCTAATCTTAAACTGCCACAACCATGCCATCCTGTTGGTTGTTCAGTTTCTTTTTCAAGTTCTCTATAAAGATTTGTAGAATGTAGATGAACTTTAGCTAAATTATAGCTTCCCATCATTTGTGGGCATTGACCAGCCGCATGCCAGGTCGACCCAGAAGTTAATTCTCCTTTTTCTATTAAAACTAAGTCTTTCCATCCTTCTTTTGCTAGGTGGTAAAGTAAACTTACTCCCATAATTCCACCACCAATAATACCTACCTTAGCATGTGAAATTATTTTATCTTCTGGCATATTTTTTCCCTCATCATTTATTATATAATATGAACCATAACCTACAAGATGATAAGCTGTATTGGATATGGAAAAAGTAAAATTTAATCAAATGAAAGATGGAACCAAAGAGGAGTATCTTTTTTTAAATAAACATGAAAAAAAATTCATAGAGGATACTGCGGATAGGTTATTAAAATTTATGGGCGGATTAAAAAATACTTTAGAGGGTTATCAAATAACTAGACTAGAACATTCACTTCAGACAGCAACGAGAGCTTTAAACGAAACAGCTAGCGATGAAATGATAGTTGCCTGTTTGTTGCATGATATCGGGGACGAATTAGCTCCTTTAAATCATGCTGAATGTGCAGCCGCTATTTTAAAACCTTACGTAAGTGAAAAGACACATTGGGTAATCGAAAAGCATGGGATTTTTCAAATGTATTATTACGCACACCATCTAGGTGGAAATAAAAATGAAAGAGAGAAATTTAAAGGACATAAATACTACAAAGATACTATAGACTTCTGTGAAAATTGGGATCAAAAATCATTTGATCCAAATTTTAAATCATTGACGTTGAAGGATTTTGAACCTTATGTCAAAAAAATATTTAATAGAATACCATATTCCATTTAAAATATTATTTGCAAGGTAAACCAGAATTTTTCCAGCCTGGATTTGCAGAGTTACCTAAAAAGCCAGCAGAAATATTTGTGCATTTATAATTTTCACCTATCAAAAGTTCAGCTGCAGCTTGAGATCTTACTCCCCCCATACACATAGTGAGTATTTCTTGATCTTTGTTGATCCCTAATTTTTTAAAATCATTAATAAAGTTTTGATCTTTTATTGTTAAAAAATAAGTCTTTAAACCTAATTTTTCCCCATCTGGTCTTCCATCTATGTTCCATTCCTCTTCTGTCCTTACATCAAGTAATACAGATTTGGAATTTTTTTTTATATACGATTCAACTTCGTTGCTTGGTATCTGTTTAATCATAGTTTGTTAATTTTTTTAACAAACTATAACACAATTAAGCTTTATCTCCATAATCTCTCTGATGTTTCGGAATTCTTTTATGTGTTCCAAATAACATATGAGTAGACATATCTTCTCTATATTTGCTAGCTGGTACTTTTAGTCCAACAGCCTCCGCTACTTCTCTAATTAACATCGGATTTGCTCCACAGCATACTCCTAAATAATTGATACCAAGGTCATAAGCTTCTTTTGCAAACTTACCAATTTCATACCTATTACATTGCATTGGGTCTAACGCAGTAGGAAATGGAGTCTTGTGTGGTGTATGACAAGTACATCCATTGTTATCAGGTAAATTAAAAAAAGTAGGATTTTTTTCTGTTGTTCTAAAATTAATAGGTAAAGCAGCCACATGACATTTTAATGCTTTTCTAATTTCTTTTAGATATGGCATCATTGTGTCTGGACCTCTAAAACAATTCATGCCCACTACATCTCCTCCTCGTTGTTCCAATTCTTTACAAGCATCTACAATTGAAACGCCATCTCTCATTATGTTTTCTCCCATGGGTGCAATCGTAATAACACTAGGAAGACCAGATTTTTTCATTACCTCTAAAGCTTTGTAAGCCTCTTCAGCATAATAAAAAGTTTCTCCAATCAATATATCTGCGCCCTCATCAACTGCCCATCCAACCATTTCTGAAAACATTTTTTCAACTTCTAAATGTGTCTTGGGGTCGTTATTATTCCAAATATTGGAATTTGATATATTTCCAGCCATTAAATTAGGTTCATTACCAATTGGACTAGTTGCTACTTTTTTGGCTATTTTTAATGCTGATCTATTCAAAGGTTCTAACAGATCCTCTTTACTAATAACTTTCATTTTTTCTCGATGACCGTTGTAAGTAAATGCTTGAACTATATCTGAGCCAGCATGTTGAAAATCTCTGTGTAGATTTTCTAATACCTCAGGGTGTTCCAGAGAAACCATTGGAACAAATTCACCTGACGCCATATACCCTCTTCTTTCAATTTCAAAAAGAAATCCTTCTGCACAAATTACGGGACCTTCATTTAATCTTTCAATTAAACTTCTTTTTTTATCTTTGCTTCTCTCCTTTTCGCTGTTCATTTTCACTCCTTTTTAGTGCTTTAAACAAATGTAGGGCGCACAATATGGTTAAATGCCCGATCTTTTATTGGGTAAAATTCCAAAAAAAAACCACCGACTAAAGCGGTGGTTAAGATAGTCGCTTTAGCAGGATTTATTAAGCGCCCGCAAGTTGATTTAACTCGGCGCTATTTATTAACATAACTAATGTTATATATAGAGTCAAATAAAAATTATTTTTTTTACGGAACTTAACTTGGAAAACTTACTTAAAAACGAAAAAAGTCCTTACCTCAAACAACACAAAAGTAACCCTGTTTATTGGTATCCATGGGGAGAAAAAGCCTTAGAACAATCTAAAAAACTAAAAAAACCAATCTTTTTAAGCGTCGGTTACGCAAGTTGTCATTGGTGTCATGTTATGGCACATGAAAGTTTTGAAGATAAAAATACTGCTACTGTAATGAATGAAAAATTTATTAATATTAAAGTTGATCGTGAAGAAAGACCTGATTTAGACAATGTATTTCAAAAAAGTTTAGCAATCTTAGCTGGTGTACCAGGTGGGTGGCCATTATCTATGTTTTTAGATGAAAATGGCGTTCCTTTTTCCGGGGGCACATATTTTCCTCCGCAAGAAATGCAAGGCAGACCATCTTTTATAAATGTTCTTAACCAAGTTTCTGATTTTTACGAAAAAAACAAAGATAAAATTATTCAACAAGCCTCACAGTTAAAAAATGTTTTTCAAAAAGATCAAAAAAAATCTTCAGTAATTAGTCAAAATTTAGATCCACATCTGGGAGCTATGCTTCATTATGTTGACTTTGAGTGGGGCGGTTTTAAAGGAAGTCCAAAATTTCCTCAGTTTTATGTATTTGAAAGTTTTTTACACTTTTACAAAAAAAATAAAAATAAAAAATATTATGATGCAGTAAAAATTTTATTTAACAATGTTTGTTCGAAAGGACTATACGACCACCTGCTTGGGGGTGTAGCTCGCTATTCAACAGATGATAGATGGATCGCTCCCCATTTTGAAAAAATGCTATATGACAACATTTTATTTGTAAACTTGTTGGGGCAATTTTACCTTCAAGAACCAGATGAATACTATAAAGATAAAATCATACAAACTGTAGAATTTATTAATCAATCATTTAAAAATAAAGATAATCTTTTAGGTTCTGCTTACGACGCGGATAGCGAAGGTGTTGAGGGCAAATACTATGTTTGGGATGATAAAGAATTAAGAAGTGTGCTTGAAAGCGATTATGATCTTTTTGCTAAATACTATGATATTTCAGAAAATGGAAATTGGAAAGGTAAAAACATTCTAATTGAAAAAAGTATTAAACCTGAAAAAAAAGAAGTTGAAAAATTAAAAAAAATTAAAAATAAACTTTTAAATATAAGAGAAAAAAGACAAAAACCTTTTTTTGATGACAAGACCCAAATTGACCTAAATGCTTACTGGACAAGCACATTACTTTTTGTTGCAGAAGTATTTGACAAAGATGAGTGGAAAAAAATAGCTCTACAAAATTATAATACAATAAAAAATCTTACAAAAGATGAGGTTTATCATTGTTATAAAGATAAAGAAGGAGTTAAAGTTTTTTTAGATGATTATACTTATTTGGTTCAATTAATGATTAACTTCTACGAGATAACTGGAGAAATAACTTATTTAAATAGCGCAAAAGATATGGCGCAAAAAACTTGGGATTTGTTTTATGATAAAAATAATAAAATTTTACAAAAAAACCCTATTGAAAAAAATGATCTCTTTGTACCGCCCTCAGATATAAACGATAGCAATATACCAAATGGAAATAGTATATTTTTACTAAACTGTAAGAAAATTGAAGTAATAACTGGCGAAACAAAATGGCAAAATATGACTAAAGAATTAATACAAAGCTTTCATGCATTTCTTAATTTGCAATCAACTCAAATGGTTAGCTATATAAAAAATCTAGATATGTGTGAAGAACTGCAGACATTTTCTTTTTTTGGTGATATTAACAAAAACAAAGTGCTGCACCAATATGTGAAAAAGAATTATTTCAGATCCTCAACTTTAATTTACAAACACGATTCAAAAGAAAATTATTTGATTGTGTGCAAAAATCAAACATGCTCAAATAAAATTAAAACTATAGAAGAATTAAAATCTGTTGTTAAAAATTATGCAATTTAGCGATCAAAAAAAGGGAATGCTTATGGCATTTACTGCTGTTATGTTTTTAACACCAGATTCTCTTTTTATTCGTTTGGCTAACGTTAGTTCTTGGAATTTAATTTTTTATAGAGGTTTTATTCCGTTTTGCGCTGTTTTTATTGGTTTGTTATTAATTTATAAAACTAATTTTATTAAGCAAACTTTTAGTAATGGTTGGCGTGGTGCTGCCTATGCTCTTATATTCACAGTAACAAATATCACATTTGTAATTTCTATAGAAAATACCAATGTTGCCAATACTCTTATTATGATTGCTTTGGCTCCAATGCTCTCTGCTGTTCTTAGCCTTATATTTTTAAAAGAAATTCCTGATAAAAAAACTTGGATTGCTATTGCTATTACTACTTTATCTGTAATTTATATTTTTTATGACGCTATGGATACAGGTGACATGTTAGGAAACGCTTTTGGTTTAATTACAGCATCTGGTTTAGCTGCTGGTGCAGTAATTATTAGATCTGCAAAAAAAATAGATTTAGTTCCATCTGCTATGTTTGGTAAGCTCCTGGTAGCGATAATAGCTTTTTATTTTGCAGACAATTTAAGCTTAAAGGGAAATGATTTTACGATTGTACCACTAATGTGTTTAATGTGTGTTGCCTTGCCGTTTGTTCTTGTAACTATTGCGCCGAGATATATTACTGCAGCAGAAGTTAATCTATTTTTTCTACTCGAAACTATATTGGGTCCTTTATGGGTTTGGCTCATAATCAAGGAACAACCAAGTATTGAAACAATTATTGGTGGATTTATTATTATATTAACAATTGCTATTCACTCCGCTTTATCTTTAAAAAAGCATAGTTTTGTAAATTAACTAGTTGCAATTTTATTTGTGAGAGCATAATTACTCAGCAATTATGTTTAAAATATTTAAAAACTCCTGGGCTCTTTTTACAGGTTACTTTGTGCTTATGATTGCGCATGGTTTCCAAGGAAATTTGCTTGGGGTTAGATCTGTAATAGAAGAATTTAATTTCTTGGCGACAGGCACAATGATGTCTGGATATTTTGTGGGATATTTTGCTGGCGCTAATACGATTCCCAAACTTGTTGGGAAAGTTGGGCATATAAGAGTTTTTGCAGCTTTTGCATCAATGGCGTCACTAAGCATTTTAATTCATGCAGTCTTTGTTAATCCAATAGTTTGGACGTTTGCAAGATTTATATCAGGTTTTAGCATTGTAGGTATTTTTATAGTTATGGAAAGTTGGTTAAATGATCGAGCCAATAATAGAACACGTGGTCAATTATTATCCATTTATATGTTCATTACTTTAATAGGAATATCCTTAGGAACTCTTTTATTAAATTTTAGCAGTCCTGAAAAATATGAACCATTTATATTAATTTCTTTATTGTTGTCTTTGGCTTTAATTCCTATTCTGCTTACAAAACGTAAAGCGCCTAAATTTAGAAAATTAGGATATATCAATATAAAAGGTTTATATAAAACTTCTCCGTTAGGTACTGTAAGTATGTTCTGTACAGGCATTATCCACTCGGCGCTATTTTCGTTGGGAGCTGTTTATGCGGCTGCCATGAATTTTACTATTTTTGAAATATCTTTGTTGCTATTTGTGGTTACAGTTTCTGGTGGTTTATTTCAATGGCCTATAGGTTATTATTCTGACAAAAGCGATAGAAGAGTAATAATAATTATCTGCACTTTTTTTTCTGTACTTTTTTGTTTTTTAGCAATTTTCGTTTCTGGTACTTCATTACAAAGCATGTATTTGGCAACAAACATTGGAATAGATAAAATAATGTTTTTTGTATATGTGGCCCTATACGCAGGAATGGCAATTCCATTGTTTACTCTAAATCTTGCATATGTAAATGACTACATTCCTAAAGAAAAATTCGTTGCTGCAGGTGGAGGAATGCAAATTATATTTGGAATGGGCGCAATGACTGGTCCTCTTCTCTGTTCGCTGATAATGAATAAATTTGGAGCTAATGGATTTTTCATTCATTTGTTATTTTTTCATTTAATTATTGGTTTATTTGGTTTGTACAGAATAACCAAAAGAAGTTATGAAGATAATCCAGAATCTACATTCACACCGCTACCAAGAAATATTACACCATTAGGTATTGAGCTTGATCCCACAACTGCTGCGAATTTATCTAATATTGACAAAAAATGAATGAAGAAACTATGTTTTGTTGTTATGGTTGGTTTTAATGTCTACTAAAAAAGCAATGAAAAAAATTCAAAAATTAGCTTTTCAAAAACATAAAAGCAATATTAGAAACAATAAATTTATACCTAAAAGAAATAAAACTTTTAATAAAAGAAAAAATATAATAGTCCGTTAAATTTTTTAAAACAAATCTACTCAATTGAAAAAACTTTTAGGGATCATGGTTCTGGGTTTGTTGTTAATAAACAGTAATACTTATACTAGATCAAAAACCTATCTTGTTTGGCTTAAGTTCTTTAATAGATAACTTTCTTTTTTTCATAATTTGCTTTTGAGTAGCTTTTTATTATTATCTTCTTATTGCGTCCACCCGCTTTTCTATCAATGCGTCGAGGTGACTTGTTGATGTTCATTAACCTTCTCGTAAGAGTCATTTATTTAGTTATTGATAACATTAAAATAATTAACTTAACAGTAAACGTCAAAATCGATAAGATGACTTAAATAATATGAGTATATGGGGTAGTCTTATCGGTGGCTTTGTTGGTTTTTCATTTGCTGGACCTATTGGAGCTTTAATAGGTTCAATGGTTGGAGGTAGAATCTCGTCAGCTCGAAGATCAGGTTTTCAACGAAGCTTTGCTCCCCCTCAGCAAATTTTTGCTATTGCTCTAATTATTCTAACAGCGAAGTTAGCCAAAGCGGATGGACATGTCTCAAAAGAAGAATTAATTGCCATAAAAGATAAATTAAAAATTCCTGAACACGAAATGGATCAGGTCGGAAAAATATTTAATAAAGCCAAAGAAGACTCACTTGGCTATGAACCTTACGCCCAACAGATAGCACAAATTTATAGGAATAATCCTGCGGTTCTAGATGAGGTCATCAACACATTGTTCTATATTGCGGAAGCAGACAACAATGTGTCTGACTCTGAAATCACAATGATAAGAGGTATTGCAAAAATTTTTGGTTTAAGTGAAAGTCAATTTGAGGGGATTCAAGAGTCAAGAAAAAGTTCTGATAAGTTAAATCCTTATATAGTATTAGGTTGTAGTTCTAACGATGATTTTTCAACTGTCAGAAAAAAATACCTTCAACTTTCAAAAAAGCACCATCCTGATATATTGATTAGCAAAGGAGTGCCCGAAGAAGTGATTGAAGAAAGTAAGAAAAAAATGAGGGCTATTAATTCTGCTTTTGACCAAATTGAAAAAATGAAACAAAAGTAAATTTTGTACAAAATGAAAAAACTTTTAGGGATCGTGGTTCTGGGTTATAGGATTATGTGGGATAACTCGAAACAAACTCGAAACAAAAGAGATAAATCAAGATTTAGGCAAAGATGAACAAAGAAAACGCAAGTAAACTCTGGAAAATCATACAGGAAGCTGGTGATTATTTAAGGTGTCAGCGGTACACACTAGTCCGCACTAGTTCACACTAGTAGACACGAGTTATGCGGACCATTTACAATTCATAAAAAATTAATCGCATAAAGATTCACTAAAAATATATCTTAAACTGGCTAAATACTGGCTAAAAAAAAGATAAATCAAATGGTTAATTCTAGAGGTTTTTGATAGCATTTAACCATGAAAAAACTTTTAAGGATCTTGGTTCTGGGTTTGTGAATAAAAAAAAATCAATAAAAAATAAAAATGAATTTTTAAACTATATGTTAGATCTGTTGGAGCCGATG